>WNGF01005114.1_pt1 | contig 30988 bp, 36 predicted proteins | sample 5400641 | NCBI WGS metagenome assembly WNGF01 (sample SAMN13153371, study PRJNA577476) | soil metagenome | isolation source: 80 cm soil or saprolite under grassland replicate 2 | place: USA:California | collected 2016-06-15 | reverse complement strand
CCGTCCACGAGCTGCCGACGCTCGACGAGCGACGGCAGGTACGACTGGTAGGCGACGTCGAAGAAGACGGTCGAGATCCCGACGAAGAAGCCGACGCCGTACAGCTGGGCGAGCGTCAGCGCGTCGAAGGCGTGGGCGATCGGGATGGAAACGAGGAGCAGAGCGCGTGCGAGGTCGCCGAGCACGAGGATCGGCCGGCGGCGCAGCCGGTCGACCCAGACGCCGGCGGGAAGGCTGACGAGCAGGAAGGGCAGGAACTCGACGACGCTCAGCGCGGCCACCTGGAATGCCGTTGCGTGCAGCACGTCGATTGCCACGAGCGGCAGGGCCAGCAGGCTGATCTGCGAGCCGAACTGGCTGACCGTCTCGGCGGACCAGAGCTTGAGGAAGTCCGGGTGCCGCCAGAGGCCGCCGGCCGGCCAGAGCCTCACGAGCGCTCGGTCACCTGGGGTGCGGGCCACGGCGCGGGCGCTCGCTCGATCCGGACGTCGCCGGAGACGGTCTTGACGTAGAGCTCGACGAGCGGGCTCTCGGCGCCGCCTGCCTGGGCCGGGGCATCGGAGAGCTCTACCTCGGAGCTCGTCGAGCCGCTGACGGTGTTCGCGTCGACGAAGAGCCTCGAGCCCTCGCGGATACCGACGTTGACGTCGCCCGAGATCGCCCGGAGGTCCACCCTTCCCCTCGACACGGTTTCGAGGCGTTGATCGCCCGAAACGGTGTTCCCGGTCACGGAATCGCCGGCCTCACCGATGTAGAGGTCACCGGAGACGAGCTGGGCGTTCGTCTCGCGGGCGACGTTGTCGACGTGCAGGTCGCCCGAGACCGAGTTCACGTCGAGCCTACCGCCGACCTGCTCCAGGTGGACGTCACCGCTTGCGGTCTTGAGGCGGGCGTCGCGCCGGACCTCCTGGACGTTGACGTCGCCGGACGCGCTTTTCACCTCCACCGAGCCGTACTCGCCACGTGCGTCCACGTCGGCGGACTTCGTGCGAATCTCGAGGTCGGTACCCGGAGGGCAGTTCACACGCAGCCGGATGTCGGGCCCGCGTTCGAAGGAGATCCAGAAGCCGTGACGGGGGTGCACCTCGACGGCGACCTCGTGTCCCTCGCCGCGCCTCAGCAGCTCGATACGTGCCGTCTCGACGAGCTCACGGGCGGAATCACTCCCGGAAAGGGCCTCGAGCTCGACGTGCGTCTCGTCCGTGCGGTCGGTTTCGATCTCGATCCGGCCCGCGGGGATCTCGAGGTTGAGGCGGACGGGGCCGGGCGTGGTGTAGGTCTCGCTGCGCATCAGGCGTGCGGGTTGAAGTTGCGAATGTCGGTGAGGATGCGGTCGCGGGGGCTAATCGTGTTGCGGATGTGCGGCCGGATTTCCTCGCGCCGGCGGAATCGTTCGATGTCGCGGCGCGGCATCAGCGCGAGCGCCAGTCCGAACGGGAGAGGTAGGACGTGCATCGTCGCTCCTTTCAGCTTTGGCCGTAGCCGGTCATGCGGCGACCGCCGGGGTGGTGGCGCCGTTTGGGATCTGCGCTGCGCGTGATCTGCTGCAGCAGCCAGGTGTTGGCCGACATTCCCGCCTCCTGGGCGGCCGCGTCGACGATCGTCTTGAGCGTCTCCGGCAGCCGCAGCGTGATCCGCGCGCTGAGGTCCTCCAGCCCTGACGGAGGAGGGGCCCCGGGTTCGGGAACGTAGACGAGCTCCGGCTCGCCGCCGGTGACCCGCACTTCGACGTGGCCGTCCGGAAGCTGGCCGGCGAGCTCCGCGGCGGCCTCGCCGAGGGCGTCCATCAGCCGGAGTCGGAGGGCTGACTCGAGGGCTGCGGCGATCCGGCGTGCGGCTTCGGCAATCGCCTCGTCGCCGACGCCGGCGACGTTCGCCAGATCCTGCTGGAGCGCCTCGACGTAGGCCGCCACGTTCATGGGCGGCACTATGACATCACGATGATGTCATGTCAAGGCAAACCTGGTGTCACAACGGAGTCACCGTGACGCAAAGCCCGCAATTTGCGGATTTCCCGGCCAGGGCCAGAGACTTGCCGCATTTGAGGGGCGATGCTGACACGTTGCCATCCGATACTACGGGTAGTATCATCTTCCATGGGATTGGAACAGGAGCTCGCGGCTCTCAAAAGGCGACGAAGCAGCGTCTATCCCGACGCGATGCACGCGCTGCTGACAGAAGCGGGCTTCGACCACGTTTCGGGAAAGGAGATCACTGGGTCTACACACATCCTCGGCGGCCATATCCGTTAACGATCGATCCACGGAACCCGCTGTTACCCGCGTACGTGTCCAAGGCGATTCGCGCGATCGAGGTGGTGCTAGCAGCAGACGCCAATGAAGACGCTTGACGAATATCTGGAGCTGCCTTACCGCATCACGATCGTCCACGACCGCGACGACGACGGCAACGAAGGTTTCGTGGCCGAGGTGGAAGAGCTACCCGGCTGCCTCAGCCAGGGTTCGACGCCTGAGGAAGCGGTCTCCAACGTCTACGACGCTATGGCCGGATGGATCAGTGTGGCGCTCGAAGACGGTCACGAGATTCCTGAGCCGCGCGATCCTGGCGCGTACACGGGTCGCTTCCTGCTTCGCATCCCCCGCACTCTGCATGCGGAGCTGGCGCGGCAGGCGCAACGAGAAGGCGTCAGCCTGAATCAATACGTCGCCACGACGCTCGCCGGAGCAGCGGGTTGGCGCATGCGTGAGCACGTCTAGAGCGGCGCGTCGAAGACGCCGAACCAGCGCGTGAGGTCTTGCTCGACCGGTAGCTCCGGTTCGAGCTTCGCCTTCAACTCCAGCTCTTCGGCGTTGTCCCTCTCCTGGTCCTCTCCGGTCGGAACGAACGGCCAGAAGGCACCGCGTTTGTAGCCGTAGACCCAGTAGACGGGGTGCTTGCCGCCGCTGAACTTGAAGACGGCAGCGAGCAGTTGCGGCCCGAATCCTTGCTCCTCCAGCCCTTGCGCCACCGCATGGACCGTGGCGACCTGATCCTCGAGGTCGGCATCGCGAACGATGATCCACGTGAAGCCGAACGAGTCCTCGCGGCGCTCCAGCCTCGAGCCGGACTCCGCTGCGACAGCGTCGAGGACCTGCTGCACGTCGTTCTCGGCACGGACGAAATCTCCGGCCGATAGCGGCTTGAAGCAGATACCTCCCACACCGGCGCTCCGCAGTCCCAGCTCCGTCTCCAGCGTTACCGCTGCGGTCGTGAGCGCGAACAGCCGCTCCTGCGCCGGCCCGGCGAGCTTCTTCTTCCCGAAGAGAACGCCGAGCACGCTCGACTTTTTGATCAAACGACCCGCGACCGGCGGAGACGGCGTCTCCGTCGGTCGCGGGTACGTCAAGGAGATCCACGGCGAAGCCGTGGATCTAGACGGGTCGGCCCATCTCGCGGGCGATCTCGGCCAATGCGGCGAGACGCTTCTCCAGCGGCGGGTGCGTCAGGAACAGCTGGCTCGTGGTGGTCTTCACCGACGTCGGGATGATGAAGAACGCGTTCATGCTCTCCACCTCGCGCAGGTCGCGTTGCGGAATCCTGAACATGTCGCTCGCGATCTTCTGGAGCGCGCTCATGAGATGTTCGGGCGCGCCGGTGATCAGCGCCGAGCCGCGGTCCGCGGCGAACTCGCGGTAGCGCGAGATCGCGAGGATCAGGATCTGGCTCAGGAAGTACGTGATCACCGACACCAGCAGGACGATCAGCCAGACAGGCACCGCATTGTTGTCGCGACCCCGGCCGCCGCCGAACATCCCGCCGTAGATTCCGAACCGTGTCAGCAGACCCGCGAGCATCGCGAAGAAGCTGGCGACGGTCATGATCAGGACGTCGCGGTTGGCGATGTGCGAGAGCTCGTGCGCGAGGACGCCTTCGACCTCTCTCGGCTCGAGCCGCTGCCAGAGGCCACGCGTGACTGCGACGGCCGCGTGCTTCGGCGACCGGCCCGTAGCGAAGGCGTTCGGGACGTCCGTGTCGATGACGGCCACCCGCGGCTTCGGGAGGTCGGCCATCGCGCATAGCCGCTCGATCATGTCGTGCAGCTCAGGTGCCTGCTCGCGCTCGACCACCTTCGCGCCGGATGCGGCAAGGGCGAGCTTGTCGGAGGTGAAGTACTGGAAGAACGCGAGCGCGAGGACGATCACGATCATCGGGATCAGACCCACGTCCAGCACTGAGAAGAGGACGACGGCGAACACGACGTAGAGAAGCCCGAGCAACGAGCTCGTAATGACCATTCGCAGCGACAGACCCGCGTCGCGCCCGTAAGACCTGCGTTTCATCGAGAATCGCTCTCCTTGGAGGCCAGTATTACGCGACGAATCGTAGCCGTGGGGATCGTGGCTGCGGGGCTCCTTAACGCAGGATCAACAGCCCAGGCAGCGCGGCCCGTCATCTACGTCCTAGAGCGGCCGACGTCGATCGTGGAGACGGCGGCGTTGGGCCTCTTCGTGCCCGGCGCTGGCGGAAGCATCACCCGGGAAGGCGCGATCGCCTCGCTGCGGCGCGGGAAGGTGGAGAACGCTCTGCTTGGAGGCAAGCCGGGCGGGAAGATCCTCGTCGATCTCGTCTTCCGGGTCCCGGATCGGCCGACGCAGCCGGCCGTCTACGTCGAACTGCCGCCGCCTGGCAAGCATCCGAACACGAAGCGCTACCTCATAGCGATCACCGGCGCGGGCCACCGGGGCATCTTGACCTCGGATGCAACACGAATCCGTGGCCTCGTCCCCATCGCCGACATCGCTCCGACGCTCATCGCGCTCCAGGAAGGGCGCGCCCCGCCGATCCGGTCGGAGGCAGACGGGGACGCCGTGTCCGACCTTCGCGCGCTCGACGAACGTCTCGAGCGAATCCACCGCGACCGTGGCTGGACGCTGACGGCCGTCGTGCTGGCGGTCCTCGCGCTTGCGGCGGCCGTCCCCTGGGCCGGCGTGCTGGGCGGCACAGCAGCGATTGCGGGCTCGCTGCTGCTGTCATGGGCCGGCGCGACGAGGCTGTGGATCCTGATCCTCGCGATGGTCGGCTTCACGATCGGCTTCGCCTTCGCCGGTTCCGTCCGCCGACGCGTCATACCCATCAGCGTCGCGGTGTTCTTCGGCGTTTACCTCGCGGTGCTGGCGCTCTCCACGGAGACGAACTCGCTCGCGGTGCTCGGTGCACGTCCGGACGGCGGCGGGCGCTTCTACGGGATGACGAACCAGATCGAGACGTTGCTGCTCGCGCCTGTGATCGCGGCCGTGGCCGTCGCGGGATTGCGTTGGCTCGTTCCGCTCGGCGCGCTCGTCCTGATCACTGTCGGCTGGAGCAAGGCCGGTGCCGACGGAGGCGGAATCGTCGTCTTCGGCATTGCACTCGCAGTCCTGGCGCTCCGGCTCCAGAAGCTTGCTCTCACGCCGCGGCGGGTTGCGCTCGCCGCCGCTGCGGTCGTCGTCGTCGCCGTCGCGCTCGTCGGGCTCGACGCTGCGCTCGGTGGATCGAGCCATGTCACGCGCGCCGTTGGGACGGGTCCGGATTCGCTGCTGGGTGATCTGGGCCACCGTCTCCATCTCTCGTGGAGGTCGGCCACCGAGTACTGGCACCGCGCGCTCACCTTCCTCGCCTGTGTCGCAGTGCTCGTGTGGATGGGCACGATGCGACCACGGCGCGCCACGGTCGACGCGTTACTCGCTGCGCTTGCCGTGTCTCTCCTCGTCAACGACACGCCCGTCGACGTCGTCGGTGTCGGCGCGCTTGGCTGCGCGGCTCTCGTGCGGTGGGAGTCAGTAGACTCGCGCCCCATGCGCCGCGGAGCCCTGACCGCCGCCTTCGTGCTCGCCGTGCTCGCGCTCAGCGGCTGCGGCAATCAGGGCGTCGTTGCGCCGACCGCGAAAAACGTCGTCGGAACGGTCGCGAAAGCGGCGCCGGGCAAGGCGATCTTCATCAATCAGGGCTGCGGTGCGTGTCACACCTTCGAGCCGGCGGGTCCTGACGCGAACGGCACCATCGGACCCGATCTCGACAAGCTCCCGGACTACGCAAAGGCAGCCAATCAGCCGCTCGAACAGTTCGTGCACGATTCGATCGTCGACCCGAACAAGTACGTCGAGAAGGGCTACCAGAAGAACGTCATGCCCAAGTCGTACAAGTCGCTTCCGCCGGCGCAGCTGCAGGACCTCGTCGACTTCCTGACGAAGCCGCAGGGCTGAACCTCCCGCAGGATTTCCCGCGCGACGTCGAGGCGGTCGCCTGCGACCTCGACAGGACGCTGATCGGCGAGGACGCGCTGCTCCACCCGCGCACGCGAGCCGCGATCGCTGCGACCCGTGCGACGGGCATCCACGTCATGCTCGTGACGGGCCGCATGTTTCAGTCGGTGCGTCGCTATGCGCTGGAGGCCGGGCTCGACGATCCGGTCGTCTGCTACCAGGGCGCGGTCGTCGCCGAGCCTGTGAGCGGACGCTGGCTGCGGCACGAGCCGATCCCGCTCGAGCTCGCGCGCGAGACGATCGCGGCCCTGCACGGGGAGGGCTTCGGCCTCAATTGTTACGTGGGCGACGAGCTCTACGTGGCCGAGATCACGCCCGACGCGCGCCGCTACGCGGACTTCCAGGAGCTCGAGCTTCATCCCGTCGGCGACCTGCTCGCGTGGCTCGCCGAGCCGCCGACCAAGCTGGTCGTGATCGGAGACCCGGAGGTGCTCGACGGGCTGAAGCGGCGCATGCTTTCCCGCTTCGACGGCCGGCTCTACATCTCGAAGTCGCTGCCCTACTTCTTAGAGTTCGCCTCACCTGAGGTGACGAAGGCGGCGGGGATGTCGTTCCTGGCCGAGCACCTCGGCTTCTTGCGCGAGCGGACGGTCGCGTTCGGCGACGGCGAGAACGATGTCGAGCTCGTCGACTGGGCCGGCTACGGCGTCGCCGTGGCAAATGCGGACGAGCGCGTAAAGGACGTCGCCGACCTCGTCTGCCCGCCTGTCGACGAGGAGGGCGTGGCGCAAGTCCTTGAGGCATTCTTGGCGCGATGATCGATCTCCGAGCAGCACGCAACGATCCCGAGACGTTCCGCGCCGCGCTTGCGCGCAAAGGCGCGGCCGAGCTTTTCGACGAGATGCTCGAGGCCGACCGGGCCGTCCGGGACGTGCAACCACGCGTCGAAGAGCTGCGCGCTGCCCGCAAGGTGAAGGGGAAGCCCACGCCGGAGCAGCTCAAAGAGCTCGAGCGGATCAAAGCGGAGTTGCAATCGCTCGAAGAGCAGCTGACGGCGGCCGGAGCCCGACGCAAGGAGCTGCTCGACCGCGTTCCGAATCCCCCCGACGAGGATGCGCCCGCCGGCGAAACGGAAGAGGATGCGGTCGAGATCCGGCGCTGGGGGGAGCCGCCGTCGTTCGACTTTCGCGCGCGCGACCATCTCGACCTGGCGGAAGTCCATGGCTGGATCGATCTCCAGCGCGCAGCGAACGTGTCGGGCGCGCGCTTCGCGTACCGCATCGGAGATGTCGCACTGCTCGAGCTCGCGCTCTACCGGTTCGCGCTGGATCGTCTCGTCGCCCGGGGCTTCACTCCGGTTCTGCCGCCGGTGCTCGTTCGGGAGGAAGCGATGTACGGGACCGGGTTCTTCCCGACCGACGAGGCCAACATCTACGCGGTGGAACGCGACGAGCTCTACCTCGTCGGCACGTCGGAAGTCCCGCTTGCCGCGTTGCACGGCGGCGAGATCCTTGCCGCGGACAACCTGCCGCTGCGCTACGCCGGTTACTCGACCTGCTTCCGCCGGGAGGCGGGCGCGGCCGGCAAGGACACACGCGGCATGTTCCGCGTGCACCAGTTCGACAAGGTCGAGATGTTCGTGTTCACGGTGCCCGACCGCTCACGCGAGGAGCACGACCGTCTGCTCGCGCTCGAGGAGGGGCTCGTACAGGAGCTGGAGCTTCCCTACCGCGTCGTCAACGTCGCCGCCGGTGACCTCGGCGCGAGCGCCGCGAAGAAGTACGACATCGAGGCCTGGTTCCCGGGCCAGGAGCGCTACCGCGAGATCACCTCCACGTCGAACACGACCGACTACCAGGCGCGCCGCCTGGAGATCCGGTTCCGGCCCGACGGCAAGCAGCTCGAGCCAGTGCACACTCTGAACGGGACGGCGGTGACGGCACGCGCGATGCTCGCGATCATGGAGAACTTCCAGGAGGACGACGGGACGGTGTCCGTGCCGAAGCCGCTGCACGGCTTCGGCGCGCCCCCGAAGCTCGGCCGGTAGGCCCGCCACGCCGGGAGACAGCTTCCCCCCGGCGCAGCGGACGTCCGCGTCTAGAAGTAGCCGGCGAGCGCCAGGATGATCGCGATCACGAGGATCAGGAGCAGCCAGTTGTTGACCGCGAAGCCGCCCACCAAGGCGAAGATGATCAGTAGCACGATGAGAAACCACAGCAACGGCATGTTTCCACCTCCTTCGCGGATGTCCGACGTTCAGGTCTAGGGCGATCGCCCTTCTCGCCCTACGTCTTCTCGCGGGTCCCAAGCGCGACTCCGGGTGCCGGCCTTCGCGATGCCCCGGCTGAGCATGTAGAACGAGGTCGCGACCGTCGTGAGGATCCAGAACAGCTGAGGGTCGACGCCGTCGGTCGTCGCGGTGGCAATCCCGAGCCCCATGAGGAACAACACGAACGCCAGGAACTCGCTGGTGAGGAAGAACGGTTTCGTTTCGCTCGTGTAGGCAACGCGCGGCGGGGCCGCCCACCGCGTGTGCCAGGCGCGAGATTGCCCACCCACGGCGGGATCTCGATATGTCGACATGATCGCCTCCCTGAGAAGTTGCTTGCCTCTGCCCCCGTTCCGCGTTCGGGAACGCGTAAACGGCGGTGGGCTACCCTGCGGGCTCGGCGGGGTGCCGGAGCGGTCGAACGGGGCGGTCTTGAAAACCGCTGACCGCCGCAAGGCGGTCCGTGGGTTCAAATCCCACCCCCGCCGCTGATCCGCTGCTGTTGTTGCCAGCGATCGCGGCCTTCCGCGCGTTCGAGTCAGCCGCCGCTATCGGCCACCGCGCGGTCGACGTCGAGTAGGAACGCGAGCACGCGCGGAGGCCCCCAGCTCTCGAACGCTGCCAACGCCGCTCGCGCCACGACCTCCTGCAACGCTACGACCTCGCTCGACGGATCCAGAACCTCCAAGATCGCCGTTGCAGCCGCGGCCCGAGGATCCGCGGGGTCGTCGGCGTCCACGTCGAACCGGATCCCCGCGATCGTCCTGCGGAACTCCGCCACCGCCGGTTCAGGCGTCCGTGTTAGATCGTCTCCCTGCGCCGCACCGACTAGGAGATCGACGATTCGTTCGCTTGCGAGCTCCGGCCGGTCGGCGAGCTCGACGACGAGGAGCGCCACACGTGCAGCCAGCGCGCGAAGGTCCCCCGGCGCCCCGTGACCGTTCCATGGACTCGAACGGCTCCGTGGCCGCCCCGCGTAGAAAGCGTCGGCGAAAGCGCGCCGCTGTCGCTTCGGGAGGCGACTGAGCACCAGCACGAGCGCATGCGCCACCTCTTCGCCGAGTTCGATCAGATCGGCGATGTCCGGAAAGTCCGGGTGCGTGCCGATCAGACTGAGACGCCCGTCGCGCCAGAAGCGATCGCCCGCCAGCCGACACGCGTACTCGGCCGGCGGACGGCGTGGCTCCTCGGAGTACCACTCTGCGCGACGTGTCACGAACAGAGTTTCACCCACCGTCGGGAGCGACTGACGGCCTCGCGGCGACTCTAAGCGTCGCGGAAGGTCTGCGCCCTTCGCCGGTGTCGTCCCGTTGGAAAGGGCGTAGGCGGCCGGCACATCACGGAGGTTGCATTCGAAGGGCCGGACTTCGGCCATCGACATCGGGTCTTCGGGCGCAGCTCGCTCGGGCTCGCCCTCCGGCAGCTTCGCGGCGGCGAGCTCTCGGCGTTGCAGGCCACGCGTGACCTCCTACTTCATCGCATGTAAGGCGCTTCTAGCCGACTCGTCAAGATCCGTTGCTTGTGTCGCGCCACAAGCCTGCCCGTGCCTGACGCCGTAGCGTCAGGCCGGAGCCGGCGAGGACGAGTGCGACCAGCGCGGCAGTCCAGAGCGGGAACCCCGTGAACGGCAGAGTGCCCGGGTCGCCGGCCGTCGCCAAGGTCGTGACGACGCTCGAACCTGATGCCCTCTCCACTGCCGGCCCAGACTTGGCGTCGCTCGTGCTCGAGCCGGACGGGTCAGCCGCGGTCGTTACCGCGCCGGCGACGGGCGCCGACTCGGTATTCCTGCGGGACGCTGCCGCAGCGCCTGCCACCGCCGCCGGAGGCTGACGATCACACGCGATCTGCCACGGCCGGGCCTTCAGGGCGTGCACGTCGATGCCGCCGCCGTTGCCGTGCAGCGGATGCGCGCAGCGCGAGACCTTGTGCGGCTGGCTGTTTCCCGGGCCGTAGAGCATCGTGCTTCCCGAGGCGCCATGTTGCATGGCGATCTGACCGGCGGTCTTGCCGTTGCCGTAGCGCTTGGTCGAAGTCGAGCTCGCAGCCGCGGAAACGTTGTGAGAGGTCGAATTCGTCGGCTTGAGACCGGGCGAGCCGGCCGTGTTCGTCGAATTGCCATGCGCCGAGCTGTGCGAAGGGCCGTGTCCGGCGCCCTTGTCCGACGCGGCGCTCTCCGGGCGCTTCGCCGGCGCCGACGGAGCAGGCGCTGAGTCGCTGGACTCAGCCTTGTTCGCGTGTCCTGGTCGATCGGCCTTGATCGCCTGTCCGGGTGCATCGCCTGAGTTGCCGGGAGACGTCGTCGCGGAGGCGGGTTGGCCGCCGGCCGCCGGAGAGTTGCCGTTCTCGCTTCCCTTTCCGTTTCCCGAGCCGAACGCCGGCCCTGCGAGCCCCGCCATGGCAATCGTGATCACGACGGTGCCCAGCATCATTCTCGTGCGCTTCCTCATCTTCGCCCCCTCGTCGTCCCCAGACGCAGCATCGTCAGCCGCCGTGGTTCCGCCACGGACCATCGGATAGGCGAGGGCTTCACCCCTCTTTCGGGGGACGATCGGGCGACAAGATCGATCTAGAACGCGACTTGGAGTTCGGCGTTCCGGGCCTGCGGCCCACGTCCTTGGAGGTCGAAATTGACTGCGGCGGAATTCGAAGAGCTTTCAGCCGAAGAAGCTGAAGCAATCCTGGCGGAGCGGTATGTCCGTCTCACGGCGGCCGGCTACGGGCCGACGAGCGCGTTGTTGACGGCTACGCGCGTCGACGTGGACATCGAGCTGGCGGAGCAGCTCGTCCGCGAGCGGCAGCCCGGTTTCTCCCTCTGCACGATCTTCTGATCTTTTAGCCGATCGTCCAGTAGTCGAGGCACTGGCAGCCCGCCACCCTTTAGCGTGGCCGCCGACGCCGCTGCGGCGCCGTCGGCGGCCGCTACGGCCTAGAACTCAGGCTGCCACGGCAGCGAGCTCGTCGAAGATGCGGCGCAGCCGCCGCTCTCGGATGCAGAAGGCGCGGACGACATTCGGATCGAATTGCCCGCCGTCCTCGCCCAGGATCTCACCAGTTGCCGCCTCCCAGCTGAGCGCGGCTCGGTACGGACGGTTGCTGGTCATGGCGTCGAGCGCATCCGCGAGGGCAAAAATGCGCGCTCCGAGGGGGATTCGCTCGCCGGCAAGCCCGGCTGGATAACCGCAGCCGTCCCACCGCTCGTGGTGGAAACGCACGACCTTCAGACCCTCGCCCTCGAGAAGGGCGACGCCCGAGAGGATCTCGGCTCCGATCGTTGGATGGAGCTCGATCAGTCGACGCTCGGGCCCGGTGAGCGGCCCCGGCTTGGTGAGGACCTGATCTGCGATGCCGATTTTCCCGACGTCGTGGAGGAGGTATCCGTACTCCAGGCTCTGATCGTCGAGGAGGCCTGGATCGACGACCTCCGTGAGCGTGAGGGCATACTGGTGGACGCGCTGCGCATGGAGACCCGTTCCAGGGTCCTTTGCCTCGAGCGCGTCGGCGAGGGCGGCCACCGTCTGGCGGTACGCCTGCTGAAGGAGACGCCGCTGCGCGCGCTCGATCTCGACGATGCGGCTGAGATCGCGGGCATAGATGAGCAGCTGCTCTGCATCACCCTCGCTCCGCCCGACCACGAGCTCGCTCGGGGTCTCGTCCAAGGCGTCGATGAGCCCGATCAGCTCGAGCGGGCTGAAGGGCTTGTGCAGGACCGCGCGCGCACCTGCCTCGCGGGCGTCCGCCTCGGACATCTCGGTCCCGGTCAGGAGAATCACGTCGGTCTCAGGGCCCGAGGCCCCGTTCGTCAGCTGTCTGCAGAACGAGAGTCCGTCCAGACCGGGCAGCGTCACGTCGAGGAGGACGACCGCGGGTCTCCAGAAGCGTGCGACCTCCCCGGCCTCCTCTGCCGAGGCGACTTCCTCGATCTCGAACTCGTCAGCGGCGAGAGTCTCGCGCAGGAGCAACCGCAGCGAGGGGTCGTCGTCGACGACCAGGATGCGCCGGCGCGAGCCTGACGAAGTCTCCGCTGATTGCTGCGGCGTGTTCATAGCTGGCAGGAGCGACGGCCGCAGCAAACGCCGTCCCAGCTCAGAGTCTAGTCGTGCGCTGCCATGAGCGAAATAGCTCGACCGAGGCACGTCGCGATGGCTCGCGGTGGCCTTCCTCCTAGGTTTCGAGGACAAACCGATCTCGGCCCATTGACGAACCTGGGTAGCAACACGCACAATTTCCCCGCAAGGGAAACGGACCGCGTCCAGACCCAGGAGGGCTCATGCGAGACCGTTCACCTATCCAGTCCGCTGCGCTGCTGGTCGGACTGGTGTTCCTCGTCGTCGGGATTCTTGGGTTCATCCCCGGGATCAGCTCGAACTACGACGAGCTGAAGTTCGCCGGGCACGACTCGGACGCTCAGCTGCTCGGCATCTTCGACACCAGCATCCTGCACAACATCGTGCACCTGCTCTTCGGCGTCGCCGGCCTCGCGCTGGCGAGGACCTTCGAGGGTGCGCGCTCGTACCTGTTGGGCGGCGGGGTGATCTACCTCGCGCTCTTCGTCTACGGCGCCATCTGGGGCCATGACGAGGGCGGCGCGAACTTCATCCCGATGAACTGGGCGGACAACATCCTCCACGTCGCGCTTGGGGCCGGGATGGTCCTGCTCGGCGTCGTGCTCGGGAAGGAAGTCGTCAGGAGAGGCACCGCAGCACCAGCGGTCTGAACTGCGGCACACCGGGTTAGGGGAAGGGCGGGAGAGCTCCCGCCCTTCTCTCTACGAGCGGACGCCAGGGGCGCCGGCGGCCGCTCGCTCGAGCGTTCGAACCTCTTCGGGCTGCAAGTAGCGGGCGAACCAGTCGAGGATCAGCTCGAATCGCATCAGCCGGTGTGCAGGCGAGCCCGCGCGGCTGAGCTCGTGCGACTCGGCCGGGAAGCGCACGAACTCGACATCCCGCTTCAGCAGCCGCAGGATCGCGAACAGCTCCTCGGCGTTCCCGATTGGACAGCGCAGGTCGTCTTCGGAGTGGAGAATCAGCAGCGGCGTCGTGATGTCTTCGGCGTACGTTGCCGGCGACATCTTGAGATACACGTCAGGGGCCTCGAACCAGTGCGCGCCCACATAGCCCTTGAACGCCCAGCCGATGTCGCTCGAGCCACTCTCGAGCACGAAGTTGTTGCACGCGCGCTCCGAGCAGGCCGCGCGAAAGCGGTCCGTGTGGCCGACGATCCACGACGTCATGTAGCCCCCGTAGGAGCCGCCGAGCACGCCGAGACGCTCTGGATCGCAGAAGTCGAACCGCTGCAGAGCCTCGTCGACGACCGCCATGAGATCTTCGTAGTCGACGGTGCCCCAGCCCGGCCCCTCGTCGATGGGCCCGCGGATCGCCCTCCCCCACTCCTCGCTGTAACCCGAAGAGCCGCGCGGGTTCGAGTAGAGCACGACGTAGCCGGCGCCTGCGTAGACCTGGAACTCGTCGAAGAACTTGCTCCCGTACTGGCTGAAGGGACCACCGTGGACGTTCAGCAACACGGGGAAGCGACGGCCGGGCTCGAAGTCGACCGGCCGCATGATCCACGCCTCGACCTCCGTACCGTCCGCGGAGACGGCTGTGAAGCGCTCGGGCTCCGCAAGCTCGCGCCTCTCGGTAAACGGCCGCGTCACCTCGGTCAGCCTGCGCTCGCCGGAAAACAACTCAGCGGGGAACAATGGTGTCGTCGCGGTGTGCACCACGCGGCCGCCGTTGGCGTCGTACCCCGTCACCCAGACCTCGCCGCCGACGACAGGCTCCGGTGCGCCGGCGCCGTCGCTTCGCACCCGGTACAGATGGTTGTTGCCTCGGTCCTCGAGCACGAACAACAGCGTGTCGCCGTCCCAAACGGGCTCGCGGATCTCCGGGTAGGGAGCGCAGTTGCGATCGAGTACCGACGTGAGGACGCGCGTGTCCCCGGCCGCGGCGTCGAGCACAGCGACTTGGCCGTGGCGAGGGAAGTCGAATCCGCCGGCGCTGAAGCGGCAGGCGATGAGCGAGCCGTCGGGTGACCAGGAAGGGGCCTCGTACCAGCCGTCGCAGCCGGTCAACCGCACAGGCTCGCCGCCCTTCGCGTCGACGAGGTAGACGTCGCGGAAGACCTGGATGTCCCAGTCGTCCTGGCGGGCGGAGGCGAAGGCGAGCCGCTTTCCGTCCGGCGACCACGCCGGGTACTGATCCTCGTAGTCGCCGTGAGTGAGTTGCGCGGCCGGCGCCGACCCGTCAGCGGGCACCGTGTAGATGTGCCGGCGTCGATCTCCGGTCCAGCCTTCGTCGTCGAGCTTGTGCTGCAGACGGGAAAATCTCCGGGGCGGCCGCTCCTTGTCGTCCTCCTTCTCGTAGGCCGGGTCGCGGACCCGCGCGGAGAAGGCCAGTCGCGTCCCATCCGGCGACCAGACCGGCTCGCTCACCTCCTCGTTCAGCTCGGTCAGCTGTCGGCTCTCGCCGCCCGCTGCCGGAATGAGGTACAGCTGCTTCGCCTTGTGCTCCCGGTTCGACGTGAAGGCGAGCGTGCTTCCGTCTGGCGACCAGCGCGGGGCCACGTCCTGCTTCTCGCCCGAAGTGAAGCGCCGCGGAGGCGAGGACCCGTCGACGGGCACGAGCCAGATCGCGCTCGCGTAGTCATTCGCCTCGCGGTCGACTCGGGCTGCAACGAACGCGACGATGAGACCGTCGGGGGAGATCCGGGGGTCGGAAACCCAGCTGAGCTCGTAGAGGTCTTCAGGGCGCATCGGTCAGGAAGTAAATCAGGCTCCCCACCAGAAGCTGGCGGCGACCACGGCGTAGAAGCCGATCAGGATTGCCCCCTCTTCCCACGTGCTCTCGCCGTCGTAGACCACGAGCGCGGTGATTCCCGCGGCGAGCAGCAGCGAGATTGCGAGCAGCGTCGGGAACACGAGCGTCAAGTTCGTGGCGAAGAAGAGGCTTGCGAACACGAGCACGGGCGTCAGCACGAGGGCGATCTGCAAGGCGGAGTTGACGATCACCGAGATGGCGAAGTCCGGTCGGTTCCGCGCCGCGAGCTGCACTCCGACCACGTTCTCCACCGCGTTGCCGGCAATCGCGACGACCACCAGTCCCGCGAACGCCTCGCTCATGCCAAGCGTGGCCGTCGCCGGCCGCAGCGCCGTCACGAACCAGTCGCTGACGAATGCCGCGCCTACACCTGCCGAGCCCAGAACGGCGACCGTCGTCGCAAGCGTCCACCGCGCCGGCTCCGGCGCAGCTTCCTCGCCGCCCGCGAGAAAACCCGGGAGGGTGAGGAAGAACAAGGCGAGCAGCACCCCGGCGCAGATCAGGCTCAAGGCCTTCGCATGTCCGGCCGCGGGCGCGTGGAACGCGTGTGCGAGTGTCGGCACCGCCAGGATCGCGGCGGCGAGTGTCGTCAGCGTCGCGATCATCCGCGCGCGTGGCGAGTCGAACGTCTGCGTCCCGTGTCGGACGCCGCCCGCGACAAAGGCGATCCCCAGCACGAGCACGCTGTTGGCGATCACCGAGCCCACGAGCGCCGACTGGACGACGCGAGTCAGCCCCTCGCGGAGCGCGAAGAGCGCGATGAAGAGCTCCGGCAGGTTGCCGAGGGCGGACTGGATCACGCCCGCTATCGACGAGCCGACGCGGCTGCCGAGCTGGTCGGTCGCGCCGCCGACGAGACGCGCCAGCAGCGCGATCGCCAGCGCTGCCAGCGCGAAGGCGAGCACCGGCGTGGCATCGACGAAATGAGCCACGCCCGCGGCGGCGACGAGCGCCCCGGCGATGCACAGCTCGATGACGTCCCGACGCGTCACGTCCATATCATCGAACGCATGACGGGGGACGAGCTGCGGGAAGTGATGCGCCGTTTCCCCGCCCCGGTCGCCGTGGTGACGACGGAGCTCGACGGCGAACGTTTCGGCCTCACCGTCGGCTCGCTCGTCTCACTGTCGCTGGAGCCCCCGCTCGTCGGCATCTCGATCGGCAAGGACTCCTCCTCGCACGAGCCGATCCGGCGCGCCGGTGGTTGGGCCGTGAGCCTGCTCTCGGGTGAACAGGGACGCGTGGCGCAGCACTTCGCGCGGAGCGGGATCCCGCCGGTTGCGCTCTGGATCGGCGTGGACGTGCGCGACGGCGCGCGCGGACCGCTTCTCGAGGGAGCGCTCGGGTGGCTGCAGTGCCGGACCGCCTCGGAGCACGAGGCGGGCGACCACACGATCTTCGTCGGCCAGGTCGAGTCGATCGAGCTCGGCCCGATGCGCAAAGGTCTGGTGTATCGCGGCGGCGAGTACCACCCGGCGTGATCGACGCGGTCGTCTTCGACCTCGACGGCGTGATTCTCGACACCGAGGAGTTGTGGGACGAGGTACGCGAAGCACTTGCGCGCGAGCGCGGCGGCCGCTGGAGCGACCAGGCGCAGGCAGACATGATGGGGATGAGCTCGAAGGAGTGGTCGCGCTACATGCACGATGCCCTCGGGCTCGCCGAGCCGCCGGAAGAGATCAGCCGCGAGGTCGTGCAACGGATGCTCGACCGCTACGCGCAGGGGCTGCCGCTGATCGACGGCGCCGTGGAGGCCGTCGAACGGCTCGCGGCGCACTGGCCGCTCGGGCTTGCGTCCTCCTCGAACCGAGAGCTGATCGACAGGGCACTCGAAGTGTCCGGCCTCGACGGGTACTTCCGGGAAACGGTCTCGTCCGAGGAGGTCGAACGAGGGAAGCCGGCGCCCGACGTGTACCTGGAAGCAGCGCGCCGGCTGGGCGTCGAGCCGACGCGGTGCGCCGCGGTCGAGGACTCCGCCAGCGGCATCCGCTCCGCCCACGCGGCTGGGATGCGTGTCGTCGCCATTCCGAACCGCGCCTTTCCCCCGCCGGCCGACGCGCTCGCGCTCGCGGCCGTCGCCCTGAGTTCGATTCGAGACCTGAAGCCGGAGGTTATGGAGGCGAAGCACCCTTCGACTGCCAGTAGCGGTTGAGCGCGCCCTGCACCTTCACGAACCAGACGATCGCGCCCACGATCGGCAGGAGGAACCAGAGACCGGTGATGCCGCGTACCGGGCTTTGCTGTCCGTCGAGGTCCTCGTACATGTAGCGCACCTCGGACGGGACAACGAAGAACGTCACCGGCGAGATGAGGATGTAGATCACGAGTCCGATCACTCCGCCGACGCCGTTGCCGGAGTAGCGCTTGATCTCTTCCTGCGTCTTGTACGTCCAGATGAAGCCGTAGATCGAGAGCGTCAGGATGAACCAGAGGATCGACATCCCGACGGAGCGCGTGTTCCCAGTCGGACCGCGCTGCTGCTGGGCGGCCATCTCGCTCACGCGACGATCATCTCACTTCCGCCAGATGAGGTTCATCCCGTCGCGGACCGTCAAGAGGACGTTGTGCACGCGTGAGTCCTTCTGCACGCGGTCGTTGAGGGCTCGGATCGCGCGCGTGGTCTCGTCGTCGTTGTCGGGATCTGCCACATGGCCGGACCAGAGAGTGTTGTCGACGACCATGAGTCCGGTCTCGGCCAGCAGCGGCAGCGTCGCGTCGTAGTAGTTGACGTAGTTCTCCTTGTCCGCGTCGATGAATACGAGCTGGAACGGACCCTCGAGCTCGGCGATCGTGGCGAGGGCGGGACCGACGCGGAAGTCGATGCGATCCGCGACGCCGGCCTCCTTGGCATAGCGGCGCGCGATCGCCGTCGTTTCCTCGTTGACGTCACACGTGATCACGCGGCCACCTGGAGGGAGCGCCAGAGCCATGGAGATGGAGGAGTAGCCGGTGAACGTTCCCAGTTCGAGCACACGGCGCGCGCGCAGGCTCCGCACGAGGACGCCGAGAAACCGGCCCTCGAGCAGGCCGACCATCATCTGCGGCACCGTCGTCTTCTCGCGCGTTTCGGCGGCGAGCCGCTGGAAGAGCTCCCCGTTCGGGCTCGAGTGCGCCTCCGCGTACTGCTCGACGGGAGGATCGACGATGAAGCTCACTCGCCGCGCCCGAGCAGCACGCAGCCGTTGTGCCCGCCGAGCCCCATCGCGTTCGAGAGCGCGACGTCGATCTTCGCCTCACGCGCCTCGTTGGGCACGTAGTCGAGGTCGCACTCTGGATCGGGATGCCGGTAGTTGATGGTCGGCGGGATGACGCCTTCATGCAGGGCGAGCACGCACATCATCGCCTCGATCGCTCCGGCCGCGCCGAAGGTGTGGCCCATCTGCGACTTCGTCGACGAGACGGCGAGCTCATAGGCGTGCTTGCCGAAGACGTCCTTGATCGCTCTCGTCTCGGCGAGGTCTCCCAGCGGCGTCGACGTGCCGTGGGCGTTGATGTAGCCGACGCGCTCCGGCTCGACGTTCGCCCGGCGGAGCGCTGCCCGCATCATCTCCGCGACGCCGGTCGCTTCCGGCTCGGGCTGGGCCATGTGGTGCGCGTCGTTCGACGCGCCGTAACCGAGCACCTCCGCGTAGACGGTCGCGCCGCGTGCGCGCGCCGCCTCGAGCTCCTCCAGCAAGAGCACGCACGCGCCCTCGCCCATGACGAAGCCCGCGCGCGTCGCGTCGAACGGCCGGGAGGCCCGCGGCGGATCCTCGTTCTCGACCGCGAGGCCCCGCATCGCGGTGAAGCCGGCCAGGATCAAGGGGTGCATGCACGCCTCCGCGCCGCCGGCCAGCACCGCGTCGGCGTCGCCGCGCTTGATCAGCTCGGCGGCTTCGCCGATCGCGTGCGATCCGGTCGCGCACGCTGACACGACCGCGTAGTTCGGCCCCCTGATCCCGAGTGAGATCGCCAGCTGCCCGCTGGCCGAGTCCACGAGCACGTTCGCGAGGAAGTTCGGCGAGACGCGGTCGGGCCCGCGCTCGCGGCGCACCTTCTCCTGTTCGAGGATGCCGTTGACGCCGCCGATCGCGGTTCCGAACACGACCCCGACGCGCATGGGATCGAAGCCGTTCAGCCCGGCGTCCGTCATCGCCTCGCGTGCTGCGCCGAGCGAGAGCAGGACGTTGCGCTCGAGCTTCCGCACCTCCTTCGGCGAGGCCACCTGAGCGGCATCGAAGTCCTTCACCTCGGCGGCCACGCGGACGGGGTATTCGCTGGCGTCGAACGCCCGGATCCAGTCGATGCCGCTCTCGCCCGCCACGGCCGCCCGCCAGGTCGAGCGGGCGTCGTTTCCGAGCGGCGTGACCGCGCCGAGGCCTGTGACTCCGACCCTCCTCATCGCGTGAGCTTAGACAGCCGCGCGTGGCGCGAGGTTACGAAGAGACAGTTTTTGGGGAAGAATCGACTCGTTCCTAGCAAGGGCCAAGTCCTCGCCCTTCAGAAAGACCGGAGGTGCGACATGGCAGTGGCCATCCCCACGCTGGAGCAGCAACCCAGGCTGGTGTTCTTCCACTCGACGGTGTCAGGCCAGTGCCGGCGCGTCGAGGGATTCCTGGCCCAGGTGCTGCAGCGGCGCCGGAACCACGGCACGTTCAAGGTCGTCCGGGTTGCGGAGGAGGAGCGCCCGGATCTGCTGGAGCGATTCAACGTCGGAACGGTGCCGACGCTCCTCGTCGTCCAGGGCAAAGCCGTCGCAGGTCGGCTCGAACGGCCGCGAGGCTGCCGGGACATCGAGGGCTTCCTGGCGCCCTGGCTGAACTAGCCCCAAAAGGCCACGGCCTGGTGTCAGACACCAGGCCGTGGCTAGGTGGGACTAGACAAGTAGTGCCGTCTTCGCGCAGCGAGAGCTCGGCCGAAGACACGGCCCGGTGTCAGACACCGGGCCGTGGCCGGGTGGGACTAGACCGTAACGCCTTCCTCGCGCAACGACAGCTCGGCGAACTTGTCCCAGTTCTCCGAGATCAGGTCCGCCATGTGCTTCTCCTCCTCGATGATCTCCTTCGCAGCCTGGGCCGTGTCTTCGTCGCCCGCCCGCTCGGCGATCCGGCGCAACAACTCGTAGCTCGCAATCTCCAGATGCTCGGTCGCGAACGCGTCCCGGGCATTCCGGCCCGACTTCTCGCCACGCATCAGATCGAGCGGCATCTTCGCGAGCGCCCCGAGCACGCCTCCCACCTGCTTCACGGCCGACGGCGTAGTGTCGTGCGCACGCAGCCGCGCAGCCATCCGGTCGAGATGCCCGTGCGTCTGCATCTTGTGATGCTCGAGCGCATCGAGGATCTCCGGATCGTCGGTGGTGGAGATCATCCCGTCGAGCATGCGGAGCACGTTCTGCTCCATCGCGTGCGCCTCGTCAATGTGCTTGACCAACTGTTCCTGGAGTGCCTGTCCCACGTCCAACCTCCTCAGCGTGAACTGACCGATTTCGCGGCCGAGCACCGTCGCCCGGCCGAAGTAGGCGCCGTTGCGACGTTCGAGCTTGTCGACGATCAGCCCGAACGGCCCGCGGTAATGGAGCTCGAGCCCGCGCACCTCGAACGGCATCCCGGGGAAGCGTGGGAACTCCGTCGTCCCTCGACTGCCGTGGATGCGTTTGACGCACCCGTGTAGCGGCGGCAGGGCGCCCGAGACGCGGTCGACCGCCCAGACCCCGTCGAGTTCTCCCACGAGATTAGGGTTCCACCACGTGCCCGGCCCAAACGTCCCCTTCCCGCCCATGGAGGCGCAGCTCGTGAAAGAGCTGCCCGGGCCGAACGGCTGGCAGTTCGAGCCCAAATGGGACGGCTTCCGCGGGGTGCTGGAGAACGACGGCGGCGAGCTCGCGCTCTGGTCACGGAACGGGAGGCCGCTCCTGCGCTACTTCCCCGAGCTCCGGCCCCTCGGCGATCTACTGCCGCCCCACTCCGCTATCGACGGCGAGATCGTGATCGCCCGCGACGGCGTGCTGGACTTCGACTCGATGCAGATGCGCCTGCATCCGGCGGAGTCGCGCGTGCGGAAGCTCTCGGCCGAGATTCCGGCCGACTTCGTCGTCTTCGACCTGCTGCTCTGGAAAGGCGAACCGGTCCACAAGAAGCCGCTGGAGGAACGCCGCGCCGACCTCGAGCGTCTTGCCGACGGTTTCCGCCTCTCCCCCACGACCGACGAGACCGACGAGGCTCAGGAGTGGCTCAACCGCTTCGAGGCGGCCGGGCTCGACGGAGTGATCGCGAAACGCCTCGGCCTGCCGTACCTGCCCGGCTCACGCGAAGGCGTCCTGAAGGTCAAGCCGCACAAGACCGCGGACTGCGTGATCGTCGGCGTGCGCTGGAAGGAGAAGCCCACGCGCATCGCCACACTGCTGCTCGGCCTGTGCGGGGAGGGCGGGAAGATGGACTACGTCGGCTCGGCCGCGGTCGCGGCAAGCAGGCACAAGGAGATCTTCGACCGCGTGAAGCCGCTCCTGAAAGGTGCTCCCGACCGCGGTTTCTCGGAGCCGAATCGCTGGGGGACAGGTGAGCTCGAGGAGTCCGCCGTCCGCGCCGAGCTGGTGGCGGAAGTGCGGTTCGACAAGGTCCAGGGCAATCGCTTCCGGCACGGGACGCGGTTCATTCGCTTCCGCGACGACAAGGACCCCGAGGACTGCACCTGGCGCGAGGTCAGGCCGCCTCGCCGAAAGGGCGACCCGACCTTCGAGAGCCTTCTAGCCGGGCGCAGCTAGCCCGAGCTTCGCGAACAACGGCTCGAGCCTTCGCTTGCGGCGCCACATCCCAGCCATGAGGTCGCCGACGCCAGCGACGCGATCGCGCATCGTCTCGACCGTATAGGCAGCCGGGTCGACGTCCGCAACCTCGTCCCACCGCAGCGGAGCGGACACGCGGGCATCCGCGGTTGGCCGCACCGAGTACGCGCAGGCGATCGTCCGGTCGCGCGCGTTCTGGCCGAAGTCGACGAAGACGCCACGCCGCTCGGCCACGCGCCACGTCGTCGTCGCAACGTCCTGGTCACCGACGCGCCGCTCCACCTCCTCGGCCAGCGCCTTGGCGAAGCGGCGCACCTCCGGAAACGGTAGCTCGGGCTTGATCGGCGCCATGATGTGCAGGCCGGTTGCGCCGGAGGTCTTCGGGTACGCGGCCAGGCCGAGCTCGTCCATCACGGTGCGCACGACGAGCGCGATCTCGCGCACATACGGCCACTGCCCGTCGGTCGTCGGGTCGAGGTCGATCAGGAGGTAATCCGGCTTTTCGATGTCGGTCACGCGCGAGTGCCAGGTGTGCAGCTCGATGCAGCCGAGGTTGATCACCCACGCGAGCGCCGCTGCATTGTCCACGACGGCAAACACCGTCGAGTGGCCGCTCGGGAACTGCACGAACTGCTCGCCGACGTAGTCGGGATGCGGGGGCACGCGCTTCTGGTGGAAGAACTCGCCCTGCACTCCGTTCGGGTACCGCTTCATGTGGAACGGCCGCCGCCGCAGGTGCGGGAGCGCGCACTCGGCCACGTCGAGGTAGTAGCGGACGAGGTCGCCCTTCGTCAGGCCGACCTGCGGAAAGAAGATCTTGTCCGGGTTCGAGACGAGAACCAGGTGCCGGCCGACGCGCATGGAGGTCAAGTATCTGCGTGGTAGGGTCGCGCCGTGCGCAAGCTCGCGCTCTCGCTGCTCGTCGTAGCGCTCTCCGTCGTCGGCGCCGGCTGCGGCGGCAACGGCAAGGAATCCGCCGGCGGCACGACCGAGGCGGCCTCCTGCGACAAGGGCGACCTGAATCTCGTCAACGCCGACCAGCTCACGGTCGGCACCGACAATCCCGCCTATCCCCCATGGTTCGGCGGCAGCGAGAAGGCGCCCTGGAAGGTCAGCGATCCGCGCTCCGGAGAGGGTTTCGAGAGCGCCGTCGCTTACGCCGTCGCGAAGGAGCTCGGCTTTTCCAAGGACGAGGTCAAGTGGATCGTCGTCCCGTTCAACACGTCGTTCGCGCCCGGGCCGAAGAAGTTCGACTTGGACATCAACCAGATCTCCTACAAGCCGGCTCGGGCCAAGGTCGTGGACTTCAGCGATTCCTACTACGACGTCAACCAGGCGATCGTCGTCGTGAAGGGAACGAAGATCGCGAGCGCAGGCTCGATCGCCGAGCTGAAGCCGTACGAGCTCGGCGCCCAGCTGGGAACGACGAGCTACGACTACATCGTCGACAACATCAAGCCCTCGAAGCAGACTGCTGTCTTCGACACGAACGACGCCGCGGTGCAGTCCCTGAAGAACAAGCAGATCGACGGGCTCGTTGTCGACCTGCCGACCGCGTTCTACGTCACTGCCGTCCAGGTGCCGAACGCCAAGATCCTCGGACAGTTCCCGAGCGTCTCCGGCGGGGAGCACTTCGGCATGGTCTTCGCCAAGGGCAATTCGCTCAGGCGCTGCGTGAACGAAGCACTGTCGAAGCTTCGCGCGGACGGGACCCTCCAGCAGTTACAGGACAAATGGCTGTCCAAGGTCGCCGGTGCCCCGGTGCTGAAGTAACGCCACGCTGAACGACACTCGACGCTCGAGAATCCTGGGCAGCGTACGCAGCGGCGAAGGCAGCCGCGCCGTTGCGATCTCGCTCGTCAGCACCGTCATCTTCTTCACGCTGCTCGGGGTCGCGATCACACACGCCCCGGGCTGGCCGGAAGTGCGCCGCACGTTCTTCGACTGGGGCCAGTTCAAGGCGACCCTGCCCGAGATCTCGCGCGCCTTCCTGCTCAACGTGAAGATCTTCACGATCGCGGAGGCTTTCATCCTCGTCTTCGCGCTCTTGCTCGCCGTGTTGCGAAGCGTGCCGGGGCCCGTGTTCTTCCCCTTGCGCGCGCTCGGGATCGCCTACGCGGACTTCTTCCGCGGCGTCCCGACGATCCTGGTCATCGCGGTGCTCGGCTTCGGCGCGCCCGCGCTCCAGCTCCAGCACGTGCCGCTCTCAAGGACGTTCTGGGGGATCGTCGCGCTCGTGCTCGTCTACACCGCGTACGTCTCCGAGGTGTACCGGGCGGGGATCGAGTCCGTGCACCCGAGCCAGGAGGCGGCAGCGCGCTCCCTCGGTCTCACCCACTCACAGGCGATGCGAACCGTCGTGCTACCGCAAGCGGTGCGGCGGGTGATCCCGCCGCTCTTGAACGACTTCATCGGGCTACAGAAGGACACGGCGCTCGTCGGGTTCCTCGGAGCGGTGGAGGCGTTCAAGCAGTCGCAGATCGACGCCGCAGCGACGTTCAACTACACGTCGTATCTCGCGGCCGCATTGCTGTTCGTCGCGCTCACGATCCCGCTCGCACGCTTCACCGACTGGCTCGTCGCGCGTGACCGGCGGCGACGGCAGGCGGCCGGCACGGTATGAGCGCCCTGCAGCTCCAACGTGTCCGCAAGTCCTTCGGGAAGCTCGAGGTGCTGCGCGGGATCGACCTCGACGTCGCCGAGCACGCGGTCGTGTGCCTGATCGGCGCGTCGGGCTCGGGGAAGTCGACGCTGCTGCGCTGCATCAATCTGCTCGAGCCGATCGACGCCGGCCGCATCGTCGTCGGCGAGGAGGAAATCACCGCAGGCCGGGTCGACGTCAACCGCGTGCGACGGCGGATCGGGATCGTCTTCCAGGCCTTCAACCTCTTCCCGCACATGTCCGTGCTTCGCAACGTGACGCTCGCGCCGACGCTCGCACTCGGCCTTCCCCGCGCCCGCGCCGAGGAGGAGGCGACGAGCCTGCTCGAGCGCTTCGGGCTCGCCGACAAGCAGGACGCGTACCCGGACAGCCTCTCCGGCGGCCAGCAGCAGCGCGTCGCGATCGTGAGGGCGCTCGCCATGCGACCGGGACTGATGCTGCTGGACGAGGTGACGAGCGCACTCGACCCGGAGCTCGTCGGAGAGGTGCTCAACGTCATCCGCGAGCTCGCCGCAGGCGGGATGACGATGTTGATCGCCACCCACGAGATGAGCTTTGCGCGCGATATCGCCGACCGGATCTGTTTCCTCGATGCGGGAGTGATCCTCGAACAGGGCCCGCCGGAGCAGATCCTCAGCAACCCGTCCGAGCTGCGAACGCAGCAATTCCTTCAGCGCATCATCGAAGCCGGGCGCCTGTAAGTTTAGGTTCGATGCACGAGCCGGAGACGCGTGGGATCGATCTGTCGCTCCAGCCGCTCGACGACTTCGTCGTGATCCAGCCCTCGGACGAGGAGTCGGGAACCAATCTCGGGCTGATCATTCCCGCATCGACGGAGACGGATTGCCGGACGGGCGTCGTCACCGCCGTCGGCAGCGATGCGGGAGGCGTCGAGCCCGGAGACAAGGTGCTGTTTCCGAGCGACGCGGGCTATGAAGTGCGGCTTGCCGGCGCGGCCGTGAAGGTCGTGCGGCGCGGCGATCTGATCGCTCGCGTGCACGACTAGTGGTTTGGCCGGTAACGTTGCCCGGTTCCTGGGTCGCGAGCACCAAGCCAGGGGCCGCGATCGTCCGCAGGCAAGGCTTGTAGCCTTGACAAGGGCGAGCGTGGACGCTGGCGCCGCGTGATCGCGGGCCAGGAACCCGGCGAACGTTGCCGGTCAGACCACTTGCGCTCAAGTCACGTGCGCCCGCGTGACGTCCGCGGGCGAGGCACAGCCGAGCAGCGCGAGCCCGAGCTCGATCTCGTCGCGCAGGAGACGGAGGACGTCAGCCACACCCTCTTCGCCGGCTGCGACCAGCCCCCACACCATCGCGCGCCCGATGAGCACGGCCCGCGCGCCGAGCGCGAGCGCCTTGAGCACGTCGGTGCCGCGACGGACACCGCCGTCGAGCAGCACCTCCGCGCGCCCGTCGACCGCGTCGACGACCTCTTCGAGCGTGTCGAGCGAGGCCGGCACGCCGTCGAGCTGGCGGCCGCCGTGATTCGAGACGACAACAGCGGCGGCGCCGTGCTCGCAGGCAAGCTCCGCGTCCTCTCCCGTGAGAATCCCTTTCACGACGAAGGGCAGCCCATAACCGGCAAGCCACTCCAGGTCGCGCCAGCTGACGCTCGCGTCGAAGCCGCCGCTGAACAGGTCTCCCTGCGCGGTCAGGTGCTCCGTGAGCTTGAAGTCGATGCGGATGTCACGCTCGCGGCGTCCCAGATACGGCACGTCCACGGTCAGGACAAGCGCCGAATAGCCATGCTCGACGGCCTCGTCGATGAGTGCCTGGGTGATCGAGCGCGGCTTGAAGACGTAGACCTGGAACCAGCGCGGCGCAGGGGGCGCGTCGGCGGCGACCTCCGCGGGCGCGCAGGTCGCCGCCGACGAGAGGCACATGATCGTCCCCGCCGCGGCTGCGGCCCGGGCGGTTGCCAGCTCGCCGTCGGGATCCGCCAGCCGCTGCAGCGCCACGGGCGCGATCAGAATCGGGAGCGCGATCTCTGTTCCGAGGACGGTCGTCGCCGTCGAGACCGTCTGGACGTCGACGAGGATGCGCGGCCTGAGCTTGCGGCGCTCGAAAGCAGCGACGTTGTCTCGGAGCGTGATCTCGTCCCCCGCGCCGCCGGCGAAGTAGGCGTGCGCGTTCGCGTCGAGCTTCTCCTCCGCCAGCCGCTCGTAGTCCCACACGTTGATCGGCGCCGCCACCCTGCCGAGCGTAAAGAAAGGAAGCGGAGAGGGCGGGATTTGAACCCGCGACGCACCTTTCAGCACGTACGCGATTTCCAGTCGCGCTCCTTAGACCACTCGGACACCTCTCCGTGGAGCGAAGCGGAGAAGGAGGGATTCGAACCCTCGATGGAGGCATTCACCCCCATAACGCCTTAGCAGGGCGCCGCCTTCAGCCACTCGGCCACTTCTCCGCGGTGCGCGCAGGATAGCCGACGCCTCTTCCTATTTACCCCATCGGGGGGAGGAAAGGCAGGGCCCCACCGCGAAAATGAGCGTGCCGGCTCCCCCCTCATACCCCCCGGCATCTGAAACCCGTCTGCGGCTATCCGAGGCGGGTTTCCCCTTTTAAGGAGACGAAGCGGAGGGGGAGGGATTTGAACCCTCGTCGGACCCAAAGGCCCGAAACGGTTTTCGAGACCGCCGCATTCGACCGCTCTGCCACCCCTCCGAGGGAAGGACAGGGTAGCGGCCTGGGCTCGGAATCGTCTTACGAGACCGTGACTTCGAGCCGCATGCCCGCGGCCTCATGTCCCGGCACGCTGCAGTACAGCTCATAGGTCCCGGGCTTCAACGTCACGGTCAGATCGGCGGTCTCGCCCGGGGCGATCAGCTTCGTCTTCTCGCTCATTCCTTTGATCGCCAGGTCGTGCTCGATCTTGCCGTCGTTCTTCACGTGGAAGGTGATCTTGCCGGCCTTGAGCTTGGTGGACGGCAGCGTGATCTTGAATTCCGTCTCGCTGACCTGAATGGTCGTCGCCTGCGGCTTCGGCGTCGTCGTGGTGATCGTTTGCGTCGGCGCCGGAGCGGTCGTCGTCTGCCGGGGCCCCGTTGGCTGGACGGTGATCTTCACGTCCATGCCGGCCGCCTTGTGGCCCGGAACGCTGCAGTAGAGCTCGTACTTCCCCGGCTTCAGCGTCACAGTGAGCTTGCTCGAGCCGCCCGGGGAGATCAGCTTCGTTTTCTCGCTCATTCCGACGATGGCGAGGTCGTGCTGGAGCTTGCCGTCGTTCTTCACGTCGAACGTGACCTTCCCCGGCTTCAGCTCGGTCGAGGCGAGCGCGATCTTGAACTCGCGTTCCGTGACCTGGATGGTCACGCCTTGCGGGCCCGTCGTCGTGGTCGCCTCCGTCCTGGTCTCGGCTACCTCCGCATGCTCCTTCTCCTCGGCGCCGAACACTTCGACGGCGGCGAGCATCCCGAAGAAGAAGACGAACGCGACGACGATGAAGGCCGACAGGCCGCCGCCCGGGTACTGCGGGCGAAAGCGCGGGAACAGGAACGACGAAAGGAGCGCAAAGGCGATGAAGGCGGCCCCGGCCAGGCCGAGCCCGATCTCGTGCCCCGTTGAGAGGGCGACCGGCACGGGCGGATCCTAGTCACGCCCGTGCCAACAGGCGGCGCTCCTCCCTCCGTCGGTACGCCCGAGTGCCCCAGAGCGAGGCGACCGCGAGGACGAGCAGCGGACTCACGACGATCAGCAGGAAGAGCACGATCGCACCGGCGCCCGCGAGGAACGACCCTGCGTCCCGCGCCGCGCGCTCGAAGCGGCCCATGCCGCCCTTCTTGGCCACCGGCACGACCTTTTGCGTCGTGAGCGTGAGCGAGATCCGCGACAGGCTCGCCTCTCGCAAGGTCGCGTCGTTCGCGCTCTTGGTGCGCGAGAGGTTGCGTCGCGCCTCCTCGAGCTGCAGCTGCAGCCGCAGCCGGACGTCGGCGGGAAGTGAACCCTTCAGGGTTTCGGTCGCGCGCGCAATGAACAGCTTCAGCTGAAAGATCCGGGCGCGCCGCTGCTGAACGACTCGCTCGAGATCGCGGATCGACAGATGCCGGTCGATCACGGTTCCGAGCCCGGCGAGGCGCATCAGCGCGTCCTCCACGTTTGCGACGGGAATGCGCAGTACGAGGTCGGCCTGACCGGGCCGGCCGCGGGCGGTGGATTGCTCGAGCGACACGACGTAGCCGCCGTACCTACGGACCACCATGATCGCCTCGTTCGTGCGATCCGAGAGTGCGTCGAGGTCCTTGACGCGAACTGTCATCCATGCCTCGTAGTCCTGGTAGCGGTTCGGGGTCGGGCTGGGCGTCAGCCCCGACCGCCCGGGCGGTGAGGTGAGGGGAAGCGTGAAGTCCGGCGTCGTCGCAGCGCCATAAACCGGCCGGTCTTCGGGCAGCTTCGTCGTACCGGCTGCACCTTGCTGTGTCTGGCCCTCGCGAGGATTGCCTTTCGCTGTCACGGCGACGTCTTTTTTCACACCCGAGTTGAGCACTCCGTGAACGACCGCCGCGGCGACGAGGCCGAGCACACAGGCCGGAGCGAGCACGAGCAAAGACCGCCGCCACGGCACGACAAGCAGTCGGTCGCGCAGCCGCGGACGCTCTGCCGGCTCCCCGAGTGCGCGCACGCGCTCGCGGACATGCTCGGGAGCCGCGGTCGGCAGCGCCCGCAGGTCGCGCACGAGTTCCTCGAACTCGCGCTCGAAGTCGATCGTGTCAGTCGCGGGCATCCCTCATCATCTCCTCAAGTCGTTTCAGGGCTCGGCTCAGGCGCGTCGAGCAGGCGGTCGTGCTGATCCCGAGCACGCGCGCAGTCATTGGTCCGTCGAGCTCGAGCAGGACGCGCAGCGCTACAACCTCACGTTCGGCCGGAGACAGTCGCGCCAGCGCTGCTTCGAGCGCGCCGGGGCCGAGCGCGGGCTCCTCCGAGTCGGTCTGGTCCTGCGCGTACCGTTCTTCGCGCCGCCGTCGGCGCTCCTCCGAGCGGAAGTGATCCAGCGCGGCGCTGCGAGCGACCCGGCACAGCCAGGCCCGCGGTGTGCCGCGGCGTGGATCGAAGCGACGCCAGGAACGGAACGCCTTCTCGAAAGTCTCACCCGTGAGGTCCTCGGCAACCGCGCGATTTCCCGTCAGGAAGAGCAGATAGCGGTGCACTGCGTCGAGCTCGGACTCGGCGACCGCCGCGAAGGTCGGCCGGTCGACGTGCAGGCCGGACCACGAGGTCGTCACCGCGTTCACGACTCTCATACGCCGCCGTGGGCCGCGATTGTCACAGCGAGATTCTGGGCTAGCAGGGACCGGCCGTGGGCGGCCCGCCCGGACCGGTGAAGTGCTGCACCGTGTCGCCGGCGCCGGCCTGGAGACAGTACGACGCGGCATCCGCACGCACGAGCGTCACGCCGAACGAGGGCGGCAGCGCGGCGCCGGCATAGGTCCCATTCTCGGCGCGATAGGCCTCGAGCTCGGTGCCGGCCTGAACGAAGTTCAGCGAACCCGCCGCCGCAGTCGCCTCGGTCTCGGCGCGCCGGGCGCTTTCGGACGTGGGCCCGTTCTCGCGTGCGTTCAGTGCCATGAGGGCGGCGACGATCGCCAGCGAGCAGATCACCGTCACAAGACCGAAACCCCGGCTCATAGCCGGACTATCGGGTCGCGACGATGCTGCCTTGAGTGAGCCGGGCGCGCGGCACCGCGCCCGGCCCTCAGCTCATTCCTCGGCCCAGCTGGCGACGAGACCAGACGCGTCGCCCAAGCCAGAATCCAGCTCGGCTGCAGCAGCCGACGGGCCTCCGGCGAGAGCTCCGATCACCACGAGCAGAACGATGATCGCGGAGCCTCGTCTCCGTGATTTCTTCCTCGTCATTTTCCCCTTCCCTCTCGCGCAACGCCTTCACGCGCGCGCCGCAGATTGGTCCATCGAAGAGCACTCTGGGACGGCCAAGCGCCTCGTGCGTCCCCCAACGGGGGGAGGGGCGCTGCCGATTCACTCTTTCGAGGGATCGCCTAGCCGGATGAGGGATTCCCACAAGTCAGGGACGCAAGAAACCGCGGGCGCCGGCATCTCAGAAGGCAGCAGCACCTTCCATGGCACAGCCCCGGCGGCAGGCCGCAAGTCGCCGGGGCTTTCTTTTTCCGTTGGTACCATCGCCGAGCCGCGGCGGTGGAAGTGTGCGAACCGCGTCAGGGCCGGGAGGCAGCAGCGCTAAGCATTCCTTCCAGGCGCCGCGGTTTTCTCCCGGGCGCATAGCTCAGCGGGAGAGCGCCCGCTTCACACGCGGGAGGTCCCTGGTTCGATCCCAGGTGCGCCCACT
>WNGF01002240.1_pt1 | contig 30995 bp, 34 predicted proteins | sample 5400641 | NCBI WGS metagenome assembly WNGF01 (sample SAMN13153371, study PRJNA577476) | soil metagenome | isolation source: 80 cm soil or saprolite under grassland replicate 2 | place: USA:California | collected 2016-06-15 | reverse complement strand
GGCGGCGATGCCGCCAAACAGGCCAGCTTGGAAGAGATGCTCGCCGACCAGAAGAAGGCGCGCGAGGCGGGAGACATCGGCCTGGTGGAGAAGAAGGGTTTCTTCACCGGCCACCACGCGATCAACCCGTATAACCAGGAGCGCGTGCCGATCTGGGTGGCCAACTACATCCTGATGGACTACGGCACCGGCGCGATCATGTCGGTCCCCGCGCACGACGAGCGCGACTTCGAGTTCGCTCTCAAGTACAACATCCCGATACGCACAGTGATTGTTCCGGGCTCCCCGGAGACAGGGCAGTCTGAATCCCCCGATCAGCCTTTTGTCGCCGAAGACGGGGTGCTGATCGCGAGCGGCCCGTTCACCGGACTGCGCTGCGAACAGGCCCAGCGCAAGATGGCGGAATACGCTGAGCAGCATGGATTTGGCAAGGCAACCATCACCTATCGCTTGAAGGATTGGGGCATCTCGCGGCAGCGCTACTGGGGCACGCCCATCCCCATCATCTACTGCGAGAAGTGCGGCATCGTCCCGGTGCCTGAAGATCAGCTTCCCGTGCTGTTGCCGGAAAACGTGGAGATCACGCTGGCAGGCGGCTCGCCGCTGACGCGCGTCAAGGAGTTCTACCAGGTCCCGTGCCCCAAGTGCGGCGGCCACGCGCGACGCGAGTCCGACACGATGGATACCTTCGTCGACTCCAGCTGGTACTTCTACCGCTACACCAGCCCCATCGACTCCGCGCCATTCGATCAAGAGGTCGCGAATTACTGGTTCCCCATGGACCAGTACATCGGCGGGGTTGAGCACGCCATCCTGCACCTGATGTACTCGCGCTTCTGGACCAAGTTCATGCGCGACATCGGCCTGGTGCACAACGACGAGCCCGCCGAGCGGCTCTTCACCCAGGGCATGGTGATCAAGAACGGCGCCAAAATGTCAAAGTCGCTGGGCAACGTGGTCTCGCCCGACGACATGGTGGCGCGCTACGGCGCCGACGCCACGCGCCTCTACACGCTCTTTGCCGCGCCGCCGGACCGCGACCTCGACTGGCAGGACCAGGGCGTGGAGGGCGTCTACCGCTTCCTCTCGCGTCTCTATCGCTTCATCGCCGAGAACCCCACGCGCCTCACCCCCGGCGAGCCGGACACATACGACGTTGCCGCGCTCTCGCCCGAGGCTCGCCAGGTGCTGCGTAAATTGCATCAGACGATCCGCCGCATCACGGACGACTTCCAGGGGCGGTGGCACTTCAACACATCGGTCGCGGCGATGATGGAGCTGCTCAACGCCTGTATGGTGCAGCAGGAACTCTTCGCCCCGCAGTCTTCCGCGCCCAAAGCATTCCGCGCAGACGTCCAGCGCAAGCTCGTCCTGCTGCTCAATCCCTTTGCGCCGTACATGGCCGCCGAGCTCTGGTCCGCGCTGGGCGAAGACCCCGATGCTCTGCTGCGCCATCCCTGGCCGCAGGCTGATCCGGTGCTGGCCAAGGAAGACGAGGTGGAGATCGTGGTGCAGTTCAATGGTAAGCTGCGCTCGCGCCTTACCGTGCCGTTCGATGCCGGCGAGGACGCTGTGCGCGAGGCCGCGCTCAACGACGCCAAGGTGAAGGAGGCGCTCGACGGCAAGCAGATCGCCAAGGTCATCGTGGTCAAGAACAAGCTGGTCAACATCGTCGTCAAGGGTTGAACGGTCTCCATGCACTCTGAGCCCGAGAAACTTCAGTCAGAGGCCCGCCAGCCGGCGCAGGCACATGCCGATGCCAATCACGAAGGCTTCCGCATCGTGCGCAGCGACCCGGCATTGCTGGCCCTTGAGCTGCTCTGGCGCTGGTGCTTCGGCCTGGCCCTGCTGGCAGTGCTATTTGTTGCCTACAGTCATCTGCGCCGGGCAATTCTCATCTCGGATGCCGACCAGGCAATCTTCGCCTCCGAAGACCCGCTCGCGATTGCCAACGCGGGCGCGGCGCTGATCGCCGCCTCGCAGCCGTTGCTGCTGCGAGTGCTGCTGCGAATCTGCGCAGTGGCGGCCGTGCTCTGGGTGGTCGCCGCCGTTCCGGGCCGCGCGCTGATTGCCCGTCTCATCGGCCGCCGTCTCGCCGCCGACTACGGCGTGACGATTGCTCCCGACAAGCCGCGCTGGGCTGTTTTTGTATTTCTCGCCGTCCTGCGCGTGCTGATGCTGCTGGTCCTCTTCATCGGCTATCTGGCCGGAGTGCTCATCGCCGCCCGGGTCAACACCGACCAGCCGAACCTGCTGGCCGACGCGCTCATCATCGCCGCCTCGCTCGGGGTTTCGGCGGTGGTCTGGAGCGCCGTGAACTGGGTACTCTCGCTCGCGCCGATCTTTGTGGTGCGCGACGGGCTGGGCCCGCTGGATGCCATGGTCGCTGCCCTGTCCTTCATCCGCCGCCGCTACTCGTTCCTGGCGGCGATTGCCCTCTGGAACTGCACTCTGCGCGGCCTGGTTGCCACGGCCATCACGCTTGCCGGCATTGCCACGGTAATCTGGCGGCCGCCGCATGCGCTCTGGCTCACTGCTCTGCTGCTGGCGCTGGAGACGGTGCTCTACCTGGTTGCGTCGGATTATTTTCTGCTGGCGCGCCTTGCGGCCTACAGCTCGGTCGCCATGCGCGAGCTAAGCTGGCACGAGCCGCAAGCGGAAGCGCAAAAAACGTAGCTTTTGTTTTGTTGGGCTCCCACCTTAGCCGCAAAAGCGGCGGCGAAGGTGGGGCACCCGGCCAACAGCAGGCTTGAGCGCCACCAGAGAGCTGCACTTGCGGTACTGCGCCCACGTCCTGCCCTGCACGGCCAAGCTGCAGGAGGTCCGCAGCTACAACCCTGTCGGCATCATCCTCTCAGGCGGTCCCTGCTCGGTCTACGACGTCGATGCGCCGCCGGCCGATCCCGAGGTGCTGGAGATGGGGCTGCCGGTGCTCGGAATCTGCTACGGCCTGCAGTTCATGACGCACGTTCTGGGCGGCACGGTGCACGCCGCCAGCAAGCGCGAGTACGGCCACGCGGAGGTTTCGCTGCTGGAGAGCTCCGCGCTCTTCAGCGGCCTGCCCGAGGTGATGTCGGTCTGGATGTCGCATGGCGATGAGGCTGACAAGCTTGCGCCCGGCTTCCGGCTGACGGCGCGCACATCGAGCGCCGTGGCCGCCATCGAAAATGCCGCCGCCGGCTATTACGCAGTGCAGTTCCATCCCGAGGTGCACCACACCCGCTTCGGGACCGACCTGCTGCGCAACTTCATCTTCAACATCTGCCGCGCACAGCCCTCGTGGACGCCGCAGAAGTTCATCGACTCCACCGTCGCGCAGGTCCGCGAAACCGTCGGCGAGGGGCGCGCCATCTGCGCAATCTCAGGCGGAGTGGACTCCAGCGTGGCGGCGACCCTGGTGCATCGCGCCATCGGCGACCGCCTCACCTGCATCTTCGTCAACAACGGCGTGCTGCGCAAAGACGAGTTCGGCAAGGTGCAGCACAATCTCCGCACCAAGCTCAACCTCAACATCGACGCGGTCGATGCGGCGGACCGCTTCCTTGCCAAACTTGCCGGCATCACTGATCCCGAGCGCAAGCGGAAGATCATTGGCAATGAGTTCATCGAGGTCTTCGACGAATCGAGTCGGTCAGCGTGCGCGGCCCGTCGGTCACCATCAAGAGCCATCACAACGTCGGCGGGCTGCCCGCCAAGATGAAGCTCAAGCTCATCGAGCCGTTGCGCGATCTATTTAAGGACGAGGTGCGCCGAATCGGGCGCGACCTGGGCATGCCCGAGGAGATGCTGCAGCGCCAGCCGTTTCCGGGGCCGGGACTTGCGGTGCGCATCCTGGGCGAGGTTACGCCCGAGCGCGTCGCCCTGCTGCAGCAGGCCGATGACATTGTGGTCACGGAGATCAAGCGCGCCGGGCTCTACAACCAGATCTGGCAGTCCTTTGCCGTTCTGCTGCCTGTGATGTCGGTGGGTGTAATGGGCGACCAGCGCACCTACGCGTACACGTGCGCCATTCGCGCCGTCACCAGCGAAGATGGCATGACGGCCGACTGGGTGCCGCTGCCGCACGAGGTGCTGAAGACCATCTCCAGCCGCATCGTGAACGAGGTGCCGGGCATCAATCGCGTGGTCTACGACATCACGTCCAAGCCTCCGGGAACCATTGAGTGGGAGTAATTAGATACCAGGACAAGAGGAAATGCGCACCGAAGTTTATATCAGGATTGTGAATGACGAGGCATCGATTCGGATGCTTGACGGCCTGAAAGTACCTGGTGCAACCGTGGCCCAGTTGCGAGCCCCGAGGGAGGGCACTGGCGAAATGTGGTGGCACTGGGTGACACCTCCCGTTGCACTCGACTCGGACAATATGGACATAGGAATCAGGTCACTATTGCACCGATATCGTGTGTTTTTCCCTGAGCTGAGAAAGTACAAAGGTGACGGTGCTGATATTGATCTCGAGTTAGTCGCATTCTATGAAGAAGATACAAGGCCCGAAGGACTCTACCTCTCTTCTGAAACGATCTCACTTCTCAACGAACTTGGAGCTGCACTCGATTACGATGCAGTCCCGGCGGTGTTTCTGAACAGTAAGAAGTGACCTGTATTGCAGATAATCCATGGCCCAGTGCACCCAATGCGGACGCCAGATCTCCGGCCTCACCTTCGGCAGAAAGATCTGCGTCTGGTGCAAGCAGCACGAGGCTGCGCAGCGCGGCGAAGAAGTGAAGTACCGGCCAATGGCAGCGCCGTGGCAGCGGAGCGATGCGATGCCGATGCTGGTGACGCAGGCCATCTTCGCCATCAATATTGCCGTGTTCATCGGCATGACGCTCTCCGGCGCCTCGCCCCTGGGACCCTCGGGCCAGACTCTATTGGACTGGGGCGCAAACGTTGGGCCTTACACGCTGGGCGGACAGCCGTGGCGGCTGCTGACCTCGGTCTTTGTGCACATCGGTTTTCTGCACCTCGCCTTCAATCTGTGGTGCCTGTGGTCGCTGGGAGAGCTGGCCGAGCGGCTGTACGGGCACGTTACATTCGCATGTATCTATCTTCTGTGCGGCATCGCGGGAAGCCTTGGCAGCGTGTGGTGGCACACGTTCCCGGCGCTGAGCGCGGGGGCCTCGGGAGCGATCTTCGGTATCGCCGGGGCGGTGATCGCCTCGATCAAGCTGGGCGAGTTTTCCGCTCACGCGCTGCCCCGTTCCATCATGCAGAGCCTGATTTTCTTTGTGGGATTCAACGTGGTGTTCGGCGCGATCAGCGGGATTACCGACAACGCCTGCCATTTCGGCGGACTGGCAGCCGGAGTTCTCCTGGGCGGCCTGATCGCGAAGTTCGCACCGGAGGCGCGGCCTGCTCCGCGACTGGTCATTCTGGCGCTGGTCGCCGCGCTGCTGGCGGGCGGATTCTTCGCCCTGCGCCTCGGGTATCCGTATCGGGTGATGCACTCCGTCGGGCAGATCGAGAACATGGTGGACGAAGAGGGCGAACAGCAATAGACCAATCGAATCAAGCCGATCGTCCGTTGAAGAAAAGTCTTAGTTGAGGAAGTAGGTTCGATACAGCGTATCGCGCTGCACCGGGCGGAAGCCCGCGTCGCGGATGATGCGGCGCAGTTCCTCTTCCGTGGTGCAGTTGCTGGTGCCTGCGGCCCTCACAACGTTCTCCTCCAGCATCACCGAACCCACGTCGTTGCCGCCGAAGCGCAGGCCCATCTGGCAGACCTTCAGCCCCTGCGTCACCCAGCTCGACTGCACGTTGGGAAAGTTGCTGAGGAAGATGCGCGAGATGGCCAGCGTCTTGAGGTACTCGACCGCTGTTGCCTCGGGCCAGCCGCGTCCGCCAAGCGCGGTGTTTTTAGGCTGGAATGTCCACGGGATAAACGCCGTGAAGCCGCCGGTCTCCTCCTGCAGGTTATAGATGCGCTGCAGGTGGTTGATGCGGTGCTCTTCGCTCTCGCCCACGCCGAACATCATCGTGGCCGTGGTCTTCATGCCGAGCTTGTGCGCAATGCGATGCACGTCGAGCCAGTCCTCGGTGCTGCACTTGAGCCGCGCAATGCGCGTGCGAACCTCGTCGTCGAGGATCTCCGCGCCTCCGCCGGGGATCGATTGCAGCCCCGCTTCCTTCAGCCTGCGGATCGTCTCCTCCAGCGTGAGGTCGCTGTACTCGGCGATGCCGAGGATCTCGCTTGCCGAAAGGCAGTGCAGATGAATTTGCGGAAAGCGCTCCTTGATGCCGCGGAAGAGCGACTCGAACCAGTCAATCTTCAGGTCGGGATGAATGCCGCCCTGCATCAGAACGCCGGTGCCGCCCATCTCGAGCGTCTCGGCGATCTTGGCATAGATCGTCTCGCGGTCGAGCAAGTACCCTTTCTCGCGGCCTGGGCCTTTGACCGGCGCGTAGAAGGCGCAGAAGGAGCAGTACTCGGTGCAGATGTTTGTGTAGTTGATGTTGCGGTCGATGATGTAGCTGACGACGCCCTCCGGATGCAGCCGGCGGCGCACCGTGTCGGCTTCCATGCCGATGCCGATCAGATCATCGGAGCGGAACATCTCCAGGGCCTGGCGGCTGGTGAGGCTCATACGTTCATCATACCGGATTGCGAGGACTGGAACGCAGGTTTTGACACGACTACCTCGGTTGCCTACACTGGCTCAATGGAAGTGCATATCAAGCCCGAGACGGAGTCGCGCCTGGCCGAACTCGCCTCCAAGAGCGGCCGCGCAACCGAGGATCTTGTCGAAGACGCTATCGCTGGATATCTGGCTGAAGTGGCCGAAGTTGGAGAGATGCTCGACCGCCGCTATGACGACATCAAAAGTGGCCGAGTGGCGCCGGTGGACGGCGAAGCCTTCTTTGACAACCTGCGCCAACGCGAGGATAAGCTGCTCGGTCAGCGCCCGCCGAAGTGACGAGTAGCAAGGGATTCAGAATTCATCCCGACGCTGCTTCGGACATTACTGAAATCTGGGAGTACATTGCCAAAGACAATCCTGCGGCAGCCAGGCGCGTTCGCGAGGAGATTCTTGAGGCAATTCGCAAGCTGGTTTCCTTCCCTCACCAGGAACATCAGCGGACAGATCTTACCTTGCGTCCAGTACGCTTCCAGATCGTGCGAAACTACCTGATTGCCTACGCTGCGGACGAAAAGCCACTTGTTGTACTTGCAGTGCTTCTCGGGCGCCGCAGTCCTCGCGTGATGGCGGCGATTCTGCGCGGGCGCAAGTAAACTTTGAAACCTGGCCTTCATCCAAGTGGTCAAATCCTTGTTTAGAATCTACTGAGATCGCGCGCTATTCGAAGTCTGAGTTGTGCCCGGAGGGAAGACGGTGAAAACCGATTGCATGCCGTTCACGGCGATCCCGCACAACTCTCGCCTCTTTCTGGACTTCCTCTTTCAGTTTGACAAAGTGCGGGGATTTTATGCTCACCGGCCGAAGCAAGAGGCGGTGCTGGAGTACGCGCGCAAGCTCGACTTTCCCGCCGAGCGCAGGGCGCAGGTGGCCCGTGTGCTGGAGCGCCAGAACCGCGCCTGGGGCGCATCGGCTGCGACGCTTGAGTCGATTGAGCGTCTCCGCCAGGGTGCTGTGGCCTGCATCAGCGGACAGCAGGTTTCCCTGCTCGGCGGGCCGCTCTACTCGCTGCTGAAGGCGGTCTCGGCGCTCGAGATGGCCGCGCAGTTGACGGCGCAGGGCTGTCCCGCGGTCCCCGTCTTTTGGCTGGCTACCGAGGACCACGACCTTGTCGAAGTGGCCGGCATCACACTGCCGAACCGGTGCGAGTTGGAAAAGCTCACCACGAGGGCCCAAACGGATTCGCAGGCCCCGGTGGGCCGCGTGCCCTTGCCCCCGGAGATTGCCGCAGTGGTGGAGCGCGCGGCGCAACTATTGGAGCAGGGCAGGGTAGAACAGGGCAGGATGGAGCAAGGCAGCGTGGAGCCAGGATGCGCGCCGCCATCCACGCAAGTACCCGATCCTGCGTGGGTCACCGGTGCGCTGCGCGAGAGCTATCGCGCGGGCGAGAGCTACGGCTCGGCCTTCGCGCGGCTATTCACGCGACTTCTGGCGGGCACCGGCCTGATACTGGTGGATCCGCTTGACGATGAGCTGCACGCCATTGCTCAGCCGTTGCTGATGGAAGCAGCAAACCGCGCGGCGGAGCTGGATGAGGCGCTGCTGGAGCGCGGCCACGCCCTGCATCGGGCGGGCTATCACGAGCAGGTGCGCGTCACGCCGGATTCGACGCTGCTCTTTTCGTTGGAGGGCAATCGCCGAACCGTGCTGCATCGTGCAGATGGCGGCTTCCTGCTGGGTGCGCGGCGCGCCGGGCCGCAGGAACTGTTGGAGCGCATCGCGGCGCATCCCGAGCAGTTCAGCGCGAACGTGCTGCTGCGGCCCGTGATGCAGGACTACCTCTTTCCCACCGCGGTCTATTTTGCCGGCCCTTCGGAGATCGCCTACTTCGCGCAAGCGGCCGTGGTGTATGAGAAGCTGCTGGGCCGATCCACTCCAATATTGCCGCGTCTTTCGGCCACGCTGATCGGTCCTGACATTGGCGAGCTGTTGGAGCGCTACAGCCTGAGCTTCTGCGATCTCTTCCATGGCAGCCAGCAGGTCAGCGAGGTGCTGGCCTCCCACGTGCTCGCCCCGGAGCTGCGCCAGGCGCTCGAGCAGAGCCGCGAGGCGCTGGAAGGCAATCTGCAGGCGGTCGAAGCGGAGTTGCAGAAGCTCGATCCCACCCTGGTCGAGGCGGCCGCGCGCAGCCGGCGCAAGATGCTCTATCAGCTCTCCAAGATCGGCAGCAAGGCCGCCCGCGCCGAGCTGCGGCGCAATCCGCAACTGGCGCAGGAGGCCTGTCGCGTGCTGACCGAGCTGTTCCCGAACAAGGAGCTGCAGGAGCGGGTGCTGCCCGGCATCTATTTCCTGGCACAGTATGGGCCGGAGCTGCTCGCCACGCTCAAGCAGGCTGCCGCCCACCCCTGTCCCGGACACCAGATCGTCAGGCTGTAATCAGGTCAGGGCGCACCGGGGCCCCCGATCTGCCCGCTGTTGGCAGATTGGGGATGAGGACCAGTGCTACCATAGTTCCGCTATGCCCAAGAACCAGAAAAAGTCCACGCCCGAGGACGGTTTTGAGGTGATGTGTCCCTGCTGCGAGGCTACACTGCGCATCGATCCGGTCACCCGCGCCGTCATCACTCATATTCCCAAGCCAGTCCCCAAGACCTTTGCCGATATGGAGGCTGCGGCGCGCGCCATGCGCGAGCAGGATGTGCGCAAGGAATCGATCTTCCGCCAGTCGGTCGAGGCCGAGCGCAACAAGGCCGACCTGCTGGAGAAGAAGTTCGCCGAGGCGGTGAAGAAGGCCAAAGAGGCCCCCGATCCATCCAAGCCCTTCGTGCGCGACTTCGACTTGGATTAGAAACCCTGAAACTTTGAAACCCGATTCTATGCTCCTGCTGGGCCACCGGGGCTGTCGCGGCCAGTTCATCGAGAACACCTTTGAGGCATTCGATCATGCGCTCGCCTCGGGCTGCGACGGCTTCGAGTTCGACGTGCGCCGCAGCGCGGATTGCGTTCCGGTCATCTGGCACGATGCCCGGCTGCGGGGCCGCGCCATCTCGCGGCACTCCTTTGTCAGCCTTCGCGAGCGCTGTCTCATCGCTCGACGCCTGCCGCTCCGTCCTGCCATTCCGCTCTGTGACCTTGAGGCGCTGCTGGCCCGTTACTCGCAGCTCGCCTGGCTGGACATCGAGCTGAAGGTGCGCGGAGTCGAAGCGCAGGTCGCCGAGCTGCTGCGGCGCTATCCTCCGGCGCGCGGCTTTGTGGTCTCATCGTTCCGGCGCAGAGTGCTGCTGGAGCTGCATCGCATCGATCCAGGACTGCCGCTGGGCCTCATCTTCGATCGCATGCCCCTTGGACGCATCCGGCGCGCGCTGCCCATTCAATGGGTGATGCCGAAGGCCCATCTCATCACCGCCGCCCGCGTGCGCCAGTTGCACAGCGAAGGGCTGCGGGTGCTGACCTGGACGGTGAACCAGCCGCATGCGATGCGCCGCCTCGCCGAGGCGGGAGTGGACGGGATGATCGGCGACGATCCAATCCTGCTGGCGCGGGAAAAGATAGGGGCGGGCTCTGAAAACCTTCTCGGGACGGGGCAGGATTTATAAGCAATTCTTTTTTGCAAAAATAGAAAATTTTCTATGCCTGCGATCAAGCTAGTCGGCCCGCTTGCTGGTGGCTCGCCGGGGCTTCGGCTTGGGCTTCGAGTTGCTCTTGCCCTTGAGATTGAGCGCCACCACAGCGCGGATGAGGTCCTTCAAGGCCGCCTCATCGACCTTGTCGCCTTCGTGGATGTCGATGGCGCGCCTGACATTCCCGTCGAGGCTGGCGTTGAATAGACCTGAAGGGTCCTTCAACGCAGCTCCCTTGGGAAATGTCATCTTGACGACGTTCTTGTACGTCTCTCCCGTGCAGACGATGCCGCCGTGGACCCAGACTGGAGTCCCCGGCGATGTCGGCTTGACCCACTTCCACTCTTCGACGATCTCAGGGTCTGCCTCGTGTATGATTTCGCGCACTTTCGCGAGCGTCTTCCCGCGCCAGTCCCCAAGTTCCTTGATCTTCTCGTCGATGAATGCAGAGGCAGATTCCACCGGGACGGGCCTTTTCATGTACAGCTCCAACTCTCGCACCTATTTTAGCTGCGCTCTGGCCGCTCCGGACGGACGTAACCTGCTTTCTCCGCAAGTGGAAGCCTCTTCCGGCTCGGATTGCAGTTCGGAAAGATGGTGGCAACCCGCGTGCGGGCTTGCCATCCGCGGCCCGCCGCATGGAAACTGTACCCATGACAACCGGCGAGCGCTTTGAACGTGCGGTAGGGATCATGCACCGCCTGCGTGCCCCGGGCGGCTGCCCGTGGGACCGCGAGCAGACCTTCGATTCGATCACCAAGTACACGGTGGAAGAGACCTACGAGGTGCTGGAGGCGATCGAACGGCGCGACTGGCAGGAGCTGCCTGGCGAGCTCGGCGACCTGTTGCTGCAGGTGCTGTTTTACGCCGAGATGGCGAAAGAGGCCGGGTACTTCTCCATCGACGAGGTGTTGGAGGCACTGAGCGATAAGCTGGTGCGCCGCCATCCGCACGTCTTCGGCGAGGTGGAGGCCGAGACCGCGCAGCAGGTGTTGAAGAACTGGGAGGCGATCAAGCGGCAGGAGCGCGCGGCAAAGTCGGGCAAGGGAAGTGCCGAGGCGGCGAACGCAGGCGCGGGCGACGCTGACCAGCCTCTGCTGCTGGAGTCGGTCTCCAGCGCCATGCCGGCGTTGATGGAGGCGGCAAAGCTCTCGCACAAGGCGGCGAACGTCGGCTTCGATTGGCCCGCGATCGAAGGTCTTTTCGACAAGCTGCGCGAGGAGGCGGCCGAGCTGCAGACAGAGGTGGAGCGGATTCCGGCGCCTGGTCCCCACCCGCCGGGAGCGGGCGCCACCGAGATCAGTCAGGAGCTGCACGCGCGCTTGCAAGATGAGATCGGCGACCTGCTGTTTACGGTGGTGAACCTGGCGCGCTATCTCGCGGTCGATCCCGAGCGGGCGCTGCGCCACACCAATCGCAAGTTCCGGCGGCGCTTCGGGCATGTGGAGCGCGGGCTGCGCGAGCGCGGCAAGGAGCTGGCGGAGGCGACGCTGGAGGAGATGGAGCGCCACTGGCAGGAGTCCAAGGGAAGCGAGTGAGCGGTGGCTGAGACGTTGCAGGAAAGATCGAGAAGGCATTCGCCGGGCGTGCGATGCCGGCCGAGGTGGTCGATCCGAGTGTGTTTCAGTTCGACTCCGATGTGCAAGAGGCCCTCTGGTTCACGGGCCGCGATTGGCGCGAACTGCGATGGAAAGACTGGAGCGAACACAGCGCCGCGCTCCTGTTCTTCTCGCGCGAGGCATTCGCCTACTATCTGCCCAGCCTGCTCCTTCTCTCTGCGCAGAACTCCACTGACTGGTCGTATGCGGTAGACTCGCTGATCGGGGAGCTCGACCGCAGTCCGTCGGTCGAGGGATGGAACGAACACTTCATCCGCCGATTTTTGGGGCTGCGCCATGAAGAGCTGGAGGCGCTGAAAGAGTGGCTTCTCTGCCTGTGCGAGTCTCCCTTTTATCGCGGCTACGGATACGCCGCATGCGGGCCGGGGGAGCGCTTCGCCCGGGCCTTTGAGACCGTCGATCTCATCCAGAAAGAGCTCGGGCCAGGCGGATCGAGCGGCGCCGCGAGAACCAGAGACAGCGACGGTTCGCCGCTATAGGAGGCAGATTGGGTTCGCGGGTTGAGAAGAGCTGGCGCGGGCTCGCGCTTCGGAGCTGCCACAGCGTGGGCGAGTTTCGCCAGGCGCAGGCGCTGGAGAAGGAAGTCTGGGGCTTTGACGACCTCGAGCTGATCCCCGCGCGCTTCTTTGTCGTAGGAGAAAAGATCGGCGGCCATCTGCTCGGCGCCTACGACGGCAACGATATGGTGGCTTTTGTCTTCGGCCTGCCCGCCGTGCGCCCCGCCACGCGAACCGAAGGCCCGCCGGGGACTCTTGCGCGCGCAGGCCGCGTCTTTATTCACTCGCACATGCTGGCCGTCAAGGAGCCGCTGCGCAACACCGGTCTGGGGCGCGAGATGAAGCTCTTTCAGCGCGAGTTGGCGGTCAGCGAGGGTTACGATCTGATCGAGTGGACCTTCGATCCGCTGGAAATCAAGAACGCCTATTTCAACCTGGAAAAGCTGGGGGCGGTGGCACGCAAGTACGTGGTGAACCAGTACGGGCTGACCAGCTCTCCGCTGCAGGGTGGGTTGCCCAGCGACCGCCTGGTGGCCGAGTGGTGGCTGCGCTCCCCGCGCGTGGAGGAGACGCTGCGCACCGGCAAGCGGCCCGAGGTCGCGGTCGCCGAGAGCGTGGAGATTCCCGCACAGATCTATCGCTGGAAGGCCCAGACGGAGACGCGCGCTCTGGCGGCCGAGGCGCAGCGCCGTGCGCGCGAGCAGTTCCAAAGACTTTTCGGCGAGGGGCTCACGGTTGTGGGATTCGAGCGCGCACCCAATGGCGATGGGCGCTTTCTCCTGGGCCAAGTGGAGTGAGGCCAAATGGAGTGAGACACGCCGCCTACGCAGAACATCTAACCTGAGGAGCTGTTCCACCAACCCCGCTAATCGTCTCAGGAGGTTCGGATATGAAAGCTTCCAACGCACCCCACTCCGCCCTCACCCGTCAGCAAGCGTGGCCGGCCCTGCCGCTTCGGGAGTGGCAGCCGACCTATCACAATCTCCACATGTGGACGCAGATCGTAGGCAAGGCCCGCCTTGAGCTGACCCCAAACACCAACCATTGGTGGAACGTTCCGTTTTACGTCAACGCCCGCGGCCTGACTACCTCGGCGATCCCCTACGGTGACCTCGCCTTTGAAGTCCAGTTCGACTTCCTGGAACACTGGGTGCACATCGACCGCTCCGATGGCCAGCGCCGTCAGATCGAGCTTGTGCCACGCACGGTAGCCGATTTTTACTCTGAGTTCATGTCCGCGCTAGGCGAGCTCGGAATCGAGGTCTCGATCTATGCCAAGCCGGTCGAAGTTGCGGACCCGGTTCCGTTTGCCGAGGACCGGCTCTACAAGGCCTATGACCGTGACGCCGCGCAGCGCTTCTGGCGCATTCTGCTCTCCTGCGATGCGGTCTTTCAGCAGTTCCGCGCCCGCTTTTTGGGCAAGTGCAGCCCGGTGCACTTCTTCTGGGGAAGCTTCGATCTGGCCGTCACCCGCTTCTCCGGCCGGCGTGCTCCAGAGCGGCCCGGCGCCGACGCGATCACGCGCGAGGCCTACTCGCACGAGGTGATCAGCGCGGGCTGGTGGCCCGGAGGGCAAGGTGTTGCGGATCCGGCGTTCTATGCCTATGCCGCTCCCGCGCCCGAGGGCCTGGCCCAGCAGCAAGTGCGGCCCGAGGCGGCCTGCTGGCACCCGCAGTTGCAGGAGTTCATTCTGATGTACGACGAGGTGCGCGAGGCGGAGAACCCTGGGCAGGTTGTGATGGAGTTCCTGCAGAGTACTTACGAGGCCGCGGCCGAGCTGGCACACTGGAACCGGAAAGAGCTCGAAGTCAGCACAAAGGTGGCCTGATGGATCGATTGATGCTGGTGCATCTGTCGCGGATCGAGGGTGGCCCACTCAACCTTCTGTCGGTTGAGTGGGGCTTTTTGCTGACGCAAAGGGGTCCCCAGCGCGCCTGTTGTCGGCGTGCTGGGGTGGAGGCGAGAGCAACGACCCCACGCAAGCCAACAGCGGGCTTGCCGGGGACCCCGGGCTTGAATGGGCCACCGCCGTGCCGTTCCCGTAACGGAGCAGTCGCAGCATGAAGGTCGAAGCCATCACCCTGCGTGAGCTTCGCATGCCGCTGGTCTCCGCCTTTGAGACCAGCTTTGGCCGCACCACCGAGCGCCGCATCCTGCTGGTGACGGCGCACTGCGACGGCGCAGACGGATGGGGCGAGTGCACGGCGGGAGAGCATCCGCTTTACTGCGAGGAGTCCACCGACACCGCCTGGTATGTGCTGCGCGAATATCTTGCTCCGGCGCTGGCCGGCAGCCCCCTGGAGAGCGCACGCGAGGCGTCATCCCGCATGCCCGGTGTGCGCGGCCACCGGATGGCCAAGGCCGCGCTGGAGAACGCGCTCTGGGACGCCGAGGCGCAGCTCCGGAAGGTGCCGCTCTGGAAGCTTGTCGGCGGCACACGCAAGGAGCTGGCCGCCGGCGTCTCCATCGGGATCCAGCAGTCGCCTGAGCAATTGCTGGAGAAGATCGCAGCCGAGCTCGACGCCGGCTATCAGCGAATCAAGGTGAAGGTGAAGCCGGGCTGGGACGTCGCGGTGCTGGAGCGTATTCGCGCCCGCTGGCCGGAGATCCTGCTTTCCTGCGATGCCAACAGCGCCTACACGCTCGACGATGTGGAGCACCTGAAGAAGTTCGACCAGTTCGGCTTGCTGATGATCGAGCAGCCGCTTTGGAGCGATGAGATCTACCTGCATTCCCTGCTTCAGCACGAACTTAAGACCAGCATCTGCCTGGACGAATCGATCCTCAACGCGCGCCATGCCTTGGCCGCGATTGAGTTAAAGGCCTGCCGGATCCTGAACATCAAGCTGGGGCGCGTGGGTGGCTTCAGCGAGGCGATCCGCGTGCACGACATCGCGCAGGCGGCGGGGATTCCGGTGTGGTGCGGCGGAATGCTGGAGAGCGGCGTGGGGCGCTCGCACAACCTGGCGCTCTCCACCTTGAACGGCTTTTCGCTGCCGGGCGACGTCTCGGCCTCGGCGCGCTACTGGCGGGAGGACATCATCGAGCCGGAGGTTACGGTCTCCCCGAACGGAACGATTGCGGTAAGCGAGTCGCCGGGGCGCGGCTATGCACTGCGCCAGGAGCTGATCGAGCGTTTGACCGTGCGCCGCGAGACCGTTCGGGGGCAAGCGTCGCATCCTGCGGGCGCTCACTGTGGTTGAGAAAGTCGAGTGCCTGTTCCACGCTCATGGGCGGCACCGGCTGGTAGTCCCAGGCGGTCTCGTCCTCATTGATGTGGATGGATTTGAACATGAACACCTTCCCGTCGAAATGCAGCAACTGGCGGGCGGTGTCCCAGTGCGTAGAAGTGACCTCACGTTTTTCTATCAGGAAGCGCCCGCCTTTATACAGCCGGCCGAAGATCCCCCATCCGAATTCGACATCTTTGACGAGCGTGCCGTCCACCTTGGCCAGGCGCCCGGCGGTCTCATCCACCACTAGCTCCCCCTCCATTCCGGCGAAGACCTTGAGCTCGCGAGTGGGTGGCACATACCCGGCCCGGGGAGTGAACTTCAGGGTGGTGAGCGCATGCCCATTCTGCGCCGTCAGCGTGTCGACGTAGGTGAAGTCGAAGGCCTCGGGAATCGCGGCAACCAACTTGCGTGTGCGCGCGTCGTCGTCCTGGTCCTCCTTCAGTTTGCGCCGCATCGTGGCCGGGTCGGTCGCCTTGCGAAGCCGCTCCTCTTCGGTGGCCTGCTGTTCGGCGGTGAGCGGCTTCTCGTCGATCAGGACCACGCGGCTCACCACGCCGCTGGGTGTTTTCACCAGGTGCTCCACCTGCGTGCCGCGTGGCGTGCGGCGCTTGCGCTCCTTCCAGGAGTACAGGTGCGTCTGATCGTTGTCCTTCAACTCGTTTTCGATTGCGGTGCGCACCAGTTCGAGAGGAGGAGTGCCCTGTGCGCGGGCCTCTTTGGGAATTGCCGCAATGGCACTCAAGGCAAGCACAATGCACGCCCCTGCCTTTCCTGGGCCTGTTTGAATGCGCAGGAGCTTCACTCTGCCCGCTTTGGGCAGATTGGGGATGAGCGTAGGTATCCGGCAGATCATATCTCTTTTAAACATCGACACTGAACTTAGACGCAATCGGCCTGTGTGCCGTTGTAAACGGCCGCCCGGGACGTTTTTCGCGAATCGGCGCCAGGACAATCAGCACCAGGACAACGAAATCGCGCAGGGTACGGCTCGCCCATCCCCCACAGGGCCTCTCCGCCCATGTGTTCGCCGGCGCGCTGGAGGTAGCAACACCTGACCGGGCCGGGGTTCCGATGGCGGCATAAAATCGCAAGAGCTGATCTGGCGCAGGGTCCTCAACCCCAGCAAAGCCAACTGCAGGCTCGCCGGGGGCCCCGGGGCTGGTCTGGGGGTTTGCTCGCCGGGCTCTGGTTCGCTATAGTCATCAGTGCCGGAGATTTGTGGACAGGTGCAGCTCCGAAAGCCAAGGCGCGGCACAGCGACGGCAGCCGCCGACGCTTGACCGTGAACGGGGGTATTCCCATGTGGACACGCAAAGACGAGGAAAAGCCGCCAACCCCAGCCCCGAAGCCGCCGGCGCCCGCGCCGACGGCCACTCCCTCCTATCAACCAGCCCGTAGTGTGGAGACCCCGAAGATGGAAAATTCTCGCGTCGATTTGGCGCACATTGGCAAGTCTGTCGTGATCAAAGGCGAGTTGTCGGGCAGTGAAGACCTTTACGTAGATGGCGAAGTCGAGGGCACCATCGATCTTCGCAATCAGAGCCTGACCATCGGTCCCAACAGCAAGATCCGCGCCAGCGTCTTTGCCAAGGAAGTGGCGGTGCACGGCAAGGTGGACGGAAACGTGACCGCAACCAACAAGGTCGAGCTAAAAAAGTCGGCCGTCTTCAATGGCGACATCAGCACCCAGCGGATCGTGGTGGAAGACGGGGCGTTCTTCAAGGGCTCCATTGACATTCACAAGGGCGAGCCCGCCAAGGCGCAGGGGGCCTCTGCCTCAAGCTCGTCCTCCGCCGGCACAACGCAGTCGAGCGCTCCGGTCGTAGCGGAGCAAACCAAGTTGCTGTGAGGAAGCCGCTCCATCCCCAATCTGCCAAAAGCGCGCAGATTGGGGGTCCCGGGGTGAGGAAGTAAGACTTGGCGTCGCCCGGGAAGTCCTATTTCGACGTGCTGGGGCAGAAGGTCCTGACTGATTGAGTTTCTTTCGAAATCTCTTTGGTGGTGGCGGCGCGCCGGCCTCGCAGGCCGGGGAACGCGGCGTGCGCATTCCGCGGCGCTCCACCGGGTTCCAGCAGTTCACGCGCGCCATCTTGCGCCCGGACGGCCAGACGGTTTTGGACCTGGGACCCACCTCCGCCAGCAATCTCCACTTCATCACCGGGCTGGGACACAAGGCCTACAACGATGACGTGCTGAAGACAGCCAACTCGGGCCTCTTCGTCAGGCCGGGAGCTGAGCCGGGCACCACCACGGTCGACGTCGAACGCTTCATGGCCGAGGAGCTGAAATATGAACCGGAGTTCTTCGACGCGGTGCTGATGTGGGACGTCTGCGACTACATGCCCGAGCCGCTGGTCAAGCCGGTGGTGGAGCGCATTCATCGCATCACCAAGCCCCGCGGTGCGCTGCTGGCGTTCTTCCACACGCGCGACGCAGGCCCGCAGTCTCCCTACTGCCGCTACCACATTCAGAACGAGGAGACGCTGGAGCTGCAGCCTGGGCCGGACTTCAAACTGCAGCGCGTCTTCCAAAATCGTCACGTGGAAAACCTCTTCCGCGATTACACCTCAATTAAATTTTTCCTGGGAAAAGGCGATATTCGCGAAGTGCTGCTGGTGCGCTAGAACAATTTCTGGTGCGCTAGAGAGATTTTGAGAGCGTCATCCTAAGCGGAGCGAAGCCCCCGGCGAGCCTCGACCTTCACTGCGGTTCAAAGGCTTTTCGGCCAGCGCTTGTGGGGCCGCTGTATGCGCTGGTGCCCCACATCTGCCGCAGTCAGCGGATATGGGGCTTTTCTGCAACTGCCCCACTCAATCTTTTGCTTGAGTTGGGCAGTTGATCGTGCTGCCGTGCTCAGCCGCAATGCATCCCACATCTGCTCAAGACGGCAAATGTGGGGCACCAATACTCGAATTTACTTTGCGGCCGCGATCGAACTCACGGTCAGCGTGTTGCCCTTGAGCTCGCCCGTGACGGTCACCTTCTGGCCGGCCAGCGCATCGACCTCGGAGCTCTTGCCGGAGAGAATGTACAGCGTGTCATTCGCCGCCAGCGCCCATTTTGCGCCGCGCTTCACGCAGGCGCGCGCGCAGGTGGCGTCGGGCTTTCCGGGCATCATGTGATGGGCGCCGCACATATCGTCGGTCACCATGCCGGTCAATGTGGTAGCGGCCAGTGCGGGCATCGTGTAGAGCGCGAGAAGGACCATTAGGGCGGCAAACGCTTTCTTCATATGCAATTCTCCTTGTTACTCTGATTGTCACTCTGGAATTTGAATCTTTCTGCTCTCAGAACTTTACTCTTTGAAATGCCGATTGAGAAGCGGGTGCCCCGCCGTAGCCCAACGACGGAGAACCGAGGATGGTGCAGGGCGCCCAAATGAGAGCACAAAAAGCCCCGCGCTCGTCGCGCGGGGCTGCTTGGCTCTTTGGCAGATTCCCACTTCTGCCTAAAGCAGGTAGAAGTGGGGACCTGAGTTTCGTGCTTAGTACATTCCGCCCATGCCGCCGCCGTGAGGCGCAGCCGGCTCGGGCTTCGGCTCCGGAATCTCAGCCACCAGCGCTTCGGTGGTGAGCATCAGGGCCGCGATCGAGCCTGCGTTCTGCAGCGCGGTGCGGGTGACCTTGGTGGGATCGATGACGCCGGCCTTGACCAGATCCACAAACTCATTAGTCTGGGCGTTGTAGCCGAAGGAGTTCTCCTTGTTCTCGCGGATCTTGCCGATGACCACGGCACCCTCCTCGCCGGCATTGCCGACGATCTGGCGCAGCGGCTCCTCCAGCGCGCGCTTCACGATGTTCGCGCCAATCTGCTCGTCGCCCTCCAGTTTGAGCGCATTAATCGCGGGAATGCAGCGGATGAGCGCGACGCCGCCGCCGGGGACAATGCCTTCCTCGACCGCGGCGCGAGTGGCGTGCATGGCGTCTTCCACGCGCGCCTTCTTCTCCTTCATCTCGGTCTCGGTGGCTGCACCGACCTTGATCACGGCAACGCCGCCCACGAGCTTGGCCAGCCGCTCCTGCAGCTTCTCGCGATCATAGTCGCTGGTGGTTTTGTCGATCTGCGCGCGGATTTCCTTCACCCGGCCGGAGATGTCCTCCGACTTGCCGTTGCCTTCGACGATGGTGGTGTTGTCCTTGTCGATGGTGATCTTCTTGGCCTGGCCAAGATCGCCGAGGCTGAGGTTCTCCAGCTTCAGGCCGAGGTCCTCAGTGATGGCCTTGCCGCCGGTGAGGATCGCAATGTCCTGCAGCATGGCCTTGCGACGGTCGCCAAAGCCCGGGGCCTTGACGGCAGCCACGTTCAGCGTGCCGCGCAGCTTGTTGACCACCAGCGTTGCCAGGGCTTCGCCTTCGATGTCCTCGGCGATGATCACCAGCGGACGGCCGCTCTTGGCCACCTGCTCGAGCAGCGGCAGAAGATCTTTCATGCTGCTGATCTTCTTTTCGTGGATCAGGATCACCGCGTTCTCCAGTACGGCTTCCATGCGCTCCGCGTCGGTGACGAAATACGGCGACAGATAGCCGCGGTCGAACTGCATGCCCTCGACCACCTCGAGCTGGGTCTCCATGGTCTTGGCCTCTTCGACCGTGATCACGCCGTCCTTGCCGACCTTCTTCATCGCCTCGGCGATGATGTGGCCGATGGTCTCGTCGTTGTTGGCCGAAATGGTGCCGACCTGCGCGATCAGCTCCTCGCGATCGACGGGCTTGCTCAGCTTGTCCAGCGCGCCGGGGTTGCGGTTGCCATCGGCATCCACCGTCCCTGTGACCGCGACAATGGCCTTCTCGATGCCGCGCTTGAGCGCCATGGGATTGGCGCCCGCGGCCACGGTCTTCACGCCCTCGCGATAGATGGCCTGAGCCAGCACGGTGGCCGTGGTGGTGCCGTCGCCGGCGATGTCGCTGGTCTTGCTGGCGACCTCCTTCACCATCTGCGCGCCCATGTTCTCGAGGGTGTCCTTCACCTCGATCTCCTTGGCCACGGTCACGCCGTCCTTAGTGATAAGGGGAGAGCCGAACTTCTTTTCGATGACCACATTGCGGCCCTTGGGACCAAGCGTGACCTTGACCGCGTCTGCCAGGATGTTCACTCCGCGGAGGATTGCCTGGCGGGATTCTTCACCATGTACGATCTGCTTTGCCATACGTTCTTAAGCTCCTTGAGATTTTTGACTGCTCCACCGGGCCCGCTCCGGGCCGCGCGGTGGGTGAAATCTTTTGCACCGAAGGTGGCCATATTTGCCATCAGTTGGCAAATGTGGGGACACGCTTACTTTTCGAGAATGCCGAGGACCTCTTCCTCGCGCATGATCAGCAGCTCTTCGCCTTCGATCTTGATCTCGGTGCCGGCATACTTCCCGAAGAGAATGCGGTCGCCTGCCTTCACCGCGAGCGGAAAGGTCTTGCCTTCGTCGTTGGTCTTGCCCTTGCCGACGGCGACAACCTCGCCTTCCTGCGGCTTGTCTTTAGCGGTATCGGGGATGATGATGCCCCCGCGGCTGGTTTCGGCTTCGGCGATCCGGCGCACGACGATACGGTCATGCAGCGGAGTCAACTTGACGCTAGATGCAGTTGCAGTTGCCATTCTCTGGAACTCCTTTCAGGATTGAGAAGAAATTTTGCGGCGTCTGCCGCACGCACTCTGGGCAGGAACGGCGTCCCGAGGAGGACGGCTGTTAGCACTCCTACCGCGCGAGTGCTAATTTAGATGGGCGAAGCGATCGCTGTCAAGCGGCTGAGCGTAATTCGCTAAGATTTTGCATGTGTCCATAATAAGACCTATTATTTTGTGTTACTTAGAACATAAGCCCCCGACTTTTCGCTCTTGAGGCGTTCCGGCCGGAGCAGTTGAGCGATAAACTTTGGAGTGGGACGGCTCGGCTTCGGAGGAGCACCATGCAGGTGAGGACGAAATTGGCGCTGCCGGAGATCCGGGATTGCCTGCTCGGCCGTACCTTGGTTCAACTGCTGCTTGGAGTGGTCTTCATGGGCCTGTTCTCCCTTACGATGCCGGAGCTGTGGGCGCGGGGAAAGAAGCAGGCCAAAGTCCCGGAGCAGTTTTCCAGCCTCAGCTTTGTCGTCCTGCGCGCCGCCAGCGGCAAGCCGGTGAGGAACGCCAGCGTGGTGATTCATTTTCTGCGCAAGGACGGTAGCCAGGACGAGGAAGGATTTCAGCTCAAGACGGACAGCGAAGGCCGCGCCGCGATTGGCGACATCCCGTACGGCAGATTGCGCGTGCAGGTGGTCGCGCCCGGCCTGCAAACCTACGGGAAAGATGTGGAGATCAACTCGGCGCAACAGGAGTTCGTCATCAGGCTCAATCCACCCGCCGATCAGGTGTCCATCTACTAATGCGCATCGACAAGCGAGAAAGATGGAAATTGGTAGCACTCACTTCCTGGGTCGCTGGATCGATTTTATTTGCATGGTCCCTTTCATTTTATTTTCGCAAATTCCCTTCGAGGCCGGAGCGAGCGAGCGGCAGGATCTATCCTCTCAATAATCACGGATGGATTACATATCTTACAGGAACGGAATGGATGCAACACAACGCGTGCTTTTGGTTGGCTTTGGTGTTCATTGGAATTTTATTGCGATTATTTGCCTAGAACGTGGTTTTCCGCGCAGACCTCATTGATACGAAGGCAACGCTCTGGCCGGATTTTGTCAAGAGAGCAGATCCGTCCAGAGATTCAAGTTTCAAGATTTCAAAGTTAAAGACTGGAGAAGGTGCCCCACTCAAGCTTCTTTTGGTTGAGTGGGGCTTTTGACGTTGCTCTTGATGTTGTTCCTGCTCAGCTGTTCTGCGGCGGGTTCCCGTGCCGCTGCATGTAGGCGGTGAGCAACTCCAAAGCATGATTGGCTGCCGCGGAGCTATGCGGCAACATCAAGGCCTCGATGACCGAAGGCCCGCGCAGGTGGCGCGCGTTGTACAGCGCCTCGGTGGCTACGCGATAGGCGGCGATGGCGTCATGCGCATCGACTGTGAACAGCGGGACGCCGAACTCGGGATAAATCGAGCGCAGGTCGAGCGGCGGGGTCCCCGGCAAGCCTGTAGTTGGCTTGCTGGGGTGAAGCGGCGGGGTCCCCGGCAAGCCTGTAGTTGGCTTGCTGGGGTGAAGCGGCGCACCTTGCCCGGGCCTCAGGCGGCTGGCCACGACGTAAAGAATGGGAAGCTTGTGGCGCGCGGCGAAACGAAATGCGGCACGGTAGTCGCGTTCGGCCTCGGCCCCGGCATCGAGCAGCCCCGCGCAGACGATGGCGGCGTCTTCGCGTGGATGCGCCTTCGGCTTTTTGAGCCCATTCCTGCCGCGCGCATTGTTTTCCGGAGTGACGCCGCCCGCGGCTTTGTTCGGCGCTTCCTGGGTCGGCGCTTCCTGATCAGGCGAGCTGTTCAGCGAACGCGTGAGTAGCGCATCCATCGCGGCCAGCGTCGCGGAAGTCAATCTTCGTCCACTGCCGCCGATCACCCGGGCGCCATCGGAAACGAGGCGCGCCCCAGGCGCCGGACAGGCGAGGACCAGTGGGCAGGATTCACCTGCGGCCAGGCAGACGGCGATCTCGGCGATCTCGGCGCCGCTCCACCCCAGCACGCCAACAGCAGGCGCACCGGGGCCCCCGCCGCTTTGCTCCTGCGAGCCAGGCGTGCCGGAGAGCTCGCTCCATCCCTGCGCGCCGCCTCCATTGGCGCTGCCCATAGCACGGATCGCGCGGTACATCTGCTGCTGGGCCTCAGCAGAGACCAGCGAAAACCGGTGGCTGCGCTTTGAGTTCCGGGGAGCTCGGGTGGCGGGCTTGGGTTTCATGGGAAGTGGAGGATGCGCATGCGTCAGGTGGCGTCATTCTAACCCAAGCCGGAAACCGTGCGCGCCAAATCGGGTGGAGGTTTTCAACACAACTGTGGAAATAGCCGGGAGGAAGCGTGAAGAGGGTGCGTGTAACCCTGTGTTCATGCGGTGTTCTCCGCTTTGCACAAGCGCCAGTGCGGTGCTACGAGCGCTTTCCCATGCTTTCCCACAAATAGAATGAGGACCAACTTGGTCCAGCTCATCACCAGCACCCCTGCTCGGCCGACGGGGATCCCCGAGCAGGTTGGATTGCTGCACGCAGGCTTTACAATGCTCGTTGCTCATCCCATCTGCCAAACGCGGGGCAGACGGTAACGCCGCAACGACTGCCATGAAGAGGCGTCTTGACATCCTGCTGCTGGAGCGCGGCCTGGCGCCCTCGCGCGAGCGCGCGCAGGCCATGATTCTGGCGGGCCGCGTGCTGGTCGATGAGCAGAAGGTGGAAAAGCCTGGACATGCAGTTGCCGAGGACTGCAGCGTGCGCCTGCTGGGCGCCGAGCAGCGCTACGTCAGCCGTGGAGGGCTGAAGCTGGAGGCTGCGCTCACTCACTGGAAGATCGCGGTGGAGGGCGCGGTGTGCATGGACGTCGGCGCCTCCACCGGCGGCTTCACCGACTGCCTGCTGCAGCATGGGGCGGCCAGCGTTCTTGCTGTCGATACCGGCTATGGGCAGATCGACGCGCGGCTGCGGGCCGACAGTCGCGTGCGCTTGCTGGAAAAGACGAATGCGCGTTATCTCGGGGCCGAGCAGGTTCCCGAAGCGGTGGAGCTGGTGGCGATGGACGTCTCGTTCATCTCGGCGACCCAGGTGCTGCCGGCGGTGGTGCGCGCCGCGTTTCGCGAAAAGGGGCAGCCTCGCCGCGAGCTTGTCCTGCTCATAAAACCGCAATTTGAGGTTGGCCGTGAGCGGGTAGGCAAGGGAGGCATTGTGCGCAGCGAAGAAGCGCGGCAGGAGGCGGTGGCCAGGGTGCGCGAAGCGGTCGCACAGCTTGGCGGCCGCGAGATCGAGGTAATCGATTCGCCAATACTGGGAGCCGAAGGGAACCGGGAATTCCTTCTGCACGCGCGCTTCGACGCCCCGTAAAGCGGGCAAGTAGGGTACAAATATGGTGTGAAGATTGCGGCGATCGTCTCAAAACCCTCCAAGCCCGAGCTGGCTGAGATCGTCCCCGAGGTTTTGCGCTGGTTTGGCGACCATGGTTTTCGCGTTTATGTCGATCAGCAGACAGCGGCCTATCACACCCACGAATTTGTTGTCCCTCGCACGGAGATTGCGCGCTACCAGCCGGAATTTATTTTGGTGCTTGGCGGCGACGGCACGCTGCTATCGGCCGCTCGCGCCGTGGGCGCGACCGAAATCCCGCTGCTGGCCGTAAACCTGGGCTCGCTGGGCTTTCTCACGGAGGTCCGCCTCGACGAGCTCTACGCCACGCTGGACGCGACGGCGCAAGGCAAATGCCCGGCGGAGTGGCGCTCGCTGCTGGAGGTCCGACTGGTGCGCGACGGCAAGGAGGCCTCGCACTATTACGCGTTGAACGACGCGGTGGTGAAGAGCACGGTGGCGCGCTTGATGGGCTTCGCCGTCTTTATCAATGAGCAGCGCGTGATGGAGTACCAGGCCGACGGTGTGATTGTGGCCACGCCGACCGGCTCTACGGCCTATTCGCTGGCCGCCGGAGGCCCGGTGCTGATGCCAAGCGTCGAGGCGATCCTGCTGACGCCGATCTGTCCCCACTCGCTCACCCATCGCCCGCTGGTGGTCGGCTCCGACGCCATGATTGGGGTGCGGCTGGACAGCGGCGCAGACGGTTTTCTGAGTGTGGATGGACAGGTGGGAATGCCGGTGATCCAGGGAGACCTGATCGTCTGCCGCAAGGCGCGCTACCGGGTGAAGCTGCTGCGCATACGGCGCTCCTTCTTCGAGGTGCTGCGCAGCAAGCTGCGCTGGGGACAGCGGTAGGGAATCTTTGCGCGGATTACTTGTTTTCCGACGGACCTTCGAACGAGGCCGGGGGCAGCGAGGCCGGTGGATGGGTGATCTCGATGGCGCACAGCTCCTGGAAGAGCCAGAAGTTGGCCTCGATCTCGCAGCGCCGCGAGCAGAAGTAGTAGACCTTGCTCTTAGGGCCCGCATTCTGGCTTTGCTTTAGCGCCGAGTTGCACCACAGGCAGGTGCAGAGGGCGGTGTTCAGCGGATTATGATAGCGGTTGGACTGCATAATGCGTCCAGAGTAGCCGCGGGCGCAGCCGCCTGCAATCCGGCAATTCGCTTAGTTCCACCGGCGGTAACCAATCGCGATTACGGATAGTTTTTTGGCGAGCGAGCTAGAGTTCGGCGCGCACGATGTCCTCGAAGCTCTCGCGGCGCCGGACCAGACGGAATTTGCTGCCGTCCACCAGCACCTCGGCGGCGCGGCCGCGCGTGTTGTAGTTGGAGGCGAGGCTCATGCCGTAGGCGCCGGCATCGAGGATCGCCAGCAGGTCTCCGGCGGCGACCGTCGGCAGATGGCGATCGCGCGCGAAGAAGTCTCCCGTCTCGCAGACCGGCCCCACCACGTCCATCACGCCGCTGACCGTTCCATATAAATGATTTCCCGACGAGTTGCCGCCGCCGGCGGCGCCAGGCGTTTTTGGCGATAATTTTGCGGAGATCGGCCGCGGAGAGACGGGCACGATCTCATGGTGCGCTCCGTAGAGCGAGGGGCGGACCAGGTCGTTCATCGCCGCATCGGTCACCAGGAACTGCTTGCCGTCATTTTCTTTGGCGTAAAGCGCGCGGGTGAGCAGCGCACCGGAGGCGGCGACGATCGAGCGTCCGGGCTCGAGCAGCAAATGCAGTCCCAGGTTTTGCCGTGAGAGGCTGCGCAGCGGACGCGTGATGGCCATGGCGTATGCCTTGAGGCTGCGCTCGAAGTCGCCGGGCTTGGCCTCGCGATAGCGAATGCCGAGACCGCCGCCGGCATCGACAAAGCTGATGTTGAGTCCGTCGGCGCGCAGCTCACCCACGAGGGCGACGACGCGCTCCATGGTCTCGCCGAACGGGGCTGCGTCGGTGATCTGCGACCCGATATGCACGCTGACGCCGATGGGATCGAGATAGGGGAAGGTCGTGGCGAGGCGGTAGAGCTCGCGTGCGCGCGCGATGGGCACGCCGAATTTGTGCTGGCGCAGCCCGGTGCTGATGTAAGGATGCGTCTCGGCCGCAACATTGGGATTCACGCGCAGTGCGATACGCGCGGTCTTGCGCTGCCGCGCGGCGCGCGCCCCCAGCAGCTCAAGCTCGGCCTCGCTCTCCACGTTGAAGAGCAGAATTCCGGCGGCGATGGCGGCGTCCATCTCGCCCGCGGTCTTGCCCACGCCGGAGAAGACCACGCCCGCAGCGGCTTGCTTTGAGGCGCGGAGCACGCGCTGCAGCTCGCCGCCGCTGACCACGTCGAAGCCGCAGCCGAGCGAGGCGAGCAGGCGCAACACGGAAAGATTCGAGTTGGCCTTCACCGAGTAGCACAAGGTGTGCGATTGTTTGGCAAAGGCGCGCTCGAAGGCCGCCACGCGCTCGCGGATCGCTGTGGCCGAATAGACGTAGAGCGGCGAGCCAAAGCGCCGCGCCAGCCGCTCGAGCTCAACCTGCTCGCAACACAGAGCGCGGCCTGCTTTGCCCTTGCGATAGACGAAAGCCGGCGGCCGCTCTTCGAGCTGGAAGTGGTTGCGAGTGGTCACTGGGTTGGGTGTCCTCATCTTCAGCGCTCATCTTCCATGGTGAAGTGCTGTTTTCACCTGCACGGGAGCAACAGGCAGGGTACCCGCTACATTCCGGATTTTAACATTAGGATTTTTGCCGGTTTGGCGGGGTCCCCAGCAAGCCGGGATCCCTGGCAAGCCCTCTCTGCCACGGGTGGTGTCCTAGTAGTTTGGCGCTATGGCTTCTTGCCGATGCTAATAGTGATCGCCCTAGGTAGCTTGCCAGCTAACTGCGGTGTTCGGTGGCGTTCGCATGGAATACCAGCTTCACTCAGCGCCACACAAAATGCGATCTGCGCTGGCACTGAATCCGTTTCGTCCGGTGCCACATATGCGTCGATCCCAGAGTCAGATATAGATGCGGCAGACTCTCCTGCGGCCTCCAGCAGAACACCGCCTTGCCTTTGTAGTTGGGAAGGTACTCGCTTCCACCCCGCTGATCTTAGAAGTTCATTCACGATTCGCAGCAGTGCTAATGGTTCGGGGTCGGGGAACACTGCAAATGCGAAGTTTTGTCCCGCAAAAGGTTTCAACGCGGAGATTAGCTTCTGCTGCTGTTCGGGCGGTATGGATCGGGGAGACTTGAATTTAGCTAATTCAAGCTCTGTTTCTAAGGAGTGCTGTTTCGCTTCTGCTGCTCGCAAGGTGGCCTTGTTAGATGCTGCTTGCGCTTCGGCGATGCGTAAATCTTTTTCCTTCAGTGAAGCCTGCAGTTCTTCGTTACTTGCCTCATTTAGACGATCCTGCACGTCTTCTAGCTGTTTACTCTTTTTCCCGGCGATAAACTGGGTAATAAAGACAAATGCGGCCAAAATCACCGTCAGAGCAACCAATACCATATATGCATCATTCCAGCGGTCACGTGACCGTCTGAGGGTGTTTGCTTGCACCGTAAGCGACTGGATTTGGGAGAACTTCTCTCCGGTATCTCTTGTCTGTTCAATAGCCATGTTGGTCTCCGAGCTTGCCGTCTGCGATGGCAGCATGGAAAATTATCAAGAAAGTGTAATTCAAACTAGGACACAACCCTGCCACGCGGCTTTGCCCCAGCCTGCCGCGCCGGGGAGTAGAATGTGGCGCGAAGTTTTGAATGGGGCGCAGCCCGGAGTCCCCAGCAAGCCGGGGTCCCCAGCAAGCTCGCAGGTGGCTTGCTGGGGTGAAAGCTCGTAGTTGGCCTGCTGGGGTGGAAAGCGGAGCCATCATGCCGATGCCGGAATTCAAGACGCTGGTGGACGAGATCAAGCGCGAGGTGCGCGAGATCTCGGCAGACGAGCTGCGGCGGATGAAGGCCGGCGGCGAGGACTTCTCGCTGATTGACGTGCGAGAGCGCGAGGACTGGTACAACGGAACGATCCCGGGCGCGCAGACCATTCCGCGCGGCGTGCTGGAGCTCAAGATCGATCACGTCACGACAGACAAGGACCGCAAGATCGTGCTCTACTGCGCAGGCGGCAGCTGCTCGGCGCTTTCGGCACACATGCTGCAGCGGATGGGCTTCCGCAACGTCTATTCGCTCGCCGGAGGCTATCGCGGGTGGCAGGAGACGGAAGGGAAGTAGCACGCGTTTCAAGGTTTCAATGTGAGAGCAACAGCACCATCGAAAGCGAAGTCAACTACCCCACTTCTGCCGAAGGATGGCAGAAATGGGGCACCAACTTCAGCTAGTTGGGCACCTGAAATCATTAGGTCACGTCAAAGATTGCAGCGCGAGGAACAGGATCATGCCGATTCATCTGACTTGGTTGGGCCACTCGACGTTCAGGATTGAGACCGAAGGCAAGACGTTTCTGATCGATCCCTGGATCACGCAAAATCCGCTCTGCCCGGAGTCGGAAAAGCACCAGAAGAAAGTGGACGTGCTGCTCTGCACGCACGGCCACGGCGACCACATCGGCGACGCGGTGGCGATCTGCCGCGAACATCAGCCGCTGGTGGTCGGAATCTTCGAGCTGGCAACGTGGCTGGGCAGCAAGGGCGCGAAGAACATCTCGCCCATGAACAAGGGCGGCACGCAGGAGGTCGCCGGGGTGAAGGTGACCATGACGCACGCGGTGCACTCCTGCGGCATTCAGGAGGAGGACGGCTCGTTTATCTATGGCGGCGAGGCGTGCGGCTATGTGCTCGAGTTCGCCAGCGGCCTCAAGCTCTATCATGCGGGCGACACAGCTGTCTTCAGCGACATGCAGATCATCCACGATCTCTACCGGCCGGAGGTGGCGCTGCTGCCCATGGGCGACCATTTCACCATGGGCATCCGCGAGGCCGAGTATGCCTGCCGGCTGCTGAAGCCGCGCGTGGTGATCCCCATGCACTTCGGCACCTTCCCCATGCTCATCGGGGATCCGCGCAAGCTTGCTCCTGCAGCAACGCGGCAACACTTCGATCTGTGGGAGATGAAGCCCGGGGTGCCGCGCGAGCTGGTTCTTGAAGAGCGTTCGATGCCGACCACGGTGGATATCTAGGTCGGCCCCACTTCTGCTAAAAACGGCAGAAGTGGGGCACCGCAGCCGCTAAGATTTGGGACACCGCAGCGGCAAGACCGGTGCCCCACTCAAGCTTCTTTTGCTTGAGTGGGGTTTCTTCTAAATCCTGCGGCAGGTCCATGCCACCTCGGTCAGATGCCCGTTGGCGACATCGTAGACGAAGCCGCGCAGGATGAGCTCCTTGCGGATCCAGGAGTGCGAGGCGAGCTTCTCCAGCTGGTCGTGCACATTCTGGTAGACGTCGGTGAAGGCGTGGAAAGTGAGCGGTGTGCTCGCCGGCCGGCCCGCCTTTTCGCGCACCAGCGCCTGGATCAGCCCCTCGCTGGTCTTCTGCAGCCCGCAGTCGGTGTGGCCGATCACCATGACCTCCTGGGTTCCAAGCATGTAATGCGAGATCAGCAGCGAGCGGATTACGTCCATGGTTGCGATGCCGCCCGCGTTGCGGATGAAGTGCGCGTCGCCGAAGTCAAGTCCCAGCGCGTGGCGGTCCAGGCGCGTGTCCATGCACATCAGCACGGCCAGCTTGCGCCGCGGCCTGGGCGAGTAGAGCGAAGCATCGTGGGTCTCACGGTATAGGGCGTTTGCGGCAAGTACTTCGTCGATCACGCTCATCGGTGCGGCCTTTCTACTTCTTTCGCTCCACCAGGTACCGGGCAATCTCTTTCAGTGTGTTCCCGCGTTCGCCGAACTGCTCCAGCGCCGAGCAGGCGGTTTCGATCAGGCTCGAGGCCATCTGCGCGGCCTTCTCCAGCCCGAAGAGCGCCGGGTAGGTGACCTTCTCCGCCGCCAGGTCCTTTCCGGCGGTCTTGCCGAGTTGTTCGCTGGTCTGGGTCACGTCGAGGATGTCGTCGGCGATCTGAAATGCCAATCCCGCATTGGAGCCGAAACGGCGAACGCGCTCCACTTGCGGCGCGCCGGCTTCTGCGTAGTAGCAGCCGGTCAGCAGCGAGGCGACGATCAACGCGCCGGTCTTGGCCCGGTGAATGTACTCCAGCGTCTGGAAGTTGGGCGCGACATGCTCGGATTCAAGGTCCACCACCTGACCGCCGATCATGCCCTCGATGGTGCCGGTGCCATGCGCCAGCTCTTCGATGATGCGCACACGGGCCTCGGCCGGACAGCCCAGCCGCGCCATCACCTCATAGGCCTGGGTCTGCAGCGCATCGCCCGCAAGAATGGCAGTGGCCTCGCCGAATGCCTTGTGGCAGGTGGGACGGCCGCGGCGCAGGTCGTCATGCACCAGCGAGTAGGTGTGGAGCATCTCGATCGCCGCCCCCAGCTCATCGACCCCTACCGGCAGCTTGCCGCCGCTCACCATGCGCGCCGCCTCCATACAGAGGATCGGCCGCAGGCGCTTGCCTCCGGCAAAGACGCT
>WNGF01002160.1_pt1 | contig 31035 bp, 33 predicted proteins | sample 5400641 | NCBI WGS metagenome assembly WNGF01 (sample SAMN13153371, study PRJNA577476) | soil metagenome | isolation source: 80 cm soil or saprolite under grassland replicate 2 | place: USA:California | collected 2016-06-15 | reverse complement strand
GCCGACGACTGGAAGGACGTCGGGCGTGCCCACGGGGAGGTGTTCGCGTCCGCGCTCCCGGCGACGGCCTTCGTCGTCGTGAAGAGCCTCCTCGATCCGCGCTGGCGCGTGGAGCTGGAGGTGGAGGCGCTGGTACCAGGATGAAGCAGATCTTCCCTTCGACGATCACGGGCAGCGGGTTCGCGGCCGGCGGGAGTGTGCTCGAGCACAACTTCGGCGCGGGCGACCCCTACACGCTTGGGGTCGAGGAGGAGTACATGCTGCTGGACGGCGAGACCCTCGACCTCGTGCAGCACATCGAGGCCGTCCTGGCGGCGGCGAGCGGCGGGGAGTTCGAGCAGAGCGTCAACGCCGAGCTGATGCAGTCCGTGCTCGAGATCGCGACTCCGGTCTGCCGCACGCCGGCAGACGTCGAAGCGGAGCTGCGGAAGCTCCGCGGCTACGTGATCGGCATCGCCGGCGAGCGGGGAATGCGCGTCGGCTCGGCCGGCACGCACCCGTTCAGCCTCTTCGAGCGCCAGCGGATCACCGCGCGCGACCGCTACCGGCACCTCGTCGACCAGATGCAGTACGTCGCCCGGCGCGAGCTGATCTTCGGGCTGCACATCCACGTCGCCGTGGACGACTGCGAGAAGGCCGTCCAGGTCGTCAACGGGCTGCTCGCCCATCTGCCCCAGCTTTTGGCGCTCTCGGCCAGCTCGCCCTTCTGGCGCGGCGAGCTGACGGGGCTTCAGTCGAGCCGGCAGATCGTCTTCGCCGCGTTCCCGCGCTCCGGGCCGCCGCCGCGCTTCCGCGACTACGCCGACTACGCCGAGGTCGTGGGACAGCTCGAAAAGACGGGCTGCATCGCGGACTACACGCACATCTGGTGGGACATCCGGCTGCACCCGCGCTTCGGCACCGTCGAGGTCCGCGTCTGCGACGCCGTCACCCGGCTCGAGGACGCGGTCGGGCTGGCGGCCTTTTGCCAGTGCCTCGTCAAGCTGTACTCCGAGCGGCACGAGTCCGGTGGTGAGATCCCGTCCTACCACCGGATCCTGACCACCGAGAACAAATGGCTCGCGGCGAGGTATGGGCTCGAGGCGCCCGTGATGGACCTCGCCACCGGCCGCCGAAACCGCGTGCCCGTGGCCCAGCTCGTGCGCCGGACGCTGGGCGAGCTCGAGCCGCACGCACGCGAGCTCGGCTGCGAGCGCGAGCTGGAGGGGATCTCGGAGATTCTCGGCAAGGGAAACGGCGCCGACGCCCAGCGGCGGATCTGGAACGCGAACCGAGACATCGTCGAGGTCGTCCGCGAGATCGCCGACGCGACGGAGCTCGCAGCGGTTCCGGCCTAACGGGCGCCGAGCGACAGGGACACTCGCGCACGAGAGAGCCATCGTCCGAGCGCGTGCAACGATGCCGACCGTGACTGAGAGTGAGGCTCTCGAGTTCCGTCCAGAGGATCACCACGAACCGGTCGTGCGGCTGTCGTTTGTAGACCTTGAGCCCGATGACCCCTACGCACCCGGCAAGTTCAACGTTGAGGTAGAGGCAGATGGCATGCGGTGCGAGCGCGAAGTCAAGACCTTCGCCGGAGATCGACTCGACAAATTCCTCGGGGATCTCGCGAACGACTGGCGCGGATGGAAAGGCATTCGGCGGTGGGAAACCATCGAACATGGCATGGGAATCGAGGCAACGCACCGAGGGAATCGCGTCGAGTTGCTCTTCATCGTCCGACGGGACTACCGGCCCGACGCGTGGGAACTCCGGCTACCAATCCTCGTCGCGCCCGGCGAGTCTCTCGCTCGTTTAGCCAAAGCAACCGCTGAACTACTCACCGTCCGGTGACATTCCCCAATTGAGCCAGGCTCGGGCTGGCTCATCGTGGATTCGGGATCTCGAGCTGTCGGCAGATCGCGCGGACGAGGCCCGGTCCTACCTCGGGATGGCGCGGAACCGTCGTGGCACGCGAGCCGTCGGCCGAACGCCACTTGGTGTGCTTTCCGCCCTCGCCGACCTTCGTCGCCCCGTGCTCGCGGAGATGTCGCTCGAGGTCCCTGAGCTTCACCCGGCGAGCGTGAGCTCGAGCGATTCGCTCCGACCTTCGACGACGCGTGTGTCGCCGTCGTCCGGCGACAGCATCAAGCGAAGGGCATCGACGACGTTCGCGCGCGCCTCATCCTGCGTCTGGCCCTGGCTCAGAGCACCGGGCACTTCGAGAACACGCGCGACGATCCAGCCTTCTTCGTCTGGTTCGTCAAACGCGATCGTCATCAGGAGCTTCTCGGTCACGATCTCAGGATAGTCGGCGCCGGAGCGGATTCGTGTGTCGAAGCTGTGCCACCTAGCTCACCTTCAGCGTCTTCCGGTCGACTCGGGTGATCGTCTTCCCTTTGCGGCGCAGCTCGAGCATCCCGCCGCGCACGCGCAGCTTGACCGTGTAGATCCACCTCGCCGAGTTCCGCCAGGGCAGGTCGACGCAGAACGCCCGCCTGTGGACAGTGTCGAGCGCGTGCACGAACGGCCGCTTGCCGGGCCGCTGGTAGAGCGTGTACGCCCAGCCGCTCGGGGTGCCTGTGCGCTTCACGGGCAGCCCCGTCATCTTCTCGTCCGGCTCGCGCCGGTCGACGATCGCGCCCGGCAGCAGCGCTCGCGTCGTCCAGCTGAAGGCGCGCACGGCGTACGGCTGGTACGCCGTGTTGGGCGAGCCGAGGAACTGGATCAGGTACATCAGCGAGCCGTCGGGCGAGAGCGCGTCGAACGCGAACCGTCCGCGCAAGCGTACGCGCGTCTGCACCCGCAAGCTGTGGGGATCGATGACGACGAAGCGCGTCACCGGCATCCCGGGCCACGTCGAGAGCACCAATCGCAGGCCATCGCGGCTGAGCCCGCCGGTGTCGCCGCCATAGGTCACCAGCGGGATGCCGTACGCGCCCTTCACGTAACTCGCCCCGTGGAGCTTGCCCGTGCCGATGACGATCGACTGGAGCAGGGTCTTGCGCCCGTCGGAGAGCGCGAGGTAGCGGAGCTTGCCGTCCGGAGCGACGACGCCGTTCCCGTAGTCCAGGCCCCCGTTCCCGTAGTCCAGGCCCGGCGCCGGTCCGCCTCCGTCCGCGGCGGCGACAGCCGCCCACGCGGCCGCGAGGATGGCCGTCAGTGCCAGCGTGCGTCTCATGTCTCCTCCTTTGCCGACGCACCCCTTACGGCGGGACGTGGGCGAGGAGTCCGTCTACGTGCGGGTCACCTTCAACGTCTTGGTGTCAACCGTCGCGATGGTCTTCCCCGCGAGGCGCACGACGAGCTTGCTGCCGGCCCGGCGGAGCCGCGCGTGGTCGAGGCCGTCGGGCGGCATACGAAGCGGCAGGTCGATGCAGAAGGCCTCCCGGTGGGTCGTGTGCAGCGCGTGCACGAACGGGCTCTTCTCGGGCCGCACGTAGAGGGTGTAGGCCCAGCTGCCGTCACCGCTCCCGACGCGACCCATCGGGATCCCCGTCATCTTCTCGTCGGGTTCCCTCCGGTCGACGATCGAGCCTGGGTAAAGGCGTCCCGTGGCGACGTTCAGGGCACGGACCGCATAGTCGCCGCTCTGGCCCTTGAGCTGGATCAGGTACATCAGTGACCCATCCGGCGAGAGAGCGTCGAAGCCGAAGCTGCCGTTCAGGCTGAACCGGCTGCGCACGCGGAGCGTGGCCGGGTCGAGGACGACGAATCGAGTCTGCGGCCGGCCGGGGCCGTCCGCGGAATAGAGCACGAGGCGCCGCCCGTTGCGCGCGAGGCCGGCGGTCTTGCCGTCGTAGGCGACGAGCGGGATGCCGTACGAGCCTCGGAGGTAGCGGCTGCGGCGGAGAGCGCCGCCGTCCGTCGTGACCGACTCGACGAGCGTGCCGCTGCCGGCCCGGACCGCAAGGTAGCGCATCTTTCCGTCGTGAGAGACCACGCCGGGCGATCCGAAGACGATCCCCGCAGACGGGCCCGCGCCCGCGGCCGCTCCGGCCAAGGCGAGGACCACGACGACTAGCGGCACGAGCACGGGCCCGCGTTTCATCTCTCGACCTCCTTCTCGACACCCGTACTACACCGCCGGACGCCGAACGGGTCCCGCGGACCTCTCCGGGAGCGGCAGCCGTACCTGCCCCGATGGACCTCGTTGATCCGGGCCCTCGTATAGTCGGCACGCCATGGCGGGCTCCGGCCGCGACGAGCGGGCCTGGGTGCGGCGGGCCCAGGCCGGGTCTCAATCTGACTTCGAGGCGCTCTTCCGCGCGCACTGGGGGCCGGCCTACCGCGCGGCGTACCTGGTCGTCCGCGACGCGGCGGCGGCCGAGGACATCGCCCAAGAGGCGTTCCTCGCGGCGGTGCGTGCCCTGGACCGCTTCGACCGGCGGCGGCCATTTGGGCCCTGGTTGCACCGGATCGTCGTCAACCGCGCCATCGACTGGGCCCGTGCCCGCGCGCTGCGTCCCGAGGCCGAGCCGGTCGACGCTCCGGCGCCCGAGCAGCCCGACCACGACGACCAGCTGCTGCGGGAGCTGGGCCGTCTCTCGCCGGAACACCGCGCCGTGATCGTCCTGCGGTACCTGCTCGAGTACACGCCGGGCGAGATCGCGGACCTGCTCGAGCTGCCGCGCGGGACCGTCAACTCGCGCCTGCGCCGCGGGCTCGACGCTTTGAGGGAGCGGCTGGAGTGAGGTTCGAGGCGCCCGGGGAACACGAGGCCGGCGAGCGCGCCTGGGAGGTCGTGGGCGCCGCGTACGAGTCGCGCGCGCCTGTCACGTGGCCCCGGCGGCACGCGAAACCGCTGGTCGCGGTGGCCGTGGTTGCCGCCGCGACCGCCGCCGCCCTCAGCCCGCCGGGCCGCTCGGTCGTCCACTCGCTGCGCAAGGCGGTCGGCGTCGAGAACGCCCAGACGGAGCTCTTCTCCCTGCCGGCACCGGGGCGGCTGCTCGTCTCGGGCCCAGGCGGAGCGTGGATCGTCAACGCCGACGGGTCGCGGCGCCGTCTCGGGCCGTACCGCGACGCGACGTTCTCGCCGCACGGCCTCTTCGTCGCCGCCACGAAGCGGAACGAGCTGGTCGCGCTCGACCCGAAGGGAAACGTGCGCTGGACGCTCGCCCGTCCAGCCCCGCGCTCCCCCGCCTGGGCGGGCACGCGAAGCGACACGCGCATTGCGTACCTCTCCGCCGGTGACCTCCGCATCGTCGCCGGGGACGGCACCGAAGACCACGCAATCGGGCGAGCCGCGTCCGTCGCGCCTGCCTGGCGCCCGGGGCCTGGTCGCGTGCTTGCGTACTCCGACGGCCGCCACGCCCTCGTCTACGACGTGGACAAAGGTCTCGTCCTCCGGCGGCTCTCACCGGCGCCGACGAAGCTGGCCTGGTCGGCCGACGGGCTGCTGCTCTTGGTCTTCTCACCGGGACAAACGCGTGTGTACGAAGGCCGGAGGAGAGTCGCAGCGGACGATCCGTCCGATGGCACGTTCGACCGGGACGCGGCGTTCGTGGGACGGCGGCACGAAGTCGTCGCGGTGCGCGCCGCCGGCAGCCCGGCCGGGAGCGGCAGCAGCGTCTTCTCGCTCACGACCGGACGCACGCTGTTCCGCGGGACCGGCGTCTTCCGTCAGCTCGCGTTCTCGCCGGACGGGCACTGGCTGCTCGTGACCTGGCCGACGGCGAACCAGTGGGTGTTCGTTCGCGTCGGCCACCCGAGACGTATCGTCGGGGTATCGCGGATCTCGTCCCAGTTCGGCGGCTTCCCGCACGTCTCGGGCTGGTGCTGCGCTCGCTGATCGCGCTGCTCGCGGTTGTCGCCGGCCTTGCGGCCGGCCCGCGGTCGCACCCGCAACGAGTTGCGTCCGTCTCACTGGGCCGGCCCGACCATGGCGCGCTCGTCGGCGGCGTCCGCTTCCCGGCCGAGGGTCGGACCTTCTTCACCTGGGACCCGCTGCTTCGTCGCGCGCCTGACCGGCCTTGGCGGCGCTACGGCAACGACCGGCTCGCACGGATCGTGTTCCGCGTTCTTCGCGAGTACTCCGCGGCGCACCCGGGAGCCCCGCGCGTCGGCATCGGCGACCTCAGCCTGCCGCACGGCGGGCCGTTCGGGCCCAAGCACGTCTCGCACCAGAATGGGCTCGACGTCGATGTCTACTACCCGCGGCTCGACCGCCGCGAGCGTCCGCCCAGTCGCCCGGGGCAGATCGACCGCCGGCTCGCGCAGGACCTGCTGAACCGCTTCGTGCGCGCGGGCGCGGTTCGGATCTTCGTCGGACCGAACACGCACCTGACGGGTCCGCTCCGGGTCGTCCAAGTGCTCGCACTTCACGACAACCACATGCACGTCCGGATCGCGAAACCGGCGCGCGGGCTCACGATCGGCCGCTCGTTACGCGGGCGTTGGATCGTCGGCTACGAACGGGGCGACCCCTCGGCTCCGGTCACGCTGGTCGTGGGCGTCATCCACGGGAGCGAGCCCGCCGGGCTCGCGGTCGTCCGGCGGCTGCGCAGGATGCGGCTGCCCGAGGGCGTCCACCTCTGGCTCGTCCCGACGGTCAACCCGGACGGCCTCGCCGCCGGCACCCGGCAGAACGCGGACGGTGTCGACCTGAACCGCAACTGGCCGGTCGGCTGGGTGCGTAACGGGCGACCCTGGGACGGCAACTACTCCGGCCCGCGCCCGCTCTCGGAGCCGGAGAACCGCGCAGTGCGCGCCTTCATCCTGCGCGTCAAGCCGGCGCTGACCATCTGGTACCACCAGCCGCTGGACGAGGTCTATGGCTCCGACCCGCACGTGGCGGCGCTGAAGCGCTACGCGCGCCTGACCGGCCTCCGCTACAGGCGACTCACGGCGCCGCCGGGCGCCGCGACCCTCTGGGAACGGAGGCGCTTCCCCCGCGGGATCCACTTCGTCGTCGAGTTCCCGGCCGGCCGGCTCTCCGCCGCCACCGCGCGCCGGCATGCCGACGCCGTCCTCGCGCTCGCACGGGGACTCCCGGCGGCCTCCCTCAGCTCGTTGTCGTCAGGATGGCGCCCACGAGAAGGAGCGCCGAGACGCCCGTCACAGCCGTGATCGCGAAGGCTTCGGGCGTGGGCACCTCGTCCGCCACCCGAGAAGCCGATACGAGGAGCAGAATCCCGGCCACGAAGACGGGCAGGCCAATCGAGAACATCGCGAGGAAGCCCCACGCGAGCAGCGTGAATGACGCCGCTGTCAGTAGTGCGAGCCGCAGACGCGGCTCCCGCACGCGCCAGCCGCCAAGGGCGATGGCAGCCGAAGCCGCGAGCGATGCAGCGATGAGTTGAGTCCTGGCGCGGTGGAGGTCGCCTTCGCCTTCGCTCTGGAGAATGACGACATAAAGGACATCCATCCCAAGCGTGATCGCGCCCGCCACGAGCGCTGTCCACGCTCTCCGCAGCGGCACTGAGCCAGCGGACATCCTGCTCAGAGTCTAGGTGTACGGCACCCGGCTGCCGTAAGCTCGCGCCATGCTGGACGTGGGAGAGCAGGTTCCAGACGTGCAGGTGTGGATGGGACCCCAGGAGCCGGTCAACCTGCGCGAGCTCGCGGCCGAGAAGCCGCTCCTGCTCCTCTTCTACCTCTTCGACTGGTCGTCCACCTGAACGAGCGAGATGGAGCTCCTGCGTGACAGGAGCGAAGAGTTCGAGGAGGCGAAAGTTCGCCCGGTGGGGGTCTCGCGCGACTCGCCCTGGTCGCACGTCGCCTGGATGCAGGCCCTCGACCTGACCTTTCCGCTTCTCTCGGACTGGAACGCCGAGGCCGTGCACGGCTTCGGGATCGCGCACGAGCACCGCGGCCTGCAGGACATCGCCGAGCGGACGGCGTTCCTCGTCGACCGGAGCGGTACGGTCCGCGGCGCATGGCGCTACGAGACGGCCGAGGTGCCGGACTTCGACGAGCTGCTCTCGGCCGCCCGGGCTTTGTAGCTCTCGCCTGCGCGCTCTACCTCGCGGTCGGGCTGGCGGCGATGTGGCCGGCGACGAAGCACTTCGACTCACACTTCGCCGCGCGCGCCGAGGTGATTCACGGCGAGGCTTCGGTCGGCGACCACCTGCAGGCCGTCTACCACCTCTGGCTGGTCGGGCACCAGCTCGAGCACGGGCGGGCGCCGTGGCTCGACCCGTACACCTTCAGGCCCGAGAGCAGCCCGCGCGTGAACTTCGGCGGGTGGCCGTTCGGGCTGCCGTACTGGCCGCTCTGGGGGGCGTTCGGGCCGGTCGCCGGCTGGAACGTCCTTCTCCTGCTGACCTACCTGGCCGCAGGCGGGTTCGCCTACCTCTGGCTGCGAGGGCTCGGCCTGCCGCGCGGCGCCGCGCTTGCCGGGGGGCTCGCGTTCGAGCTCGCGCCCTACCGGGTCGCGCAGAGCGCAGGGCATTTGCGCGGGATGATCGCCGTACTGCTGCCGCTCGCGCTCTGGGCGTTCGAGCGCTCACGCCACGGGAGCCGCTGGTGGCTCGCGCTCGCGGCCTTGGCGATCGCCTCGATCCCGTTCTCCGACCTGCACCTCGCGCTCGGGGCGGTGCCGTTCTTCCTCTTCTACGTCGTCTGCCGCACGCGCGATCCCCGGACGCTGGCCGGAGCGCTCGCGGGTGCGGCGTGCGCGGTGAACGCAGCGCTGCTCGTCAGCCGGTACGCCATCTCCGGATCGATCGCCTCCGGTGGGCGCTCGCTGCGTGAGGTCTCCTTTTACTCGGCGGACGGGCTCGACTTCGTCAGCCGGCACCGGCGCCACGGGCCTGAGAGCTTCGTCTTCCTCGGCTGGCTGACGCCGCTGCTCGCACTCGCGGGGCTGGCCGCCGTCCTGCGGACGCGCCGGCTCGGGCTCCCTCTGGCGCTGGCGGTCGGGGCAGTCGTGCCGATCGCGCTCGCGCTCGGGACGCACTTCCCGCTCTACGGGACCGTCTGGCACCACTTTCCGCCGCTGCGCTACCCGCGCGTTCCCGAGCGGGAGATGCCTGTGGCGTGCCTGGCGATCGCCGCGCTAATCGCCTTCGCGGCGGCGTGGGCGGCCCGCCGCCTCACCCACTTAGTAACACTCTGTTACTTGGTGGTTCTGGTCGCCGTCTTTGCGGACCTGCGCCTTGGAGTGACGTCGTACCGATCGGCGCGGGCAGATCCGGGCAACGCGGCCTACCGCGCCCTCGGGCCGCTCCCGGGCGGGCGCCTGCTCGAGCTGCCCGTTCTCCACCCGAGCGTCGGCCACGGCAGCCTCTACTTCTACTACGACATGCAGGCGCGACGGCAGCGCCCGGGCGGCTACTCGACGCTCGCCCCGAAGCGTGCGGCGACACTGGCGCTGCAGCTCGAGACGCTCAACTGCGGCGAGTGGCGGCCGGGTGTGGCCGAGCGCCTGCAACGGCTCGGCGTGCGCTACCTCGCTTTCCACGCCGGGCTCTTCGACCCGGGCCAGGGCTGGTTCGCCTGGCGGGAGCTCAACCGGCACGGCTGGGGCGAGCTCGCGCGCGACGGCGGGATCGCAACGTTCACCCGCGGGCGGCCGCCGACCCCGCCGCCGGTGCCGGAGCCGGCCGAGCGAATCGTCTTCTGCCCCGAGTGGAAAGGCCGCTCGCCCCGCTACCGTCACGGCGCCTTTTGGATCCGCGGGCGGGGCAGGCTCGAGATCCGCCTCGAGAGCGACGGCCCCGACCGGACGACAATCACCGTCGACGGAGCGAGCCGCTCCGTGCGGATCGTCCGGCCCTCTCGCCTCAGCGTGGCGCTACGTCGCGGGGGCTGGCACCTGGTCGGGGTGGACGTCGTCCGGGCCGACCGGCGCGTCCGGCTGGTGGCCATCCGGACCACTCGCCGCTAGGTCGGCGTCGCGCAAGACGAGCGCCGCGTAGCGCCCGCCGCGTGCGAGCAGCTCCTCGTGCGTGCCGGTCTCGACGATGCGACCGTGGTCGAGCACGATGATCCGGTCGGCGCCGCGGACGGTCGACAGCCTGTGCGCGATCGCGATGGTCGTCCGGCCCTCCGAGAGCCGGTCGAGCGCCTCCTGCACGAGCCGCTCTGTCTCAGTGTCGAGCGAGCTTGTCGCCTCGTCGAGCAGGAGGATCGGCGGGTTGCGCAGGATCGTGCGGGCAATCGCGATCCGCTGTTTCTCGCCGCCCGAGAAGCGGTAGCCGCGCTCGCCGACGACAGTCTCGTAGCCGTCCGGCAGCCCGGCGATCACCTCGTGAATCCGGGCGGCCCTTGCGGCAGCTTCGATCTCGTCGTCGCTCGCGTCGGGCTTGGCGAAGCGCAGGTTCTCGCGCACCGACTCATGGAAGAGGTACGTCTCCTGCGAGACGACGCCGACGAGGTCGCTGAGCGCGTGGAAGCTCAGGTCGCGGATGTCGACGCCGTCGATCGCGACCTTGCCGCGGCTGGCGTCGTAGAGCCGCGCCACGAGGTAGCCGAGAGTCGTCTTGCCCGAGCCGGTCTCCCCCACCAGCGCAGTGGTCGAGCCGGCCGGAACGGTGAAGGAGACGTTCTGGAGCGTCCAGTCGTCGCCGTAGCGGAACCAGACGTGGTCGAACACGACGTCGCCGGCCTGCGCAGCCTCGAGCGCGTCCGGCTTCTCCTCGATGTCGATCGGCTGGTCGAGGTACTCGAAGATCCGGTCGAAGAGCGCGAGCGACGTCTGCACGTCGAGGCTGACGCCTAGCAGCGAGCCGACCGGGAAGAACAGCCGCGTCTGCAGCGTGGTGAACGCAACCAGCACGGGGATCGAGACCGAGTGCGACCCGTGCGCGAGCGCGAGCCCGCCGAACCAGTAGACCGCCGCCGGCATGACCGCGAAGCTCGTCTGAATCGAGGCCATCACCCAGCGGCCGGCCATCCGCTGGCGGACCTCGAGCTCCGCGAGCCGCAGCGAGTCCCCCTCGAAGCGGTCGGCGAGCTCGTCCCCGCGGCCCATCGTCTTGCCGAGCAGGATCCCGGAGACCGAGAGCGACTCCTGCACGAGGCTCGAGATGTCGGCGAGCGTCTCCTGCGTCGTCTTGGCGATCCGGCGGCGCTCCTGTCCGACCCGCCGCGTCAGGAACGCGAAGAACGGGATCAGCGCGAAGGCGAACAGCGCCAGCTTCCAGCTCAGCAGCAGCATGCCGACCATCGTCGCGACCACGGTCGTGACGTTCGAGGCGATCGACGTCGCGGTGTTCGTGACGACGTTCTGCACCCCGCCGATGTCGTTCGAGATCCGCGACTGCACCTCGCCGGTGCGCGTCCGAGTGAAGAACGCGAGCGACAACCGCTGCAGGTGCCGGAAGACCGCCGCCCGCAGGTCGTGCATCACGCGCTGCCCGACCTGATTGGAGAGCAGCGTCTGAACCACGCCGAGGGCCCCGGTCGCGACGGCGATCGCAATCATCCCGGCGGCGTTCCAGGAAAGCGAGGCCGTGTCGTTCCGGGCGATCGCCTCCAGCACGTGCTTGAGCAGGAATGCGGGCACCACGCCGAGCCCGGCCGAAACGACGATCAGGAGCAGGACCGCGCCGAGCCGCAGCTTGTAGGGCCCGAACAGCGGGCCGATGCGGCGGAGGTTGGCCTTGCGAACCGCCGGGTCGGCCGCCCGCTCGGGCGGCGCCTCGGCCGAGTGGAAGAACATGCCCATCGAGGTCAGGGTACGTTCCCGAACCTAATCGAGGCGCGGGCGCGAGCGGAGAAGGAGCCCGATGAGAAAGCCGGCGACGAGCAGCTGGACCGGCGCCCGCATCCCTCCGCTGCGGTGCCAGCCGTGCAGCCGGTGGCTCGGAAAGTGCTTGCGTCCGCCCACGCGCAGAAAAGGAACGACGTGCTCGAGGTCCGGCGCCGACGCCGCGAGCGCACCGGTGACCGCGGGATCGAGCGGCCCGCGCACGGCAGCGAGGAGGACGACGGCAGCGACGCCGGAGCCGATCTCGAACCGGCGGTCGACGATGTCCTCGTGCGGCATCAGGTCGCCCGCAAGGTGAAGGAGCGGCCCTAGCGCCAGCGAGCCGAGCCTCGAGCGAACTAGCGCGCCCCCGGCCGCGCCGGTCGCAACGTGAAGCGAGACGATCAGACCCCGAACCTACATGCCCATCGCGTGAGTAACTACCGCCGCGGACACGCACGAAGTCGGTCCGTAATCACGCTCTACAGTGAGCAACAGCCGAGGGAAGCGCCTGATTGAACGGGATTCCAGTGGCCGCTGTCGGATCGTGTCATCACCAAGACAACACCGCGGCCCAGGAAACTCTGCGAACAAGTGTCGGCGTCGTCGCCACCGCGTCAAGTTGGGCGAGCACCCTGGCTTCAGCAGGTAACGGCGAAAGACGAGGAGCGCCGCCCTGATCGCTGCCAAACCTCTACAGGCAACGGTTCGAGAGGGAAGGCGGGCGGACCCGCCGCTCTTTGGTCGTCCGGGCCTAGAAGGAGCAGTTCCCCGGATCGGGTGAGTCCTGCCGCCTCGTCGCCCCCGCCGGAATGAGCTGTACCGCGACCGTTTTCGCCACGGCGCCGCTTTCGTCCCGGATGATGTGGACGGCCCCGCCGCCGATGTCGATGAACGCGTTCGACCCGTTGGCTGAGTACACGTGCGGCGTGCAGGTCGGATCGTCGCCGTCGTATTCAGTCACGGTGCCCTGCGTCACGATCACAAGGCTCGGCCCGGGGTGCGTGTGCCAGCCGGTGCTGGGAATGCACCCGCCACAGGTGCCGGGGTCCCACGTGTTCTGCTGGACGAAGAGGTCGGAACTGCCCTCCGTCTTGATGACCTCATTCCAGAATTGGGGGTCTTGGGTCTGTACGTGGGAGGAGATCCTCCCGAACGTCGCCGTCGCAAGCGTCGTACCGTGGAATCCCTGCGATTGAGTCGCCAGCACGTTGCCTGCGTACACGGCAACGCCGACGAGTGTGAGGGCGAGGACCCAGATCGATTTCCGTTTCATGACTCCTCCTTTTTGGACGAAACCGCTTCGACGACGCGGATTGGATCGAGACCGGCGCGCTGCGCAACCTGCGCGGCGTCGCGAGCCGACGGGGCATCGAAAACGTAGAAGCAGATCTCGTCCTGGGGAACATGGATCGAGCGGTCGAAGCGGACGCGCGTCATCTCCCGCGTCAGCTGCTCCGCTGCCGAGCGTGCTCGCTGTTCGCGGACGGCCCGCTCTTCTGCTTGGCCGCGAGCGAGGTAGGTCTCGACGAGGTAGCTCGGCACGTGCTCGACGGTACGCCGCGGGCCCTCGGCTGGAAACGTCAGAACGTCTGAACTTTGCTCAGCCTACGCCGGTTCCTCGGCGTGCAGCCGGCGGGCAAGCTCGGTGCGGGAACGGACCCCGAGCTTGGCGTAGATGTGTGTCAGGTGGCTGGCCACCGTCCGCTCGCCGAGGAACAGCGCCGCAGCGACCTCACGGTTCGTCCTGCCCTCGGCTACCAGCGCGGCGACGCGCTGCTCGGCGGCCGTCAGCCCTTCCGCGCGTCTGCGCCCGCCGAGCCGGCCAAGCTCGCCGCGTGCCTTCGTCTCCCAGCCGGACGCTCCGATGCGTCCGAAGGCTTCGACGGCGGCCTCGATCGCCTCGCGGGCCGAGCGTTTCTGCCGGTCGCGACGCCTCACGACGCCGAGAGCCAGGAGTGCGCGTGCCCTGCCGAACGGGTCGCCGACCGCCTCGTGCTCTGCCACCGCCCGCGCGAGCAGGTCGAGCGCCTGCTCGACGTCTGCGTGTGCTGCTGCGACGAGACCGCGGCATCGGGCTACGTGTGCGAGCACCCACTCGCGGGCAACCCGTACCGCGTCTGCCTCCCAGACGTCCAGAACTCGGACCGCGGCGTCTATCGCGCCGAGCTCGAGCAGAAGCTCGACGTGGTCGGAGCTCCACCAGCGGATGCTCGGCTCGCCCCACCCCATCGCCGCGGCCCGCCGGCCCGCTCTGTCGAACCATGCGGCGGCCGCGGACGGATCTCCCAGCGAGAGCGCGGCGAGCCCAAGGACCGCGAGGTGCTGGGGCGGGTGGAATCCGAACTGCGCTTCCGCCAACTGGAGAGCTCTCTCCGAGTGCTCGCGTGCGAGCTCGACCTGGCCGCGGTGAACGGCGATGACTGCGTTCGGAAGGTGGTCTTGCGGCACCTCGAGCCCGTACTGGATGGAGATGTCGTGGGCGTGATCGGCATGGCTGGCCGCGACCTCCCAGCGCCCGGCCCAGAAGTCGACCCACGCAAGGCCCCAGAGTGCGCGTGCGCTCCGCCGCTCGTCCCGCTCGCGCCACTCGAGGTACTCACGCTCGAGCAGGGCCCGGGCGTCGTCCCGCTTCGAGGACGGCGCGAGCGTATTAACGAGTGCCTGCGTTCCCTCCTGGACCAGCCGATCGCCGCCGAGCGCGATCGGGAGCTCTTGGACGAGCGCCGGGAGATCGCGAGGCGCCTCCGCCTCTCCGCGAAACCAGGCGAGAACGGCTTGCACTGCACGGGCGCGCGCCCGAAGCTCGTCGTCGCCGAGCTGCTCGGCAAGCTCCAGCGCTGCACGCGCATGGTCGGAATCAGTTCTGAAGCGTTTTACCCAGGCAAGGCGACAGTGGATGGTCGACTGCAGCGCTGGACGCGAGGCAGCCTCGCCCAGGGCTTCCTCGAGCAGCTCGACGGCGCGATCGCCGGTCTCCAGCTCGGCGAGAAGGACGAGCGCTTCTGCCCGCCACGAGCCCGTCTCCGTCTCCGCCAGGAGGTCGGCTGCGATCTTCCGGGCGCGGGTCCACTCCCCGGCCGCATGATGGGCGCGGGCCGCAGCCAGCGCACGACGCCGGCGCTCCTCGAGGGCGACCGGCGGTGTCAGCCGCACCGCGTGCTCGGCGAGCTCTGCCGCCACGGCGGACGCGCCGCGAGCGAAGGCCACCGGCGCAACGTCGTCCAGCATGTCGGCGAGGCCGGCGTCAGGCGTCTCTCTCGCAAGCGCGAGGTGCCGCGCCCGGAGGAGCGGGTCGTCGACGATTCGTGCGATCACTCGGTGAACGCGTGGCCGTTCCGGACCGAGGTCTCGGTAGAGGACCGATGAAAGCAGCGGGTGCGTAAAGCGGATCGCTCCTTCCTCGCGCTCGATCACCTGCGCGGCGGCTGCCGGCTCGAGCGCGTTCAGCGAAACGCCCGCCCGCTGCAGCAGCGACTCCGAGGCGGTGCCGAGGGCCGACGCCAGGGCGAGTGCCTTGCGGGTAGACGTGGGCAACCCGGCGATCCTCGCCCGCAGCAGCTCTTCGAGCGTCTCGGGCACGGGAAGCGGCTCGAGCGGGTCGACGTCCGCCTCAAGAACACGCGCCAGCTCCAGCGCGAAGAACGGGTTTCCGCCCGACCGCTCGTGGATCCGGAGCAAGGTCTGTCGTGCGAAGGACCTACCGAGCCGGTCGCGTAGGATCCGGTGGAGGGCGCCGACGCTGAGGGACCCCACCGGCAACCGCCGGACGCGATCCGCGGCGAGCGCCTGCTCGAGGCCCGGAGGCTCCGCTCCATCGGCGAGCCTCCGGGCGAGCAGCATGCGAACCTCGCCCCGCGTGAGCCTTCGCAGCGCGAACGCGAGCACGCGCGACGAGGACGCGTCGAGCCACTGGACGTCGTCGACCGCGAGCACGATCCGCTCGTGCTCGCTCAGAAGCTGCAGCACGTCGCGCACAGCAACGGCCAGCGCCCGCTGGTCGACGACCGGATCCCCCGAGCCCTCGTCGCGCAGCATCGCGACCTCGAGTGCGCGCCGCCTCGGCAGCGTCAGCGCGGGCAGCATGTCGTCCAGGACGTCCTCGAACAGATCGCCGAGCCCCGCGTTGGCAAGGCTGCCCTCGGCCTCGGCCGGTCGCGACCAGAGAACACGTAGACCCCGCGTACGCGCCTGCTCGATTCCGGTCAGCCAGAGCGTCGTCTTCCCGATACCCGCCTCGCCCTCGAGCACGAGTCCACCCGCCCCTTCCTGCACCTCGTCGAGGAATGCCGCGACGGAGGCAAGCTCCTCCTCTCTGCCAACGAGCTCGAACACGGTCTCCTCGTAGCGATCGTGACAGAGGCCGCCGGAAAGACAACCGCCACTGGTGTCATCACCGAGTCAACACAAGCGCGGGAACTGGCGGGCCTAACGACCGACCGATCGGCATGGTTGAGCTGAAGACGGCTTGTCCGGAGGCCCTCTCTACATACCCATCGCGTGGTAGCCGGAGTCGACGTAGAGCGTCGTGCCAGTGACGTTGCGCGCGTCGTCCGAGAGCAGGTATGCGGCCGCGGCGCCGACGTCGTCGGCTTCGATGTGGCGGCGGAGCGGTGAGCGCTCCTCGACGATCGCCTCCATCGTCGGGAAGCCCGCGATCGAGCGCGCGGCCAGCGTCCGCACCGGGCCAGCGGAAACCGCGTTGACGCGGATGTTCTTCTGGCCGAGGTCCCAGGCGAGGTACTGCACCGAGGAGTCGAGCGCCGCCTTGGCCACGCCCATCACGTTGTAGTGCGGCACGGCCCGCTCGCCGCCGAGGTAGGTCATCGTCAGGATCGAACCGCCGCCCACCGCCTCCAGCAGCGGCTCCGCCAGGCGCGCGCACGCGACGAGAGAGTACGCCGACACGTCGAGCGCCATCCAAAACCGTTCACGCGGCGTGTCGGTGAACCGGCCTTCGAGATCCTCGGCGGCGGCGAAGGCGACCGAGTGCACGAGCAGGTCGAGCTGCCCGCCGAACGCCTCCCCCACCTCGCCGAAGACGCGCTCGAGCTCGCCGTCCTCGCGGACGTCGCAGGCCGTTACGAGCGGCGAGCCGACCGACTCCGCCAGCTCGCGCACGTTCTTCTCGATCCGCTCGCCCTGGAACGTGAACGCGAGCTGCGCGCCGCCGGCCGCGAGCCGGCTCGCGATCGCCCACGCGATCGAGCGGCGGTTCGCGACGCCGAGGACGAGCCCGCGCTTGCCTGCGAATGCGCCTTCCACGGGGAGCCGAGTCTACGGCGTGCGTTAGCGTGAGGCCGTGGCGGAGGTAGCGGTCGTCAGCGGCGGCTCGAGCGGGATCGGCGCCGCGATCGCACGCGCGCTCGCCGAGCGCGGGTGGCAGCTCGTCCTCGTCGCCCGCGGCGAGGAGCGCTTGCGAGCAGTCGCGGAGGAGCTCGGAGCCGAGTGGGAGTCGTGCGACGTCGGCGACCGCGCGGCCGTCGAGCACATGGCCGCCGCCGTCCGCGAGCGCCACCCCCAGATCCGCCTGCTCGTGAACGGCGCCGGCATTCCCGGCCGAGGCGGCTTCCTCCGGGCGCCGCCCGAGCGGATCGAGGAGGTCACGAGAACGGACTACCTCGGCGGCGTTTGGTGCCTGCGCGCCTTCCTCCCCGCGCTCGAGGCTGCCGCGCCGTCCCACGTGGTGAACGTCGTCTCGGTCGCGGGCACCGTGGCCGCCGGCGCGGCCGGGCCCTACACGGCGGCCAAGCACGCCCAGCTGGCCTTCTCGCGAGCGACGCGCGCCGAGCTGCGCCCGCGAGGCATCCACGTGCACACGATCCTGCCCGGGTTCGTCGAGACGCCGGGCTTCCCGCAGCGGAGCCGCTTCGAGAACCGCCTCGTCCGAGCGGCGGTGGTCGAGCCCGAGGTCGTCGCCAGACGCGTGGTGGCCGCTGTGGAAGACGACCGCGCCGAGGTCTTCGTGCCGCGCTTCTACCGGGTGGCTCCGCTGGCGCAGGCCCTGGTGCCCGGGATCGTTCGTCGGCTCGGCGCACGAGGAATTCGCCCGGCAGGGGACTAGAATCAGCGCGATGAACGGCCCGCCCAGCCCAGACGAGGTCGCCGCGGTCGCCGAGTTCCGCGCGGCGCTGCGCCGTTTCCTGCGGACGACGGAGCGGAACGCCCGCTCCGCAGGCCTGACGCCCCAGCGCTACCTGCTGCTCCTGATGATCAAGGGCGCCGCCGACAGAAGCGAACGGTCGACGGTCACCGAGCTCGCGGAGCGGCTCCAGCTCGCCCAGAGCACCGTCACCGAGCTCGTCAGCCGGGCCGAGGAGAACGGCCTGATCGAGCGGGAGCGCTCCGCGTCGGACGGGCGGATCGCCTACCTGCGCCTCAGCGGCGAAGGCGAGCGGCGCCTGGCCGAGTCGTTCACGAGCAACGAGAGCGAGCGCCGCGCCTTGCGCGAGGCCTTCGAGCACCTCGAGACGGGCGTCCTCACGTAGCATCGGCTCGGTGCGCGTCGAAATCCGCTACTGCCCCACCTGAAACGGATATGACACACGGGCCGCGAGTCTCGCGGCCGAGTTGACCAGTCAGGGGTTCGACGCGGAGGCGATCCGGGGCGGTAAGGGCCAGTTCGACGTGCTCGCCGACGAGCGGCTCGTCTACTCCAAGCACGAGACCGGCCGCTTCCCGGACGACGGCGAGGTTCTAGCGCTTCTCCAGTAGGTACCAGCCGAGCTCGGCGGTGTAGTTCGGCGGCGCGAGCGTCGCGGCGCGCTCGCGGGCCTCGCCCTCACAGCCGGCGAGCTCCAGGTAGGAGTCGAGGTCGCGCGGCTCGCGCTCGTACTCGCCCCGTAGGAGCACGAGCCCGTTCGCCTCGAACAGGTGGCGCAGGTCGATGTCGGCCAGGGCGCGGGCGTGCGAGGGATCGCGGGCCCGCTCGAAGGCGTTCAGCTCCAACGCGGCGAGCGGGTCGACCGGCGCGATCTGGTCGACCACCAGGACACGCCCGCCGAGCCGCGTCACCCGGGCGAGCTCCGCCACGGCGAGCTCAGGTCTTGCGATGTGGTGCAACGTCCGCAGCGAGCCGCTGAGGTCGAACGAGGCGAGCTCGAACGGCAGCTTGGTCGCGTCGCCCTCGACGAAGCTGACGTTCGGGAACCGCTCCGCCCGCTTCCGTCCCTGCTCGAGCAGCTCGGGGACAAGGTCGACCGCGACGACCTCCCGCACGTGCGGCGCAAGCGCGAAGGCGAGCGCTCCGGCGCCGCTGCCGGAGTCGAGCGCGCGCTCGCGGCCCGTCGGCGCCACGAACCGGACGACCTTCTCCTCGAGCTCGGCCGCCCGCGCGTCCTGCAGCGCGGCGACGCGTTCAGCGGTCTTCGCGAACCGCTCGCGCGTGGCGTCTTGCATAGTCGAGCGCCTCCTCCTTCGTCGCGATCGTACCGGCGGCCCGCTCCTCCTCGATCTCCGCGAGCAGGCGGCCGATCTCCGGGCCGGGCGGTAGGCCGACCTCGTCGCCGCGGAGCAACGGCTCGGCGGGCTCGTCCCGGCGCGCCTGCTCGACGGCTCCGGCCAGCTCGGAGGCGCCAAGGAAGGCGAGGGCGTCGAGTGCCCAGGGCTCCGTCGCGCGGCGGTAGCGGTGAAGCGAGCGCGGGTCGTCACCCGGCCGCTCGGCGTGCAGGAGCGCCCGGGCGTAACGGCGCAGCTCGTTGGACACCGGGAGGCCGGCCAGGCGGTCGCCGAAGACCGCGACCAGCCGGTAGTAGGGCGAGTCGACACGGTCGAGCCGGTCGTTGATCGACCCGCCGAGGGGCTCGAGCAGCCCGAGCTCGTCGGCCCGCCGGTAGCCGCCCGGGGACAGGCGGCGCAGCTCGGCCAGGATCCGCTCGCCGGCGGGCCGCGTGACGAGGGCGGCGTGCTCGCGAACGAGGCGCTCGGTTTCCTCGTCGAGCCGCACGTCGAGCTCGTCCTCGAGCCGCACCGCGCGCAGCAGCCGCAAAGGGTCGTCCTCGAAGACGGACGCGCCGACCGCGCGCAGGCGCCCGGCGTCGAGGTCGGCGCGACCGGCGAACGGGTCGACGTGCTCGCCGCCCGCGAGCGGCCGCGCGATCGCATTGATCGTGAAGTCGCGGGTCGCAAGGTCGTCCTCGATCGTCGTCGGGAGCGGCGTGAAGTCGACCGTCCGCCCGTTCTCGAGCGCGACCCGCCAGGCGCCGTGGCGCTCGGAGAGCGCAAACGGCGCGCCGCCGGAGCGCTTCGCGTACGCCCGCGCGGCTCCCTTGGGGTCGCGCACCGCGATGTCGAGGTCGACCAGCTCGCGCCCGAGCAGCTCGTCCCGAACCGCGCCGCCGACGACCCACGCCTCCTCTCCGGCCAGTACGTGCTGCGCCGTCTCAAGCATCCACGACCATCCTTTGCGCCCGCCGCGGATCCGTGTTGATCCCGCAGACGAGCTCGTAGTTGATCGTTCCCGCGACGCGGGCGTGCTGCTCGGCGAGGAGGCCGTCGCCGATGATCGTGACGGGCGTGCCCTCCGGCCCCTCGCGCTCGAGCTCGACCGCGAAGGCGTCCATCGAGACCGTGCCGACCACGCGGCGCCGCTCGGCGCCGACGAGCACTTCCGTGCCGGTCAGATCGCGCCGGAACCCGTCCGCGTAGCCGATGGGGACGATCCCGATCCACGTCGGCCGCTCGGCGAGGAAACGGCGCCCGTAGCCGCTGCTCGCCCCCGCCTCGAGCCGCTTCACCTGCGCGAGCTCGCTCCGCCACGAGAGCGCCGGCTCCAGCCCGTCCGTGGCGGGGTCCTCGCCGAACGGCGAGAGCCCGTACAGCGCGATCCCGCAGCGGGCGGCGTCGAATCGTGACGAAGGAATCCGAAGCGCCGCGGCGCTGTTGGCGGCGTGTCGGGTGAGGTCGCGGTAGGGCTCGGTCGCTTCGGCGAAGCGCTCGACCTGCTCCTCGGCGAAGGCCGGGTCGCTGTCGGCCGTCGCGAGGTGGGTCATCAGCCCGACGACCTGCGCCGGCGGCTTCGGCAGCTCGGCGAGCCCCCAGCGGCCCATCCCCGTGTCGAGCTTCAGATGCACCGGAACGCCTTTCGGAATCTCGTCCGCCCAGACCGCCAGCTCCAGCCGCGCGTCGCGGGCTGCCGCGATCTCCTCGGTCGGGCCCATCACGAGAATCCTCGTGGCCGGAAGCGCGGGCCGGAGCTCGAGCGCCTCTGCGACGGTCGCCACGCAGAGCGCGCCGACGTCCTCGTCCACGAGCACCCGCGCAACGTCGAGCGCGCCGTGCCCGTACGCGTCCGCCTTGACGACGCCCCACAGCTCCGCCCCTTTGAGCGCCCGCAGCAGCGTCCGGGCATTCCGTCGAACGGCCCCGAGATCGACTGTCACTTCGGACCGGTGCATCGGCCAATCCTAAGAAGCGGTTAGCGCACGAGCGGCAGGACGCTGATGACGTCGCTCGCGACCGCCCCTGCTTGCGGGATCTGCCTCGACGCAAGCTGGCACGTGGCGGCCGCGGCGGCAGCGGCCAGCCGTGCTTCCAGGCTCTTCGCCAGGAACGCCGCGATGACCCCGGTCAGGACGTCGCCGCTGCCCGCCGTCGCGAGAGCGGGCGTCCCGAGGGAGCAGACCCACACGCCTTCGCCGGGCGCGGCGATCAGCGTGTCGGCGCCCTTCAGCAGGCAGAGGCAGCCGAAGCGCTCCGCCCCGCGGCGGACTGCTTCCAGGCGGTGCGCGGCGACCCAGCGCGACTCCTCGTCGAGCAGGCGGGCGAGCTCACCCTCGTGCGGGGTCAGCACCGTGGGCGCGGCGCGCTCGAACGGCTCGAGCCCGAACAGGCCGTCCGCGTCCACGACCACCGGCACCTCCAGCTCAGCGAGCAGCCGCGCGACGAGCGCCTGTGGGCCTTCGCCGCGGCCGAGTCCGGGCCCGAGCGCGACGGCACCCGCCTTGCCCGCGAACTCGACGATCGGGTCGACGGCGCGCAGCGAGATCTTTCCGTCGTCCTCGGGACACGGGAGCTTGACCGCCTCGAGCAGGCGCTGCTCGATGACCGGGAGCGTCGAGTCGGGCACCGCGACCGCCACGTAGCCGGCGTCTGCACGGAACGCCGCCTCGGCCGCCAGGCTCGGCGCGCCCGTCAGGCCGCGCGAGCCGCCGACGACGAGCACGGTTCCCGCCGTGTACTTGTTCTGGTCGGGCCGCTTGCGCGGGACCTGCTCGACGATCTCCGGCGCCACCAGCCGGTGTTCCGTTTCGGCCTGCTCGAGCCCGATGTCCGCGACGATGACCTCGCCCGCGTGGAAGCGGCCCGGCGCGACCTCCAGGCCGACCTTGCGCCCGTGCATCGTCACCGACACCGTCGCGTCGACGCAGGCGCCTGCGACCTCGCCGGTCGAGGCGTCCACGCCCGAGGGCAGGTCGACGGCCACGACCGGGACACCTGCGGAGTTGATCGCCTCGATCTTGCGAGCAGCGTCCTCCCGCGGCTCGCCGTCGAAGCCGGTCCCGAAGAGCGCGTCCAGAATCACGTCGGCTCCTTCCACCCCATCCGCAACCACTGCCTCACGACCCGCCGAACGCAGGACGTCGACGGCGATCCGCCCGTCGCCGCCGTTCGCGCCCCCGCCGCACACGGCAACGAACCGCCGCGCATCCGGAAACCGCCGCAACGCCTCCTCGGCCACAGCGTGCCCGGCCCGCGCCATCAGCTCGTCGACGTCGTGACCGGCTTCGGCCGCACGCATCTCGTCGGCCGTGTACAGCGGCTCAAGCATCCGACACGACGCACACCGCCGTCGCCAGCTCGCGCGAGTGCGTCATCGAAAGCTCGATCCGCCCCGCGCCCACGCGCTCCGCCCACGCCAGGGTGCGTCCCGAGAGCGTCACGCCCGGCTTCGGCCGCCCCGCGATCTCGATCTCCCGCCAGGTGAAGCGGACGCCTGACCCGAGCGCCTTGCCGACCGCCTCCTTCCCGGCGAAGCGGGCCGCGTAGTGCTGCGCCGGGTTCGGCCGCCCCTCGCAGTACTCGCGCTCCGCCTCCGTGAAGCAGCGCTCGCGGAACTCCGGGTAGCGCTCCAGCGTCCGCGCGATCCGCGGGATCTCGATCAAGTCGACGCCGACCCTCAGCTTCGCGACTCCAACCAGTCCGGCAGCGCGGCGATCGAGTCGATCACGCCGTGCGGCTTGATCGTCGCGGCCTCGAGCACCTCCTCGCGGAACTTGCCCGTACGGACGAGGACCGCCTTCAGGCCGAATTCAGCCGCGCCGACGACGTCCGACTCGACGTCGTCGCCGACCATCCACGTCTCTTCCGGCTCGTACTCGAGCGCGTTGAGCGCGGCGGCGAAGTACGCGGCGCTGGGCTTGCCGAGCACGGTCGCCTCGGTGTCGGCCGCGTACTCGAGCCCGGCCACGAACGCTCCCGCGTCCAGTAGCGCGCCGCGCGAGGTCTGCCACCACCGGTTCTTGTGCAGGCAGTAGAGCTCGGCCCCGTCCTGCAGCTCCGCGAAGGCCCGCGCCAGGTTGTAGTAGCTGAAGACCCGGTTCGTTTCGTAGCTCTCGTCCGCCCCGCCGAGCAGGACCGCGTCTGCGTTCTCGCCCACGAGCTCGAGCCCTTCGAGGTCCTCGACGATCGCAGGCATGGTCAGAGCGAGGACGCGCTTGCCGGCGAGCGCGTGCGCGGCCGCGAGGGGCGTCGTCTGCAGCTCCGCGTCCTCGAGCTCCACGCCGAAGGAGCGGATCTCCGCCGCGAGCGCCGCCCGCGAGTGCGTCGTGTTGTTGGTGACGAAGCGGAGCCCGTGCCCAGCCTCCCGCAGCCGTGCCGTCGCCTTCGCCCCGCCGAGGATCGGGTGCCCGGAGACGTGCAGGACCCCATCGACGTCGAGGAGGATCCCAGCCACCGGAGGAGTCTATGACCCAGGCAGCCGAAGGGAATGGCCGGCGGCGACGTAGGCGTGATCCCAGTCGCCGAAGACGGCGATCGCCACCCGAGGGTCGATCCCGGCGAACTCGCTCACGTCCACGGCGCGGCTTGCACCCGTCTCTCCGCCGAGGACGTCGGTGCACGACGGTACGCCGGCCTTTCCAAGGCTCGCCCCTCGCGGCGGCAACCAGGAGAAGCTCTTGGCGTAGTAGAAGGTTTCATGCCAGATGATGGCAGCACGGCACGGCGGTGTCCGGGATTGGACCTGCACGGTGGATCCGCAAGCAGCGCATAGCAGCGCGAAACACCCGAGGTACAGAATCCGGCTCATGGCCGACGACTCTATCCGCGTCACCCGCTCGGTCTCCATCCCTCGCTCCGAGATCGAGCTGCGCTTCTCGCGCTCGAGCGGCCCGGGCGGGCAGCACGCGCAGAAGAGCGACACGCGGGTCGAGGCGATCTTCGACGTCGAGGCTTCCCAAGCGCTCACGGAGGTACAGAAACGCCGGGTCAGCGCGCGGGCCGGGCCCGTGCTGCGCGCCGTGGCGCAGGACGAGCGGAGCCAGTGGCGGAACCGCGAGCTCGCGACGGAGCGGCTCGTCGAGGAGCTGCGCGAGGCCCTGCGGGTGCCGCGGAAGCGCCGCCCGACGAAGCCGACGAAGGCCGCGGTCGAGCGGCGCCTCGAGCAGAAGCGCCGCCGCGCGGACGTAAAGCGCCTGCGCCGCCCACCCGCCTAAAAAGTCCGGGAAGAATTGGCGCTCTCAGGCGTCCTCGATAGAGAGTGATCACACGAGGAGGTCCGCGATGCAACTCTCAAGCAAGAGCAAGGCGAGGTCTGTGCTATCAACGGGGCGATGAGCGACACCGTGTCAGGCCTGAACGAACGAGAGATAGCTGAGCTGACCGCGTTGGCAGACGGAAGCCTGCCGGCCGAGCGTCGCGCGGAGGTCGAGGCCCGCATCGCCGCCTCTCCGGAGCTGCTGGAGCTGGTCAAGCGCCAGCGACAGGCCGTCGCCGCGACCAATGCATTGTCCAGTGAGGCTCCCCCGGCGTCACTGGTCGAGACGGTGGAGGCACTCCGGTCGAAGCGCGCCGGACGATCCCGTGCTCACTTCGTGCCCCGGCTCGCGCTCGCCGGCGGGTTCGCAGCCGTGGCAGCAGTCGTGGCGGCGGTCGTTCTCAGCGGCGGGCCCGGAGGACCGACGGTGGCCGACGCCGCGCGCTTGGCGAGCCAGCCGCCCAACGCGGCTGCCCCGCCTCCACTCGGCAACGGCTCGGAGAAGCTGACGGAGGACGTCCAGGGCGTGGCGTTCCCCAACCTGGCGCGGTTTGCCGGCTGGCAGACCGCCGGGGTGCGTCGCGGTCACGTCGACGGGCGCAACGCAACCGTCGTCTTCTACGAAAAGGGCGGAAAGCGCATCGCGTACGTGATCGTCGCCGGGCCCGGGCTGCCCCGGCCATCCGGTCAGAAGACGGCCAACAGTGGCGTCGAGTACCAGACGCTGCGGTTGCGCGGCCGGCTCGCCGTGACCTGGCGGCGAGGCGGCCATACGTGCCTCCTGATCGGCGAGGCGACGCGAAGCGAGCTCCTCAGGCTGGCGAGCTGGCCCTTCAAGCCCCCTCGCTGAGCGCTCGGGCCACGCGGTCGCGAGCGCGGAACAGCCGGCTGGTCAGCGTCCCCTCGGGCACGCCGAGCGCACGCGCGGCCTCCGGGTACGAGAGCCCGGTGACGTCCACCGCGACGATCGCGTCCCGAAAGTCGTCGGGCAACTCGGCGATCGCCGAGTAGACCTGGCTGATCTCGACGGCCACGGCTGGGTCTTCGCTCGCTCGCGTTCCGGCGGCGAGCTCGTCGACCAGCTCCGTCGTCGCGGGGCGGCGGCTCCGGGCCCGATGCAGGGTGATCAGGGTGTTTCGCAGCGCCCTCAGCAGATAGCCGAGCTCGTCCTCGTTGCGTAGCAGCCGGGGGCGCGCAAGCACCCGCGTGTAGGTCTCCTGGACCAGATCCTCCGCCTCGTCCCGGGAACGCGTCCACGCGCGCGCGGCGCGATACAGGCGCGGAAGGTGCTTCGCGGCTCGGTCGGGGTCGAGCCTGCGCAGAGGCGTCATCAGGGCCGGGAAGGAATCGACCCGGACAGGCGTCGGACATGGGTGAAAGGCACACCCATCGAGCTGAGGAGGTTCACTGCGATGAAACGATTGCTTATCACCGGTGTCGTCGTCGCCGTTGCGCTCGCGGCCGGGATCGCGATTGCGATCGCCGCGACAGGCGGAGGCGGCACGAGCTCGCCCGGCGCCCCTGCCTCCAACATGGGCGGGGCGACTGTCTCGGCCCAGCAGATCAGCGGTGCAGGCAAGGTCCTGGTCGACGCGAAAGGCCGGGCGCTGTACACGAACGATCAGGAGACCCGCGGCATGGTGCTCTGCAAGGGCGCGTGCCTCTCCTTCTGGATGCCGCTGACCATCAGCGGCGGCTCACCGAAGGGCGACTCGCTCAGCGGGAAGCTCGGCGTCGTCAGGCGTCCGGACGGAAGCAAGCAGGTCACCTACAAGGGCAAGCTCCTCTACACCTTCTACCTGGACAAGCCGGGCAAGGTCGGCGGAGACGGCTTCCACGACGCCTTCGGCGGCCAGAAGTTCAGCTGGCACGTCGTCCATGTCAACGGCGCCGTGACGTCGCCGAACAGCGGACAGGGCAGCAACCAGTCCGGCGGCGGCTACTTCAGCTACTGATGACCGGATTCGGAGCGGTCGTGACCGCGCGGGTAGCACCCCCACAGAATCCTTACGGAGACTTTTACGTCCGCCTAACGAGTGGCTAATCGCCGCCTGACAAGGCGGAGCGACGATCTGCTGCACATCCCCGGTCCAAAGGAGTTGACCATGCGACGACAGCTGGCGTACCTCTCACTTGTCGCCATCGCGGTGCTGACGGCAGGCGCGTCGAGCACTCTCGCCGCCCGCAGCAGCGGCACGATCACGTACCAGTTCAACGGCCGGCTGCTCGCCGACGCCGGTCATTCGCCCTCGCTCTTCGTCGACGTCCGCGGCGGCAACCGCGCGGCGCTGAGGAAGCTGATCGGCCAGGGCCGCACCCAGCAGTTCGCGGTCGACTCGAATACGCGCTACATCCGCTGGACGAACGGCGTCCCTTCGGTCGTGGACGAATCGAACCTGGTCGCCGGTGACCGCGTGAGCGTCTTCGTCTCGGCCGCCCGCAGCGCATCGCTGGGTGAGATCGAGTCGACTCCCGCTCGGCGCGTGGCCGACCGCGGGCCAGACGGGCACTTCCCGCGCCGGCCGCTTTGGCTCTTCATCGGCGGTCTCACCGCGCCGGCGGGCGGCGGTCACTTCACGCTGCATATCACGAACGGCAACCTGCGAGCACTGCGCGCGATGCTCGGCCAGCCGCTCAACCAGACGTTCACGTACGACAGCCACACGATCTTCGTCCTCTGGCGGAACGGGATCCCGACCGTGATCCAGCCGGAGCAGATGCAGGTCGGTGACCGCATCTCCGTACGGATTCGGGCGCCGCGGCGCTACAGCCTCGGCCAGGTCGAGGCCGTGCCGGCGAACCACGTCGGCGACCACGAGCCAGGCGCCAACCCGTAAGACCCTGACGCTCCTCCCCCGACGAGAGAGGCCCTCCCCTCGGCCTCTCTCGTCGCCCCACGGCTAGGGTCCGGCCCAATGAGACTGCGGGGGTCGATCGGCGGCCGCGACCTTGCGGTCGATCTCGGGACGGCGAACACGCTCGTCTTCATCCGCGGCCGCGGGATCGTGCTCTTCGAGCCCTCCGTGGTCGCCTTCTCGGAGGAGACGGGCGAGGTGCACGCGGTCGGCGCCGAGGCGCGCAGGATGATCGGCCGCACTCCCGCCACGATCCGCGCCACCCGGCCGCTGCGGCACGGGGTGATCGCCGACTTCGAGATCACGGAGCAGATGCTCCGCCACTTCATCAGGAAGGCGGCCGGCGGCCGCTTCACCTTCGCCCGGGTCGTCCTCTGCGTCCCGAGCGGCATCACCGACGTCGAGCGGCGCGCGGTCGACGAGGCGACGCGTGGCGCCGGTGCGCGCTCCGTCTACCTGATCGAGGAGCCGATCGCGGCCGCGATCGGCGCGAACCTCCCCGTCGCGGACGCGGTCGCGAGCATGGTGATCGATATCGGCGGCGGAACAACCGAGGTCGCGGTCATCTCCCTCGGCGGGATGGTCGTCTGGGAATCGATCCGCGTCGGCGGCTACGAGATGGACGACGCGATCGTCGACCACGTCAAGAACGTGCACAAGCTCCTCATCGGGCAGGAGACGGCCGAGTCAGCCAAGATCGCGGTCGGCTCGGCCTGGCCGATCGACGGGGAGCTGCCGGACGCGCAGGTGGCCGGGCGCGATCTCGTCACCGGGCTCCTCCGCAGAGCCACCCTCGGCCCGGAGGACGTGCGGCGCGCGCTCGAGCAGCCGGTCGCGCGAATCGTCTCCGCGGTCAAGGAGACGCTCGAGCGGACGCCGCCCGAGCTCGCGGCGGACCTCGGCGAACGGGGAGTCGTCCTCGTCGGCGGCGGCTCGCTCCTGCGCGGGATGGACGACAGGCTCCGGCACGAGGTCGGCCTGCCGGTGCAGATCGTCGAGTCGCCGCTGACGTGCGTGGCCGAGGGCGCCGGAAGGAGCCTCGACGAGCTCGAGACGCTCGAGCGCGCGGCACGGGCTCAGCGGCGCGTTCGGCGCTAGCGCCTCGAGGCCCAAGTAACACTCTGTTACAAGGTCGCTCGCGCCGTAGGGCGTTCCGTTTCCGCGTAGCGCTCAGGGTCGGCCTCGAACTTTGCCCGGCAGCCGGGGCCGCAGAAGAAGTACGTCTTGCCGCGGAACTCGCTCGTCGGCGCCTTCGTCCGGTCCACGGACATCCCGCAGACCGGATCGCGCGCCCCCCGCCGCAGCGTCAGGACGATCAGCGTGGCGAAGACCAGCGTGAAGAGCATGTCCAGCGCCGTCGTGTAGTTCCACGAGATCCCGCGCGCGGTGATCGAGTCGATCGAGGGGCGGTGCTCGGGAGTCAGCCCGGCGGCGCTGAAGATCCCGTCGACCGCCAGCGCCGCCGCCACCATCGCCGCGAACATGATCCCCACCAGCAGCGCGGTCAGCCGCCACCCGTAGTAGCGGCCGTAGACGATCACGAGCGGGATGATGATCAGGTCCGCGTAGATGAACGCGATCACGCCGGAGAACGAGATCCCGCCCGCCCAGAGCACCGCCGCAAGCGGGACGTTTCCGACCGAGCAGACGAAGGAGAGCACCGCCACGAGCGGGCCGACGATCACGTTCTCGAGCAGCCGCCAGCCGCCGCCCGTGTCGGTGAGGAAGAGGTCGTTGAAAACGTCCATCGGCAGCAGCGCGATGAAGCCGGCGATCAGGAAGCCCGCGGTGATCTCCTTCCAGAGCATCGCGAAGTCGCTCCGGAAGTTGTGCGCGACGTCCGACCAGGAGTCGACCGACAGCAGCCGCGGCCGGCCGCTGGCCGCAGGGTGCTCATGGCCGGTCTCGGCGGCGAGGGCGTGTGCGCGCGCCTGCTGCTCCTCGCCGCGAGACACGAAGAGGCGGAGGCCGAGCCACATCAGCGCGATCAGCAGCAGCCCACCCAGGAACTCCGCCAGCGTGAAGCGCCAGCCGATGAAGATCCAGATGACGATCCCGAGCTCGAAGACGAGGTTCGTCGAGGCGAATTGGAACGCCATCGCCGCCGCGAGGCTCGCGCCCTTCTGGAAGAGCGACTTCGCGATCGCGACCGCTGCGTAGCTGCAGGAGGAGGAGGCGGCACCGAGCCCGGTCGCGAGCGCGGTCGTACGCAGATCGCGTCTGCCGAGCGCGCGCTCCATCCGCTCCCGCGGCACCCATGCCTGCACGACTCCGGAGAGCAGAAAGCCCAGCACGAGCGCCCACCAGACCTCCCACGCCATCTGAAAGGCGTTCCAGAGGCCCTGTCCGATCTCGTCGAGCACGTGCATCCGGCCGAGCGTATCTGCGGCCTTACACAGGACAGCTCGTGTCAGCGCTCGGCCGCGAGGCGCAGGCCGAGCGCGGCGAGGGCGCAGCCGGTGATCGCGTCGAGGGCGCGCCGGACGCGCGACCGGCTCAGGAGGGCGGCGGCCCTGGCCACCGCAAACGCGTAGAGGCTGAGCCAGGCGAGCGTCAGCGACGCAAAGACCACGCCCAGCGCGAGCATCGCCTCGAAGGACGAGCCGAACTGCGGCAGGAGGCTCGTGAAGAAGACGACCATCTTCGGGTTGCCGAGGTTGCTGAGCACCCCCTGCCGGTACGCCGCGCCGACGCGCCGTCGCGGCTGCGCGTGGCTGCGGCCGCGGACGGCCGCGAGGAGCGCCTGCGCGCCAAGCAGGACGAGGTACGCGGCGCCCGCGAGGCGGATCGCGGTGAAGACCGGCCGTGACGCCAGCAGGACGGCGGCGAGCCCCGCGCTCGAGGCGAGTGCCCAGGTGAGCTGGCCGGTCGCAACGCCGAACGCGGTCAGCATGCCGCCGGGGCGCCCGCCGACGAGCGTGTTCCGGATCGTCAGGGCCGTGTCCTGACCGGGCGTCACGATCACGATCAGCGAGACGCCGAGGAACGCCGCGAGCTCTCCGAGGCCCATCCGATCAGGAATGATCGCAGGATGACGAGGGTCGCAGTCGTCGGCCTCGGCGGGATGGGCAGCCGTGTCGCGCGGCGGCTGCTCGACGCCGGCCACGAGCTGACGGTCTGGAACCGAACGCCCGCTAAGGCGGCCGAGCTCGGCGCTCCGGTCGCGGCGAACCCCGCCGAGGCTGCGGCGCGCTCTGAGCTCGTGATCACGATGGTCACCGACCCGCCCGCGCTGCAGGCCGTCACCGAAGGCCCGGACGGCGTCGCCGCCGGAGCGGACGAAGAGACGACGGTGATCGAGATGTCGACCGTCGGCCCGGCGGCGATCGAGCGCCTCGCGCAGGCGCTCCGGGGCTCGCTGCTCGACGCGCCCGTGCTCGGGAGCCTGAGCGAGGCCGAGGCCGGCACGCTCTCGATCTTCGTCGGCGGCGAGCCGGAGCTCTTCGAGCGGTGGCGCGACCTCCTGGCCGTGCTGGGCACACCTCTCCACGTCGGCTCCTCTGGCTCAGGCGCCGCTGCAAAGCTGGTCGCGAACACGACTCTCTTCGGCGCGATCGGCGTCCTCGGCGAAGCGCTCGCGCTCGCCCAGGCGCTCGGCCTCTCGCGCGAGAACGCATTCGAGGTTCTGGCTGCGACGCCGATGGCGGCCCAGGCCGAGCGCCGCCGGCCGGCGCTCGAGTCGGGCGAGTTCCCGCCCCGCTTCCCGCTCCGGCTCGCGCGCAAGGACGCCGACCTGATCGCCGAGCAAGGGCTCGACCTACGCCTGGCAGAGGCGGCGCGTTCCTGGCTAGCCGAAGCGGGAGACGGCGACCAGGACTACTCCGCCGTCCTGAATCGCATCCTGGAGGCTGCTACTCGACGGTGACGGTCTTCGC
>WNGF01001793.1_pt1 | contig 31064 bp, 20 predicted proteins | sample 5400641 | NCBI WGS metagenome assembly WNGF01 (sample SAMN13153371, study PRJNA577476) | soil metagenome | isolation source: 80 cm soil or saprolite under grassland replicate 2 | place: USA:California | collected 2016-06-15 | reverse complement strand
TTCGAGGAGAATCATCGTCGCCACCGCCGTGATGGGCTTGGTCATCGACGAGATCCGGAAGATCGTGTCAGGCCGCACCGGCTGGCCGCCGCTGACCGCGGTCGCACCGATGACGTCGACCTGTGCCTCGCCCCGCCGACTGATCACCGAGACCACACCAGGTGCGGTGCCGCGCTCGACGTGCCGGGCCGTGACGTCGTGGAGGCGAGCAAGACCGTGGTTGGAGAGCTTTGCGTCTGTCATCGTGAATTACTGTACGACGTTGCCCTGCGGCTCACCCGGCGACGACGCGGCGGAACCCGAACCGCTCGACATCCAGGCGAGATACCGCACCAGCCCCAGGCACGTCCACCCCGAAGGCAGCACTGGGACACGGACCCCTTCTGCCGTGACCGGACGAGCGGCGATCGCGCGGTGGCGCCGCTGGGCGACGTGTCGCGCTCACCCGGCGCGGGTGATGCCACCGCATGTCCTGGCTCCAAGGATCGGTAGGGGCTGCTGCGCAGGTGGCACCGGCCAGACATTAGGCCCTGGCCGGGTCGGCCAGGGCCTAATCGTGAGAACCCGTGTCGATGGGTGCCACCCCGAGCATGAGGAGTCGCGATGGCAAAGCCGTTCAGCGGAATGATCAATGTCGATATCCGCGACTCGGAGCCCGACTGGGCGCCGTTCGAACCTCCGAAGGCACCAGACGGTGCGCCCAACGTGGCGTACATCGTGCTCGATGACGTGGGCTTTTCGGCGATGAGCAGCTACGGCGGGCCGATTGAGACGCCGAACATCGACCGGATCGCCTCCGCCGGCGTGCGCTACACGCAGTGGCACACCACGGCATTGTGCTCACCCACGCGTTCATGCCTGCTCACGGGGCGCAACCATACGCGCAACAGCATGGCCTGCATCACCGAGGCGGCGATTGGGTTCCCGAACGCCAGCGGCACGATCCCGCCGGAAAACGGGATGCTCTCGGAGATCCTGGGCGAACTCGGCTGGAACACCTACATGGTCGGCAAGTGGCACCTGTGCCCGACGGATGAGATGAATCTCGCGGCGACCCGCCGCAACTGGCCCAGCGGCCGGGGCTTCGAGCGCTGGTACGGGTTCCTCGGGGCGGAAACGAACCAGTGGTATCCGGATCTCGTCTACGACAACCACCCGGTCGACCAGCCCCGCTCACCGGAGCAGGGCTACCACTTCACCGGCGACATCACCGACAAGGCCCTTGAGTTCATCAAGGACGCGAAGGCGATCGCACCCGAGAAGCCGTTCTTCCTTTACTATGCGCCCGGCGCGTGCCACGCACCGCACCACGCCCCCAGGGAATGGATCGAGAAATACAAGGGCCGCTTCGACATGGGCTACGAGGCGATCCGCGACCAGACCCTGGCCCGGCAGAAGAAACTGGGCCTCGTCCCGGCTGGTACCGAGCTTCCGCCGCTCAACCCGATCGGGACGCCAGAAACCCGGAAGGGCCCTGAAGGCCAGCCATTCCCCGAACTCGACTACACCCGCCCCTGGAATTCCCTCAACGACGACGAGAAGCACCTCTTCGCGCGCATGGCTGAGGTCTACGCGGGCTTCCTCGCGCACGCCGACTACCACATCGGGCGCTTGCTCGACTACCTGGAGCAAACTGATCAACGGGAGAACACCCTCGTCGTCGTGGTTTCGGACAACGGTGCGAGCGGCGAGGGCGGCCCGAATGGCTCGGTCAACGAGATGAAATTCGCCAACGGCGTCGCGGACGACCTTGCCGAGAATCTCGCAAAGCTCGACGATCTCGGCGGCCCCAGGACCTACAACCACTACGCGAACGGCTGGGCGATGGCGTTCAACGCGCCGTTCAAGATGTGGAAGCGCTATGAATTCAACGGCGGCACCTGCGATCCGTGCATCATCTCCTGGCCCGCAGGCACGAAGGCACGAGGCGAGATCCGCGAGCAGTACCACCACGCCATCGACATCGTGCCCACCATCCTGGACGTCCTCGGCGTCGAGGCTCCTGAGACAATCAAGGGCCACGTGCAGAGCCCGTTCGACGGCGTGAGCATGCGTGGCAGCATCGACGACCCTTCCGCGTCGTCGGCGAGGAAGACCCAGTTCTACGCGATGCTCGGCTCCCGGTCGATCTGGCATGAGGGCTGGAAGGCCGTCACGACACATCCGACCGTCGCCGGGTGGGGTCACTACGACGACGACCAATGGGAGCTGTACCACACCGACGTTGACCGGGCCGAGCTGAACGATCTCGCCGCACAGCAACCAGACAAGCTTCGACAGCTCGTGAGCATCTGGTTCTCGGAGGCAGGCGCAAATGGGGCGTTTCCGTTGGATGACCGGTCGCCGGTGGAGATCCTCAACACGCCTCGCCCCCAGCTCACCGCGCAGCGGACCCGCTACGTGTACTACTCTGGCACCGCCGCGGTCCCCGAGGGGCAGTCGGTCAACACCCGCAACAGATCCTTCGTGATTGGGGCGCTCGTCGACATCCCAGCACCGGGAGCCGTCGGCGTGCTCTTCGCTCTGGGCTCGCGCTTCGGAGGTCATGCCCTCTACGTGAAGGACAACCGGCTGCACTACGTCAACAGCTTCGTCGGCAGCGTGGAACAGAAGATCGTCGCCTCCGAAGACATCCCAACCGGCGAGAACGTGCTCCTTTCTGCATCATTCGACAAGGACGGCCAGGAGCCTGACAGCGCCACGGGAATCCTGTCGCTCTATCACGCAGACCGCAAGGTAGGAGAAGGGCAGATCAAGACCCAGCTGGGAGCGTTCGCCATCGCGGGCGCGGGCCTGTACGTGGGCCGAGACCCGGGCGAGGCCATCACCGAGGATTACCCGGGCGAGTCACCCTACCCGTTCACCGGCGGCACGATCAGCCGGGTCGCGATCGACGTCAGCGGCCAGCCGTATCTGGACCTCGAACGCGAAGCCGCCCTCATGCTCATGCGCGAGTGACTGCGGGCTCATGCGCGAGTGACTGGGAGCCGGCCGCGAGGGCACGGGAAGGAGATGTTCATCGGTGAACGAGACGCCGACTCCCGCGCACCCGGCACCGCTCCGCGTGCTTGCGAAGAACATGGCCTGGGTGCCGGGAGGCAGCTTCCTGATGGGGTCGGAGAACTTCTACCCCGAGGAGCGTCCGGTGCGTCGCGTCGAGGTCGACGGGTTCTGGATGGACGACCACCTGGTGACCGTCGCCGAATTCCGCAGGTTCGTGAAGGCGACCGGATATGTGACCGTCGCCGAACGCCCGCTCGATCCCGGGCAGTATCCCGATGCGGATCCGGGCCTGCTGTACCCGGGGTCACTCGTCTTCCACCCAGCAAGCGGTCCGGTGGACCTGCGCGACGCCACACAGTGGTGGCGCTATACCCCCGGTGCCGACTGGCGCCATCCGCGTGGGCCAGGCAGCACCCTGAACGGCTTGGACCGGCATCCGGTCACCCACGTTGCCGCCGAGGACGCCGACGCTTACGCGGCCTGGGCGGGCAAGGAGCTGCCCACCGAGGCCGAATGGGAGTTCGCCGCCCGCGGCGGCCTGCAGGGGGCCGTTTTCACCTGGGGTGACGACGCGGCACCCAACGGCAAGGCGATGGCTAATACCTGGCAGGGCGAGTTCCCGTGGCAAAACCTCAAGCCTCGCCGATGGCATGGCACCTCTCCCGTCAAGAGCTTTCCTCCGAACGGCTTCGGGCTTTACGACATGGCGGGCAATGTCTGGGAGTGGACCAGCGACTACTTTGTCACCAGCCCCTTTGTCACCAGCCCCGCCGAGCACGCCCAGCACGCGTGCTGCACATCCCGGAACCCGCGAGTCACCTCGGCCGGGGACAGCCTGGTGCCCGGCCAGCCTGGGGCGCACATCCCGCGCCGCGTGATCAAAGGCGGCTCCCACCTCTGCGCCCCGAACTACTGCCTGCGCTACCGCCCGGCTGCACGCCAGGGCGAGGCAGTCGACACCTCGACCGCGCACCTAGGGTTCCGCTGCATCCTGCGCGACGCCGCGATCGCGCCCTAACGGCTGCGCTAACTGGCCCGCCACCCGGCCCGGGTTCTCACTACCGCGGGATCCGCCGACCCGGACGGCAGGGCTACTCGATGACGTCGCCGACTGCTGGGCCGAAGACCGCCAGGTGGTCGATGACCGGGGCCGGGTCACCGGACCAGGCAAGAGCGGCGAGCTGTGCCCGGCTGCGGCGGCCCATCCGCCAACGGAAGGCCTCGAATCGGCTGGTGGTGAGCCTGAGTTCTGTGCCGCCGCCGGGTCCGAGCCGGAACTGGGCATCCTCCACCACCACCCGCAGCAGAACGGGCGGCCGCAGCCGGCTGAGCAACCATTGAGAACTCTGCCAAACTGCCTCGGCGTCCCTGGCGCCGGGGCGGCCGATAGCTCCCCGGATGTCGTGCTCGTGGCTAGCGACATCGATCACCGCAGCCCGCACCCGGAAGGTGCCAATGACGTGTTCGAACTCCGTAGCGATCGCGGCCCACTTGGCGAGGATCTCGGCTACCTCCCGGCCTTCAAAGCGGGCCACCTGGGCGGCCGCCTCCTCGGCCGATGGCGCGCCGGTTAGGCGCCCGGCCACCGCATCTTCGGCGACCGCCGTCAGATGCGCCACCACGTCCCGCACCGACCAGCCCGGACACGCCGGAACCCCAGCGCCCAACGCAGCGTCACTCAGGGCGGACACCAGCGAAACCACGCGCGTTCGCGTGTCCCGATACAGCCGGGGTAGATCCCGATCTGCTGCGTCAGCGGGCACGACGGCACTTTACATTCCTGCACGCCCGGTAAAAGTCGCGGCCCTGATGGTAAATGTCAGCCGGAATGCGGTTTATTTCCTGGCCAATGCATCGCACATGCGTTAGCATCCGGCCACCCCCCACACGCACAGCGCCACCGCCACCACAACGGGCACCGAGCCGGCCAGGTACAGCGCGCCCAGCGCGAGGACCAGCAGCATGTTGGCAACATCGTTACCGCTGGTAACACTGTGTCACAACGCGTTACCGGTCTGCTGGCTGCAGGTGGTGTTTGGCTTCTTCGTAGAGGTGCGTTGGCAGGGGCCCCTTCCTGGCGACGTCCAGGTTGGCGCGAAGATGATCCATCCTGGAGGTGCCGACGATGGTGCTCGACAGGCCTGGGTGGCTGAGCGTGAAGCGCAGCACGAACTCGAGGCGGGTCATGTCCCCAAGCAGGTCCTCCACGCCAGATGACTCCCAGCGGCGCTGACCTTCGCCCTCGGGGAGCCCGATCGGCCCCTGCCGCCAGTCGTTGTCCTTGGCTGGGGCACCGCGGGCCGCGCCGCCCCGGATGAGCGTGCCGGCACCCGCCGCGGCCGCAGCGGTGATGAGATCCTCGTGCTCGCGCTGGATCGCCGAGTAGGGGACCTGGAAGACATCGAACACGCCCATGGCGATGTGGCCGGGCAGATTGGGAAGGGTTCCCGACATCCCGAGGAAGCGGACTTTCCCAGCGTCGCGGAGAGACAACAGCGTCTCGACAGTCCCGTCCGCCTCCATCTGCGCACGGCTGGGCGACATGTGGACCTGCACGAGGTCGAGCCGGTCCGTGCTGAGCCTGCGGAGGCTTTGGTCCACCCCAGCGCGGATGTTGCTGGCGCGGTAGTCGTGCCGGAACGGCGGCCTGGCACCGGCCGGCGGATCGCCGAGCAGGCATCCGCATTTCGACGCCAGGAAGTACTCGTCCCGGCGATGGGCGAGATACCGCCCGATGAGCTCCTCGCTCCGGCCGTAGTCGATCGACGTATCGATCAGGTTGATCCCCCCGTCCAGTACCGCGTTGAGGAGCCCGCCCGCCTCCTCGTCGCCCATCTCCGGTCCCCAGGGCTGGCCCCGCAGTTCCATGGCCCCGTAGCCGAGGACGGTCACGTTTTCTCCGGTCCGCCCCAACGGGCGGGTCTCGAGCCTCATGACCGCACGCTATCCCCGCAGCCACCGCCCCGGGCCGCACCATGCGCGGGACCCTTGCCAGTCGGCCAGCTTGATCCCTTACGTCGGAGACTATTCAGCAGATGCAGCTGAGAAGTCTCCGTTCCAGTGGATCATGGGCAACTTCGCAGCAAGGGTCGGGCGCCCCACACGTTTGGTGACTAGGTCGTGGACGACCGTTACCGGGGTGTATCAAGTGGTGGGGCATGACATGGGGTGGCATGCTCACCTGGGAGAATCGGTGTCACGGCGCGCGGATACGGCGGGCGTGGGGTGAGGAGCGCAGCTGATGGTTGAGGATCAGCGGTCCGGCAGCTTGCTATCGGTGAACGTTGGCGTGCCGCAGGATTTGGTCTGGCACGGCAGGACAGTGCACACAGCGGTGTGGAAGAGGCCCGTCGCCGGGCCGCGGATGGTGCGGCGGCTGAACATCGACGGTGATCGGCAGGGGGATCTGGCCGGGCACGGCGGCGAGCACCGGGCGGTATTTGTGTACCAGATCGAGTCCTACCGGTACTGGCAGGACCAGCTGGGCCGCGACGACTTCACCTACGGGCAGTTCGGGGAGAACTTCACCGTGCAGGGCCTGGCCGACGACCAGGTATGCATCGGGGATCACTACCGGATTGGCACAGCCGTCTTCGAGGTGACCCAGCCGCGGGTCACCTGCTACCGGGTGGGCATCAGGATGGACGACCCGCGAATTCCCGCCCTGCTGGTCTCCCATCACCGGCCCGGGTTCTACCTGCGGGTGCTGGCCGAGGGCCTGGTCCAATCCGGGGATGACATCGTCAAGGTCGGCTCCGGGCCCGAGGGCATGACCGTTGCGGAGATCGACGCACTGCTGTACTTGCCCGGGCATCCCCGCCGGCAGGTGCTGCGCGCGCTGCGGATCCCGGCGCTGCCGGAGGGCTGGAGAGCCTCGTTCCAGGCGATGCTCGACCAGCCGGACGTGCCCGGCGCCATGGGTAACGCCGGCTTGGCGGCGGTGAGCCCGCCGCCGGCCTGGCCCGGGTTCCGCCCGCTGACTGTGACCGCGGTCGAACGGGAGAGCAACACCGTGGCCTCGGTGCACCTGGCTGACCCCGATGGGGACGCGGTGCCGCCCGCTCTGCCGGGACAGTTCCTGACCCTGCGGCTGCATGCTGGCCCCAGCGCGCAGCCGCTGCTGCGCAGCTACTCGCTGTCCGGATCCCCGGGCACCGATACCTACCGGATCAGCGTCAAACGCGAGCCGCACGGGGCGGGCAGCGAGTTCGTGCACGCGCGGGTGCGGGCAGGCGACCTGCTGGAGGTGGCCGCGCCGCGCGGCACCTTCACCCTCCAGCCGGGGGATGCCCCGGCCTTGCTGATCAGCGCGGGCGTCGGCGCGACCCCGGTGATGGCCATGCTGCATGCCCTGGCCGCCGCCGGGTCCGGCCGCGATATCTGGTGGCTGCATGGCGCCCGCAACCGGGCCGAGGAGCCATTCGCCGCGGAGGCCCGCTCGCTGCTAGCGACGCTGACCAACAGGCACCGGCACATCTGCTACAGCCGCCCAGGACCCGACGATGCCCAGGGACGCGACTACCAGACGGCGGGCCGCCTCTCGGCGTCCGTCCTGGCCGCCCTGGACCTGCCGCGCGACGCCGACGCCTACATCTGCGGCCCGGCCGCGTTCATGGCGGAAGCGTCCGCCGCCTTGGCCGCAATGGGGGTCGATCGTGGCCGCATCCGCACCGAGATCTTCGGCGCCGCGCCAGGCCTGGCGCCAGGCATCGCGCCCGCTCCCGTCCGCCCGCCGCACCCGCCAGCAGGTGAGCCGGCTGACGGCCACATTGTCGCGTTCGCCCGCAGCAGCCTGGCGGTTCGCTGGGATCCCGGCTATGCCAGCTTGCTGGAGCTGGCCGAAGCCTGTGACGTGCCGGTGCGCTGGTCATGCCGCACCGGTGTGTGCCACACATGTGAAACCGGCCTGCTGACCGGAGCGGTCAGCTATGCACCTGACCCGGTCGATGACCCCGCCGATGGCAGCGCCCTGATCTGCTGCTCCCAGCCGCGCGGCGACCTGGTGCTCGACCTGTGACGCCGGGCACCGCCCCCGAGCGGGACGCCGAGCACGTTTGTCGGGGTGTGCCACGCCCGCGCAGCCGTTCGGCATGGTCCCCGATCTCACCCGGCCAGCTCATCGTCGTGCTCCCCTCTCCGAATCGAGCAGCTCATGCCGCCCGTTCGCGGGCGAGGTCTAGTGCCGGAAGGGGGCGAGGTCGATGGCGGCGGCCATGGCTTGGTAACCGGCGTCGTTGGGGTGGAGGTGGTCACCGCTGTCGTAGGCGGGCAGCAGTTGCCGCGGGCTGGCTGGGTCCCGGACGGCGGCGTCGAAGTCGATGACGCCGTCAAAAGCCCTGCTGGTGCGGATCCACTGGTTCACCGCCTCGCGCTTGGCCTCCGCTGCGGCGGAGTAGTAGAAGGCTCCCTGGAAGGGGGCGAGGGTTCCGCCGAAGATCTTCAGCCCGGCCGCGTGCGCGGCGGCGATGAGGTGCGTATAGCCCGCGATGATCTGGCCCGCTGACACATCGGTGTTGGGGGCCGTACAACCACTGTTAGGGGTTTGGCTGAAGCCGATGTCGTTGATGCCTTCCAGCAGCACCACGTAGCGGGCTCCCGTCCGGGCGGCGACGTCGCGGGTGAACCTGGCCTGGGCGTTCACGCCGAAACAGACCGAGTCGTTGAGGACCCGGTTGCCGCTGATGCCCTCGTCGACGACCGGGTGGACCTGTCCAGGGGGTCCGGCCAGAATCCGCCGCGCCAGGTCGTTCGGCCAGCGGGCGTTGGCGTTGACCGTGGACGCGAAGCCGTCGGTGATGGAATCGCCGAAGGCGACGATCGTGCCCCGTGTCCGCGGGCCGACCTGGACGTCCACATCGTCGAGGAAATACCACGATTGGCTGGTGGTGGTAAACGCGGTACCGGACTCGCTGGCCGCGAAGTCCCCCGGTGTGGAGACGTAGTTGATCTGCTGGGCGTCGGCGTGATAGGTCGCTGGCCCCGTGGCTGCCTGGGTGAACAGGCTGACAACGAGATCCCTTTCGGCGCGAACGCGCATCCTTACCGGATCGCTGATCACTTCCGCGCCGGGCGCGATGGTGACCGACTTACTCCCGCCGAACGTAACCAGGTGATTCGTGCCCGCCACGACGGCCGCGCCGCCCGCAGATACACCGGCATCGACCTGGTTGAAGGTGACCGCCTGCGTGCCGAAGGTGTTGGACAGGCGCACCCGTGCGGCCTGCCCCCCAACGCTGGCCCACACGACGTTTCGGACGGTCTGGTCGGTGAAGCCCACCGAGGACAGGTCGCCCGGGAACAAAGCCAGGTTGGCCGGTGTCGCCGCCATCGGGCTGGCAGCCCAGGTGGACACCCACTTCGCGGCAGCGCCATGACCAGCGTCGGCCGCCGCAGCGGACGCGGCCGGAACCGATAACGCGCTGGCCAGGGCGGCGGCGACCGCTGCGGCAGCGAGGACCTGAGATCGGATTCGAAGTCTGGTGGCCATCACGTTCCCTTCTCGACGTGTATTGGCTTTTCAGATGCGCGCTTCGGCCAGATCGGCATCACCGGCTTGGGCGTCTGCGCCGCCCGCCCAGCCGAGTGCCCAAGAAGATGAGATCCGCGACGGCGAGGACCACACCAATGATGAGCAAGTAGAACACGCCCTTCAGGGCGACGCCGACAATGCCCAGCGCGATTGCCACAATGACCAGCAGCAGAAAAAGAACCATTTCGGCGCCTTCCCATAGTTCCGCGCATCAGCGCCGTGCGAGACGCCGTTCGCCACCCTGACCAGGCTCGTAGCTCAGGTCGTAGTGCTTAAAGACGGCCTCTTCAGAACCGGCCAGCAGTTCGCCGTCCGTGCCGATCGACGGAGCGTCCTTCACCTTCCGCTTGGCGTAGGCAACCTTCAAATATCCCGGGCCCACAGTCGCTCCAGCCAGCGGCACGAACACAAGCCGGCGCCTGGTCGGCAGGCCAACCGTAACCGTTGCGAAGGCAGGCTCGTCCGTGCCGGTGTCGACATATATCGATTCCAGGGTCCCGATCTTGCTGCCGCCGCTGTCGACCACATCGTGGCTGCGCCACTCGCGGATGTCACCCGCCTCGAACATCGCCATCCTCCACCCCTGCGTACGTGCCGGCCCTTACCCCCAAACCCTCTCATTCCAATCATCAGCTCGCCCAATGCCTGCAGACACTGAGCTTCATGCTTATGACGGCTGGCCCGGCCGGAAAACGGCGGGCTGGCAGCCGCGGCAGCCCGCAGACTGGTGAATACACCATCCGATCCCCAGCGTTCGCCACGAAACGCGCCGCCTCCCTGTTGGAAATCGCCTCCTTGAGACGTGCGTGGGGGATGCTACGGCTGGGAAAGCTGAGGAGACAAGTCAGGGGAGGCAAAGTTGGACGTACCGACGATGTTTCGGCGCAGTGTGGACGAGTTCGGCGCCCGTGTCAGCGGGATTCGTGACGAGCAGTGGGGAGCGGACACGCCGGACCGGGGCTGGACCGTTCACGATCTTGTTAACCACGTGGTGTCCGAGGATCTGTGGGCTCCACCGCTGTTTGCTGGCTCGACCATCAGCGAGGTCGGTGACCGCTTTGACGGTGACGTTCTCGGGACGGAGCCGAAAGGATCGTGGCGTGCGGCATCTGCCCAGGCGGTACGTGCTGCCGGGGAAGCAGGTGCGATGGCTCGCACGGTCCATCTGTCGTTCGGCGACTTGCCCGGCCGTGACTACGCGATGCAGTTGTTCGCCGATCACCTGATTCACGCCTGGGACCTGGCCCGGGCGATCGGTGCGGACGAGCGACTGGATGCCGAACTTGTCGATGCGTGCACGACCTGGTTCGCAGGCGTGGAGGACGGTTACCGCAGCGCGGGCGCGATAGCCGAGCGGCCGCCAATCCCGCAAAGCGCCAGCGGGCAGACCCGGTTGCTCGCCATGTTCGGCCGCCGCGCGTGAGCGTCCGGTCGGTGGGCCACCTACAGGCCTGGGCGCAGTCCGTGGGCCATCCACTGTGGAGGGATGCGGTTCCGCTGGCCATCCACTGTGGAGGGATGCGGTCCGTTGGCCACCCAGCGTGCTGGAGGGGAAACGATGGGGCCACGCAGGCCGCTCAGGCCACCACCCGAGGGGCCACGGTGGGCCGCTCAGGCCACTCAAGACCTGCACCCGAGGGGGCAACGGTGGGCCGCTCAGGCCACTCGAGGCCTGCACCCGAGGGGCCACGGTGGGCCACTCTGGCCACTCAAGACCTGCACCCGAGGGGCCACGGTGGGCCACCCAGGCCATCGCGTAGGGCAATGATGGGCACGCGGCCAGCTTGATCCCTTACGTCGGAGACTTCTCGGCAGATGCGGCTGAAAAATCTCCGTTCCAGCGGATCATGGATAGCCGGGCGGCCCAACTTGCGGGCGCGAGATCGGCAGCATAAATCGGCGGCATAATAGGGCATGCGGATGATCGTGGTCGTTGCGGCCCTCCTGGTAGCAGCGTGCTCCGCGAGTGGCCCGGCGGTGCGTTCGCCGACGGCGTCCGCCCCGGCTGCGGGCTCGCGGCAGTCGGTAGCACCGAGGACTGTGGGCCAAGCATGTCCTGTTACCGCGCCCAACAACCTGACCCCGCCCGGAGAAGCGCCAGATAAAGGGTCCCTCGAGCGGGGTGGGAATCTCGGGAACGGGCGGTTGTGGACAGTCCTGTGGCCGCGCGGCCTCGTACTGGTTCCGCGGGACGACATCGGACCTGACGGCTCGCTGGAAATGAAATTCCCGTGGTGGCGCGGTCCCCGAGTCCATGGCACCCTGCACATCCACGGGTACGAAACCGCTAGTGGGCTTCCCGTTCGAGCTAGCATCCCCGGCGGTTATGGCGACACCGGTTTCCAGGCGAGCGGCATCGTGTTTCCTGGCGCTGGCTGTTATGAGATCACGGGCGAAGCAGCCGGAGCCACGTTGACGTTCGTGACGCTGGTTCGGCCCTGCTCGGCACTGGCGGACCTGCCGCGCGCCGAGCGCATGTCCTATGCGATCTGCCAGCGTTGACGGGCCGCCAGCTGAGCTGTCCGCCGGTGGCCGGAGACCGGCAGGCCGGGGACCGGCAGGCGGCAGGCCGGGGGCCGTACGGCCGTGTGCAGTCCGGGTGACTACGGTCCGCGCAGGAGCCCGAGGATTGCGAGCGCGGCGGCGTGCGCGGTCAGCAGCGCCTGTTCCGCGTTGGCCGCCTGGCCAAGCTGGGCAGCTTGCGCGGCGTGGCGGCGTTCGAGCTCGGCCGCCCGCCGTTCGTCCTCGACATCGGCTGGCGCCTGGCGGATTTGAGCGGCGGGCGCGGTGCTGCGGGGCGCGTTCACAACCTTGTTAAGCGCCGCAACGCGCGCAGTTGTCACGTGTCCCGCATCTCGGCTTCATGCTCACGAGGACCGACGCGCATTTTGCCCGTCGGCGGCCGCGATGCCCCGCACGCTGAACCGGGGCGGTCGGGAGCGCCAGAGGTACTTGTGGTCAATTCGTCGGCGGTTGGTGTCGATTGACGTCCTGGCCCGCTCGCTCATGCGCCAGGATCTCATCGACGCCCACCGCCTGATTGTCTTCCCCCGTGGTCCTAGGCCGCGGCCAGCGCCTTTGCCGACGGCGTCCCGCCGACCGCGATGCGCCTGGTAGACACGCGGACCACCAGGCGTGGCGTGGTCATGCACACCTACGAAGCCGCAGGACGGCCGACGTTCGGCTCGGTCGCGGCCGAGGATGCCCCTACTTCATGAGGTCGCACCCGGCTGCTTATCCCGGGCTGCAATGCCACGACGATGGGTGACGTCATCGCGGTGGACACCAGTGCCATGATCACGAGTATGGTGAACAGCGTCGGGCTCAACACACCGAGGTCGAGACCGATGTTGAGTACCACGAGCTCGGTGAGGCCACGGCAGTTCATCAGTGCGCCAAGCTGCAACGACCTCCGCCAGTCCGTCCCGACCGCCCGCGCGGCGACGGCCGAGCCTCCAAATTTGCCGATGATCGCCACGGCGAGAATCAGCAAGCACCACAGCCAGAGGTCAAAATTCAATCCGAGTAAGCCGATTTGGGTGCGTAGGCCGCTGTAGGCAAAGAACAATGGCAACAGCAGCGTGGTCGTAAGCACACTCATGTGCTCGCGAATCCACGTGAACACCGGAAGATCGCGGGGACAGATCATGCCAAAGATGAGGGCGCCAAAAATTGGGTGAATGCCGATTCGGTCTGTGACGTACGAGGAGAGCAGCAGACCAGCGAGCGTCAGCGACAGGAAGACTTGACGCATGTCGGCCAAACCCGTTGACGCGATCGCGCGCATGAGCGGCCGGGCCACTACGACCATGAACACGCCGAAGCAGATGGCCAGCGCGACAGTCAGCACAACGCCGGCGAACGAAGACGCAGTGGCGAATGCCACGACGACGGCGAGGAGGGACCAAGCGGTCGCGTCATCCACAAGCGCGCAGGTCAATGCGACCGTGCCGACTTCGGAACGGAGCAGGCCTTTATCCATGAGGATGCGGGCCATGACCGGCAGGGCCGTGACACTCATGGAAACGCCCATGAAGAGTGCGAAGGGCTCGAAGCCGACGCCGGGGGGCGCGAATCGCTCATGCACGACGATCGCGAGCACAACCCCAAGCACGAAAGGCAACGCGATGCTTACGTGGCTGACCACGACGGCAGTGCCACTTCGGCCGCGGAGCAGGCTCGTGTCCATCTCCATCCCCGCGACGAACAAGAACAGGATCGCGCCAAGCTGGGCGAGAGTTCCCAGCTGAGGCGTAATCACTGTAGGCAGTACCCAATGGAACCCTTGCGGCCATAAGGCGCCAAATACTGAGGGCCCAAGCAGGACGCCGGTCAGGATCTCACCGATGACGGCTGGCTGTCCGAGACGCCGTAACACCGCACCGACGGCCGCGCATCCAACGACAATAATCACGACGGCGAGGAGCAGCTTCGTGAAGACGGCAGGGTTGGAACTCGCGGACGTGCTCGCAGTCACCGGCGGCACCTGCCGCCCTTTTCCGCGATGGGCGTCGAGAAATGCGAAGGCGCCGAGGGATGGCACGATTACCAGGCCGACGTAGACTGCCGCGACCTTCAAAATCCCGCGGCGCGGCGGCCAGGAGGCGGATCGAATCCGGCCGCGGTGGTCCTGGCTGTCGCGTTCCAGTCGGTCCCTCATCAATGCTCCTCCTGCCTGGGTCACCGGAGAGATATGTCATGCACGTCTGAACTCGTTGAGGGTCGGTGTGGGGACGCGAGCCGGATCGGGGTTCTCAAACCGGCTCTAAGGGTACAGCGAAGATCGGCGCCGCACCGTCTCGTCGCGAACCTGTATAGATCAGGCCCGTCAGCCCGCGCAACCCCAACAATGATCCATAACGGCTGCCGCCACGTGTCGCACTAGCCTGAGCGAGGTTCGTGTCCGCCGTAGCGGCTGCATGCGGCTTTGCCAAGGCGGTGAGGTGCTGCAGACGATCGACCTTGACCGCGGTTGCTTCGCCTGCATGCTCGGGGGACGAACGGAAAGACCCTGTTCATGCTGGCGGCCGAGTGGCGACCCGCAGAGGCCCTCCATTGGTCCCGGGCGACCCGCAGAGGGCCTCCACGGGTCCCGGGCGCGGTCCCGGGCGACCCGCAGAGGGCCTCCATTGGTCATGGGTGACCCGCGGCACGCCATCGGGCGCCAACTACGCGCGGAATCTTCTCGGCGAACTCTGGCGCTAACGAGATCGGCAAAATTGGCAAAGCCGCATGCGCGGATTTCGAACGTGATCGGCTCACATGAAAGTCGCTAAAACACCTCAATGAAGCACAGGCGTCGGCGGGCTTTGTGGATTCTGCCGGTCTTTTTGCCGGTGAAACTGCCTTGCCGGTACCCGCCAGCCATGTCAGACTGAACCGGGCGCCGGATCATATCTTCGCGCATACAACGGCGGTGCTCGAAAGGCTGGGCGCCGGAGCGTCGATGACCCGCTCACTGATCGAACCGGGGTTCTCAAGCAGACTCTTAGAAAGGTTGTGGACGCATGGTTGGAAAGCGGTCGCGAGCTCGAGTCGGCCGGACGTCTTCCATCCGCCGTGGTGTGATAGCCGCGAGCCTGGCGCTGGCCACAGGTTCGGTGACCGCGCAGTGGCTCGCCTTCGCCCTGCCCGCGCAGGCCGCAGGAGGTGGCCCGAGTTCATCTTACTGCCACAGTTAATGGTTCAGTTGATTACAACATGATGTTGGTCAAGTACTATAATGGCCATGCGTACCGGTTCTGTGTGGCCAACTACTACCACACCGGCGAGATTAGCATTGAAGCTTATGAGCCCTACCTGGGAAAGGTCGACGGACAACAATCACAACTATGTGCTCACCGACAATGTCCCCATGCCAGGCCGCGCCGAGGCGGGGTGGTGGCGCATGCCCGCAGCCGAAGCGGGCCCGTTCTGACGATGAGTCGCCTAGATTGCGGGTAGCTGTTGCGAAGGCGAGATGGGGAGGCGCGCCGTGCTCGCTGCGCTCGTGCTGGCCGGGATCTTGGCGGCGCCGCTGGGCACGGCCGTGCTGCTGATCCGTTCCAGGCAGCGCGGCCGGACGTCCGGTGCGTGGCCCGCTACCCGGCGGTTCGTGTTCGCGCTGGCGGGCACGGCGGTGCTGGCCGTCGTCGTGGCAGCGGCGATGCGGCTGCTCGGGGTGACCGAGCACAACACGATCGCCGGCGTGGCGGGCCTGGTCGTGGCGAGCCTGATCTGGCTCCCGGTCACCCGCCGCTGGAATGCCCGCGGCCACCTGTGCTGGGCGTCGAGCATCTTCCTGTTCTTCGTCTACCTGGCGTACGTTCTCGACTGGACCTTCACTAGCCATCTCGGGGCGGCGAGCACGGCCGGTGGGCTACTGCTGTGGTTCTTCGAGGTTTTCGCCGCGATCCTCGCCTGCGCATACCTGTGGGAGATCTGCGACGCCATCGGCTCCGAGACGTGGCGCAGGCGGGCCAAACCCGCCGTGCTGGCCCTGCCCGCGGGCAGCGAGCTCCCGTTCGTCAGCCTGCACGTCCCGGCGCACAATGAGCCGCCGGACATGGTTATCGACACGCTCCGCTCGCTGCTGCGCCTCGACTACCCGCGCTACGAGGTCATCCTGATCGACGACAACACCGATGACGAGAGCCTGTGGCGACCGGTCGAACGGTGGTGCCAGCGGCACATGGTCAAGTTCGCGCACCTGCAGGACTGGCCGGGTTACAAGTCGGGAGCGCTGAACTACGCACTGCGCGAGCTCACCGACCAGCGGGCCGAGGTGGTCGGGGTCGTCGACTCCGACTACCAGCTCGAGCCGGGGTTCCTGCGCCGCTGCGCGCCGTTGTTCGCCGACAGCTGGGTCGGTTTCACCCAGGCTCCGCAGGATTACCGCGGCTGGTCGCACGCGCGGTACTACCGTCGGCTGTACTACTCCTACCAGTATTTCTTCGCGGTCTCCCAGCCGTCTCGCAACGAGCGCGACGGGGCGATCTTCGCCGGCACGATGGGGCTGATCCGGCGGGTTGCCCTGGAGCAGCTCGGCGGCTGGGACGAGTGGTGTATCACCGAGGATGCCGAGCTGTCCCTGCGGTTGCTGCGGGCCGGCTGGACCGGGTGGCACGTGGACGAATCCTGGGGCAAAGGCATCATGCCGCTGACCTTCGAGGCGCTCAAGGGCCAGCGCTACCGGTGGTGTTTCGGCGGCATCCAGATCCTGCGGATGCACTGGCGCTCGCTGTTGCCCGGCCCCCCCTCCAAGCAGAACCGGCTCAGCACCGGCCAGCGGTGGGCGTACTTGTCCGGCGCGGTCCAGTGGTACGGCGACGTCCTCAGCCTCATCTTCCTGATCTTCCTGCTGGCCGGCGCCGCCAACCTCGCCACCGGGGGTGGCGAGCTGTTCCGCAAGCTCACCACGTTCCTGGTGGCCACGGTCCCGGTGCTGGTGGGTCTCGGGCTGGTGCGGGCGGTCGCGCTGCTGCGCCGCGGGACCGGCGCATCGTGGCGGGACGCGATCGGCGCATTCTTCATCTGGCAGTCCACCTCACTGGTGGTGGCGCGGGCGTCGGTGCTCGGCCTGTTTGCCCGCAAGGCCGCGTTCCTGCGCACGCCGAAGACCAGCGAGAAGGCGAAATGGTGGGAGGCGCTGCGGGCGAACTGGGCCGAGTCGTCGCTGGCGGTGCTCGGAATGCTGGGCATCGCCGCCGCGCTGACCAGGGCCACCGAGCTCAGCGGACCGCTGCTCGCGGCCCTGCTGCTGTTCCCGACGCTCGGCATGGCGGCGGCGCCGTTCAACAGCTGGGCCGCGCAGCGAGCCGCGCTGCCGCCGGATCTGGTGGAGCGGCGGACCACGGAGTGGAAGCGGACCCGGGAGCGCCGGGCGTTCGTACGCGGCGCGGCGGTCGGTGGGCTGGTCACCGTGCTCGGCGTGATCGTCGCTGCCGTCGCGCTGATGCTGACGCCGAGCAAGCACACAGTGCGGCCGCCGCAGCTGATCATCCCTACCCAGAACTCGGCGACGGCGACGCCGACGCGGTCGTCGAGCACCGCGCCCGCCACCCCGTCTGTCTCGCCGAGCACCGCGACGCCCACACCCACCGCCACGCCCACACTGACCGCCACGCCCACACCGACGCCGACGTCCTCGCCCAGTTCTTCGCCATCCCCCACCGCGTCCCCGTAGCCTGGGTGTCACTCAGCGTGCCCGCGGCCGGCCTGGCCGCGACCCGCACCTGCGCGGTGAAATGAACGGCACGTCGAAGGCTAGGCCTGGCCGCGGTGATGGTCCCGCTCTCGCGATCGGCAACTTTGACGGGTTAATGCGGCAGTGGCACTTGACTTCCCCAAGCACATTCCCGGCGAGGCAAAAGAGCCAGCCTGCTGCCATGCGACGCCATACGGCAGCCGTTATGGTTATATTTATACCGAACGGCTGTCGCGGCCGGACGCCATTCACGTTTACGTGCTCAGAATAGGTGTGTCGGCCTCCGAATCCGAGGTTGCCTTACGATCGACGTCGCCGAACCGGGCGGTACGCTTGGTACGGTCGCCATTCTCACCAGGAGAACGGCAAGCGCTAGCGGAGGGCTTGCCTGGCCAGCAGCTCTACGTTGATCGCTGAGATCTCTGCCAGCACGGCATCGACATGCTCGCCATGCTGAAGGCAAGCGCGGACAGAGACCACCAGCGCCGCGGGCACGTACCTCATCCCACGCCCACCACGCCGCGGGGATAAGTAGGCATATGGCCCATGCGCGTCGCCCGTGGCGCAGCGGCAGTTGACCTTGCCGCATCGGCGCGTCTGCTCCACTAGCGACCCGGCCAGGACTTGCTCCAGATCGCTGACACATGAGGCCAGCCGACTCCGTCTGGCCAGCAATTCGCGCGTGGATAGCCCAAGTAAATCTAGCTTATGTGGAATCACCATACAAGATTAGTCTTGACCCCCATTGCGGCACCATGTGTGATCGTTCTGGCCATAGTGGCCGCTGCCCGCTGACAGCGTAGGCACGCCTCGGCTGCTGCTTAGCCCCGGCACGAGTTAGGGATAAGTTAAACGTGACAGCGATACCGATACGGAGAGTGATCAGTACCGTCGTGGGGATTTCGTAAGACTTCTGGCAGACTCGGACCGCACATCGTGTAAGCCTTACAGAAACGCTCTGCCGAAAGGTCGACTCTATTGATTCAGGAAGCGGCGAATGGACAACGACGATACTACCGGTGCGTCGGCATCGGTGTTGGCCCCGCGAATCTGAGCCTCGCGTCGCTAATGTACAGCTATCCTGAAATCACCAATCTCTTTCTCGACAAGAAGGATCGTTTCGGCTGGCACGACGGCCAACAAATGCCGCATACGTCAATCCAAGTCTCAATGCTCAAGGATCTCGTCAGCCTTTCCGAACCAACCAGCGCGTACTCCTTCCTTTCCTATCTGCACGAGCTAGGCCGCATTTACCACTTCCTCAATGCCCAGTTCGAGGCCGTGCCGCGCCGTGAGTTCAGCAACTACATGGCCTGGGCCAGCCGAAAAAACGAGAACATCGTCTTCGGCCAGGAGGTGCTGTCGGTCGAGTACACCGACGCGTTCCACATCCACACCAGCAAGGAAACGGTGACTGCGGACAACATTGTCATCGGCGTGGGAGTCCAGCCGCGGATGCCGCAGCAGGCGCAGCCGTACCTCAGCGACCGGCAGTTCCACGTGAGCGAATTCCTTAGCAAGGCGAACGGCCTGGGCGGCCTGCGTGTCGGAGTGGTCGGCGGCGGCCAGTCGGGCGCCGAGGCATTCCTCGACTTAGTCTCTCGCCCCCGTGGCGAATTACCCCGCCGCGTCGTCTGGATATCCAGTCGGCCCAACTACTTCCCGCTAGATGATTCGCCTTTCACCAACGACTTCTACATGCCGAGCTACTCCGACTATTTCGCGAGCCTTGACGCCGCGACCCGGCACGCGTTCAACGCGCGCCACGTTCTCACCAGCGACGGCATATCCGACTCCACGCTGCGGCTCATCTACCAGCGCATCTACACACATCGCTTCATCAACGGCTACGAGGATCTCGTTGCGCTCTACCCGAATCGCAAGGTCGCCGACGTCACCTACGCTCCGATACCCGCGTGGAACCTCGCGCTCGCCCACAACAACCATGACGGGGTCCGCGAGAACGTCGAACTCGATGTGATTATCTGGGCCACCGGCTTCCGCCCGGCACCGATGGATTTCCTGGATCCGATCAAGCCGCGCCTAGAGCGAGAGCGCGATGAGTACAAAATAGACGACAGCTTCGCCATCCAATGGGACGGCCCCGCAGAACACAACATCTTCTTACAGAACGCCGCGCGCGGTCAGCGCGGCCTCGCTGATCCCAATCTGAGCCTCAACGCGTGGCGCAGCCAACGGATCCTGGACCGGTTGCGCGGCATCCGCACCGACAACCAGTTGAACTCGTTCATCGAGTGGATGACGAAACCATCCAACGGTGAATTCAAGGGAGCGTAGGCGATGGCGCAACGTGCAACTGCCGTTATCGGCGCCGGAATCGTCGGCTGCCTGGTCGCACGTGAGCTGGCCGCCCGCGATCCGAACATGTCGATCACCGTGCTCGATCGCGACGCGGTCGGCGCCGGGGCCAGCCGAAGATCGGCAGGTTTGCACCTGCCGAGGGGGGCGACGCCCAGGACGCGACGCATGACAGCCGACAGCCACGCCTACTACGCCGAGCTGAAGCTTGCTTGCCCCGACGTGCCGATCTATCCGATCGGTGCGACCGTGATAACAGACCATGCGCCCGGTAAGCGGCTCAGCGCCGGATACCTCGACCTGACGGCGCCAACCCTGACGGACAGCGTGCCGATCCGCGCCGTCTGCCTGCCGGCAGGCTCACTCGCCTGGCACATCGCGGGCTGCCACTACGCCGACGTATACCACCTCGCACAGCACGTCGCGGCTGAGCTGCGCCCGCGCGTGCGCTTTCTCGAGGGCGTCGCTGTGACTGGGCTCGTGTCCACTGGAGGCGAGGTCACCGTGTACGGCGGGACGGGCGAGCGGCTCGTGGCTGACTCCGTGGTCCTCGCGCCGGGGCCGTGGCTGTCCTCCCCGGCGTGGCACGACCGCCTCACCCCACTTGGGCTGCGGGTGAAGAAGGTCGTTGCGCTACACATCGAGCGACGGCCGGACCCGGCCGACGAGGCCGTGATCTTTGACACCGATGATGCGTTCCTGCTGCCTCTCGTTCACCGCGGGCACTGGCTGTTCAGCTACACCTCCCAGGAGTGGGACGTCGATCCTGATGCGCTGACGGCGGGCCTGTCCGGTGCCGACGTCGGCGCGGCCCGCGACTGCCTGCGCCGCTACTCCCCCGCCCTGGCAGATGCCTGCCGCGCCGGGCGCGTGTTCTGCGACGCGTACAGCCCTGACCGGGAACCGCTGGTGCGCGCGCTGGACGAGGCGGGACGGATCGTGTTCGCCGGAGCCGCGAATGGTTCTGGCTACCGGCTGGCCCCGGCGATCGGATCGGAGGTCGTGGATCTGCTGGGCCTACCGGCCGGGGGTCCGGGCGGTCGTCCACCCGGGCTAACACCGCAGAGCAAAGGAGTCACAGATGATCATCAGTACGTATGACGCGGACTCCCTGCATCGCTCGTTCGGTATCGACCTGGGCGTGATCGATATGGGAGCGGTCGAGTCGATGGGTGTGGGCGCGGCGTGGGGGAAGGTTGCGCCAGGCCTTCATTCGGATCCGCATCAGCACGACGAGACTGAGACGTTCGTGATCGTCTGCGGTCACGGCGACCTCATCGTGGACGGCAAGCGCAGGCCGGTGTCGCCCGGCATGCTCATCCAGTTCGAGCCGTTCGAGACGCACTACCTCCACAACACCGGCCCGGCCGATCTGATCTTCGCCACGTTCTACTGGCGCGACGCCGATCGCGCCTCGCGGGCCGCGCCCCGGGCTGATCGCAGGCGATTCGGCGACCGGCCTGTCTTCGCGTTCTCCACGCCGCCGACGCCCAATGGCGGGCTCCACATCGGTCACCTCTCCGGGCCCTACCTGGGCACCGACGTGTTCGTCCGGTTCCAGCGCATGAACGGCGCGACCGTATGGCACCTGGCCGGAACTGACGACTTCCAGAGTTACGTCGCGGAATGCGCCAGGCGTGAGGGACGGCCGCCCGCCGAGGTTGCTGCGCACTACGGCGCCGAGATCGAGGAAACCCTCCGGCTGATGGACATCGAGCCCGACCAGATCACCCACACCAGCCGGGACGAACGTTACCCCCGCGCGCTTCAGGCGTTCTTCTCCCGCCTCGTCGGCTCCGGGCGCGTCACCCGCCAGGAGGGCACCGCCTTGTTCGACGGCGAGACGGGACAGTATCTGTATGAGCCTTACGTCTGCGGCGGCTGCCCCACCTGCGGCAGTCCCACCGGCGGGAACATTTGTGAGGAGTGCGGCGAGCCCAACTTCTGCGTCGACCTGGTCGAGCCACGCCCGTCCAACGGCGCCGCCGAACCACGTGCGGGCACGATCATCCGGTACACGCTGCCCTTGCACGAGCTCCGCGCGAATGTGCAGGAGCACCACCATGTCGGGCGCGCCCCCGCCCGGCTGCGCGAGCTCGCGAGCCGGATCTTCCAGCGTGAGCGCGTCGACCTCGCGCTTACCCACCCATCGTCATGGGGGGTGCCGCCGACGCAACAGGATGTGCCGGGCCAGGTCATCTGGGTCTGGATCGAGCTGGCGTTCGGGTTCATCTACGGCATCGAGGCGTTGGGCCGCAAGCTCGGCAAGGACTGGCGAGCCGACGCGCCGCAGGATGACTGGAAGATCGTGCACTTCCTCGGTTATGACAACACGTTCTATCACTCAATTCTCAGCCCGGCGCTGTACAAGATCGCCAACCCCGAGTGGACGCCCGACATCGACTACAACGTCAACGAGTTTTACCTGCTCGATGGCGACAAGTTCTCCACCAGCCGCAGGCACGCGATCTGGGGGAAAGACATCCTCGGCCCGCACAGCGTCGACAGTGTCCGCTTCTACCTGGCACGGACCCGTCCGGAGACCCACCGCACCAACTTCACGCTCGCCGAGTACGACACGGTCGTGCAGGAGACGCTTCTCGGCACCTGGCAGCGCTGGCTGAACGACCTCGGCGACCGTCTCGAGAAGCACTACGGCCGCATCATGCCCGACGCCGGTGTCTGGACGCCCGAGCACACCGCGTTCCTGGCCCGGCTGGAGAACCGGCTCGGCGCGATGGCAGGCTCCCTCGGACAGGACGGGTTCTCCCTCAACCTCGCAGCCGACACACTGCACGGCATCGTCGAGGACACGCTGCGCTTCGCCGGGCTGGAAGGCTCGGTATTGGACATCGCGGACTGGAAGGACGAGGCGCGTACCGCGATCGCGCTCGAATTCGCCGCGGCCAAGCTGCTGGCCCACTGCGCCGCACCGATGATGCCACGCTTCGCAGCCAGGCTCGCCGCCGCGCTTGGCATCGCGCCACCTACCGAATGGCCCCGGACGGTGACACTCGTACCGCACGGCACCCGCGTAAACCTGGCCCGGCAGGTGTTCTTCGGCGCGTCACCCGAACCCGAGGCACCGCCACCACCCCTGCTCTCCTGCCTCTCCGGGCTGGTCCGCGAGGTACTGCGGCTGCCCGAGGGCGAACAGGTGGCAGGCGCGACGCTGGTGGAGCTGGGCATCAACTCCATGCAGGCGATCGCGCTCCAATACCAGATCCTGGCCGGCGCAGGAGCGGACGTGGCCGTGGAGGACCTGCTCGGCGACCGCACCGTCGCGCAGCTCGCCGCGTTCATTGGGCACACCGCGGACAACCTGGCGCCGGCGCGGGAAGAGACGGTGCGCGCGTGAATCATCTCGAGGTGCTGGGTGAGGTGGAGGGACGCGGTCTTCGGCTCACCGTCTCAGGCACGGACTTGCGCCTGCAGGGTCCACGCGAGCGCGTCGACCCGCAACTCGTCAGCCGCATCAGATCGGTCAAGGCCGAGCTCATCGGCTTCCTGACCGCCGCTCAGCGGGCCGAGGCGAACGGTTTTCCGCTGACCCTGCTGCAACGCGGCTACCTGGTCGGCCGCGGCGACTCGGTGCAGATGGGCAACGTCGCGAGCCACGTGTACCACGAGATCGAGGGCTGCTGGGACCTCGATCGGCTGGAGCGCGCGCTGCGCTTGATGGTCGCCCGGCACGGCATGCTGCGCACCCGCTTGTTGGCCGATGGCCGACAGGTCGAGGAGCCGGCCGTGGACACCCGTATCGATCGTCTTGACCTGCGCGGCCAGCCAGAGGCTGCGCAGCAGGCCCGCCTGAAGGCGCTGCGCGAGCAGCGCTCCCACCGCATCCTGCCCTACGACACTGCGCCCCTGCTGGCCGCGGATGTCACGCTGCTCGCGGATGACCGGATGCGCCTGCACGTCGGTCACGACGGCCTCGTGATGGACGGCATCAGCATGTTCCTATTCTTCACCGACTGGTGGCACTGCTACATCGACGATGCGGAGCCGGTCGGCGATGCGGAGCCGGCCGACAGCAACGTGTCCTTCGCGGACTACGTGGCCTCGCTCGAGGCGATGCGCGCCAAGCCACCCGCGCAGCGCTCCCGCACCTACTGGCTCGACCGGATCGACGACCTGCCGCCGCATCCGTCGCTCCCGCTGCAGGCCAACCCGTCGACGATGACCCATCCCCGGTTCGTGCAGTACACCGCGCGCCTCGACGTGGCCTCCTGGACCACCCTGAAGGCCCGAGCCGCGAGCGCCGGGGTGACCCCGACCGCGGTGCTCCTCGCCGCCTACGCGGAAACGCTGGCCCGCTGGGGAGCCGGCAGCCGGTTCACTCTCGCCACAACAGTCGCCAACCGCCCGCCGATCCACCCGCGCATCGCGGACGCGGTCGGCAACTTCTCCGAGACGCTGCTCGTCGAGATCGACATCAACCGGCGCCGAACCTTCCAGGAGCGCGCGCATGCGCTGCAGGCCCGGTTGCGCCGCGACCTCGACCACCGCCACTTCTCGGGCATCGAGGTCCTGCGCGAGCTGGCGCGGCGCGGCAGCAGCGCCGAAGCGCGCATGCCGTTCACCTTCAACAGCACGATCGGCTACGTCCGGGCCGACATCGACGGCTCCGCTCTGGAGCTCTTCGGTCCCGAGGTCTACACCTCCAGCCAGACACCGCAGGTGTGGCTGAACGCATTCGCGTTCGAGCAGCACGGCGGCGTGGTCGTGCAGTTCGACGCGGTGAACGGGCTCTTCCCCGACGGGATGATCAGCGCCGTGGTGAGCGGCTATCAGACGCTGCTGGGCCGCCTGCTCGACGAGACGGCGTGGTCGGCGACGACGTTCGACCTGCTGCCGGATGAGCAGCGGGCACGCAGAAATGCCGCAAACGACACGGCCGACCTGCTCCCCGAGCAGCTGCTGCATGACGCGTTCGCGGCCCAGGCCGCACGCACCCCGGACGCACCCGCGGTGCTGACCACAAGCGCGTCGGTTAGCTATGGCGAGCTGCTCCGGCGCGCCGGGCACGCCGCCGCGTGGCTGCGGGCCAGGCAGGTCGGGCGGGACGAGCTGGTCGGCCTGATCATGCACCGGGGGCCTGAGCAGATTGTGGGGATCTTGGCCACACTGATGGCCGGCGGCGCGTATCTGCCGGTGGACGCCGCTCTGCCGGCCGAGCGCGTGCGCTACATGCTGCGCGACGGCAGGGTCCGATGCGTGCTCACCAACGCCGGCTGGCGGGCCGGTCACGGCGACGGCATCGACGCTCTCACGCTCGACGTGACCAGGCCGCTCGTCACGAGGCCGACCGACCCCGGGCACACTGGGCACACCGGTCCTGAGTACACCGACCCTGAGTACACGGCACCGCGCGGCGCGTCCCCCGACGACCTGGCCTACGTGCTCTACACGTCAGGGACAACCGGTGAGCCCAAGGGCGTCATGGTCAGCCACCGCAGCGTCGCGAACGTCGTTGCCGACTGCAACGCCCGTTTCGGCATCGGCCCAGATGATCGGTTCATCGCCGTCAGCGCGTTCAGCTTCGACCTGTCCGTCTACGACGTGTTCGGTGCACTCTCCGCGGGAGGGGCCCTCGTGCTGCCGGACGCGGAACGCGCCACCGACCCGGCGCACTTGCTCGAACTCTGCGGCAGGTTCGGCGTCACGGTGTGGAACTCGGTGCCAGCCATGGCGAGCCTGATGCAGGAACAGGCGGAGCAGAGCGGCGGCGCGCGGCTTGATGCGCTGCGCCTGGTCATGATGAGTGGTGACCGCATCCCGTCAACGCTGCCGACCGCGTTGCGGCGGGTCAAGGATGACCTGACGCTGATGTCCCTCGGCGGTCCCACGGAGACCACCATCTGGAACATCCTGCACCCGATCGGCAAGGAGGACGGCAGCCAGAGCATTCCGTACGGGCGGCCCAACGCGAACAACCGCGCCTACGTCGTGGACGCCGACGGCCTGGACACACCGGACTGGGTCACCGGGGAGATCTGCGCCGCGGGCGCCGGTCTCGCCCGCGGCTACTGGGGAGACGAGTCGCGCACGGCGGAACGCTTCTGGTACGACCAGCGCCGCGGTGAACGGCTCTACCGAACCGGAGACCTCGGCCGCTACCTGCCGGATGGGAGCATCGACATCGTCGGCCGCAGTGACTTCCAACTCAAGATCAATGGCTACCGGATCGAAGCCCGAGAGGTCGAGACACGGCTGGCGGCGATCGACGCGGTTAAGCAGGCCGTGGTAGTGCGGCAGGCCGCGGCGCGCGGTGACCGGCTGGTAGCGCACCTGGTTCCGGCCGGCGACGCCCGCCCGACCGAGAATGAGATCCGGCAGGCACTGCGCGAGCACCTGCCGGACTACATGACGCCGTCCACGGTCGTCTGGCACGAGAGCCTGCCGCTGACAAAGAACGGCAAGGTGGACCGCGGAAAGCTCACCGCGCTGACACCGCGCACCGGGGCAGAGGCTCCCGATGCTCTTGCGGCTCCCGTGGCTCACACCGGCGAGACGACCGATCTCGAGTGGGGCCTAATCGAACTGTGGGCATCGGTGCTGCGCATTCCGCCCACATCCATCGATCCTGGCAGCAATTTCTTTGACCTCGGCGGCGACTCGTTGGCCGCGGCCCGCATTTTCACCGGCGTGCGCAAGCGGTTCGGTGTGGGCATCACCCTCGACGAGCTCTACGACATGCAGACGGTCCAGTCGATGGCCCGGTGCATCGCGGCCGGGTACATCGAGGCCGACCGCGGCTCCGCCAGCGGCGCGGTAGGTGTGGCGTGAGCGACTCGGTCATCAACCGGATCGTGGCCGCGCCGCCACCGGCCGGCCACCAGATCAGCTTCCAGCGGCTGGACGGCGCTACCGCTACGCCGCTGACCGACCTGTACGCCGCGGCGGAGCGACTGGCGCGCGGCCTGCGCGACCTGGGTATCGGCCCGGGTGACCGCATCGGCATCCTCGCGTCGAACAGCCTGGAGTGGGTCCTGCTCGACCTCGCGGCCCTGCGGCTCAAGACGGTGACCGCAGGGTTCGAACCGGGCAAGTTCGATCCGGACGACGAACTGCTGACGCGCTACCAGCTGGCCGTGCTGTTCACCGACCGGCCCTTCCAGGCCGACGGCCGGAGGATCCGCTCCATCGGCGACGTGGCGAGCCTGATCGATAACGCCGACCCGGCGAGCCTGTTACCAGCGGTCGAGTACGAGCCAGCAGACGTTACGACGATCAAGTTCACCTCCGGCAGCACCGGGGCGCCGAAAGGGATCACGGCGACGGTCGGCAGCACCGACGGCTCGATCAATGCCGTACAGGAGATGTTCGAGCACCGCGACGGAGACAACCTGTATGTGTTCCTTCCGCTGTCCCTGCTGCAGCAGCGGTACTGGATCTACTCGGCGCTCCGTTTCGATCACGACGTCACGGTCACCACCTACGAAACAGCGCTCGCCGCGCTGCGCCGCGTCGAACCGACCGTGGTGATGGGTGTGCCGGCCTTCTACGAGACCGCGAAGAAGCACATCGAGCGCAGGGCACGGGGGGCGGCGTCAGGCGAGGCACTGCGGGCCGCCGCCAAGGGCCTGTTCGGCGACCGGATCCGGTACCTATGGACCGGATCGGCGCCGGCCCGCCCGTCGATGCTGCGGTTCTTCACCGAGGTTGGCATGCCGATCTACGAGGGCTACGGCCTGAACGAGGCTTGCATCGTCAGCAAGAATCATCCGCGAGCCCACCGCGAGGGCAGCGTCGGCCGGGTGCTGCCCGGCAAGAAGGTTCTGCTCGACGCGGCCGGGGTGATCAGCGTCTATAGCGAGCATCCGGTCAGTCGGCGCTACGAGTATGCGGCGGCCGGCGAGTCCGAGCGGGTCTTCGGCGCCGACGGCACGGTCCGCACCGGCGACCTGGGCTACATCGACGACGACGGCTTCCTGTTCATCCGCGGCCGTGCCGACGACGTGATCGTGCTCGACAACGGCAAGAAAGTCATCGTCCGGCCGCTCGAGGAGTACCTGAAGGCAAGCCCCTCGATCGAGCACTGCGTCGTGTTCTGCCTCATGCAGACACACCTGGTGGCCGTGGTGTCCCCGGCCGACGAGCCCGCGGACGAGGAGGCGATCGCCGCGCGTCTGGCGTTGGCGAACGCCAGGTTCAGCCGGGACGAGCAGATCAAGGGCGTCGTCATCGCCTGCGAGCGGTTCAGCATCGCCAACGGCATGCTGACGTCGCAGTTCAAGCCGCGCCGGCAGCGGATACTGCAGACCCACTGGGCGCGGATCAACGCCGTCGTGCGAAAGGACCATGAACTCGGCGATGGCTCCTGAACAGGTTGTGAAGGCCACCGCGCGCGATGCCGGCGCGCCGGAGACAGGCGCGCCCGCACAGTCCCGTGACGGCGTCCTCGCCAACCGGGACTTCGCCAAGCTGTGGGCCGGGGAGACGGTGTCGCTGATCGGGACTCAGGTCACCCAGTTCGCGCTGCCGCTGGTGGCGATTCTCACGCTCAACGCCACGGTGTTCGAGGTCGGGGTGCTCAACGCGCTACGCTTCCTGCCCTTGATCCCCCTCTCACTGCTCGCCGGGGTCCTGCTCGATCGCAGGCGGCGCCGGCCCGTGCTCCTCGGCTGCGCCCTGGGCAACGTGGTGCTGATTGGCCTGGTGCCCGTGTCGTCGGTGACCGGCATGCTGTCCATCGGCCTCCTCTACGTGGTGACCACGCTGGTCGGCACGCTGAACATGACATTCGAGGTCGGGGCGCTGTCCTACATGCCTTTCCTGGTGGAGCCGCGGCACCTCTCGGAGGCCAACAGCAAGATCCAGGCGAGCATGGCGGTGGCCGGCATCGCGGGCCCCGGGCTCGCCGGGCTCCTGGTGGGGCTGATCACCGCGCCGATCACGCTGTCGGTGGACGCGGTGTCGTACCTGGGCTCCGCGCTCAGCCTGATCTCCATCTCCAAGCCGGAGCCCGAGCCGGAGAAGTCGGCTGAGCGTCCCTCGATCCGGCGCTCGATCGCTGAAGGACTGCACGCGGTCTACGGCAGCAAGCTGCTGCGGGCGCTGCTCGCCCAGTCAGCGGTGCTCAACTTGTTCTACGCCGCGGTCGTCACGGTCTTCGTGGTATATGCGGTCAGGGTTCTCGGCCTGAGCCCCTTCAAGCTTGGCATCGTCATCGGAGCCGCCGCGGTCGGCGGGTTGACCGGGGCGCTGTTAGCCACCCGCACCAGGAGGGCGCTCGGGCTCGGCCGCGCCATGGCGGTCAGCACGATCGGCGTGTCCGCGGGGCCGCTCATGTTCGTGATCCCGCGCGGCGCCGGTCCGCTCTCGATGGTCGTCCTCGTCGCGGCGCAGTTCGTCTACGGATGCAGCATCGCGATCTTCAATGTGAACGCCATCACGCTGCGGCAGACCGTCACCCCACAGCGGCTGCTCGCCCGGATGAACGCGACGTACCGCATGGTGATCTACGGAGTCCCGCTGTTCGGAGCGACGAGCGGCGGACTGCTCGGCAGCGCCGTGGGGCTGCGGTCTGCGCTGGTGATCTCGCTGGTCGCGATGGTCTCTCCGGTGCTCTGGATCTTCTTCTCGCCGGTGTTCCGGCTCAAGGAGATGCCCCTGGGGCCGCCGTTACGTCAAGAGATGGATGGAACTCATGAGTGAGATGCCACGCAGCCAGGTGGTAGATCTGCCGCTGTCGTTCGCGCAGGAGCAGTTGTGGTTCATCCACCAATACAACAACGGGCATCCGATGCTCAATGTCCCGAGCCTGGTGTGGTTGCGTGGGGCGCTTGATGTGGCGGCGCTGGGCCGGGCGGTTGAGGGTGTGGTGGCCCGGCATGAGACGCTGCGGACGCGGCTGCTGGCGGGTGGGGACGGCCGGCCGGTGCAGGTGATCGATCCGCCGGCGCCGGTGGACCTAGAGCTGACCGATTATGCGGGGCTGGAACGGGCGGCCGCGTCGGGGCGGCTGCGCGAGCTCGCGACCGCCGCGGCGTTGCGCCCGTTGCGGCTGGCGCATGACCGGCTGTTCCGTGCCCGGCTGGTGCGGCTGGCCGCCGACGAGCACGCGCTGGTGGTCGTGGTTCACCAGACGGTGTTCGACGATTGGTCGTTCGGCGTGCTGCTCGCCGAGCTGGCCGCGCTGTACCAGGCGGAGGCGGGCGGCGGTGAGCGGCCGGGCCTGGCGGAGCTGCCGGTGCGGTTCGCGGACTACGCGCGGTGGGAACGTGACCGGCTCCAGGGCGCGGTGCTGGCGGGCCGGGAGGACTACTGGATCGGCGCGCTGGCTGGCTTGGAGACCTCGCAGTTCCCCACCGACCGGCCCAGGCCGCTGGTGGCCAGCCACGACGGCGCGGTCGAGATCATCTGGATCGGCCTCGAGCGGCTGGATGGCCTGCGGGAGCTGAGCCGCCGTGCGGGCACAACGCTGCCCGTGACGCTGCTGGCGGCGTTGCAGGTGCTGCTGTCCCGTTACACCGGGCAGACGGACGTGGTCGTCGGCACCGTCAGCGCGAACCGGGCGAGGCCCGAGCTGGCGCCGCTGATCGGTTTCCTGGCGAACACGCTGCCGATCCGCTGCGACCTGTCGGGTGACCCGGCGTTCACCGAGCTGCTCGGGCGCGTGCGGGCGGCGGCCGAGGGCGCGCACGCCCACCAGGACCTGCCCTTCGCCAAGATGGTCGAAGCCCTGCACCTCGAACGCGACACCGGCCGCTGGCCGGTCTTCCAGGTCGGGTTCGCCTATACCGAGCCGGCCGACGGCATCGAGTCTGCGGGTGTGGTCTTCCACGCCGACCACGTCGAGCTGCCGGCCTCCAAGTACGACATCAGCTTCGCCGCCGAGGCGCGCGGCGGCGGGCTGCGGCTGGAGACCACGTACACGACCGCGTTGTTTGATGCGGCGACGGTGCGGCGGCTGCTGGGTCATTTCGAGGTGCTGCTGCGCGGTGTGGCCGCCGATCCGTCGGCCCGGTTGTCCCAGCTCCCGGTGCTGACCGAGGCCGAGCTGCGCCGGGAGCTGGTGGAGTG
>WNGF01004929.1_pt1 | contig 31109 bp, 27 predicted proteins | sample 5400641 | NCBI WGS metagenome assembly WNGF01 (sample SAMN13153371, study PRJNA577476) | soil metagenome | isolation source: 80 cm soil or saprolite under grassland replicate 2 | place: USA:California | collected 2016-06-15 | reverse complement strand
ACACGATCCGCTTGCCCATGCGATGCAGCCCGACGACCCGTCGTCCTTGGGCCTCGCTGACCGGCGGCGTTGGCGTGCGCACGAGAAAGGGATTGGCGACGCGCAGGCGCTCGAGCGGCTGGTTCAGCACTCGAGGTGCGAGCGCTTCCAGATACAGCACGATGTCCGGGAGTTCAGGCACGCATCATTACTGTAATCGGAACGCGCCTTGAATAGCCCCGCGACGGCGATGTTCGCCCAATGAGAGCTGGCGTTGAACCGCCAGCGTCTGCGCCCTTCGATGAACTCAGGGCGTCCTGAGCTTCGGCCGAAGGAGGCCCCTTCGCGCGAGCGAAGCGAGTCGAGCCGCAGCGAGCGGGGGTGGGGTCCCGCGAGCATTGATAGACGACATTTGGTACAAGAACGCCGTTATTTACTGCCTTGACGTCGAGAAGTACGTCGATGGCAACGGTGACGGGATCGGCGACTTCGTCGGCCTGACGCGCCGCCTCGACTACCTCGCAGGGCTTGGCGTCACCTGCCTCTGGCTGCAGCCGTTCTACGCCTCGCCCAATCGCGACAACGGCTACGACGTGACCGACTTCTACGCCGTGCATCCGAAGCTCGGCACGTTCGGCGACTTCGTCGATTTCATGAACCACGCCGAGCAGCTCGGCCTCCGCGTGATCGTCGATCTGGTCGTCAACCATACGTCGGATCGGCATCCCTGGTTCCAGTCCGCGCGCAAGGATCCGAAGTCGCCGTACCGCGACTGGTATGTGTGGTCGAAGACGCGTCCCGCTGATTACAACAGAGGGATGGTGTTTCCCGGCGTCCAGAAGACGACGTGGACGCGCGATCCGATCGCGGGGGAATACTACTTCCATCGCTTCTACGACTTTCAGCCGGATCTGAATACGGAGAACCCCGCGGTGCGCCAGGAGATCATGCGCATCATGGGGTTCTGGCTGCAGCTTGGCGTCTGCGGGTTCCGGATGGACGCGGTCCCGTTCCTCATCAGCCGCAAGGGCACGCGCGGCATGCCGCACAAGGATTACGAGTTCCTGCACGAGATGCGCGACTTCCTGCAGTGGCGCCGGCGCGACGCGGTCCTGCTCGCGGAAGCGAACGTGCCGCCCGACGAGAGCCTGGAGTACTTCGGCGATCACGGCGACCGGCTGCAGATGATGCTGAACTTCCCGGTCAACCAGCGCCTCTTCTACGCGCTCGCGAGCGGCGATCTGAAATCGCTGATCCGCGCGCTCGAAGCGACGAAGGAGCGTCCGTACTCCGCGCAGTGGGTGCACTTCCTGCGCAGCCACGACGAGCTGGATCTCGGGCGGCTCACGAAAACGCAGCGCGAAAAGGTGTTCGAGGCGTTCGGCCCGTCGAAGGACATGCAGTTGTACGATCGCGGTATCCGCCGGCGCTTTGCGCCGATGGTCGACAACGATCGCCGCCGGCTCGAGCTCGCGTACAGCCTGCTGTTCACAATGCCGGGCACGCCGATGCTGCAGTACGGCGACGAGATCGGAATCGGCGACAACCTGAAGCTCCCCGAGCGTGAGTGCGCGCGGACGCCGATGCAGTGGTCCGCCGACAGGAACGGCGGCTTCTCAGAGGCACGTCGCACGGTGCGTCCCGTCATCTCCGATCCGATTTACGGCTACAAGCGCGTCAACGTCGAAGCGCAGCGCCGGGATCCGCATTCGCTCCTGAACTGGATGGAGCGCAAGATCCGCATGCGCAAGGAGTGCCCCGAGATCAGCTGGGGCGACTGGAAGATCCTGAACACGAACGAGGAGGACGTGCTCGTCATGGAGTACACGTGGCACGATCACTCGCTAATCATCCTGCATAACTTCGCCGACAAGCCGCGCGCCGTCCGGATTTCCGCGAAGACGGCGGGCACGCGCATGCTCGTCGATCTGCTGTGGACCGACGACAGCCGGGTGGACCAGCGCGGCATCCACGAAATCGAGCTGGAGCCATACGATTACCGATGGTTCCGTGCGCGAGGGCACGACAGGAACGTACCGCGCGGGTGAGATCCCAGCGCCCGTGGATCGCCTCGTCGACCAGAAGGTCGGCGTGCACGTGAACATGCCGAAGAACATCTTCAGGTAAGCGCTCCGTCCGCGCCCGGCGTATATCCGATCTGGTGTTATCTCCACATTTGCAAGTCGTTCTGGAGGATGATCGCTGATGCGAGCCCGCCGTCTTCTTATATCCACCCTGCTCGTGCTGCTGCTGGCCCCAGGCCTCGGCGCACAGAAACTCACCGCGCCTTCCAGTAAGGCCGGCCTGCTTGTCCGCCGGAGCCTTGGCGAAGGCGGGAAGGCCGGCGCCACCGGAGCCATCAATTCCATCGAACCGATGGAGCTGAAGGAGTGGTTGTCCTATATCGCGTCCGACGAACTGCAGGGACGTCAGATCTACACCGAAGGGCTCGGCCTGGCCGCGGCTTATATCTCGGATCACCTGAAGGAATGGGGCGTGAAGCCCGCCGGCGAGGACGGCACGTACTTCCAGACGGTGAAGGTGCTCGGCGTGCGCACGAACAGCAACTCGTCGGTCACGGTGGACGTCAATGGCCAGAAGCGCACGTTCAAGGATGGCGAAGGGATCACGTTCCCGCGCAGCATGGGGGGGAAGCAGACCGTCACCGGCGATGATATTCAGTTCGTCGGCTATGGTCTCGAGATTCCCGATGCGGGGATCAACGACTACGCGAAGGTCGATCCGAAGGGCAAGGTGGTCGTGTATCTCGGCGCGGGTCCGAAAAACACGCCGCCCAACTCGTTTCGCGTGATCGCGGCGCGCTCGCGGAAGGCGACCGAAAAAGGCGCGATCGCCGTGATCGGCCAGGGGGGAACCGGCGGTGGACGCGGACAAGGTGGACAAGCTGCTCGCGGCGCGGCGCCGGCGCAGCCGGCGACCGGTCGCGGCGGCTTCGGTCAGCAGGACAATGGGGACTTCACGACGGTGCAGCGCTACGACCGCCCAATCCCGCCGGTCGTCTCGGCGCAGGACGAGGCTTTCTTCGAGCTCCTCTTCAGCGGTTCCGATCTGAAGTACGCGCAGATTAAGGATCTGATCGCGAAGCAGGAGCCACTTCCGGAGTTCGCGCTGAAGGGGGTCAAGCTCACATTCAACGTCGACGCGGACTACACCGTCGTCCGCACCCAGCTCACGCGCAACGTCGTCGGGATCATCCCGGGTACCGACCCGAAGCTGAAAGACACCTATCTCGCATTCGGCGCGCACTACGATCACATCGGCTACGTGCAGACGAGCGGCGGACGCGGCGGCGGCTTCCCTGGCGGCGCCGGCGGAGCGGGCGGATGCGTGGGACAGCAGCGAGACACCCCTCGGCCCGGCGACAACGTGAACAACGGTGCGGACGATGACGGGTCGGGGACCGTGTCGCTGATGGCACTGGCGAAGGCGTTCGCGCTCGGGCCGAAACCGAAGCGCTCACTCCTGCTGATGTGGCACTCCGGTGAAGAGGCCGGACTCTACGGATCGCGCTACAACGCGGACTTCCCCGTGATCCCCATGGACAAGCTCGCCGCGCAGCTGAACATCGACATGATCGGCCGCAACCGCTGCGACAATCCGGAAGAAGAGAACACGGTCTATCTCGTCGGCGCGGATCGCATCAGCACGGAGCTCCACAACCTGAACGAGGACGCGAACGCCTCGCTGAAGGCGCCGATGAAGCTGGATTACGAGATGAACGACCCGACCGACCCGGAGTCACTGTACACGCGCAGCGATCACTACAGCTACGCCGCAAAGGGTGTGCCGGTCATTTTCTACACCACCGGCCTGCACAAGGATTATCACTACCTCACCGACGAAGTGTCGAAGATCGACTTTCCGAAGCTCGCGCACATCACGCAGCTCGTTTACATGACCGGCACGCGCGTCGCGAACCTGGATCACTTTCCCGCGCGTGACAACAAAGGACCCCGCAAAGGAAAGGGCGCTGCGGGGAAGATCGAGACGAAGTAACGTACCGGGATTCGGGTTGCGGGATGCGGGGTGCGGGGTGCGGGATCCGAGGTGCGGGTATCCGGGATGCGCGATGCGGCACCCGAAAAACAAAGGGCGCTGCAGCTTCACTGCAGCGCCCTTTGTCGTCTCGCCAAAAAGCGGATCCCGGACCGCGGATCCCGCGTCCCGGGTCGCTACTGTTTCACGAGCTGCCCGCGCGCGGCGCCGCTGGGATTCAGCGTCGTGTGGACGTTGAAGTAGAAGCCGTTCGGGTCGTCGATGATCTTCTGCGCATCAGTCGGACTGACCGAAGGGTTAGTGAACGTCTGATTGGTCACGCTTCCGTTTGGCAGCTGAACTGCGTTTGCCGCTGTCAGTCCGCTGTTCACAATAGGACTCCCTACCGCACCAGGCCCGCCGGTGTGAATGTGGGTGAGTATCACCTGCGTGCCATTCGGGAATCCTGACAGGCTGAACACGAATGTCGCCGTCGCGGCGGTAATGGTCCCAGCGGAGTCACGAGTGAGATTCAATGTAAACGTGCCGGTGCCACGGCCGCTCGCATCAGCGTTGGTCACCGGCGGCACTTCGTTCGCCGGGTTCAGCGCCGCGGTGAAGTTGATTGTGTTCGGAGGGCCTGACGGTGTTGTCGGGCTCTTGCTTCCGCAGCCGGCCGCCAGCAATGCAACGACGGCCATCATTGCGAACCTTTTCATTCTCGTGTCCCCCTGAACTGTGTTTGCCTGTGTTGTCTGTGTTGTCTGTGGTCTGTGATTTCTGTGGCTAGAAGCGTCTCGTAACGCCGAAACCGAGATAGATGTCGTGCGGACTGCCGCCGCGCGCGAGCTGGCCGAATGTGGTGCCGAATGAGTTGGTGATGTTCATCTGCAGCGTGTGGCCGTGCGTGCGCTTCTCGACGGCGGCGCCCCACTCGCCGCGGTTCGGGTCGTAGCCATGAAGCCGCGGCGTGTACTCGCCGGTGATGTAGCCGCTCTGGGAAAAGCGGACGCGGGCGCCGACTCCTGAGAACCAGGTATCCGCGTGATGGGCGTGCTCGTCTTCAGCCAGCCCGAGGTCGTGGTCGTGGCCGGCGATGACATCGACGGCGTGCGTGCCCCTGACGAAGGCCGGCGTCGCATAGAGCGCCAGGCGGTCACCGAAGGTGCGCGAGAAGGTGACCGCGACGGCCTGCTGACGTTTCTGCCGGAGGTTGTTCAGCCCCTCCACCGAGAGCGTCAGCGACACACCGACGGGAGAGGCAGCCCCCTGGCGCAGCGCGTCCCATCGGCCGAACGTCTGAATCGTCTTGCTCAGGAGCGATCGATGAACGCCTGCCTGGATGTTCGACGTAATTCCGAACCGGTATTCGAGGCCGATGATCGCGCCGTTATCGAGACTGAAGAGATCCGACGCGAGCTCGCCGACGGTGCCGCGCCGCAGGTCGCGCGCGAACCGGTGCGTCAGCCGGAAGTAGCCCTTGTGCGCCCCGATCGACTGCGTCGTCGGCAGATTGATGAGATTGAGATCGATCTGCGCGGGCAGCGGGGTTGCCGCAGAAACTTGATCGGGCTCCGCCGGGGGCGGTGTCGCCGTCTGCGCGAACCCCGGAGCCGCGAACATCAGGAACGCGAGTAGCAGGAAACGCATAGAATCGGCATGGCAGAGGCAATCCCCATGCCTTCGCCGAGCCCACGCCAAAACCTTGAATTTCCCGCGCGACCTTTCCGTTTCAGTAAAGGGTTACGGGTCGTGTAACGTAAGAGCCATGTCCACGCGGGAACCCGCGTCAGGCGGAGGACTGCGCGCCGACGGATGGCGCCACGCGCCAACCAGTGTCAGCCTGCCGGAGGTGCACGGGTCGGTCCCCGTGCCATTGACCGGCGGCTTCTGGAAGAAGCTTTTTGCGTTCGCGGGGCCCGGTTACCTCGTCGCCGTCGGGTACATGGATCCGGGCAACTGGGCGACCGACCTCGCCGGCGGATCGAAATACGGCTACACGCTCCTGAGCGTGATCATGCTGTCGAACCTGATGGCGATCCTGCTCCAGGCGCTTGCCTTGCGCCTCGGGATCGCCAGCGGACGCGATCTCGCGCAAGCCTGCCGCGATCACTACTCGCGTCCGACGACGATCGTTCTGTGGCTGCTGTGCGAGGTGGCGATTGCGGCGTGCGACCTCGCGGAAGTCATCGGGTCGGCGATTGCGCTCAACCTGCTGTTCCATCTGCCGCTGATGTGGGGCGTCTGCCTGACGTCGATGGACGTGCTGCTCGTCCTGTACCTGCAGCAGTATCAGTTCCGCTATGTCGAGGCGCTCGTGGTCGCGCTGATCCTCGGCATCGCGGGATGTTTTGCCATTCAGCTGTGGCTCGCGGGTCCCAATTTACTGGGCGTGGCGGGAGGATTCATCCCGCAGACGGCGATCGTGCGGGATCCGGCGATGCTCTACATTGCCGTCGGCATCCTCGGTGCGACGGTGATGCCGCACAACCTGTACCTGCACTCGTCGATCATACAGACGCGCAAGTACGCGGACACGGCCGAGAGCAAGCGTGAAGCGGTGCGGTTTGCGACAATCGACTCGACCGTCGCGTTGATGTTCGCGCTGTTTCTCAACGGGGCCATTCTCGTGATGGCCGCCGCGATATTCCACACGTCGGGCCACGAGAGCGTCGCGGACATCTCGGACGCCTACCTGCTGCTCGCGCCGCTTCTCGGCACCCAGCTCGCGAGCACGCTGTTCGCGGTCGCGCTGCTGTTCTCAGGGCAGAATGCGACGCTGACCGGCACGCTCGCCGGCCAGATCGTCATGGAAGGGTTCCTCAATATCCGGCTGCGTCCCTGGCTGCGCAGGCTGATTACGCGGCTGATCGCGATCATTCCGGCGCTCATTACCGTGTACTTCTACGGCGAGCGCGGCGTCGCGTCGCTCCTCGTTTTCAGCCAGGTGATCCTGAGCCTGCAGTTGTCGTTCGCCGTGTTCCCGCTCGTGCTGTTCACCGGCGACAGGCGCAAGATGGGCGCTCTCGTCGCGCCGGTCTGGATGCGCGCGCTGGCGTGGCCGGTTGCCGTCCTGATCGCCGGTCTCAACGCGTGGCTGTTGTGGTCGACGTTCGTATAGAGAAATCGAACCGCGAACCGCGAACCGCGAGGGCATATGTATAACCACATTCTGGTCGCGATCGAGAACTCGCATGCCGATCGCGCGGTGCTCGCGCACGTCGAGCAGCTCGCGCGGATGACCGGTGCGCGATTGCTGCTGGTGCACGTCGCGGACGGCTGGGCGGCGCGGGCGTACAACGATCTCAAGCTCCGCGAATCGGAGGAGATTCGCGACGACCGCGAGTATCTCGCGCGCCTCTGCGACGAGATGGTGAAGCGCGGCTTCCAGACGCGCGCGCGGCTCGCGATGGGGGATCCGGCGACCGAGCTCGTGAAGGTCGCCGGCGAGGAGTCGGTCGACCTCATCGCAATGTCGACGCACGGCCACCGGTTCCTGAACGATCTGCTGCGCGGAAGCACCGCCGACCGCGTGCGCCACAACGTCCAGATCCCGGTGCTGATGGTCCGCGCGGTCAAGGCCGCGGCGGGCGAGGTGCGATGACGGCGAAAACGCGCAAGGGCTGGCGGGGCTGGCTCGCGCACGTCAAGCCACCCGATCGCTGGGAGTTGACGCTGCTCGTCACCGGGGTCGTGTTGCTCCTGCTGCTCCTCGCGATCACCAAGCTCGCCAGCGAGGTCCTCGAAGGAGAAACGCTGCAATTCGATCGCGCGATTCTCATCGGGCTGCGCGATCCACTCGACCTCGCGCGTCCGAAAGGGCCGCGGTGGATGCTCAGCGCCGCGCTCGACATCACCGCGCTCGGCAGCGCCACCGTCCTCGGGCTCGCCGTCGTCAGCGTCGCCGGCTTCCTGTTCCTGCAGGGCCTGTGGCGCCGCGCGTTGATCGTGATCACCGCCAGCCTGGGCGGCTGGTTTCTCAACGGCGCGCTGAAACAGCTCTTCCAGCGCCCGCGTCCCGACGTCGTCCCGCACCTGCGGCAGGCGATGTCGTTGAGTTTCCCAAGCGGACACGCGCTCCAGTCGGCCGCCGTGTATCTCACGCTCGGCGTGCTGATGATGCGGTTTGCCCACCGGCGGATCACGAAAATCTACTGCGTGGGCGTTGCCGGAATTGCGACGGTACTTGTGGGTGCGTCGCGCGTGTATATCGGCGTACACTACCCGACCGACGTCATCGCCGGCTGGCTGATCGGATTATTGTGGGCGCTACTGTGTTGGATGATCGAGCGGTCGCTCGAGCGTCAGGCGGGCCTCAAACGTGAACGAGCAGAAGCGGAAGCGAAGGCCAGGGCTGAAGAGCGAGCCGAGCAGAAGTCCGGCTGAGCGCCGGCGCACAGTCGACGCCCCATCCGCACACGGTGTGGGCGATCCGCGCACGCATGAGTCCAGACTGCCCGCAAATCCCCGGAACGGCGCTGGGCAGAATCTTGCAACCGGCCACCCGTCCCATCGGAGGAGGGAAATGTTCGGCTCTCACGCACGCCTCGCGCAGGCGCACGATGCCGATCGTACGACGGCACCCGCGCGCGAAACCATCCTGCTCGTTGAAGATGAACCCGCCGTGCGACAACTCTTCGCGCAGGCGCTGATCCGCGCCGGTTATCGCGTGTACGAGGCGCGCAACGGACAGGAAGCAATGAAGGTCTTCGATCAGCACGGCGAGAGCATCGATCTGCTGCTGACCGACATGCGGATGCCGTACATGGGAGGGGCCGAGCTCGCGCAGCACCTCCGTGCGCGGCGCCGGACGCTCAAGCTGCTGTGCGTCTCCGGCTATCCGGGCGGGGCGGACATCGAGCGGACGTCCGACTTTCTCGCGAAGCCGTTCTCGCGCGACGATCTCCTCGCGAAGGTTCGCGAGGTTCTCGACCGCAAATAGCGCGCTGTGCTAGTACTGTGCGCGGATGCCCACGTCCGCGCGGATCGCCTTCCTCCTGCTGCTGCTCGTCGTCCCGGCGCGCCGCGAGGTCACTGACGACGCCGCCGGCACCGCCCCATTTCTCGTCGCCGCCCTCCGCCGCGACGGCATCGTCATTCCGTTTGCCGCTTTCGATGGGAAGAACTGGAAGGCGCCGTGGCCTGAGGAGATCGCGGCGAAGGATGTGCCGGCCGATCTCGAATCCATTCCGCGCGAGTGGTGGGGCAAGACGGGGCCGCTTGCGCAGCTCGCGGCATGGGCGAACGGCGTCAGCCGCGGCGTCATCCGTCTCCATCTGGGGAAGCCCGCGCGGCTGGCGCTGATGTGCGACGCGCGGGTGGGGCTCGCATCCGAATCGCCCGAGTGGGCGGCCGCCACGCGCGAGATGACGGTCGACTTCGACGAGGCGGAGGAGCGCGCGGCGCGAACCTTCACCGCCTGGCTGCATCCGTTCAGCAACGTGGCGCGCCGGCGTTATCCGCCGCGAATCGAAGCGATGTACGGCGCGCCGATGGACGAAGCCGGCTGGACCGCCTATTACCTCGAAGCCGTCCGCGAGTATCCGCCCGGGCCCGGCGATCTCGGCTGCGGGCTCGTGACGTCGGCCAACGGCTGGATGGCGGTGGGGCCGAACGGGAAACGTTCGTTCGATCTCCGCGCGCGCATCACATATTGCGATCGCGAAGGGGTCCGCTACATGCTGCCGCTCGGGTTGATCAAGGCAGGCGAGCGGAACTACTGGGCCTACCAGATGTCCGGCTTCGGACGCGAGGCCTACCTGATCGTGCGTCCGCGGCCCAAAGAGATCGTTTCCGAAGTCCAGTATTCCGCTGGTCTGTGCCCCTTCTGATGTCGACTATCGTCCAGAAATACGGTGGCAGCAGCGTCGCGGACGTCGACAAGATCCGCGTCGTCGCCGAGCGCGTCATGCGCACGAAACACGCCGGTCACGACGTGGTGGTCGTCGTGTCGGCGATGGGCGATACCACGGACGATCTGCTCGCGCTCGCGAAGAAAGTGTCGCCGAACCCGGAGCGCCGCGAGCTCGACATGCTGCTGTCAGCGGGGGAGCGGATCTCGATGGCGCTCCTGTCGCTCGCAATCCGTGAGCTCGGCGGCGACGCGATCAGCTTCACGGGCAGCCAGTCGGGCATCATCACGAACGATCGCCACATTGACGCGCGCATCATCGAGGTCCGCCCGTTTCGAGTCCAGGACGAGCTCGCACGGGGACGCGTTGTCGTCGTCGCCGGGTACCAGGGTGTCTCGTATCGACGCGAAGTGACGACGCTCGGGAGGGGAGGGAGCGATACGACGGCAGTCGCGATGGCCGCGGCGCTCGGGGCGGAGTACTGCGAGATCTGCTCGGACGTGGACGGCATCTACACCGCCGACCCGCGCGTCGTGCCCGGCGCGCGCCGTATTGGTGCGCTGTCGTACGAAGAGACGCAGGAGCTCGCGGAATCAGGTGCGAAGGTCCTGAACGCGCAGGCCGTCGAGTTCGCGAAGACGGCCGGCATCGCGATCTACGCGCGTGCGACCGCCTCGGCGCTGCCCGGCGCGGATCCATCTGCTGATGGCACCGTCGTGCGCAGGAACGCGCCGCGCACGCCCGGATCGGTCGCCGGCGTGGCAAGCGAGCGCGACGTGTTCGTCCTGCAGGCGCCGGGGGATCCGATGAAACTGGTGGAGCTGCTCGATGCACGCGCGGTCGTCGGCAAGCAACTGCACGCAGCGGGCTTCGGAGCCGCGGGAGACGGGGTGACGCTCGTCATCTCGCGCGAGAACCTGCACGATGAGGATCGCGTCCGCCGCGACATCGCGCAGGCGTTCGGCGATCGCGCGCGGCTCATCGACAACGTCAGCGCCGTCAGCGTCGTCGGCGCCGGAATCACTGCGAGCTACGCGAGCCTGCTTCGCGGCACGGCAGCGCTCAGCGATGCCGGTGTGACGCCCGCCGGGCTCTCGACCTCATCGTTTCGGATCACCTGGCTGGTGCGGCGAGAGCTCCTCGACACGGCCGTTCGCGCACTGCATGCGGCCCTGGTGCCCGCCGAGGGGCCGGTCGTCCCATAGGAATTGTCGGGACTGAAGGCGACGTCGGCAATCAGTGTAGGGCGGGTCTTTACGGCTGGCCATCATCGAATCGTCACCCGGGCCCAGTCCCAGCCTTCGAGCCCGCGGGCGTTCACCGCCTTTACGGAGACAATCATCCCCGGGACGATGCCGGTCAAGGTGGCGGCTGCGCGGGTGACCCGGATCTGCTGCGCTTCGGGCTTGTTGGACGGTCCGAACGCTACGATGTAGCCGGCGATTCCCTTCTCAGGACTCGGTGCCCACGAGAGCATCGCGGTGCCGTTCTTAAGTGACTCGATTTTCAGATCTCTGATACGCGACGGGCTCGACGCGAGCAGCATCAGCGTCGCCGTCGTCGTCTTCGCCACCTCCGTGACGAGCTGATGGTTGATGCCTTCCAGCAGATCGTGTGACACGTGGTAATGGGGATTGCCAAGCACCGGGTACGATCCAATGCCGCCGACGATATCGCCATACGCTTCGTAGTACGCGGCCGCGTCGGTGCTCTTGTAGTACAGCGCGTCATACGTGATCAGCTTCGAGAACTGCATCGCGGCGGCGTGCTGGACGTCGCGAATACCGGCGTTCGAATACCGGATCGTGTTATCCAGACGGTAATCGTTCGACCAGCCGATCATGTCGTTGTTGAGGGCGCCGACGATCTTCACCTTGTCCGCGATCGCGCGGCGCACGAACTCGCGGCTGCCGAGAAGGCCCGCCTCCTCGCCGGTGAACGACGCAAAGATGATGGTCGCGGGCTGCGGATGATTCGCCAGCAGCCGCGCGGTTTCGAGGAGCGCCGCGGTTCCGGAGGAATCGTCGTCTGCTCCCGGTCCGACCGCCACCGAGTCATAGTGGCTGCTCACCACGTAGACGAGCTCCGGGTTGACCGTGCCTTTCAGGAGCGCGACAACGTTGGCGGTCGGCCCCGTCTGATTGGAGCCGCGCACGCGGTACTGGAACGGCTGGTATTCCGGCGAGTAGCCGAACGATTTATAGGTGTCGAACAGGTACGACGCGGCCAGCTTGTTTCCCGGCTGCGTCACGTATTTCGAATCGAAATCGAAGAGCGTCTTCTCGTATCCGTAGATGCGCTCGACCGACGCATCCGGCACGACGCGCTTCACGTCATCTGCAATCGGCGCGTACATCCGGCGCCCCTTCGCGATCAGCATCAGCTCGGCGTCCAGGCTGGCTTTCACGCGAGCGCGCAGCTCGTCGCGCGTCACGCGTTTCGAGAGATCGACGACGTAGACACCACGCTCGGGCGACACGGTGTCCCCGTCACGCTCGGATACGATCAGGATCCTGCTGCCGTCCCGGCTCGGCACCCACGTGTACTCCGGCGCGATGGTGCGCACCGTGTTGTTGTGGAACAGGCGCGAGCGCTTCATCGACGTCAGGTCGTACACATATGAGCGCCGATGCCGCGGCTCGCCGATCGCGGCGAGGAGGCGGTCCTTCGTGAGAAACACCGGCTGGACGTCGTGCTGAATCTCGCGCGTCACGCGAGCTTCACCGCTGCCGTCGCGGTTCACGACGTAGATCTCCCAGTCATCCTTGGGCATCAGCTGGAAGACCACGCGGCTGCCGTCAGCCGAGAGCGCGGGCGCGTCCACGCGCTCAGGACCTGTATGTGCCACGCTCGCGTTCGCCGGATCCGACGTGCGAGCGACCATCACCGTGTTGGCATCGCCGTCGCGTGCAACGTACGTGAAGCTTGTGCCGTCCGCGCAAAACGCGGGCGCCGATCCCGCGATCGTCCTCACGCGTCCATCGGCGAGCGACAGCACACCGAAGGTGGCCGGCGCCGCTCCTGCGCGTCCCGTCCGTCCGCCGCTGCGGCCGCTGCCGGGGAGACGGTGCGTGAAGATCACCGCCGTGCCATTCGCGTTCGCTTGTTGCAGCACCTTGTCCACACCGCCCGTCGATCGCAGAACGGGCGCACGTCCTTCCGCCGCTTCGTAGATCTGGACGGTCGTGCCGTCCGCCGCCCACCCGCTGAACACGATGGTGTTCGAGCCGTATGCGATCGCCGTTTTCCGCAGCGCACCGGTCTCGATCGGCATCTCGCGGCCCGTGGCGAGATCGCGGACGACGATCTGCGCCTCCGCCGCGATTTGCTGGTTCACGGCATCCTGCCGCTGCGTGCGCTCCGCCTGCGGCGCCGCGTCAACCTCGGCCTGCGCCTTCAGGAGCGCGTCACTCGCAACGAGGCGCAGGTACGCGAGCTTCGAACTGTCGGGCGAGAACGCGGCGCCGTAACCGGGCAGCTCTGACGTGACCGCGAGGCTCGCTGCGTCGACGATCCTCGTTCTCGGCGCGACGGAAGTTCCCGTCTCGTAAGCGATATACCTGCCATCGGGCGAGAAGAGTGGCGCATCGCCGTCGGTCGTCAGCTCCGTCGTTCTGTACAGCTCGCCAGTCTGAAGTGCGATCGTCTCGAGCGAGGCATCCGCGGAAGGGGAGTCGAGGACCTGCAGGTACGTTGTCAGCGCGTCGACATAGTCACCTCGGTCCCACGCAAGTGCGGCTGATTGCAGCGGCGTGTCGGACACGCCGCGCAGAGGTATCCATGCCGCGAGCACGATCGCGGCGGAGCCCAGGACGTTCTTGATAGGAATCACGCGGAAAGAGATCAGCGTACAAAAAAGAAGGGGCCATTGTCGACCGGCCCCTTCTTTGTCCAGTGGCTTCCGCCTTCAGGCGGAAGGACCCCTACTTCTCGATTCCGCCCGATGCCTTCTGAAACTCCTTCAGATTGTTGCGCATCTCGACGAGCTTCGCGCGTATTGCCGGATCGAGCTGCACGGTCGCGCCGCCGCCGGTGCCGACCGCGCCGGTGGTGCCGGCAGCTCCGGTCGTTGTCGTCGGCGCTCCACCTGTCGCTTCGGCGTCGGTGTTGTCGGGGCCGAGGAGCGACGTCAGGTTGGCGGCGACTTTCGCGTAGCTCGCGCGCCAGTCGCTGCTGTTCGTCACGAGCTCGTTGAAATTCGCAATCAACTGCTGAACCTGCGTGCGCGCCTCACCGGAGAGCTGTGCCGCCGCCGGAAGCTGCGTCAGCTGGTTGAGCGAGTCGCGGGCGGCGAGCAGCGAGCGGTGTGCCGCTTCGGAGTCGACCTTGGCGGTCCCTGCGGCGGTGCTGCCCGGCGTCGAGGACGGCGGCTGCTGCCCCGCGGTGCTGCCCTGCGTCGAGGCGGCTGGCGGTTGCTGTCCCGCGGCGCTGCCGGAGGTCGCGGGGTAGTTGCCCGTGCGCGGCGTCTCGCCCGCTGTCGAGTTGCCGGTCGTCGTCTCGTTCGCCATGGTCGACGACGCATCGCTGCGCGGTGATGACGCGGCGGATTTCGCCGCCGCGTAGGCGGTGATGTGCGTGCGGATTTCCATCAGCTTCGCGCGCGTCGCGTCGTCCACCATCGCAGTGGAGGCGCCGCGGCTCCGGCTCGTGCCGGCGGTGCCGGTGGCACCCGTCGTCCCCGTGCCGCTCGTGCCGGTGGCAGCGGTGTCGCTGCCCGCAAGGTTCGTGATGATGCGATCGATGGCCGCGACTTCCGTGCCCCAGCTGGCCGTACCGCTGGCGGACGTCGTCGATCCACGCGATCCCCGCCGGGCGGTGCTGCGGCTAGAACGGGCCGAAGCCGCCGGGTTATCGAGCGCGGCGAGGTGACGTCGGAGCTCGGTGAACTGTGCGCGGTCGCGCGCCGGGATTGACGTCATCTTGATATCGCTGAACGCGGCCCGCGCCTGGCGCAGGTGCTCCTCAGGCGACACGCTCTGCTCCGGCTGGGTCGTCGGCGCAGAGGGTGACGTGGTGGGCTGCTGCGGCGTCGTGGTCGGCGGAGCCGTCGGCTGTGGCTCCGTAGGCTGCGGTTGCGTTGGCGGCTGCGTGGGTGGTTGCGTCGGCTGCGGCTGCGTGGGCGGCTGCGTCGGCTGCGGCTCGGTGGGTGGCGGCTGCGTCGGTTGCGGCGCAGGCTGCGGCTGCTGCGGCTGCGGCTGCGGCGCCGGCTGTTGCTGCTGCGGCGGCGTCGACGGCTGCTGCATCTTGGCGGCGGCGGCGACCGGCAGTCCCAGCAACGCTGCCGTGGCAAGCGCTGTGGTCCATCTCGTGATCGAGCGTTTCATCGTGGAGTCCTCCTGGACGTTCAGCAGATTTCGAATGTCAGTCCACATGGGAGTCGCAAGCGAGATGCCACGATGGCCCGGCGGAGTTTCGGGCGGGAAATGCGGAAGAGGTGGAGCTCGGCAGCAGATGAATCGAGCGCAGATTACACAGGTGCCGCTATCAGCCGAGCGCCTCTATATTGCTCGCAGGACGCCAGCCCTGCGCTTTCAACGTCTTCGTCGCGTGCAGATAGTGATCGATGAGATCGCGCGCCGAGTTGTAGCGCCGTGTCTGCGGCGGCCCCTGCGACGGCGCGAGCTCGATCGCGTACTGATTTCCCTCCCGCCGAACTTCGCAGATGAGGAGGTCCGAGTTGCGTTCGAGAAACCAGATCATGATGTGCGGCCCTTTGTCACGACGCAGGCGTACGACGCAAGGTGCCTGCCAGGACGAACGACCGCATTTGCCCGGTGAATTCCGGTGCGCGACTTCCAATTGTGCCCGTGCCGCACGCTTGTACCCGCACATTCAGCGGCACACACTGTTCGTAAGACATGCGACAGCCGCCCCTTTTTTCTTTCTTTTGAAGATTCTCCCGTTCTCCCGTTTGATCTTGTGGGCCTGAGTGCAGCGTGACAGTGGAGTTGCTCGAAGAGACTCAGCGTCCGGGGATGATATAGAACGCGAGCGCGATGAGCGCGTACACACCGAGGAGCTGCAACCCCTCGAACCAGTTGCTCTCGCCATCGAGCGAGACGAGCGCGACGGCGAATATGGAGAGCCCGATGGCCGCAATCTCGAAGGCGTTGAACACGAGCGACATCGGGGAGCCCATGGCATAGGAGAGAAGGACGAGAACGGGAGCGACCATGAGCGCGATCTGCGCGCTGCTGCCGACGCTGATCTCGAGCGCCAGCGTCATCTGGTCGTCGCGCGCCGCCGTGACGGCGCTATAGTGCTCCGCCGCGTTGCCGACCAGCGCGACGATGATGACGCCCGCGAACAGCTCGGACATGCCGAGCCCGGTCAATGCGGGCTCCAGCGCCTCGATCAGGATTTCCGCCTCGACTGCGGTAATCACCGTCGCGAGCGTGAGCAACCCGAGCGCTGACCAGAGCGGCAGCCGCGGACCGTGCTCCCGGCCTCGATCGGCACGAAGCGGATCGCGCTTCGATTTGAAGGCGAACAGCAGGCCGCCGCCATAGACTCCGAGCAGCACGATCGACGACCAGAAGCTCAGACGATCGATCGCTTCCGGATGCGCTTCGAGCGATCCGAAGCTCACGATCGCCACGAGCGCGGGCATGACGAGCGCGACGATGGCCAGAAAGAGCATGACGGTCGCCGAACCGGCCGAGATCCGGTTGAACTTCTGGGGACCGTGCCGCACGCCGCCGAGATAGCAGGACAGGCCGAACACCAGCAGCAGGTTCCCGATGATACTGCCGGTGATCGAGGCTTTCACGACCTCGGGGTGCCCGGCCTTGAGCGCCGCCATCGCGATGATCAGCTCCGCGGCGTTGCCGAACGTCGCGTTCAGGAAGCCTCCCAGTGTTGGCCCGGACCGCCTGGCCAGGTGTTCGGTGGCGGTGCCGATCAACCCTGCCGCCGGCACCAGGGACAGGGCTGCCGCGAGAAACACCCACAGGGAAACGCCGGACTGCCACCGCAGCAGCAAGCTGAGCGGCGCCGCCAGCAGCAGGACGTTCAGCCAGCTACCGGCAAGAATCCGCAGCACTTGCGACCGGGCCGAAGACATGGCCCATTATCCGCGATTGCATCTATGCACTTGGATATAGGCGGTGAAAGATTCCAGTAGAGTTGCGCCTGAAGCCGCCGTCTGTGCGACAATGATCGGATGGCCAGACGGGGCGTGCTAGTACGCCCCTGATTCACTGCGCGGAATGTCCGAGCACGGCCCAACGAGGAGATCGACGTATGGCAGCATCGACGAACGGCACTGAGCGAAAAGGGCTTCGGCTTCGTGGCCGCAAGCGACGGCAGCGAATATTTCTTCCACCAGTCCGCGTGCAACGGCTGCCAGTTCGACAGCCTCCGCGAAGGACAGGCGGTTACGTTCGAGAAGGGGCAGGGCCCGAAAGGTCCCCGCGCCGAGAACGTCCGGCTGGCGTAGGGAAGGGCTGACCTGCCCAGCCTCCGCTAACGCTACGGCGGAAGGTCAGCACCACCGCAACTCGAGGGCGGCGCTTACACGCGCCGCCCTTTTTTTCTGTGTTTCAGCCACTCGACGAGCATCGGCAGCAGCGAGACCGCCACGATGCCGAGCGCCACGAACGAGAAATTGCTCTTCACTGCCGGTATGTTCCCGAACAGGTAGCCGGCCCCGATACACACAGCCACCCACAGCACGCCGCCGAACAGGTTGTACAGCGCGAAGGTGCCGTAGCGCATCGCCCCCGCGCCGGCGACGAACGGCACGAACGTGCGGATGATCGGCACGAACCGCGTCAGCACGACCGCCATCCCGCCGTACTTCTCGAAAAATGCGTGCGCGCGGTCGAGATGTCGACGATTCAGCAGGCGTGACCACCGGCCCGTGGTGTCTTCCGCGCGGAATACGCGCGGGCCGACGTAGCTGCCGACGGCGTAATTCACGGTGTTGCCCAGGACGGCGGCAAGCGCGAGCAGCAGGAAGAGCAGCCGCACGTCGAACGCACCCGTCGCGGCGAGGGCACCGGCGGCAAAGAGGAGGGAGTCGCCGGGCAGGAACGGCGTCACGACGAGGCCGGTCTCCGCGAAGATGATCGCGAAGAGCAGGCCGTACACCCACACGCCGTAACGCGCGACGAACTCCGCGAGGTGAACGTCGAGATGAAGAAAGAGATCGACGAGCGACTGCATGCTAGTGCGCGCCGTCTGCGGCCAGTGCCTTGACGATCTCGCCGAGCACCGCCTTGGCGTCGCCGAACACCATCAGCGTGTTGTCCGCGTAATAGAGCTCGTTGTCGATTCCCGCGAATCCCGGGTTCATCGACCGCTTGTTCGCGATGACGAACTTCGCCTTGTCGGCGTCGATGATCGGCATGCCATAAATCGGGCTCTTCGAATCGTGCCGCGCGGCCGGATTGACGACGTCGTTGGCGCCGACGACGAGGACGACGTCAGTCTGGGGCAGGTCGCGGTTGATCTCGTCCATCTCGATGAGCGCGTCGTACGGCACTTCCGCTTCCGCCAGCAGCACGTTCATGTGTCCCGGCATGCGGCCGGCGACCGGATGAATCGCGAACTTGACGTCGACGCGGCGCTTCGTCAGTTGATCATAAATCTCGCGGACGCGATGCTGCGCCTGTGCGACCGCCATGCCGTATCCCGGCACGATGACGACCTTGCCGGCGTTCTCGAGCAGGTCGGCCGCGTCACGGGGCGTGCCGCGCTTGACCGTCTTGGCCTCTCCGGCGGCCGCGGAGGTCTGCACCTGGCCGAACGCGCCGAACAGCACGTTGGTGAACGATCGGTTCATCGCGCGGCACATGATCACCGACAGGATGAACCCTGATGATCCGTCGAGCGCGCCCGCGGTGATGAGCACCTTGTTCTCCAGCACGAATCCCATCGCGACCGCCGACAGTCCGGCGTACGAATTCAACAGAGAGATGACGGTCGGCATATCGGCGCCGCCGATCGGGATGATCATCAGCACGCCGAACAGGAGCGACAGCACGATGATCGCGGGGAAGAGCTGCCACATGCCGGGACGGAACAGCAGCACGCCGGCGGCGGCAAATGCGATCGCCAGCAGCCCGAGGTTGACGACGTTCTGCCCGCGATAGGTGATCGGGCGCGTGGGCACGATTTCCTGCAGCTTGCCTGCGGCCATCAGGCTGCCGGTGAACGTCAGGTAACCCAGGATCACTTCGATCCCGATGGCGGTCATGCGGAAGGTCGTCAGCTGACCGTCCTGCAGCCAGAGCGCATATTTCGCCGTGCCGACCAGGCCCGCGGCGAGTCCGCCGAACGCGTGCGACAGCGCGGTCCGCTGGGGCACCGCGGTCAGCGGCACCTTCGACAGCGGGACGCCGACGATGGTGCCGATGACCACCGCGATGACGATCCACGTGTAGTTGACGATGTCGGGATGGAGCAGCGTGCCGCCGATCGCCGCCGCCATCCCTGCGACCCCCGCCGCGACGCCGCGTCGCGCGGTCTTCGGGGCGCTCAACCAGCGCAGTGAGAGGATGAAGAGGGCCGCCGCCGCGAGGTAACTGGCTTGTGTGAGGTGTTCGGCGGCGTTCATGATCGGGGCCGCCGCTCCCGGAACATCTTCAGCATCCGGTCGGTGATCAGAAAGCCGCTGACGATATTGGTGACCGACGCGGCCACCGCGACCGCCCCGAGAATGGTGCTGAAGGTGGTTTTCTGCTCGCCCGCGATGATGATCGAGCCGACGACGGCGATCGCGGAGATCGCGTTGGTCAGCGACATGAGCGGCGTATGCAGCAGGCGCGAGACGTTCTGGATCACCTGAAAGCCGACAAACGTGGCCAGCAGGAAGACGAACGCCATGGACCAGAGATCGAGAACGGGCACTGAAATCGCCTCCTTGGGAACGGACGAGTGTACCGTTGCCGGATGCACGCGCGCAAGTTGCTCACGAACGCGAGTCTCTTCGAACAACCTCCACTGTCACGCTCCCGTTCTCCTGTTTGCTCTTGGGGACGGCTGTTGCGGGTCTTGCCACCGAAGGCACGGTTCGTGCTCACGGATGGGGCATGCACGTGTGCGTGCGATCCGCCGTAGTGGCCACATTCACCTCCCTGCTCGCGGTGGCCGCGCCGCAGACACTGTTCGCGCAATGCGAGAAAGCGCACACGCATCGCGTCGTCGAAGACCTCTTCGCGTCCGACGTGGTCTACCTCCAGGAACAGGGCGAGGTGCAGCTCGAAGTGAAACCGGCGCGCACACGCCGGGGAGGCGTCCGCACCTCCACGCTCGAGACCGACATCGAATATGGCGCGCGCGACTGGTGGCAGATCGAGACGGAGTGGGGCACGCGGGAGTGGACGCGCGCGGCCGGCGGCACCGTCACCTCGCAGGTCGGTGATATCGGGGTCGGCACACGGTTCGGATGGCGCTGCGTCGGCGGGTCTCCGTACCATCTGTCGGTCGGGATGGACGTGTCGATCCCGAGCGCCACGATTGGCAACGCGCAAGACGCGAAGCGCCACCTCGCCCTTGCGCCGACCGTCATCATCGGACGCGACGTCGCGCGCGGGGCGCATGTCTTCACCGCGCTCCAAGTCGAGGCGCCGCTGAATCAGCGCCAGGCGGATGCGCCCGACTGGTCGTACACCTCGGACACCGGGATGTTCGTACGGATAGTGCGAGGGTTTCGCATCACTGCGGAATTGTCGTTCGAGGGAGGACCGGATCAGGAGCGCGAGGTGCACGTTCTGCCCGGCGTCCTGTGGCATCGCGGCCACGATCTCGAGATCGGCGTCGCGATGCTGGCGCCCGTCAGTCATGGCACGTCGCGTGGTGTGCTCGCGCACGTCGTGTGCGAGTTCGGCGGCCGGCACGACGCGAAACCGTGATGCCAGTTACCTTTCGTCCGTCTGGAACGGTGCTTTTGGCGTCTAATTGTACCTATCCGCGGAGGGGGCATTGATTCAACTCGCCACCGTCCTGATCTTCTCTATTCTTTCCGGCCAGACCGTCGTCTCCGGCCCGGGGCAGGCGCCGCCACGCGATCGTGTTCCACCGCCGCGGACCGGAACCGGCGTGGTCAAGGGACGTGTCGTCGACGGCACGACCGGCGCGGCGATTGCGCGCGCGCGAGTCATGATGATGATCGGTTCGGGAGGCGGTCCACCCGTGACCACCGACGCCGACGGCGGCTTCACGTTCACTGGCCTGCCTCCAGGTGCGGTCAGGCTGATGGTGCAGAAGTCCACGTACCTGCAGGCGCGCTATCCCGCAGCGGGACGCACGGTACGCTCGCAGACGCGGCCGGTGATCCTGCGCGACGGCCAGGTGCTCGACAACGTCGTCGTCCCGCTTTTTCACGGCGCGTCGATAAGCGGCCGCGTGTTCGACGCCAATGGAGATCCCGTCGACTACGCGCAAGTGACGCTGCTCCGAATGCCCGGAGGCGGCAGGGCGGGCAAGCCGGTGATGCGCGAAACCATTCAGACGAACGATCTGGGAGAATTTCGCCTCGGAAGACTCGAAGCGGGCACATACCTCGTGCAGGTGAATGCGCGCCGCACCGACGAGATGCCGTTCCCCTCGAACGCGCCGCTCGCTCCACCGCCGCCGCCGCCCGCGCAACCGCTGCCGACGTTCTATCCCTCCGCCCTCGCGGTTGATCAGGCGCAGCCGATCGTTGTCGATCGCGCGCAGTCCGTCTCCGGGATTGACGTGGTGCTCGGCGAAGCGGTCCCTGGCGTCGTGATTGGCACGGTCGCCCTGGCCGATGGACAGCCTGTGCCGCCGAACACGTACCTGAGCGTCATGTTTCGCCGCCTCATGCCGGACGTGTCCCAGAACTGGTTCGATTCAACGTCCGGCGCGACGACGAGGCCGGACGGGTCGTTCCGTGCCGTGCTGCCGCCGGGCGATTACCTCCTCGAGGCGCGAGTGATGCCCCGAACAGGGGGGAGCTCGAGGCCGGAGGACGAGCAGCTCGCGACGGCGCGCATATCCGTGGTGTCGGGCGGCGAGGAATCGCTGACGCTCACAGTCGGGCCCGGTGCTTCCGCCACCGGCCGCATGATCTTCGAGGGGACGACACCCGTGCCGCCCGCGCCAGGGCGCACCCGGATACCGATGCTTTCAAATAACGGGATGTGTCGCAGCGGGGAGGCGGAAGTCGCGCCTGACTGGTCGTTCCGCATCGCAGGCCTGAACGGGACCTGTTCTGCCGAACAGTGGGGAGCCTTCGGCCGCTGGATGCTCAAGAGCGTCATCATCAACGGCGAGAACGTGACGGATTCGCCGGTCACGTTCCAACCCGGACAGCGGCTGCGCAACGTCCAGATCATCGTCACTGATCGCCAGTCGTCGATGACGTTCAACGTGTCCGATGAGAAGGGCCAGACGACACGCGACTACGTCATCGTCGCGTATCCAGTCGACAAGGAACGCTGGACGAACGGTGCGCGGATATACCTGGCGCCGACGATCCCGAGTCCAGACGCGATGCGTGGATCGGCCGGTCTGCCCGTTCCGGGCGCGGCGGCGATGCGTCCGCAGATGATGTCAGGAGTTCGCAGCGGCGATTACTACGTCGTCGCGGTCGACGACTTGGAACCGGAAGACTTTCGCGATCCCATCGTGCTCGAGCGGCTGCGATCGAGTGCGACGCGCGTGACGGTAGCGGACGGTGCGATGATCGAGGTGCCGCTGCGGCGCGTGAATTTTGCGGACGTCATGCGACAGAAGTAGCGCCGCGGCCTTACCGGCGCTGGGCAAACACCCCGCACACGCGCCGCCACGCCCCCGAAGCCCATCCGGCGTATAATCATCCGGTCCCTCCCCAGGTCGCTCCCGCCAGGTATTCCCATCATGAAGCGGTCGACCGTCCTTTTACTGATTCTGCTGGTTCTTCTTGTCACCGGAGCAGCCACCTTTGCGCGAGTGCAGCGCTCGGCGAGGCGCGGAGCCGCGCAGGCACAGCGCGACGCCGGCAGGTTCTATCCAACCGAACAGCTGTGGATAGTGAAGGACGTCGCGGGCGCCATCGCCAACATGGCGGCGTCACGCGCTCGTGGCTCCGCGGCGATCTCCGCACGGCAGGTGCCGAATGCGGGCAGCGATCTCGCACGCTTCGAAGTGACCGCTTCGGGGCATGCGCCGGTTGCCGTCGCCGTCACCGATCACATCTGGGCGCCGGGCGCGTTTGTTCCCGTGGCGGCTGCACTGATGGGCAGCCCGGGTGCCGCGTGCGCAGCATCCGATGTGGACATCGCCGACGCGCTGGTGCGGCCGACGCTCGCGATCATCCAGCGCGAGAACGCGCGCGTGTCCGCGCGGCTGCGCGAGGACATGCGGTGCGCCGACGCGCACGCCGAGGCCGCGCTCATCATGGGCACCCTCGCGCTTCGCGAGACCGCCTCCGCGTTCACGGATCCGCGTCGATTGATGTCGCGCATGACCGCCCACCTCGCGATCGCGGACGCGATGGGTATCGCGCCGGATAACAAGGTCCGGCGCCTCGACGACACGCTGTTGTACACGCTCGTGGGCCGGCAGCGCACCGCGCTCGAGCGCCTCGACGCGATCGACGGCGCCGGACCTGACGACGCGGCGCGCTCGTGGGCGCACGCGCTGCGCATCCGCAACACGGCCGACTGGCGGCTCGTCGCCGATCCGAGACACGCCACGCTGCTCGAACAGATCGAATTGATCCGGGCCGTCTCGACGTCGCTCGGAGATCCACGAACGCTCGACTTTCTCGACGCGACTCACGACCTCGCCGACGTGCCCGACTGGGGCCGCATCATCATGCAGGGATATCCCGGCGTCGACGCGGGGAACCGCTTTGCTGACGCTGCGGTCGCGATGGAGTTGCGGGAGGCGATGGATGCGCGCAAGGACTACGTGCCTGCGCTCGCGATGGACAGCCCCGAGGCGCTCGTCAACGAGTTGAAGGTTGAACCGTCGGCCGGCCCGGTCGCCGCGGACGGAACCGTGTGGGTCGTCGACTGGCCGATGTGGGCCGCGATCGCGGAGCGCCATCTCGTCACGACGATCAACGCGCGCGACACCCACCTCACGAACACGCTGTCGGCGAAAGAGGAAGGCAAGGCGTTCCGCGATCAGGTGGCGAAAACGTTCGCCGGCCTGCGACTCTATCCGCTGCTCGCGATTACGCTCGCGCCGACCAAGGAGGAAGCGCGACCCGGAATGGCGGGGTCGCTCCGGCTCATTCAAACGCACCCGGAGCTCGTGACGCACTGGATGTGGAAGTCGGTGCTCGCGAAGGAAACCTGGTCCGGGCTGCCGGTCCGCATCCCGCCGCTCGATTCCTGGTTCGCACCCGCGTTTCCTGCCGGCACCATCTTCGAGCCGAACACGCGGCCGTGGAGGGCTGGACCCGTGCTGCAGTTCACGCCCGCGACCATCGCGCCGTACCGATCCGCGGCGCCGTACGCGAAACCGCTCTGTTTCGTGTCGCTGGGCAAGGATTACGAGAAGGCGACTGCCGGCGTGTTGAAACAGGAGTTCGGTGAGATCGCGGCGTTCAACCTTGACGCCGCGAAACGGATCGCCAACGCGTTGAAGGACGATCCGGCGGCATACGCGGCGGCGATGGAGAAGGTCACGGAGCTCAGCCCGGAGCACTTCGACGATCTCGCGGAATACTCCGTCGCGCATGGCAACCTCGATGCGGCACGGAGCGCCTACGAGCGGTGGTTCACGGTCGGGCGCGACGAGGTCGCGATCGCGAACAGCGCCGAGTGGATGGTGCGCGATTATTTCCTGCGGCACGAGAACGCAAAGGCAACCGCCCTGGCGAATCGCGCGGCGGACGTCTATTCGTACGGCGGTCTCATCACCCGTGCACGTCTGTACGACTGGAGCGGCGATCCGGGATCCGCGGAGCGTTATTACCGCATGGCCTTTGAACGCTACGACCTGCCCGCCGATCTCGCCGGCTTCTACATCCGCGAGCGCCGAAAGGGCACTGCCGTCGATCAAGTCATGTGGAAGGTGTTTCCCGGGGGCGTGACGACGATTGTCATGCCGTCGCTCATCGCCGCCCCGAAAGACGGCGTCTCGATCGAAGCCGCGGGACTCATCGGGCAGCAGAACGGGATGCGCACCGGCGACATCGTCATCGGCGTCGACGGCATGCGCGTGCAGAACCTGTGGCAGTACCGCGCGGCCAAAGCCGCGAGCCTGGATCCTGTCGTGCGCTACACCGTCTGGCGCGATCTCCAGTACCTCGAGGTGCCGGCGCGACTCCGGTACGGATGGCTGGACATCCGCGCGAAAAACTACCAGCCTGGATCCGGACGCAAAACAAACTGACGCGGGAATTCTCCCGGTATCGGAGTTCTGCGGTGGTGCTGGCCTTTAGGCCAGCCCGATGCGCCGCCCCGCTGAGGTCACGAGACTTGCTTCGAGCCCTTCGGCGCCCGTGCGGACTCGCAAGGAAGCGCAATCATTTGCCGATCCTTGCGCGGCACCCCCCACAATCCGGTAATCGACCCGCGGCGCGCAGGGGGACCGATGATTCGAAGAGCGTTTCGCGTTGTGGCGATTGCCGCGGCGGTGGCGGCGATTCAGGGGGTTCGGCCTGCATCCGTGGTGCGGGATCCGTTTCGCGATTTGCGATTCGTGGATTTCTGATTCGCGATTCGTGGACTTGTGATGAGGGATTCCAGATTAGCGATCAGGGATTCCAGATTAGCGATCAGGGATTCCAGATTAGCGATCAGGGATTCCCGATTAGGGACGAGGGATTCGGTTTTGTCGGCCCGGAGCCCGCGCCCGAGGACTCGATCGCTCGCACGATCTCGTCGAGATCCTGTGCGGTCAGCGTGAGCGTGGCGGCGGGAAGCCACCCATCCACCTGCTGCGGAGAACGGGCGCCGACGATGGCGCCCGTGACTCCCGGCCAGGCGAGGACCCACGCGACCGCAACGGCGCTGATCGAGGTGTTGTGGCGCGCGGCGATCGGCCTGAGCGCGTCGCGGAGCGTGACGTTTCGTTCGAGCGACGGCGACTGGAACTCCGGCCCGCGACGCCGCCAGTCGTCGGGCGCGAGCGCGTCCACGCGAGCCCGGCTGAAAGAGTCGGTCAGGATTCCCGACTGCATCGGGCTATAGCAGATCACGCCGCTGCCGTGTGCCGCGCACCACGGGATCTGCGACTCCGCGATCGCGCGCTTGATCATCGAGAACGGCGGCTGCAGCGAATCGACATGTCGCCGCGCCTCGCAGCGCTCGAGCAGCGCGAGGTCGAAGTTGGATACCCCCACCGCACGCACTTTCCCCTGTTCCTGCAGCCGCGTCATCGCGTCCCACGAATCCTCGACCGCGACGCCGCTCTCGTCGGGCCAATGGAATTGATAGAGGTCAATCCGTTCGACGCCAAGCCGCCGCAGCGACGCCTCGCATTCCACGCGGATGCGATCCGGATGAAGGCTTCTTTTGGACACCTTCATGGGATCGCTTTCGTCCCATTGCAGCCCGCACTTGGTGAAGACCAGCGGGCGATCGTCTGCCGGAAGCGTCTTCAGAAACTGTCCGACAACTTCTTCAGAGTGTCCGAGGCCGTAGACGGCGGCGGTGTCGATCCAGTTGACCCCCCGGTCGATCGCGTGCCGCATGGCGGCGATGGACGCGTTATCGTCCTGCGGTCCCCAGCTGAACGACCATCCGCCGCCGCCGGCCGCCCAGGCGCCGAAGCCCACGGTCGTAATCGAGAGGCCGCTTGTTCCAAGAGGTCGCGTCGGGAGCGTCATAACCCGCAATCATATCCCGCGGAGCGGCGTATGCTACGTTCCTCCCGGTGGTGCCGGCCTTCAGGCCGGCCTCAGCGCGAGTTCGGAGAGTGTATGCGAAGTCTCATCGTCCTCACATGCATGTGCGTCTCATGGCAGGCGGCGAGCGCTCCCGCGTGGGAAGCATCTCTCGAATCGCAGCGGCAACGGCTGCTGCGGCATAGGATCCGCTGACGTGGCGCCATCCGCCGAAACCGCGCGATGTGAAGCCTGCGGAGCGCCGGTTGCGGGCGTGACGGCGTGCCGCGCGCTGTTCGACGAACTGCTGGCGCGCGAATTCGGGGACTATCGGTACGCGCGGCTGCATCGCTTGACGGTCGACACGTATGCCCTCCAGCACCCGGAGGAGTACATGCGCTCGGCGAAATCGTTCGTCGCGCACCTGACCGGCATCTGCGCGGCAATGGAGACGGACGAGGCCGCCGCAGTCAATCAGTCGGTCCAACAGTGGCTCAACGGACCGAAGGCGATCGAACGCCCGCATGACGTGCCGCCAGGGAAGCGTGGTGAGCTGACGATCGTTGACGTGCACGACGCGACAGACCCCGATGATTACCTCCGCCGGCTCCAGGACTGGGCGCGATCAGCGTGGATGGCCTGGGCGGCACACCACGACATGGCGAGACAGTGGATTGGGCTCGCGCGAAAATAGCAACGTTTTGGACTGGGAGCTGTCATGAAGACGCATCTGATCATCGCCGCTGCAATCGTCGCGGCCGCTGTCCCGTCTGCGGTCGCGCAAAGCGGCCCCGGAAGTCCCGACACACTTTCCGCGCTCCTCGTTGAGGTGCGGGCACTCCGTGTCGCGATGGAGCGTGCGGCATCGACCACGCCGCAGATCCAGTTGCTTGCCGCGCGTCTGACCGTGCAGAACGAGCGGCTCGCGCGCGTGTCGCGCACGGCCGACGACGCGCACCAGGAGCTGGAGCGCGTGCAGTCCGAAAGCGCGTCGCTCGCGGCGCGGGCAGCGCAAATCGAGGACTTTCTCACGCGTGAGTCGGACCCTGCACGGGCCCGCGACCTGAAGTCGGAGCAGAGCGGTGTGAAGGCGCAGCTCGAGGAGCACGCGTCGATTGAGGTCCGGCTGCGCGCGCGCGATGCCGACCTCGCCAATCAGGCGGCCGCCGAGCAGGGTCAGTGGATCGAGCTGAATCGCCGTTTCGACGAGCTCGAGCGCGAGCTTGCCGCGCGGCGGCCGCAGTAGCACCGTGCGCAATCGGAACGCCTGATGGCGCCGCGGCGAATCACGCTGATTCCTGGCGTCGTGCCGGTCAAGTGTCCGTCGTGCGGCACGCCCATACCGTGGCGACATGTAAGCGCCAGCGGATTCTTTTGTCCTGCATGCCGCAACGGGCTGCGCATCAGCGCCAGTTACCTCCGCGTGCTGTATCTGCTATCGGGTGGTATCAGCGCCCTGCTCGGGTATGCCGCCGGGATTCGCAGCGAGTCGCTGTTCGTGGCCACCTTCCTCGCGTGGTGGCCGACATATTTTGTGGTCATGTTCATCACGATCCGCCTCTTTCCGCCCAATTTCGAGCCGACAGGCGATTACCACGGGATCCTCTACGACGCACCTGTTGATGAGGAGGGGTCCTCCGTTCGCGCGGAGCCCGTCCCTGCTCCGGTCGATTCCGCAGGCGGAATGTTCCGCGGCGTCGGGCGGCGGCGTCCAGTGGAGGAGGTCGTCTTTGCAACGCTCGGTGTGCTGTTGCTCGTCTTCGCAATATGGATGGCGCTGCGGCCGGTGCTCTACCGCATCGCGCCGGAACTTGGCGCAACGCGTACCGGACCGTCGTCCTTTCCCGTCCGGGTGCATATCGGCCACGCCGCACTCGGCGTATCGAATCCGTCCGACACGCAATGGACGTGTCACATCGAGCTCGGTCTCTGGCCTGCCTACACGATCACCGCGATCGTCGCATCACAGCACGACCGAGAGCTGCCATACTCCGCATTCGTCCGCAGCGCCGACGAGAGAGGCGTGAGCCCCGAGCGCGCCGCGCGTGAGCGCATCGATATTCGATGTGCGGAACCGGACGGCATTGAGCACTCATGGATTGCCCAGTGAACCATCGCCGGCAGCCGACGGAACCCTGCAGAGAATGTGGTGAGCGAACATAGCGTAAAATTAAGGAATCGCTCCGGAGCCGGAGTGGTGAAACTGGCAGACGCGCGGGACTCAAAATCCCGTGACCTTTACGGTCGTGAGGGTTCGACCCCCTCCTCCGGCACCAATTGCTTAGGAGATTTGACGATCTCGCCGACCGCGCCGCCGACCTGTCGCGCCCAAAACTGCCGACTGATCCCGTTCTGAGCCTGTTCTGCGATGATCTGATCTGACAGAGGCTCCCAAATGATTGAAGTGGTCGCGAAGAATCCGGACACAGTGACGATGCGTGTGACCGTCCGGCGGTTGGCCGTCTACTTGGACAACTGGGCGATCGTGGCGCTCGCCAAGGACCGGACTGGTTTGCGGGAAGGGTTTCTGCGGGCCCTCCAGAATGGGGCCGATGTCCTGTTCTCCGTCACGAACGCCTCGGAGATCGTCGGGCCGACCGGCGCGTCTCAGGATGCCGTTCGCGAGTTCTTCACCGCCATCGGTCCGAACTGGATTCCGATCGAGGGTCCGTCGATCGTTGATGTAATGGAGCGCGAGGCGAAGGGCGAAGGCCGGGAGTCCTGCATTGCGCACGACCTCTTGCGGAAGTTTTTCGCGGGCCGGAACATCCAGCTGCACGGCGAACAACGAATCGACTTCGTGCAGCCCGGATTCTTCGATCTCGGTTTCTTTCTCGACTGGCTCGCTCCGCAGCGCGACGAAATCCGGCGCACGATGGTGTCGTTCGATATCGTTCTGCGGGAGAAGCTTCGACAACTCCGGCGTGGGTATGACCAGAACAAGTCCAGGTTCGGCTCCGTCATGCCTCGGCCGACGTATAACGCGAACACTCCGGCGACGTTCTGCTGGAACGGCTTGATCCGCCTCTTGGTTCTGGAGGGCAAGGCTTACCAATGGAAGCGTGGTGACAGCGCGGATTTCTGTCACGCATTGCTTGCAGCTTCATACTCACAGTTCGCAACTCTGGACAAGCACTGGAAGAGGCGGATCGAATTGCTGCCGACGCCGAACTCCCTCGCGTCCGTCTACCGACCGCTCCCGCCGTCGCTTCATCGCGCGCGCGACCTTCGGCTTGAAGGTCTTGACGGTGCCGGTCTGATTGCCCGACTCCGGCGCGGACGTGAAGGCGTCGAGACGGGCGGCGGCTTCGCGCAACATCGCAGCGTCCACGATCGCGTAGCGCTTGTAGATGGATTCGGTTTTGTGTCCAACCATTTGCATCGCCGTGGATCGAGGAACGCCGGCGCGTTCGAGCTTGCGCACGGCCGAGCGCCGCATGTCGTGAATCAGCTTTCCCGGACACCCGGCGGCCGTGCAGGCGTTCTCCCACGCCGTGCGGAACTCGCGAATTCGTTTGCCGTCCCGATGGAAGACGAACGGACAGACCGTGCCCGCTGCCTTCAGTCGCTCGTGTTCGGCAAGCTGCCCCGTGAGGATCGTCTTGATGTCCGTCGTGAAGGGGAACGTGCGGGCCTCGCCGTTCTTGGTCGTGTGCGCGTCGAGCCGAACCTCGCGGCCAGTCCAATCGACGTGCCGCCATTCGAGCGGGAGTACTTCGGAGGCCGCCCGCCACGCCGTCGCGTAGGCGAACTGGACGACGGCACGGAGCGGAGCAGACAGCGCCGCACAGATGGCGCCGATCTGATCGGGCTCGAGGAACCCCTTGCGGATGTTACGCTCTTGCAGCATCGGCACGTGCGGACACTGTACGAGGCGACCGGCCTGCTGCGCCAACCGGAACGCGCGGCGCAGCGCCGCGAGTTCGCGGTTGATCTCGGCGGCTGCGGCGTCAGCGTCCTGTCGCACGGCAATGAAGGCGCGAATGTGCGCCGTCGTGATCGACACCATGCGGCGGCGCTCGCCAAAGTACGGGATCACGTGCAGCCGGAACTTGCGCGTGACCTCCGCGAGCGAGCGTTTGCCGTTCGTCTTGTAGTCGGCGATCACGTCGTCGGCCGCTTCGCGCAGGGTCAACGAACCGATCGCCGCTTCGGGCAGGACGCCAGCGTCCTTCGCACTGAGCCGCTTGCGGAGCTGCTTCTCCGCGTCCTCGCGCTTGCTGCTCTTCGTCGTCTCCAGCCGACGACGGCCCCTGCCGTCGTAATACCTGATGAAATAGGTGCGGCCGCGAAGGATGATCTCCCCGACGTTCCGCCGTGTTGTCCTTTTCGCGTTCTCAGTCATCTGTGTTGGCCTCCTCTGGGGAGGAGGAGGGTAGCGAGTAACCCGTCGGTTTTCTGCGGCTTTCCGCCGGTCGTTTGGTCTTTGCCGGCGGTTCGAAGGCTCCAGTTCCTGTCGGTCGAACGTCGTCGCCGATCAGCAACGTCACGATGGCAGCCACGGCCGTTTCCCCTGCCGCAGGCGCATGATCGGCACGCGTCCCGGCTGA
>WNGF01002898.1_pt1 | contig 31137 bp, 25 predicted proteins | sample 5400641 | NCBI WGS metagenome assembly WNGF01 (sample SAMN13153371, study PRJNA577476) | soil metagenome | isolation source: 80 cm soil or saprolite under grassland replicate 2 | place: USA:California | collected 2016-06-15 | reverse complement strand
GTTCGTGCCGCTGCGTTTGTCCTGCCAGGCGACCAGGAAGTTTGTCCCGTTATAGCCCACGGCAGAATTGGCCTGCACGTTGGTGGCCGTGCAGATGGCGATGCCGCCGGGATCCAACACCGTCCCGTTGGTCCCTACCCGCGCGCCGTAGATGTCTGAATTCGTTGAAAGCCGTGTGTCAGTCCAGGTGACCAGATAGGAGCTGTTGGTGCCGCGGTCAGCCGCCGCCGCGATCGCGGGCGCGGTCTGTTCGCCCGTGCCCGTCGGGTTGCCGACCCCAAATTCGGTTCCCACCGTCGGGTCGATGGCGACCGGATAGACCAGCGGGCCGAGGGTCTCGGCGGGCACCGACAGCCTCAGTAAATTCCCGTAGGCCATCACCGGAACCCCAACTCTCGTCCCGCCTGCATCCACCAAATAGGCCTGGCTCACATATACTCTGGCCACCCCTTGACCATCGGTATAGTGGTGCCCCGTGCCATCCTGGCCCCAGTAGATCAAGCCTGAGAGTTCGGCTTCGATTTCCAGCGAATCCGTCGCCATCAAGGGCTGCTGCAGAACCCAGCTTACTTCCACCCCAGTCGGGCCCGTTTCGTAGTGCTCGACGACTCCATGTTCGCTGCTCAAGAGGCCCTGGGCCGTATTGCCGAGCACCGACCAGGAAACGGCTGCCTGCTCCGGCGAATACAGAACTTCTGAACCGCTGCGCACGGACAGCGTCCGGAAACGGGCTTGGGCGCTCGGTTCGCTCTCAAAGGGGCTGGTGATTGGTGTAGGAGCGGCGTGGAACGGGTCATCGGGCAGATTCTCTGCTTCGACTGTGCCCAGCGGCACTTGGACCAGCGGACGAAACAGCTCCAACTGGAAGCCTGAGCCGTCGAAGGTCGCAGTATACGCTTTGGTTTTGAGCTGTGGATTACCTGGGGTCTCGCTGATGGCATGACCAACTCGGGTTAGCACATCGCCTAAGTCCACGTTTGCGGAAACCGAGGGCGAAGCCGGCCCGAGCTGGTGCCAGAACTCTCTTCCATAAGGGATGGCCCATGACGGCGCCTGGTCGGACTGGCGCTGGTAGGTGATTTCCGGGACCGGGACCGCGACCGGGAAGGTCACGGGGTGGAAGCGAGGCCGATGCTGGCGAGGGCCAACCCCGGGTTGTGGGTGGCTGGCGGTCGACATGTTGGATCCCGGGATCCTCTCGCCCGAGCGATTATGAAGGGACACAGTGACGACAACTGCAAGCAGGCCGAGCAAAGGTATCAAGATTCGTTTCATAGGTTTCAATGAATTGGGTTGTTCATGAGCAAGGGATGGCTATACCGCACACTCCCATAGTCAATTGACTTGACCCTGAGCCCCCTTTTTCCAAGCGGTCCCTTGGCGTCAGGTCGCTTCTACGACAAGACGTGGAGTGTTCAGCAATAAATCCGGCTTTGGCGACTGGCAATAAGCTGGCAGGGAAGCGAGTGGACCTTGAGCCCAGTGGACTTTGCGAGGGAAGCGCCCTCACCGGTGAACCGCCAATGGATCGCGGAGCCGAAGAAATCCTTTTCCTCCATTGGCCGCCAGCCGAGTTGCAGAGTGATTCCACGCTTATAAAGGCGTGAAATTTCGTGTCACGTTGTGAATTTTCGTGTCACAACCGCAAAAAAGTCAAATAAAGATCAAAATTTCCATGCGACGGGCCGATCCGGATGCGGATTATAGGAGCAGAAATGACCAGTCTTGATCCTGACGGCCAGATGGCGGCCAAGCAAGGGCATGACCTCGTCGATTTGACTTATCGCTCCTTTGATTCGCTTGGTGACCGCCGAGCGAGCTCGCTCGGCCTCCGAACCAGTCCTGCGATCCCGGCCCCCGAGTCCTACGGCTGCGGCGATTTGATCGGCAATGAGGTTCATCTCTTCCTGCGCCTTGCTGGCCTGCTCAGAATCGTTCAACTGCTTGGCCGCGGCCAAATCGCCTCGAAGTTCTTCCAGTCGCCGGACATATTCGGCCTTGGCCTGCGCATCGAGGATCGGATCGGTATCTCGGGCCCCGCCGACCCGCGAGACTGTTTGTCCAGCCGTTCTCGCTTTCGGCACGTCGGCCACACGAATAAGCAAATCGCTGACATGAAATTCCCGTCCAGGATGGCGCAGGAGGCAAGCCAGGCAATAGAGACCGCGCGTCGCTTTTAGCCGTTCAGTTTTCCCCTGGTAAATTATGGTCCAGTAATCCCCCTGCAGGATGAAGACCGAACCTTCACGCGGGCGGAGAGCGGGGGATACCTCTATAGACTTCCCCAATCCCTGAATAAGTGCCTCCGCGAGTTTTCCGGGGCCTCTCAGTTCCTCGCCAATGCCTTCGATTTCCTCGATGCTGTCGCGCGCGATGGTAAGCGCTTCATCTGCTTGCCCCCTCTCCAGAAGGATCATTGCCCGGGCCACTGCGTTCATCCGGGTGACGTGATGGCGCCATTGCTCTAGCCGCATGCGATCCTCTTCGTGCTCGCCATAGACTTGGACGAAATCCATCAGGCGACGAGTCCGCGCGGTGTCCCGTTCCGCACGCACCCAGTCCTTGAGCTGGAAAAAGTTGACGAAACGATGGTAGTAGAGCGTCCCCTCGTCGAACAATTCAGCACATTTCTCCGCGCTAAGCTTAAACGCGTACTCCGCGCCTGCCCTTCTGGCGGCCGCCATCTGTCCCAGCTCACGTTCCAAGACCGAATCCATCCCGTATGGCCGCCAACCATCGGGCCGGCCGTTGACTTCATACAGTTCGAGTCCCCTGGGCTGGCGAACCACCATGAACTCCCGCGCACCTTCACCGCGTGCGAGCCGGACGTTCCTACCGGGATCGTACGGCCAACTATCCAGCAACGTGCGTAGATCTGGAGACTGGCTCATAGCTCTCGAACAAAAGGACTTTCCATGTTCCAGCTTCTCCGGCGCTTCAGCGCTTCGATTTTTGGTGCGTCAGCTCGCCTGTCCAAGCCATCTCCCGGCGCCCAAGGTCAGCTCTCTGGCGAGGTGCTTCCAATCCGTGATCCCATCTAAGTGGCCGCTCATGCCTAAAGTTCTCAAGGGTTCCTGTGCTGCACTGATCGATACGGGAGGATTCGTTCAGCTATTTCAAAAAATCTGATTTATTTGGCCAAACCCTCTATTTCGTGGCGCTTGGCAGGCCGGTCTGTCCGTGGTCGCTGACGATCTCCAGCAAGTGTTCCGAGCACCGGAGGTGAAAAAACGTTCGCAAACTTCCGCATATCGAGGTTCTGAGGGTAGTATGGGGGGTGGCGGACGCACCGGGTTGTTGATTTCCGATCTTTGGAAAACCTGTCGAACTAGGATGGCAGCGCAGATCATTCATGACAAGCTGGCGAATCCATTCCACAGCGACTCCGCTCGAACGCGGAGTTGTTTGTCTACGACCGCGACTTTGCTCCTGCATCGGGCGTGCCACGTTGGTTTTCTTGGATTTCCGGGCGAGCAGGAGGCGATGAAAAACAATTGGCAACTAATGTTCCACGAGCAAGGGAAACTTTCTTACCGTGGACGTATTCCTTTAAATCCCATCGCAGCCGCCTCCGCCAACGAGGATGGTCAGCAGTTTCAGCACTTCCAACGAGGATGGTCGGCAGTTTCAGCACTTCCAGTGAAACTTCCAGTATTTGCGTACTGAATGATTAGTGGAGTACTTGTGGGCAACTTCTGATTGCTTAGTCAGAGCAGTTTCGGTAGAAAGGTGTCGAAATCTGAGGATGCGGGGGCCGATTCCGACCCTCGCCTCTTGTTGATCCGGTTACGGGAGGCTCTCGCCAATCAAGCCCACCCTCGCTAATAGCCCCAGGCACAACTTGTTCCTGTTGCGCAGTTCAAACGAGCGCTACGTTGCAGCGAAGCCAAATGGTCCGCAACTCAGCGGCTCATTTACGGCCTTGAACCCTTCAATTATGATTCAGCAACGGAGATTTGATTTCGAAGTTATGAGCGACACGAGGCCGACACAAATCAGAGTTGCGGGTCGCATTCCCGTCCCTCGCAACGCGATCATCACATCCGGGGTCGAAAGCAAGAACGCCACGCCATCCAATTCGCAGGAAACAAGCAAGCGTGGCTTTCGCGAGAAGCTGCTCGCCCAGATGTGGCCCGTCTGCTGGCTTGGTGTGTTCGCCGGGCTTGCCATCGTGTGCTGCGTCGAGGCCGCAGAAGAGCCAGCCGTGCTTCCGGTTTGGCCAGGAGCGGTTCCAGGAGATTACGGCACGATCGGTCCCGAACGTATTCGCGCGCCTTCCGACGCTCCAACAAAAGACGCGAAGTGGATTACCAACGTCAAAACACCGACGCTCACCCTCTTTCGGCCCGCCAAAGACCAGAACGTCGGTACGGCCGTTGTCATCTGTCCGGGCGGAGGTTACTGGAATCTGGGACTTGGAAGGAGAAGAAGTGGCGGCTTGGTTGAAAACCAACGGTGTGACCGGCTTCGTCCTGAAGTACCGCGTGCCGCGTCGCGCCGGGCAACCGGAGCGGCTGCCTGCTCCAGGTCCATTGCTCGACGCGCAACGCACCGTCAGCCTCGTGCGCAGCCGGGCCGCGGAGTGGAGTATCCACACGAACCGCATAGGCATCCTTGGTTTCTCGGCGGGCGGACACCTCGCGGTGGCGACGGCCACCCGCGTCGATGAGCGCGGCTATGAACCGATCGACGAGATCGACAAGGCCAGTTGCCGGCCGGATTTCGCCGTCGGAGTCTATCCAGGCTATTTCATTGAGCAGCAACCAGCCGGCGTGGAACCACACAAGAGCGTCCTGGCTCCCTCCCTGCGAATTCCAAAGACGACGCCTCCGATTTTTCTGGTGCATGCCAGCGACGATCCAATGGCCGGAGCCGAGAACAGCGCGCTCCTGTATCTGGCCTTGAAGCGGGCCAACGTGCCGGCGGAGTTGCATATCGGCCCACGGGCGTCGCGTGCTGGAAAGGCGGCGTGTTCGTCGCCGCCACACCGGATCTCTGGTATTTCAAGGACACCGATGGCGACGGCAAGGCCGACATCCGGCGAAAAGTGTTCACCGGCTCGCGCGCAACCCCACCTCGTTGCGCGCAGCCCGCTCCACGACATGGCCGAGTCAGGTGACCAATTGCCTGTCCATCGGATTTCCCAGCCGGAGCTGTGGCGCGTCCTCCGCGCGAAACGCTGGGCGGGCGAACGCGACCTCGTGATGCCGCGCAGCGAACTCGTCGGCGCGGGCGTGGTAAAGGCTGCGCCCTTTGTCACCGAGATAGGCTGGCCAATCGCTGTCGGCGGGAGACGCCGCCCTGGACGCGTCGGCAAAAGCGCGCGCGGATGCGAGCCCAATGGCAAGGCGGCAGAGATAAATTCTCATCACATAAAATTCGCGCACAACATCGCCGGAAGAGCGTTCTCCGGCATCGTGAATCGAATGAATTTGCGTGCCGACGGATATTACTGACAAGGAATTCTTTGCCCTGACGTGGCTGATTGCGCGGACGTCTCTATTGTTGCCGTCCCGCCTGCACAACAAACCTGCTGGCACAATTCGAGCGATTTCGTATTCTCGGCCATCGCGGTGAACCGCGTCGCAAAGCACAAGACATGAACCCACGCGAGTTTTCGATCAACCCCGCTGACTACGGACTCCCGACGCGCGAGGAACTGGTCGCTTATCGAATTTGGGACAACCACTTTCATGGCTTTGCCGCGAAGAACCCCATCGAGCAGTACGAGCGAAACAGTTTTTTCGTCGAGCGCATGGGCATCGAGCGGTCGATCTCCCAGGAAATCGGCGGCACGCTGGAGGAGCCGTTTGCTCCTTACCAGTACGACTCGGAAATCCTGAAGATTCTGGAGCGGGACAAGGATCGCCTTTCCGGCCGCACGCCCATCGACCCGGGTTTTTCCGACGAGAGTTGTGCGAAGATCGAAAAGTGGATTCGCCATGGGCCTTGCATCGGCATAAAATATCCGGGCACGGGCAAGAAGGCGGTCACCTGCAGCCATCCGAACAACGATCCGATCATGCGGCTCGCCGCGGAACTCGAGGTGCACGTCTATATCCACACCTGGCTCAAGGTGGGCGGGACGCCGCGCTTGCCCGGCGGCGACAACTTTCCGTCGGAATCGACTCCCATGGACGTGGCGAAGTTGGCGCAGCGTTTTCCGCAGGTCGCGATCATTTGCGGTCATACGGGCGGCGATTGGGAGCTCGGCGTCCGCGCCGTCCGGCCTTACAAAAACGTCCTGATGGAATTCGCCGGATCCGATCCGCATTCCGGGATGGTGGAGTACGCCATCCGCGAACTGGGCTTGGAGCGGCTCGTCTGGGGTGGTCATGGCCCGAGCCGCAGCTACGCCACCGAGCTGGGGAAGGTTCTGGACGCTGACATTGCCAAGGCGGATCGGATGAAAATCTTCGGCGGGAATCTGCGGAGGATTTGCGCCTCCATCTTCCGCAAGAAAGGGATGAAGATCGAGCTTTGATGGACGGGTAAAATGAAAGCGTTCCACGGACAAATGAAGCGGATCGATCGACGCAGGTTCTTGAAGGACTCCGTGCTCGGCGCCGCGGCTGTTTCCTTGGCCAAGCCACGAGCGCTGATGGCCCAGAAGGCGGCTCGCGGCACCGGTGCCTCTCCGGCGGCGCCCGGGATCATCGATACGAACGTGAACCTGTTCGACTGGCCCTTTCGTGCGTTGAAATATCGCAGCACGAAAGCGCTGGTGGCGAAGCTGAAGAAGCATCGAATCATCGAGGCCTGGGCCGGCAGTTTCGAGGCGTTGCTCTCGAAAGACATGAATGGAGTCAACGCGCGCCTCGCGGCCGAATGCGGGCAGCACAGAGGTTTCCTGATTCCCTTTGGCAGCGTCAACCTCGCCTGGCCGGATTGGGAGGAAGATGTGCGGCGCTGTCACGAGGTCCACAAGATGCCCGGTCTTAGGATCTATCCCGGCTATCAGCCGTTCGATCTGGATCACCCCGGAATGGAAACACTCGTCAAGATGACAGCGGAACGCGGTTTGATTCTCCAGGTGGTCTTCGGGATGGAAGATCCGCGCGTGCATCATCCCATCATCCATGTAGGCCCGGCCACTTTCGCCCCGCTGTTGAAGGCTGTTAACGCAACGCCGACCGCGAGGGTTCAATTGCTGCACTTCTCCGGCGCGCCGCAGGCCGATGCTCTTTCTCCATTCATGGCGAAGCCCAACACTTTCCTGGACATCTCACGCCTCGAAGGCAACGGCGCCGTGGGCCGCATGATTGGGTCGATCGAAGGATTGCCGTCGGCCCGCGCGCCCTTTGATCGAATTGTCTTCGGCTCGCATGCTCCGTACTTTCCGGTGGAAACCGCCCTCCTGAAATTGATCGAGTCGCCCCTCGACGCCCAACAGCTTCACGCCATCATACAGGGCAACGCTCGCGGGCAGAGGCTGTTTTGCCCTGGGGCTTCGTTGCTCGGTCGGTCGAGTATCGCCTTGGATACACTCCCTCCCTCGCGCCTCGCCCCAGGGCAAAACAGCCTCTGCAAACTGTATTCTATCCCACGGTCTGGGGAGTATGAGCTGGGTTCTAACGAAGACAACTTTTTCCATCGGAGTCGCCGGGCCGCTGGGCACGACCTTCGGGCGGTTCACTTCCCACTTGGCCGCTGCGCCAAGATAGCCGCTCGACGGTAGCAGTCGGACCTTCTTCTTCATCTCTCGTTCCTGGGCTGGGCCGCGCTCTCATTGGTTCCGGCTGCGCCGGGGGAACTGCCCAGCCCTTTCAGTAGATAGTATTGCGCCTTGTTAAATTCAGCCACCGCGTTCAAGTAATCAGACCGGGCGCGAGTCAGTTCCTGTTGGGCCTGGATGTCCTCCAGCACCGCACCGACGCCGAATTGCTTGCGTTGGCGTGTCAGCCGTAAAGTCTCGGAAGCGGTAGCGAGGTTTTGTTTCGTTGTGCCAAGTTGGTCGAGCAGTGACTGGGCGCGTGCGTGGCCTTCAACCACCTGACGAATGATTTCGTCGCGCAGCTTCTCTCCGCCAAGCTTGGCGGTTTCCAGGCGCGCTTTGCTCGCCTGAACACGTCCGAAATCAAACAAGCCGCCAGGCCCAATTCTCCAGCCAAGACCGACGAAGTAATCTTCTGATTGGCCGAAATTGCCAGTGCTGCCATTTTTGCCACCGCCGAGTCCGCCTCCGAACGTCTGCGCCCCGACCGACGGAATCAGAGGGCCATAAACCGCGCCGTTCTGCGCATCGCGCGCTGCTGTGACCAAAGCCTTGCTCTGCTTGAGTTCGGGACGCGACCTAAACGCTTGTTGCAGCAACGAATCCAACGGGGCATTGGTATCAACAAGTGTCAGCGGCACGAGGTCAGTGTCTTGCGGAACCATTTCCACGCTGGAGTCCAGATGCAGGATTTGTGCAAGACGAGCGGCTGCCACTCGTTGTTGTTCCCGCGCCTGCCGCAACGCGATTTGATGCCGTTCTGTCTGCGTTTGCACGCGAAGTTCGTCACCTTTGAACGCAATGCCGGCGCCAACCGCATCATGCAGTTGCCTCTGATAGTCCTGTGAAATGCCCAGTGCCTCCTGGATGACATTCACGATGGCCTTGGCTTTGGCGAGGTCGTAATAACCTTGAGCCGCGGCGAGCGTGGAATCCTGCCGTTGCGATTCCAAACCGTAATCCGCCGCGTTGACCAGTTGTTTCGCGGCGAGCGATTTGTAAATCGCATCGCCTAGCTCCAACTGCGCGGTGAGGGTGCCGCCGACCGCGTAAGCTTGCTTATCGGCGTCGAAGACTGAGCCGTCCACGGCTTGAATCCGACCCACGTGCCGCCGATACGCCGCCCCCGGTGAAATCCAGGGAAGGAATAGCTCGACGGCGCTTTCGTGATTGGCTTTGGCTTCGTTGAGTCTTTCGCGGGCCATCTGAATGTCGAGATTTTGCGCGTTGGCCAGGCGTAAGACGGTGGGCAGGTCAATGGGATAAACATTGTTCGTCGCAACGCTGCTGGATGAAACCGAGACTTGCGCTCGTGACGTGGCCGGAAGGTGAATCAGGAGGGCCAAAGCGCACAACCGAACCACGCGCAACGAAAACACTCGAAGATTCATCAGCAGCCGAGAATTCATTTCCCCTCCGTTGCCTTGACAGCTTGACCGTCGTTCAACACGCGTTTGCCGACAAGGATGGCCGGCTGTTCTGGTTTCACGCCACTGACAATCTCGACGTTAGCGCCGTCGTTGAAGCCGGTCTTGACCGGGCTCTTCCTGGCTTTGTTGTCCACCACGGTGAAAACAAACGCGCCTGCTTTCTCCACGACCAATGCTTCGACTGGCACCAGGAGCGCGGCTTCCTTTCGCTCGATGCCGATTTTCACGATGGCATACATACCAGGTCGCAGTTCCAGTTTGGGATTCGGCAGCTCAATTTCAGCCAACATAGTTTTGCTGGCCTCATCCAACGTGTAGGAGAACCGAGTGATTTTGCCGTCGAAAGTTCGCCCGGGTAGTCCATCGACCGTCAGCTTGACCGGCTGGTCTGTGGCGATGAGCGAAGCTTCCAGTTCGGGGACGGCGACCTGAACGCGAACCCGATGGAAGTCCGTCAGAGTGACGATGGCGGCATTTTGCGCGGCGCTTCCGGAAGTGGCTGCTGGAATGAAGGCGCCCGGATCGACCAAGCGCTTGCTGATGATGCCGGAAAACGGAGCGGTAATTCTGGCGTAGTGAAGCAGTGTTTCCGTTCGTTGCAGATTGGCTTTGGCGATGTCGCGTTTGCCCTCGGCGTCATCTACCGTCTGCGGGACCACCAGGTCCGGCGCTTTCTTTTGGGATTCGCTCAGGCGTTTGTAATCTGTCTCCGACACTTTTACCTCCGCCCTGTATCGATTGCAATCGGCCTCCAGTTCCGGAACTTCAATTTCTGCCAGGAGCGCGCCTTCTTTGACCTGGTCGCCCTTGTCCACGGTGATTGTTTTCAAATAGCCCGCGACCTTGGCGTAAAGCGTGGCCTGCTGGTATGGTTTGATTTCGCCCGGCAACGTGACGTTGCGGGTGATTGGGCCGCGCTTCGGCTGGACGATCTGCACGGCAACGGGTGGAGTTGCTTCTTTGGTTGGTTCGGCAGTCGAGGGCTTGCAGCCGCAGAGAAGGCCAAGCAAGGCGACGCTGGCTGCGGCGATGAGGATGGTTTGTTTTCTCATGGTGAAAAAGTTTTCCCGGTCATCGTCGTCACTCGTCCGGATAGCCGGGCACGGGCGGGAGTGAACCCGGCTCGCGGAAATGGCGCATGCGAAGTTCCGACTGGCGCAACGCCTGCACATGGCCATCGGCGTGCTCACGCTCTGCAACTCATGTTTCATATGTTTCATATGCTCAGGGCACGTCCGAACCGAAGCGCGGGGCACCGGTTCGCTCGGCCGACTTGTTCGCCGCCCGCCTCAGCCCTCATTTTACTGCCCCGTCTTCCTTTGCCCGCCAGCCCACAATCAACCCATCGGGCAGGCGCACAAATCCTGACGTGGAGGTTTGTCTGCCGACGGTGAGTTCACTCCCGTTCAGATGAACGAAAGTCGTTTTGCCCGCCTCGATCACCACCGGCACCGTCACGATTCCAAAGGCGGCTGCTCTGGCGACGACATGGTAGCGACCCGGAGAAAGGCTCACCGTGGCCGGGTCTTCAACGTAAGTGGGTCCTACCCTGTTGTTGACGTATTGCAACATCTTTCCATCAAGGGAATAGATCTTATAGCCCGAATGGTAATAGACATTGTCTGGTTCTCCGGGAGCTCCGATGTCCAATGCAGAATAAACCGCCAGTCCTCCTTCCGGCGCGCGGCTGGCCTCGACCAAGGGCGGCGGGCCAACGGGTGGAAGAACAACACTTTGACGCTTGAACGCACAACCTGACGCCAAGCCAATTAAGCCAGCGAGGATAAAATGATTCGTGCGCTTCATAGTTTTGCCTCCTTTCTACGGTTCGGACTTCGGATGAGGAGTCGGGCTGACCAAACCGCTTCTGTTCGGGTCGTCGGGATCGAGCGATGCGGAACGCCGATGAGCGCGACCTTGAGTGATGGCGAACACCGAGGGGAGCACGAGCAATGTCGCCAAGGTAGCCACGGCAAGTCCGCCCACGACAGCGCGACCGAGCGGTGCCGTCTGCTGTCCGCCTTCGCCCAACCCCAAAGCCATCGGCATCATGCCTGCTATCATCGCGAGGCTCGTCATCAGGATGGGGCGAAGGCGACTTTGAGCACCATCGACTGCCGCGGCATCTGCCGCTGCTCCCGCAATGCGACTGCGCTCGGCAAAAGTGACGAGGAGAATCGCATTGGCCACCGCCACGCCGATGGCCATGATGGCGCCCATGAACGATTGAAGGTTGAGTGTCGTTCCGGTCAACCAGAGCGTGAGCGCGACGCCGGCAATCACCGCCGGGACCGTGGACACCACGATGAATGACAGCTTCACTGATTGGAAATTGGCCGCCAGCAGCAGGAAAATCACGACGACGGCGAGCAAAAGGCCGGTTCGCAGGCCATCCAACATTTGCTGCATCGGCACGATTTGTCCGCGCACGGCGACGCTGACCCTTGGCGGCGGAGTGCCGAGTTCCTTGATCCCGTTCATCACTTGCTGCGCGACACTTCCCAGGTCCGCGCCTCCGAGATTGGCGGTCACGGTTATCATCCGCTGCATGTTGTAGCGTTCGTATTGGCCGACGGTGGTGCCCTCGGTGACGTTCGCGATGTTGCGGAGCAAAATCGCCTGGCCGTTGCGATACGTCACCGGGATGTTTTGAGCTTCTTCAACCGAGTCCATGTAGGTCTGTGGAATTTGGACCTGAATTTGATAGGCCACGCCACTGTTCGGGTCGGCCCAAAAGTTCGGGACAACAAAGCGGCTCGACGATGTGGCAGCGACGAGAGAACGGGAAACTTCCGCCATCTTGACCCCCATGATACCGGCGCGTTCGCGATTCACGGCCACGTCCACGGTCGGATAATCGAGTGCCTGACCGAACTGCACGTCACGCAAAGTGGGAACCTGGTGGAGCTTGTCCTTCACTTTCTCTGCGAACTCGCGATTAGCCGCCAGGTTCGGACCGCTGATTGCCACCTCGATCGGCGTGGTTGCGCCGAGGCTCATGACGCGACTTACGATGTCACTCGGCTCGAACGAGAAGCTCACTTCCGGCAATTCCGCAGCGAACCTTTTACGCAACCGTTCCTTAAGTTCTTCGATCCGAATCGACGTGCCTGTCTTCAGTTGGACTTGAACCACTCCTTCCTCCGAGCCGCCGTTCCAGAGGTAAATCAAATTGATGGGATAACTCGAAGGGTGAACTCCGATGAAGCCGAGAGTGATTTCGACATTATTTGTGCGGACTTCGTTCTTGATGATGTCCAACGCTTGCAACGCGATGGCTTCCGTGCCATCGACGTGTGTGCCTGTGGGCGCGCGCAGGCGAACTTGAAACTGACCCGCGTCCACCTTGGGGAAAATCTCGGTGCCAAGCCGCCGCCCAACGAAAACAATCATGACCGCTGCCACAGCGAGATATGCCACCACCACCAGCCAGCGCACGCGCACGACTTTTTGTGCAAAGCCGGCATAGCGTCTCTGGAATTTTGCAAACCCAGTTTGAAGTTTGCGTTCCTCCTCCACGACTTTCTCCAGCGCCTTCTGATGGCCACGCAGAATCCAAACCGACAAAACGGGCACCAGCGAACTCGACAGCAGGTAAGAGGCGACCATCGAGAAACCGACGGCGAGAGAGAGCGGCACGAACATCGCCTTGGCAGCGCCGACCATGAAGAACGACGGGACAAACACCGCCAGGACGCAAAGCATCGCGATCAGCAATGGCAAGGCGACTTCCTGACCGGAGTCCACCACAGCGCGTGGGACGGCTTTGCCGCGGGCCAATTGCGTGTGGATGTTTTCCACGACCACAACTGACATATCAACGAGGATGCCGATGGCCAAAGCCAACCCGCCGAGCGACATGATGTTGATTGTCTGTTTGGTGATCCACAACGCGAGCACCGCGCCCATCAGCGCGAGGGGGATGTTGATAACGACAATCAAGGAACTCCGCCAATCGCGCAAAAACAAGAGCACCATCAAGCCTGTTAGCAACGCGCCGAGCGCGCCTTCCAAAGTCAGTCCCGCAATGGCCCCGGTCACGTAGGGCGACTGGTCAAATTCATAACTGACCTTCACATCGCCCGGCACCACGCTTTGGAACTTGGTGATGTTCTTCTTCACCAGATTGACCACCGAAAGCGTGGAAGCGTCCGCGCGTTTGGTGACCGGGATGTAAACGGTGCGCCGACCGTTCACCAGCGCATAGCTGGTAATGATGTCGGAGGCGTCCCTCACCTCGCCGATGTCGCGCAGGAAGACAGCGGGATAAGTTCCCGTGCGAATCGGCACGCTTTCCAGGTCTTTGATGTTTCTCACCACCGAATTGAGCGGCACCATCGGGTACTTCCGTTTGATGGGCATGTTTCCAGACGGACTGATGACATTGGCGGTGGTGATGGCCGCGACGATTTCGTCGGGCGACATGTTGTAGGAACGAAGGCGGTCGGGTTTGACGTTAATCACAATACTGCGCGCGCTCCCACCAAACGGCGGCGGTGCCGACACTCCCGGTAACGTGGCGAACAGCGGGCGCACGAGATTCAGCGCGGCATCCTGCATCTCGCCGACTGACCGGGTCTCACTGGAAAAAACCAAGTTGCCGACGGGCACGCTGCCCGCATCGAAACGCATGATGAACGGCGGCACTGTTCCCGGCGGCATGAAGGCGCGGGCGCGGTTGACATAGGCGACCGTTTCGGACATCGCCTGGGACATGTCGGTGCCTGGATAGAATTGCAGTTTGATAATGGACGCGCCTTGAATCGACTTCGACTCGACATGCTCGATGCCGGTGATGTAAAGGAAGTGGTACTCGTAGTAGTAGGTGAGATAGCCCTCCATCTGCGCGGGGTCCATACCGCCGAACGGTTGCGCGACGTAGATGGTGGGAATACCCAAGGTTGGGAAAATGTCACGGGGCATTTGCCGCAGCGCCAAGACCGAGCCAAGCGCCACAGCGATCACCGCCACCACGATGGTGAGGGGGCGGCGCATTGCGGATTGAACGAGGTTCATAGGCAAATCATTCTTGAATTATTCGATTTTTCCAAACTCGCCCGCCGCCTTTTGCGGCAACGAGGTTAGTTCAAACTTCAAATGCCAAAAGTTTAGGGAAGGAGTCCCGGGTGCGTTACTGAATATTCGTTCAGAATTCGTTCAGCAAGGGACTGAGGTTCGCCCATCGCCGCGACGGGGCGCAGGGAACGCTGGGCGACCCAGTAACCGGCCGCCGAGGCGAGCGCGACGGCCAGGGGCAGCGCAAGCAGGAACACTTCGACAATCTGCCGCAGCGTCCGGCGCATTTCCGTCTCGTCGCGGAATTGGCGCACGATGACGCCGTGTTCGCGCACCCGCGCTGGGCGCTCCATCACGCGGACATGCAGCCCTTGCTCCAGCTCCACGGCGGCAAGTCGATGCTGGACGACTTCGTAATCAACCCATGCGAATACCCCCAGCACGACCGATGTGGCCGCGGCATACCAGAGCGTGAGGCTCAGTTTCAGTGAGCGTCGTTTCCACCAGTTGTTCACGCCGGATTTTCCTCCCGGAGCACAAAGCCGACGCCGCGCACCGGATGAATGAGCGTCACGCGATGCCCTTCATCAATTTTATGGCGCAGATGGGCGACGTGGACATCAATCACGTTGTCGATGGCTGTCTTGGGATCGTCTTCGATGACCAGAACTTTCGCCACGCGGCGAAATTATCACCCTTTCGGCCAGTTCCGGCGAGCGCTCAATTCTGAACAAAAGTAAAGACGACAGGATTTCCTGAACCAACGAGATTTGCGGTCGGTCATTGCCATCGTGGTTGCCGTAAAGATTGACTCCCACATAGAACTGCTCCAGGGCCGCTTCTCCTCGGGAGGGATGGAGATCGTCACCCGGCCCGAACGCGGGCTGTTCCCGGCGCCGCGCGAGATCGAGTTGGACTGTTCCTGTCCGGACTGGGCGGACTTGTGCAAACACGCCAGCCTCACGCGGAGGCCGCCAGCCGCGCCAGGGAATTGGCCAACTGCGCGACGGCGGCGGGATCGGGCAGAGTCACGGTCAACTTCATTTGGCCCCGCTCGTCCTTTTCCAGGCATTGACCGAGCTGCTGCCGAAATAGTTCACCCAGGCGCCGCGAAGCGTCGGTTTCCGGCTGGTTTGGAATCAGCTCGCCCAGAAAAGCAAAGGCGGAACTGAGCAGGTGTCCGCCCGCCGCGGCAATGCGCGCGCGTTGGGCCTGCTCGCGAGTGACTTTTTCCTGGCCCGCTTTGGCGCTTTCGTCGAGCGGCGCCTCCGGTTTGGCGCCGAGCAACACTTCCAGCCGTCGTTTCAATTCCTCCATGCCGCTTTGCAGGTCAACCGACTTGACTTTGGATTCAACATCCAGAGCCGCCAGGGCGAGCTCGTGTTTGGCCGAGAGCGTGGCCAGAAGATTCTCTTCGATCGTCTCTTCGGTGATCAGGACGAAGACCTGGACTGGCTGTTTTTGGCCCATGCGATGGGCGCGGGCGATGCGCTGCTCGAGCACGGCCGGGTTCCATGGGAGATCGACGTTGATGACGGTGTTGGCCGCCTGGAGGTTGAGGCCGGTCGAGCCGGCGTTGGTGGTCATGAAGGCCTGGCAGCCCGGATCCCGCTGGAATTCCTGCACGAGCTGCTGCCGCTTCCTTTGGGGCACCTGGCCGTCAAGCCGCACGAAACGGAGCCCGTGCTTCTGGAGGATGGGCGCGACCAGGTCCAACATGGTGGTCCACTCGGAAAACAGCAGCAGCTTGCGGCCGTTTTCTTGCGCCAGTTGCCCCAGCACTTCATTGAGCTTTTCCAATTTGCTCGAGAATCCGGGGAAGTTTTTGTCGACCAGGCCGGTGCCGTCGGCCGCCATCCGGCACATCAGCAGCGCTTTCTGGAGGCGCAACAGATCCATTTCGCTGATGAATTTCTTTCGGACGATCGTGCTGACGATTTTCATGTGGGCGGCATGCAGCTCGAGTTGCTCGTCCGTCGGGGGGATGCGAACGATTTCGGTGGTTCGGGGAGGAAGCTGTTGCATGACCGACTGGCGCGTCCGCCGCAGCAGAATGGGTTTGAGCCGCTCGCGCAGGGTATCCAGGTTTTTGTAGCCGAGCACCTTGCCCTTTTCATCCACCAGCCGGTGCCGATTATAGAAGTGGAACGCCGGGCCCAGGCGCCGGTCGTCGATGAATTCGACAATCGAAAACAGGTCATCCAACCGATTTTCGAGCGGTGTGCCGGAGAGCACCAGGGCAAATCGCGATTTCAAGCCCTTGATGACCCGGCTCGTTTTGGCTTCCCAGTTTTTGATCCGCTGGCCCTCGTCCAGGATGATCAGGTCCCACTTGACCTGTTCGATGGCCAGAATATCCCGCAGAACCTGTTCGTAATTGCAGAGGGTGAAGAACCGGTCATTGCCATATTGCCGGGCGCGCAGTTCCATGCCGCCGATGACTTGCTGGCAGTCGCGATCGGAAAAGCGCCGGATTTCCGCTTCCCATTGCGACTTGAGCGAAGCCGGGCAAATGACCAGTACTTTGTGGATATCGGATTCACGCGCGAGAAACTCAGCCACGCCCACCCCCTGGATCGTTTTGCCCAGGCCCATGTCGTCGGCCAGAATCGCCCGTCCCCGGCCGGCGGCGAAGGCAATCCCATCCAGTTGGTAAGGCAACAATTCCGTCTTGAGCAATTCTTTGCGGAGCGGATGTGCCCCAGGGTTGGCGCGGATGGCAGCGACTTTGGCTTCGATGTTCTCCTGGAAGAGCCGCTGTTGAATGTATTCCTCCGCGTCGGGATAAATCTGGACAGGATGCCCTTGCTGTTCGAGCTGCCGAATCCGGCGCAGCAGGTCTTTGCAGTCGTTGATCGCCTGATTTTGAATCGGCGCCGCGATGGGCTGGGCCGAGCCATTCAATCCGGGAGGAAGCGAGAGTCTCAATTCGAGTTCTTTCCCGTACTGCAGATAAACCGCAATGTGTTTCGGCTCGTACGGTGCATGCGCCTGATCCGTTCCAAAGCGCCGCTTCAGTTTTCCCAGCGCGTTCAGAATATGTTTGCACGTGCCCAATGTATTCTTTCGGAAATCCGGGCAAGAACAAAACGATTGTCCGCGCTCCCACCCTCGCAGGGCCAACCGATAGGTCTTTCCCGAAAGAGCGCTCGTGACGGTATAATCGGTCCAGAGCGCGTTGGGATCCGTCGAGCGCAGGACCGTCTTTTCCGAAGCGGCCCGGTCCATCCGTTCCTGGAGAGCTTGCGCGATGACTTGTTCCTCGCCGAGGCTTTCAATGGGGACGCGTTCCGGCGGCGGCGCCGCCAGGCCGAGCGCCATTTTATCCTCCAGAATGAGGGCGAAGGCGGCGCCGACATGCTCGCAAGCGATTTGGCACGCGGTGCACTCCCAGTGCAGGTAGTCGCGATGGTCTGCCGCCGGTCGAATTTGAACCTCGACGCTGGCCGGTCCGTGTCCATTCCCAGTCGTGGTCGGAAACCGCAACTGGAACCGGTCCTCGTTAAAGGTCACTTGTTCAGCGATATCGATGTCGTATCGGCCTCCACGTTGAATCAATTGTTCGCCTCCTTCGCCCAGGAGCTTGCAAACCTGCCGGAAGTTCAAACGGGAAAGACGATCGGCTAAGGTCAGCTCGTGGCTCTTTTTTGTGATCGATTGCATGGGATGAGGCCGCGGTCGGTCGAGCGGCTGTTCGTAATGTCGATTGGTCTTCACGTTGCGTCGGTTCGACCCACTCGGATGCACGCGTTCGGACGCGTGCTCCCAATTTGGGCGCGCCTTGAGAGTTGCCGGCGCTGGAAGGCGTGTAAAGGAGCGGTTATTGGGAGTTATCCACCGGTCCTTAACAGGTTATTGAGCCCTGTTTCCCTGAGCCCGTGGTGGTCACGGCTTTTCTCCGATGGGAAATACGTAGGATCTGAGAACCCGATTCTTGGTGTCGCGGACAAATACCATAAACTCGTCCGCTGCCATGGCTCGCGTGCCGTCTTTGCCTCGTAGACCTCGTTGATCGCCTGCACGACGTCCGCGCCGATTGCTTCGCCGTCGGAGTAGCGCCGTCGGGCGGCGAAGGCCTCCTTCTCGGTCATCAGACTGCCGAGCCGCCGAAAGACGGCTTCAATCTCGGCCACGTCGCGCAACCGGAGACCGCGAACGAGAAGCCAACCGTGCTCGACGACGGCGGCAGGAGCGCGTCGCGGTGCTCGGCCGCCCAGCGCGGCGCGTCGTCGGTTGCGTCGACCCGCAGCATCGGCGGCTTGCCATGTTGCAGGTCCACCTTGGGCAGTGAGGTCGAGGATGGGTCCGTCATGTCAGCTGTAAGTATGCAGAAGTTGAACAGGAGCAAACAGAGGAAACGTAGAAGGAAATCAAAATCTCTGTTCTCTCCGTTCTCTCCTGTTCAGTTCTGAGGCTGTTCAGCGTTGCTGGCGGTAGTTGCTCGCGGAGCTTCCGACAGGCAGTGGATCTGCGACTCCCCGCTAGGGCCGGCGACCGATCAGTTCCGCCAGATCGGCGAGAATCGGGTGCGCGGTGGGGTCTTTGAAGGACACCACACGGTCGAGGGCGATCGCCAGCCTCAGTGCCGACAGCGACGTGCCGCCCAGGTCAAAGAACTGGCCTCGCCGGCCGATCTGGTCCTTCGGGATGCAAAGCACCTCTGCCCAGGCCACCGCCAAGCGTTGCTCTGTCGCCCTACTCGGTCTGTCGCGGTCCTGTTCGGCAACATCGAGTTCTCCGGCAAGGCTGATACCGCTCATCTCACATCTCCCTCGCCGGGTTTCCGCCCCACCGCGTGTGCGCCGGCACCTCCTCTCCCTTCATGAGAAAGGAATCGGGAGCCAGCATACGTGTTGATTCATGCTGAGGCTTTCCTTTCGTCGGAGTGCAGCCAGCCGCGCAGCGCGCGGGTGACCAGCGGCATGACCACCCAAGTCAGGAGGGCTACCATGCAGCCATTGAAAACCGCGCTGCTCGGAATAAATGGCCAGGGCCGGATCGCCGCGCCCAGCGTCAGATTCAAAATTGCCGCAGTCGGAAAGACTCCCAGGAAAGTGGCCAGCGCCATCTTCCAACGCGGCGGCGGGCTGTGCGGCGAGCGAAACCACGCTTCGAGCCCATGCAAAGGCCGGGCGCTCCACGAGTCCGTCTCCGTCAGCGGCTGACATTTCGACTCCCACGCCTTGAAGATCGGCGAGGCGTAAAAGTCGTCGCGCTCTTTTTCATCCGCGAACGTGCGCAGGATGCCAAACTCACGCGAGTCCGAACCCGGCGCCGGCACGATCATGGTTGCGCCCAGCACGCCGCCGTGCGCGAACGAAGTTTGAAAAAACTCGCGCAACGCCGCCTGAAACTCCGCTTCGCGGCCGGGCCGCACGCGGCGGGTAATAGCGATGTGAATGGGCATCAGTGGCCTCGTCTTGTTTCCCGCCCGCTGTGAATTCGCTTTCGTTGCCTGTTCATTTGTTGTCTTCAATGTTCACTTGTGCCAAGGACGGCCAGCGTGCGGTTGCGGCCGGTGATGGCCGGGCAGCCGATTCTCTCCGGCGAGCAATCCCTCTGCCTGCCCCAGTTCTCCCAAGCGAAGCCGACATGCTTCAAGTTCACGCTGGCACCGCTCCATTTCGAGCCGAAGCGATTCGACTCTCCCGGTATCGTCTGTGGTGGAGGCATTCCCGATTACTTCACGCATTCAAGGCAAATCAGCGGGGGGTGGGAGAGCAACTCAGTCCAGTAACCTGCCTCGCAAGACGCTTCTCCTTGCGGTGAAAGGCGCGGTTGGTGCCAGCGGATGGAGCTGAATCCGGCGGAACGGCAAGCCTCCTCGTGCGTGGCCACACTGAGATAGTAGTTCTCAATCTCAAAGGCGCCGTCGGCAAGATGAAAAACCCAGTGGATCGGCGCCCCCTCCCGCCACTCGCCCGGCACCCGGGTCTCGAAGCCATATTTGCGAAACGATGGTGCGTTGGGGAAATCGCAGGCAGGATTGCCGTTGATCGTCACGAAACGTCCACCCGGTTTGAGGCAACCGGCGATTCCGTTCAGCATCGCCGCGAGATCTTCCCGATGCATCGCATAATTAAGGAGATAAGCGGCGACGACCAGATCGTGTTCCTCGTTGAGTTGCAGGTTTCTGCCATCCCCGACCAGGTAGCGGATGCCCTGCGGGTGCTCCGCCTCCTGCTGACGGGCCAAGGCGATCATTTTTTCCGAGAGGTCCACCCCCGTGACGCTCGCCGCGCCGTGTGCCCGTAGAATGCGCGAGTAGAATCCTTCCCCACAAGCCAGGTCCACGACCTTCTTTCCCGCCAGATCACCGATCACGCCCAGCAGCGTGAAAGACTCCACCTGTGCCCGCCACGGCTGCAGCTTGGCTCGCTTGTATTGTTCGGCGATAAAATCGTAGTTTGTGCTCATGGCCGTTCCTCACATCCTCGCCGCTGAAATGCAAGCACCGACTGACATCGATCTGCGGCTTGCCTGCAAGCTTCGATTATCTCACTCTTGTCCGGCCGATCTCTGGCGGCGCGGGCGGTTGGCATTTTCGCAAGAGCCCGTCGCGCCAAAAGGGCAGCGGGATGAATCAACGCCATTTCAGTCGTCAACGGGTTGCCGTGGGCGCCGCCTTGCTTGCGGTGCTGGGTCTGGCGTTGTGGCGGGCGTGGCGTGGCCCTCCGAATCAATCCCAGGGGAGCATGGCGCAAGGAAACCGAATGGCGTCACCACCGGGCAGTGGTGCCGCGGCGCCGGTGCCGGTCGAGGCGCGCACAAGCCTGCGAAGCGCGGCCAAATCCCTGACGGGCGCGGCGGAGGCGGGTTCGGCCCGGCAAGTTTTTTCCCAATTGCGCACTCTATTATCGTCTCTGCCACCGGGCGCCGCGTCTGCCGTCCTGGGCGAGTTTCTCGACTCGAAATCCGACGCGCGCAGCCGCCTGGAGTTCAAGGTGGGTCCGAACGGATTTCTCACCGAGCCATCGTCGCTGCGGGTGTTTCTGCTGGATTACCTGGCGCAGGTGGATCTGCCCACGGCGGCGCGCTATGCGGAGTCTGTGCTGATCTCGATGGACTCGCCGGACGAGTGGGCGGTGAGTTTGCGCAACTACGCGCTGGCCAACCCAACGCCCGGCGGACGCGCCTATTTGCAGCAAAAGCTGCGCGAAATGCTCCGCCACCAGCCCTGGCAGAAGAACCCAAGCGTCGGCTTTCTGGAAGCCTTCGACGTGGCGGTATACGCGGGCGGCACGGAATTAGTGCCGACCTTGGCTGAGTTGCTCCGTCAAAAGGAAAACCCGGCGGTGGCGCACGCGGCGTATTTGGCGCTCGACCGTCTCGTCCTGGCCGACGCCGCAAGCACGCTCCGGCGGTTGCAAGACGAACCGGATTTGCTGTCCAGCCGGGAAGCCACGCGGGCCGATTATTTCGGGCGGGCCGATGTGCAGGATGCCACACAACGGCGAGTGCTGGAAGACTACCTGCTCAGCCCGCAGCTTGGCGCGGCGGAACTGGAACAGTTCGCGGGGCTTTATCCGAACGCCAATTTCATGATCTCCCACAATTTACTCACGCGCACGCCCACACCCGACCACGACACGTTGGTCCGGCGGGATGCCGCCGCTCTGCGCGTGATCCAGGACTGGATCAGCGATCCGCGGTTTGCCAGCCTGAGACCACAGTTGGAGAGGATCCAACGCCGGCTGGAAAACTTCCTAGCCCCGAGTCGCCGCGGCCCGTGAGGGGCGGTTCAAAATTTCAGGTCAAAAGGCCAAATCTCAAGACGGAATTGGATTTCATTGGTGGCAATCTTCAAAGTGGCTCTGAAGGTCTTCGCTTTCGCGTGTTCGATCGTGTTCGTCAGCGACTCTTGGGCGATACGCAACAGGCCCTCTTCCCATGCTGCCGGTATCGCTGGCTCGTCTCCATTTCGAGCCGAAGCGATTCGACCCTCCTGGCATCGTCTGTCGTTTGTTCCAACTGGGTCTTCACGCCGGACGTTGTGGGACGCTTCGGATCCGTTTTAATTCGGCCTGGTTGGCAGTGTCGAGATAGAGGGCTGGTCCCAATCCAGGTTCAGCCTGGCCAACTGCTGGCGGATGAGGCGCAAGTCCCAAAGCTGAACTGCGCGGTTGCGTTGCAGGACCCCGAGGAGCCTGCCGTCAGGAGAAAAACGGAGGTCACACACGACGGCGGGCTGAGGGGGCTCCAGCACGGCGAGGCGCCGGCCCGTAGCCGTCGCGTAAAGATGAATGTTGCTTGGTGAATAGGCAAAGGCCAGGATCTCGCCATCCGGGCTGAAGGTCAGACACCCAAGTTCGATTCCAGTCCGCGCCAGCTTGAACCGCAATTGCCAGGAGCCAACTTCATAGAGGCGGTAATCCTCCGCGCACACGGCCAACCAACGGCCATCCGGACTGAAGCTGACGCTGGCGTGGCTTGGCGCTGGCAGGTCACGCAGGACTTTGCGCGTGGCGACGTCCCAGATCTTCACACCTGAACCCTGCCATGTGCCGGTGGCGACAAAGCGGCCAGTGGAATCAATGGCGACGTTTTGGATCCCAGGATGAGGCCGCAAGGCCACCGAGGTGGACGGATGCTCGAAGTCCAAGACCAGCGCGGTGGCCTGGGCACGCTGCGCGACCACCAGGAAGCGTCCATCGGCGCTGAGGTCGGATCGGACGAAGCCTGTCCCAGCGCTCAGAGAACTTGGGGTCCCAAGCCGAATGGTGTTCGTCGCCCTATCCTCTCTCTCCATCGGCCATCGAAACAACCCGGCACTTCCGCTGGTGATGAGCCCCTTTCCACTCGGCTCGACGGCCACCGAGCGGCAATCTTTCACCGGCACGAAACCCAGTTCTCTGCCGTCCGCCACGCCCCAGAAACGGATCCCATCATGCTCGGTGGTGGCCAGCAGCCGGCCGTCCGGACTGAAGGCCAGCGACCAGGCGCCCATTTTTTTCGCTTCATCAGACAACAGCCGAAACTCCGGGTGCTGCGCGACCTCCAGCAGCAAAAGATTTGTCGCATCCTGCGCATAAGCGAGAAAGCGGTCGTCCTCTGCGAATTGAAGTTGATAAGCGCTGCCACCACGATCGACCACTGACCGGCCCGTTAAAGTGTCCCAGAGCCGAAAGTTTGCATCCCAGGAAACACTGGCCAGAAGGCTGCCCGCATGGTTGAAGCACACGGCGATTACCAGGTTTTCATGGCCATCGATGACCAGACGCTGCTGTCCTGTGGCGCTATCCCAGACTTGGATGCGGCCTTGCTCGGTGCCCGCAGCCAGCGCCTGCCCATCGGCGGAAAATGCCAGGCAGGTCGGACTTTTTATCGTCAGCAACCTGCTGAGAACTTCGCCCGTGCCGGCGTCGATAATCTCGACGCGATCGCCTTCTGCCGGGATGCCGGCCAGCTTGGTTCCATCAGGATGGAACCGGACCTCTCGCAAGGAGCTTCGCAACGGGAGGCGATGAAGCTCTTTCCAGGTATCCACCGCATGGAGCGACAAAGACCTTTCAGTATGGGAAACCGCCAAAAGACGGCTGTCAGGACTGAAGTTCTGCACTCTGTCTTCGGGAAGCGCCAGGGCGATTTCCTGGTGGGTGACATCCCAGACGCAATTCGTCCCGTTCCAGTATTGGACGATCACAAAGCGGCCGTCCGGGCTGAAATGGCTTATCCACTTCACGGCGGAACCAACTCCGGGCAAGCGGGCGACTTCGTGGTCGTCGGCCACCTGACGCACCGTGATTTCGCCGCGCTCTAACGCGCGCGCGTAACGCTGCAAGCGTGAATCAAAACGAAACTTGCCTTCCATGGCGCTGGGCGAGCCGGGCCATTGTCGGACCGCCCGCAAGTCAGTGAGGACCAGACAGGCGATGGCTTCGTTGCGCAATTCTTCGCGTTGGGAAGCAGAAGGATTCAGGGCAGCGGCTTTTGCCACCACCTCCAAACTGTCGTAGCGCCGGCCGGCGCTCGCGCTCCGTCGGTTGGCGCGCGCCTGAGCAATGTAGGCATCGCGCAGCTTGTCCGTCGCCGTCTGTTCCGCCACTTTGACCTTATTGCTCTCACGGCCGATGCGCAGCGCCGCCATGATTGAGCCCGCGGTTACGACCACGATCAGCACGAGCACCGCCGCAAGCAGTCCCGCGATGGCAGGCTTGCGCTTGCCCCAGCGCCAGAGTTTCTCCGCAGTGTGGACGGGCCGGGCCAGAATCGGCTCCCCGCGGCGCCAGCGCTCCAGGTCCTCGGCCAACATTTGCGCCGAGCCGTAACGCTGGTTCGGGTCCTTGTTCAGGCATTTCAGGCAAACGGTTTCGAGGTCAGCGTCCAGTTGAGGGTTCAGCGTGTGCGCAGGTACTGGCTCCTGTTCGCAGAGTTGACGCATCGTTTCGAAGGCTGTTTCCCCCCGGAAGGGCGGTTGGCCGGTGAGCAACTCGTAGAGGACGGCTCCAAGGCTGTAAACATCCGCCGCGATCGTAAGGTCTTTGCTATGGCCAGCCGCTTGTTCGGGTGCCATGTAACTGGGCGTGCCCATCACGGCGGCGCTGCGGGTGAAGCTGGCGGTGCTCTCCATCAGTTTGGCCAGGCCAAAGTCGGTCACGTGAGGTGCGCCGTCTGCATCGAGGAGAATATTGGTGGGCTTAAGGTCGCGATGGAGAATGCCCCGTTGGTGGGCGTAGTGGACGGCCCGGGCCACCCGGGCAATGACGAAGGCCGCCTGTCGAAAGTCCAATTTGCATGGTCTGGCTCCCGGTTTGTCTTCATTCGGCACTCGACATTCGTCATCCGACATTCTCCCGGCCAGCGTTCCGCCTTCAATCAACTTCATGCTGAAGTAATGGTGGCCGTCGTATTCGCCAATCTCGTAAATAGGAACGATGTGCGGATGATCCAGCCGCGCCGCCGATTGAGCTTCGGTATGGAAACGCTGCACGGCCGCAGGGGTGGCCAGTTGCCCGGCCAGAATCATCTTCAGCGCGACGGGACGATTGAGACTGACTTGCCGCGCGCGATAGACGACGCCCATGCCGCCTCGGGCGACTTCCTCGAGCAATTCGTAATCGCCGAAATAGCGAATGACGCGATCGCGAATTGGGGATGGCGGCTGGCGGGTTGTCGACGAATCCAGAATTTCCGTGCCACTGGGTCCCAGGGCGACAGCCAGTCCGAGCAAACAGGCCGGGCAACCGCCGCCGGGTCCATCGCCGGTCATCCTCGCCCCGCACTGCGGACATGATTTCACCTCCGGCATGAAAGGCTCATTCAAACGTTCTGGTCAGTTATTGCAATGCATCCCATCACTTGTTACTGCTCAACCGGGCAGGCAAGGTTACAGTCGATCTCCTCGCGCGTAGTCGCGGACGCCAAGAGGTGGATGCAAGGCCACGCTGTCCGCCTTTTCACGCCGGCTTGCTTCATCAACGCTCAGCCGCGGAGCAAGGAAAGGAGGTAACGCAACTCCTCGTCCACCCCTTCGGGCGTGGCCACGGTTTGCCCGATCTCGGCTCGAACCAGCGCTCCGTAACGCTGACGCAACCGATGCACCGCCACTTTGACCGCCCCTTCAGTCATGTTCAGCCGGGCGGCTATTTCAGCGTAGGAGGTTTGCGGCCCGTTGCCAGTCAAAAACCCTTCCAGCTGGCCGAAAAGTTTCGCTTTGTTGTCGGACTCGTAGCTCTCGCGCAAGCGCCCCATGGCTTGTTCCAGGAGTGTCGTGGCCCAGCGGCGGTCGAAGATTTTTTCGGGCGTCAATTGATCGGCTGGTTCATGCGAATAACGATTTTCCGCCTGGACTTCGTCCAGGGAAAAGAGCGGTTGGCCGCCACCGCGTTTCTGCGCGTGAGCCTTTGTCCATGCCCGGGCCAGGAAATGTTCCAGTGAACCCAGCAGAAAGGAGCGGAACTTGCCTTTGTTGCGATCGGCCACACTGAGATAATTTCTTGCCAGCAGCCGGGCAAAAAATTCCTGCGTCAAATCCTGGGCTTCCGCGGCATCGTAACCCTTTCTGCGCACGTAGGCATAGAGGGGATACCAGTAGGTCTGGCACAACCGCGCCATCGCCTCGCAACCATTGGGCGTACCGCCTTGTCCCGCCTCCAGAACCACGCTCCAGTGCGTCGTGGTAAACTGACGCGGAGCGCCTGGGCCGAAATCCGAGTTGGAAGCTCCATCCACCATGGGCACAAATCATCGCAAATTCCCCGGCCGCGTTCAACGCCATTCTGAAATCTTGTTCTCCAACGGCGATGTGCCGGGGCGCGGTGACGCGGAGTGGGACTAAAGTTCCACTCCCTAGGGCAGTGCGAAGGAGAGAAAGCTGATTCGTGGTCATCGATTTTCTCAAGGATTGGTCTAAACCCACGGTGTCCAGCAAAGAAGATGTGGGACACGGTGAGTCCCCGGGGGTGAGGGCGGGCGTCTATCAATCCTGAACAGCTACCTCTTGCGAATCGTGGAAACTTGGGGCGTAACTATTCAGGTGAGAGGTTGAACCGCTAATCTTCGCTAATCCTCGCTAATGAGACAAAGAGCGTTCAATGCTTGGCTCGCCGCTTCGGGCGATGGCCAACGCCATTTCCATCATGATTGTGGATCTCAGTTCTCATCGGTTTTGTCTTATTAACGTGGATTAGCGTAGATTAGCGGTTCCGAACTTGGAAGGCGTCGGTTCCAACGCAGAGACGCAGAGGCGCAAAGACCCAGAGAGGACTTGGCCAAGAGGCGGTTGTTTGGATCCGTCGGCAGCGCGCGATCGCCCAGAACCGGAGCGCGAGATTTTTGACTGATGAATCGTGGACGACCCGTCGGTGGAGCGAACGGGGATGGGCCGTTCTGGCCAGTGTCAATGGCAACGTCACCGGCGGCTCATCTCCGTCGCGCTGTCGTTATCCGTGAAATCCGTCATCCGTGGTCAACCTCTGCTGGCGAAACTCGACGCCCTCCCTCACACCTGAATAGTTACCTTGGGGCTAGTCACCCCGCGAGGGTGTGATAGGCTGGCGACGATCCAGAATAAAGATGCTCCCAAACCTTCACGCTTTACGCCTATGAAACTCGGCAGCACCGCCATGGCCGCCCTGTGCTTTGGGCTCGGTCTCACGACGAGAGTCACGGTCCAGGCCGTGCCTGTTACTTTCCAGGTGAATCTGGCAGTTCAAACTACCCTGGGCGCGTTTACTCCCGGCACGGACGCGGTGGAAGTTCACGGCTCATTCAACAACTGGGGACCGGGAATCGTCCTCGCCCCGAGCGAATCTGATCCCGGCACCTATGCAGGCGCGATCGATGTCTCAGCCGCTTCCGGCAGCCAGGTGCAATACAAGTTCGTCATCAACCAGGCGGGTGCCTTGGTCTGGGAAGACAACGGAGTCGGACCCGGCGGCCAGCCGAACCGCGTGTTTACCAATACCGCCTCGGCGCAAACGTTGCCGGTCGTCTATTTCAACAATCAGACCGCGCCGCCGGGGGTGACCGCCGTGACCTTCAAAGTGAACCTCGAGATCCAACAGGCCACCGGCAATTTTGATCCTGCCTTACACACCGTCGAGTGCCATGGAGCATTTGATGGTTGGGGAGCGGGCGTCACCTTGTCTCCAAGCCAGGACAACACCAACGTCTATCTGGGCACGGTGAATGTCACGGGCAGTCCCGGCGCCGTGATCGAATACAAGTTTGTCATCAACCGGGCGGGATCGCTCTTGTGGGAAGGGAATGTCGGCCCAGGAGGACCGAACGGGAACCGGACGCTGACCCTGGTCGCAGGCAGCCAGGACTTGCCCGTCGTGTATTTTAATAACCTGACCAACAACCCCGGCGCGGGCATCTCCGTCACTTTTCTGGTGAGCATGGCCGTTCCGACCGCCCGGGGCACCTTCGATCCGTCGACCGGCATGGTGGACCTGAGGGGTCCGTTCAACAACTGGGGCAACCCGAGCGGCTTCATCCTGACCAACACTGCGGCGAACCCCACCCTCTTTGCAGGCGCCATCCCGATCGCGACCGCCTCCCCCGGCAGCTCTATCCCCTACAAGTTTACGATGAACGGGACCTGGGAGATGGGCGACAACCGTTCGTTCATCCTCGCCAGCTCCGCGCAAACGCTGCCGGTGGACTATTTTGATCGCGTGAGCGACTTCGGTCCGATCGCCATCGAAACAACTCTATTTACCGTGACGCTCTCCTGGACGGGCGGACCCCTGATTCAGCTGCAGAGCGCGACCAGCGTGACGAATCGCGTCTGGGACGACGTGCCGAACACCCTCGGCCAAGCTTCGGTGGTTCTGTTCAACGATCCTTTTGCGGAGGGAGCCATGTTCTTTCGATTGACTGGCCCGTGATGGTGGTCGAAACCGCGTTTCCCTGGACGACGAACGGGCCACCGCTCGTGGGCATTAGTCCTGCGGAGTTCGGGGTCAGTCCGTGCATTTGTGCAGGATTGAAATCGAAACGCAGGCACCTCGCACGGATAGCAAGTATCCATGCACAAATGCACGGACTGACCCCCGGACAGGACCGTTTCACGGTTGATCCGGAATTTCGGTCTCGACCAGTTTCGCCAGCAGCGTCAGCGATTCCTGCCAGCCGAGATAGCAAGCTTCGGCCGGGATGGCGGCGGGTATCCCTTCCTGCGTGATGTTCAACTCGGTTCCGCAGAATACCTGCCGCAAGGTGATCGTCGTTTGCATTTCTCCAGGGAGGTTCGGGGCGTCGAATTTGTTGGTATGGCGGATGCGCTGGTGGGGCGTCAGTTCCAGATAGGTTCCACCGAAGGAGTGGCTCTTGCCGGTCGTGAAATTAGTGAAGGACATCTTGTAAGTGCCGCCGACCTTGGCCTCCAGGTGATGAACCTGGCCCGTGAATCCGTTCGGTGGAAGCCACTTGGCGAATGCCTCCGCATCGAGGAACGCCCGATAAACTCTCTCCGGCGTCGCCCGGAGCACGCGGTGGAGTCGGATGGTGTTTGTGTTGCTAGTTGGCATAATTTGTTGGTGCGTTGCTGTTCCTGACGACGAGCCAAGGAACGGCTTCCATGCGGTCATTTCTCTATTTTGATTTTCACTTACTACGACGAACGGGGCTGGCGATTCGGGACATTTTTTGCATCAAGGCTTTCGTGCTGCCTTCACTCTCGTGCTCATGGCGGAACGCGAGTTTGAGATTATTCATAACGCAACGCCTCCATGGGGTCGACCCGTGCCGCGCGGCGGGCGGGAAGCCAGCAGGCCAGCAGCACGACGACAATCATCACGCTGGCGGTTGCCGCGATCACACCCAAAGGCATCGTGCCGACCTCGTAAAGCACACTCTGCATCGCCCGCCAGTAGGCGCCGGCGCTGCCGGCGGTGTAATGCGCCTGGATCGACTCCCCAGGCTGCGGCACATGGCCTTCGACCACGACCGCGTTGTTGTCTCCATTGCCGTTCAGTGGAATGGAGGTGTTGATGCCGGCAAAGGTCACGCCCGGCTGCGCTCGCAGATCGCCCAGTAACCGCTCGATGAAGGCCAGTCGCTGGGCCGGCTCCCGATAGTTGTTTCCCGGCAGCACAAGCTGGCCCGTCAGGACATGGTCCGGTTGAAAGCCGGGCGAAACCGCCAGAACGCGTTGGAGGCTTCGCCCGAGCAGGGCCGCGCCGGCCAACAGCATAAAAGCCAGCGCCACCTGCCCGACGGTGAACGCGTGGCGCAGTCGTTGGATCGCGAAACTCACCGTGCCGCCACGGGTTTCGGTTTGCCGCACGAGGGCGAGTTGGCCCCGCAGGTTCAACCACATCATCGGCAGTGCCAGCGCGAGGCCGGCCAGAGCCGATGAGCCAAACGACATCAGGACCACACGTCCGGTCAGAGCGACATCTGCACCGAGCGGCAACTTGTCGATTCCAAGCACGGTGAGCATCCGAATACCCACCGCGCCGGCGGCCAGTCCGAGGACGCCTCCCGCCAAGGCGAGCTGGATTGTTTCAAGCAAAGAAATGCGAGCGACATGCCACCGGCCGGCGCCCAGCGCCTGGCGCACCGCGAATTCTTTCGCGCGCGCGCTGGCGCGGATGAGCACGAGATTGGCCAGGTTGACGCCGCCAATCAGGAATAGCGTCAGCACGCCGCTCTGCAAGAGCAGGAGCGTCGGCCGGATTTGTTGCACGTGATCGGCGTGCAGCGCGAAAATGCCGGTGCGATATCCCGCCCCTTGGATCAACTCGGAGTAAGGATCCTCCGCGACCTGCCGGGCGTTGAGCGCGTCGATCTGGGCCTGGGCCGCCGCGAACGTGGCACCCGGCCTAAGCCGCGCGACGATTTGCAGATTGTTGGAATGACGGTTCTTGACCCCGCGCTCTTCGGGATCCGAGGCGAGCGGGAAGTAGAGCTGGGCGTGACCGGACAGATAGTGGAATTTGGGCGGCAGCACGCCGATGATGGTCGCGTTAAGCCCATCGACCCGCATTTCGCGCCCGATCACATTCGGATCCGCGTTGAAGTGCGCACCCCAATAGGCGTCCGTCAGCACGACCACGCGGCTGCGCGCATTTTCCGTCTCATCCTCGGTGAAGAACCGGCCGCGGGCAGGGAGGACGCCCAGCGTGACAAAAAACTCCGGCGACACCCGTTCGATCGGCACGCGCTTCGGGGAACCAAGCTCGCCGACGATCACCGTGCCGTCACGGATAGCGGCGGTCTTCTCGAAAGCGACAATCGCTTCGCGTCGATCATAGAAATTGGGCAGGGATGAACCAGCACGCGGCACCCCGGCCTTCGGGTAAGCATTGACGGTCGTGACCAGTCTGTCCGGCTCTCGGAACGGCAGGGGCCGAAGAATGACCGAATCGACCACCGCAAAAATCACGACATTTGCGCCCACGCAAAGCGCCAGCGTGAGCACGGCCACGGCGAGAAAGCCGGGGTTCTTCCGCAGTTGGCGGAAGGCGAATCTGAGATCATTCATAGTGCTCAAGCGCGTTCGTCATCGTTCCCAATCCTGAATCAACG
>WNGF01009606.1_pt1 | contig 31161 bp, 30 predicted proteins | sample 5400641 | NCBI WGS metagenome assembly WNGF01 (sample SAMN13153371, study PRJNA577476) | soil metagenome | isolation source: 80 cm soil or saprolite under grassland replicate 2 | place: USA:California | collected 2016-06-15 | reverse complement strand
ACGTGCGCCAGGGTCGTGCCCTCTTCGCCGTCGGGCGCGACGTCCACGGCGTAGCCCTCCTCGCGCAGGCCCTGCTCGATGAAGCCGGCGACTTTGCGATCGTCTTCCACGACAAGGATCTTCATGGCTCGGAGAGTACGACGCGGCCGTTGAACTGACTCTAAAGAATGGGTGAAGGAACCTTCATGGCGCCTCGGCCGGCCGCAGCGGCAGCGTCAGCGTGAAGGTCGCCCCCCGGCCCGGCGCACTCTGAACCGAGAGCCGGCCGCCCAACACGTCGGCCAGGCGGCGGGACACCGGTAACCCGAGCCCCGTTCCCAGCCCCGAATGCGGGTCAAAGCGCTCGAACGGCTCGAAGATGCGCGACTGCAGCTCCGGCGGGACGCCCGGGCCGTGGTCCACCACGCTGAAGGACACGCCGGAACCCACGGCCTCCGCCTGGACGGCCACCGTGTCCCCCTCCGGGCTGTGCCGGACCGCATTGGAGAGCAAGTTGACGAGGATCTGCTCCAGCCGCACGGGGTCCGTGCGCAGCGTCGCGGCGCCGTTGCGAGTCTGGCCCGTGAGGACGACGCGCTTGGCCTCGGCCGCGGGCCGGACCCCGGCCATGGCGCGTTGCACCGCGGCCTCGATTTCCACCTCGCGCCACACCGGTCGCACCTTGCCGGCGTCGAGCCGGGTGAGGTCGAGAAAATTGTTTAGCAGCGCGATAGCGTGCTCGGCACCCTCGTACACCTCCCGTGCCGCCTGGGCGGCGCCCTCCGGCGTCTTGCCGCGCACCAACCGCTCCGCCCAGCCGTACACGCCGGTGAGGGCGTTCCGGAGCTCGTGGTTGATCATCGCGAAGGACAGGTCGCGCTGGCGCTGCATCGCCCGGATCTGGCCGACGAGCCGTTGGCTCTCCTCGTGCAGCCGCGCGTTTCCCACGGCGACGGCGGCCTGCGTCGCGAGCAGTATGGTGATCGCTTCGTCTTCGCGGCTGAACTCCTTCGCGCCCACCTTGTCCGTGAGGTACAGGTTTCCAAACACTTCGCCGTGGCTCGCGATCGGGACGCCCAGGAACGATTTCATCGGAGGATGGTGGGGCGGGAAACCGTGTCGCTTCGGGTGGACGGCGATGTCGGGCGTGCGGATCGGTTTCCCCTCCCGGATGACGAACCCCAACAGGCCGCGCCCGCGCGGCGGGTCACCGATGCGCTCGCGCTCCGCCCGCGACAGCCCGGAGGTGACGAACTGGCTCAGAGATCCGCGGTCCGGGGCGAGGACCCCGAGGGCGGCGTAGCGGGCCCCGACCACCTCTCGCGCGGAGTCCACGACTTGCTGGAGCACCCGCTCGAGCGAGCGTTCCGAGAAGATCGCAACGCCCGCTGACAGGAGCTGCTCGAAGCGCCGCCGCACGCGCGATGCTTCCGCGTCGCCTCGCGGGGAAGGTCGGAGGGATGGCTTCTTCGGCAATCACACCTCGCTGAGATGCGGACCGCTGGCGAACTCTGAAGTCAGTATGAAGACGCGCCGTCGCGGAAGCTAGCGGCCTGTCGCGCCGCTCCGACAGGGGGTCCTCACGAGGCGTTCAGGTTTTCTTCAATTCAGCCGCTGTAAGATGCATCCATGCAGTTCCGCAAGATCCTCGTGGGCGTCAAGCCGGCATCGTCCGACAGGAGCGCGGTGCGGACGGCCGCCCGGCTGGCTGCGGCCGCCCAGGCGCACCTGGTAGTGCTGAGCGTAACCGACTCCCTCGGGAGGCTGAGCCAGCCCGAAGCAGCAGCCCGGCAGGTCGAGTCTGAGCTGGACGGGTTACTCGACGCGGGACAAGTGAGCTACCATGTCGCCGTCGGGCTTCCCGCCGTGGAGATCGCCCGCTGGTCCGATAGCCAGTGCGCCGACCTCATCGTGCTGGGCCGCGAGCCGGGGCCGTGCCCGCCGCAGGTGGACGGCGATTGCGTGGTCGCAGGGACCGTGCGCCGTGCTCGGGTGCCGTGCTTGGTCGTGCCCTCGAGCGAGCACGCGTTCCGTCGGATCCTGGCCGCTATTGACGGCGGCCCGGACTCGCCCGACATCCTGCGGGCCGCCGCCGCGATCGCCGGGCTCGTGCAGAGCGGGCTCGTCGCGCTGCAGGTGGAGCGCCCCCCCCAGGCCGGGGGCAAGCCTCCCTGGACCGGCGAGCCGCGCAGCCTGTTCGGCGATGACCGCGGCGCCGTCGCCGTCCTGCCGGCACCTGCGTGCTGCGAGGTCGTCGTCCGGCACGGGGACCCCGTGGCGCAGATCCTCCGCGCGGTGCGCGAGGAGGGCGTCGACCTCCTGGTCCACGGGCACCACCGGGGCGGGCCCAGGAACGGTCACGAGACGGGAAGTATCGCGGCCCGCCTGCTCGAGCGCGCTCCCTGCACCGTCCTCACGGTCCCGATCTGAGCGATGCTAGTGTAATTGTCCCAAAAGTTCTATGCATTATCATGGGGGGTCCCTACTCGGAGCCCCCCATGCCGCGTGGTCGCCCTCGGCAGTTCGCCCTTGCGCTCAGTGACACCGAACGCGCCCAGCTCGCCGCCCTCGCCAATTCTCGGGCGTTGGCGCATGGCCTCGTAGCGGCGGGCGCACATCATCCTGCGCTCCGTGGCCAGGGACCCAACACCACGATCGCGCGACGGCTCGGCGTGAGTGTGCCCCTCGTCGGGTATTGGCGCCGCCGCTACCGCGACGACGGCCTGGCGGGGTTGTACGACGCGCCCCGCAGCGGCCGCCCGCGCACCCATGACGACGACCAGGTCGCCCGGATGCTCCGGACGGTGCTCCAGTCCCGCCCCAAGGACGCGACCCATTGGACGGTGCGCAGCGTCGCGGCCCAGACCGCCATCAGCAAGAGCACGGTGCACCGCTATTTCGCGCTCTTTGGCGTGCAGCCCCACCGCACCAAGAGCTTCAAACTCTCGCCCGATCCCTTCTTCGTCGAGAATCGTCGGGCTCTATCTCAACCCGCCCGACCAAGCGCTGGTCCTCTGCGTCGACGAGAAGAGCCAGATCCAAGCCCTCGAGCGGACGCAACCGAATTTGCCGCTGGGCTTGGGGTACGTCGAAGGGGTGACGCACGACTACACGCGGCACGGGACCACGACGCTCTTCGCCGCCCTGGACATCAAGACCGGCGCCGTGTTCGGTCAGTGTAAGCGCCGCCACCGCCATCGGGAGCTCCTCGCGTTTCTCATCGACTTGGACGCGCAGGTGCCGGCCCAGCTCGATCTCCATCTCATTCTCTACAACTACGGCACGCACAAGCACCGGAAGGTGCGGGCGTGGCTCGCCCGGCATCCCCGCTTCCACCTGCACTTCACGCCGACCTATGCCTCCTGGCTCAACCAGGTCGGGCGCTGGTTCGCCCTCATTACGCAACGCGCCATCCGCCGCGGCTCCTTCCGCACGGTGCGCGAGTTGGTCGAGCGGATCGAACGGTTCATCAAGAGCTACAATGAAACGGCTCACCCCTTCCGCTGGACTGCCACCGCCGATAGCATCCTCGCAAAACTGGACCGACTTACGAAAAAAATTTCTGGGACTTCACACTAGTGCCGTTCCAACTATTTGTCCCCAGGGTTTCGATGCAGCATGCAGCGCGCAGTGCGAGTAGGGGCGCAGCGTGCTGCGCCCGTACACCGCGCCGCGACAAGTTGGAACGGCACTAGACCCTGGCCGTCGCGACCGCGCCGACGATGTGGCGTCGGCGCTGATCGTCTTCAGGTCCGTGCGCATCAGTTCAGAGACGTTCATGGCGAGCCTTTCTTTTCGTCCGCCCGGTGCGTTTCCGTGCCCTCGGCCGCGCCGGCGTCGTGGCGCCGCGTGGCGCGGGGATCACGAGCAGCGACGCCGGTAGCCGGTTCAGCAGCCGTTCCGTGACGCTGCCCACGATCAGCCGGTCCACCCATCCCTTCCCATGCGAGCCCACGACGACGACGTCCGCCGGCCAGCCGGCCGCCTCGGCCTCGATCATCTCAACCGCGGTGCCGCGCGGCGTCATCAGGTCGCTCTCCGCGACGTTCGCGAGGCGCACCGCCAGCCGCCGGAACGCGGTTACCGAGCGCCGGTAGAACTCCTCCCTGTCCAGCGTGACCGGCACGACGGTCGGGAACTTCGTCGGCTCCACCCGTGCATCACCCGCAGGCGCGCCCCGAGCAGCTTCGCAGGGCCATCGCGCTCGCGCGAAGAACGCTCAGGGTGGCACGCGACGCAACCGCCGGTGACGGAGGTGTGCGAATACGGTGGGTACGCAAACGTTCGCTCGGCGCACAGGCTTCCTAGTCCGTTCTAACCCTGCGCTAACGCTGCCTCGCGAGCGACTTTGCCGCTGCTTTGTCCGTCCAGCTCGTCGGCGGCGCGGGGATGGAGGGCGTGTGCGGCAGCGCGGTCGAGAAGCTGGAGTCGCTGCTGTTCGCGCGTCACGCGCCGAAGGGCGCTCCCATCAGTCTGACATTCTTCGATTGACCCCCCCGCCTCGAAAACCGGACCCGGTATCGGATGGGGCCGGCAACACATTACGGCGTCGCCGCCCCAGAGCGTTCTACGCGCGCGCGATAGCGTTCCCTAGCTGCGTGACCCGCGTTCTACGCGCGCGATAGTGTTCCGTCGCTGTGTGACCGGTGTTGGGTGCGGTCCCTTGCGGATCGGATCGAAGTGGAGCGCGCGGTGTGGGCCGTGCCCGGCGTCGCGGCGGTGGAAGTCGTGCTCACGGTGCGCAGCTGACGCCACCGTGATCCGCAAACTGCCGTCGGGCAAATATCGGCTGTACTCGGAGTCGAAGAACCCCAAGACCGGGAAGCGGCGCAATCTCGGCACGTTCCCGACGCGGGCGGCGGCCGAGCGGCACGAGCGCGAGGTGGAGTTCCTCAAGCGGCGCCGCACGACCTCGCGCTAGCGCTTCGGGCGCTCCTCCCCGTGGTTACGCCTGCGGTACGCCAGGACGGCGATGCCGGTGACGATGCAGAAGGCCGGCACCATGAGGATGACCATGCCGCTCATCAGCGCGCCCATGCTCATTGGAGTATGCCGGCGAGCTTAGGGCGCCGGAAGCCGCTGGTGCATCAGCCGGAGCGCGTCCGGCCAAAAATGATCCATCAGGACCAGGACGATGATCAGGGCGGGGATCAGGCTCCAGAACAGGCTCGGGCGCTCATACCTCAAGTGCATGAAGTACATCAGCCCCAGCCCGGCCTCGATGACCGCGAGGACGAGCAGTAGCCCCAGCAGGGTGCTGGCCCGAAGATGCGCCAGCGTGAGGGCCACTTCGGCGCCCACGATGAGCAGCAACCCGATCCAGACGACCACGTACAGCTGCATCCCCGGACTTTGCCGCGATTCCATGGCAGCCTCAGCGGACATTCATCAGGTAGACCAGCGGGAAGACGAACATCCAAACCAGATCGACGAAATGCCAATAGAGCCCGGTCGTCTCGACATGGCCAGCGTCGAGCCGTTCCCGCCGGAATCCGAGGGTAATGACCCCGATCACGACGACACCGGTGATCACGTGCAGCAGGTGTAGGCCGGTGATGCCGAAGAACGTGGCGCCGAAGAGGACCGGGCCGCCCATGGGATTGCGGAACAGTCGCCACCCTTGCCCGATCATGGCGGTCCACTCGCGCAGGTGCAACGCGGCGAACATGGTCCCGAGCAGCATAGTCACGCCCAGCCAGCGCAGGCTCGCGGACTTGCGGCCCGACTGGGCGGCGGTGACCGCACCCACCATGGTCAGGCTGCTCGTCAGCAGGACGACCGTCATCGTGATGCCGTTCGCGATGGTCGGCCAAAACGCAAACGGCCTCGTCCAGGCCGGATTGGCAACGCGAAGATAGCCGTAGGCGAACAGGATCGCGCCGAAGGTGACGGCGTCGGCGATGATGAACAGCCACATCGCCAGCTTCGGGGACGGAATGCCGTAGGGAGATCCCTCGATCAAGGCTCCCCGCCGTGCGCCCATGGTCATCGCGGATTCGCCCACGTCGCGCTCCTCCTCCCTGGACAGCCTACACCCGAATGGTCAGCAGCGCTAACAAATACACCCACAGCACATCCATGAAGTGCCAGTACAGCGTGGCCGCGCCGAGCGCCGTCCTCGGCACGGGGCCCGTGGCCTGCCGCAGGCGGTGCAGCACGTACAGCAACCCCACGAGGCCGCCCAGCAGGTGCAGGCCATGCAGCGCGGTGAAGAGATAGAAGAACGCGCTGCTGGGGCTCGTCGCCAGGAACAGTCCCTGCGCGGCGAGCTGGCGCCACGCCACGACTTGCCCCATCACGAACAGCAGTCCGAGGGTCAGCGTGAGATAGAGCTCGGCCAGGCGTTGCACCGGCGGGACGAGACTCCCCACTTGACCGGCGGCGGCGGTGATCCGCCGACGCGCCGACTCGAGGGTCAAGCTGCTCATCAGCAAGATCAGCGTGTTGAAGTAGAGAATCGGCGGCAGCTGAAAGTGCTGCCAATCCGGTGCGCCGCTCTGCCGCACCACCATGGCGCTGGTGAGCGCCGCGAACGACATGGAAATCGTCGCGATCCCCATCCACACGCCGGTCTCGGCCGCCTTCGACTCGGGCGGCTGGGTGGCCGTCGGCGGTGAGACCCTCGGCGGTGAGCTGGGGGGCGATGTGACCGTCAGCATGGCTGATCAGCGCGCCCGGCCGGTTCGGGCGCGGCCTGCATTACGTAATCGCCCGCCGGACCCTGGACGCCGTACTCGTTCGGGCCGCGATGCACGACCGGAGGCCGGCCGCCGAAATTGTCGAACGGGGGCGGCGAGGTCGTCGACCACTCGAGCGAGGTGGCCTCCCAGGGATTGTCCGGCGCCTTTGGCCCCCGGAATCGGCTCCGGATCAGGTTGAAAAGGAAGATCAGCTGGGCGGCGCCGGTGAACAGGGCGGCGATCGTGATGAACCGGTGCAGCGGGATCAGCGGCTTCAGGTAGTCGTCCGTGAACTCCGCGTAGCGGCGCACGTTGCCGGCGAGCCCGAGATAATGCATCGGCATGAAGACGCAGTACACGCCGATGAACGTCAGCCAAAAGTGCCACTTGCCCAGCGTCTCGTTCATCATGCGGCCGAACATCTTCGGCAACCAGAAATACGTCGCGGCAAAGATACCGAACATGGCGGCGACCCCCATCACGAAATGGAAGTGGCCGACCACGAAGTAGGTAGCGTGCAGGTAGGTGTCGATCGAGGGCTGCGCCAGGAGGAAGCCGCTGATCCCGCCGCTCACGAACACGGATACGAACCCCAGACAGAACAGCGCCGGGGTCGTGAACCGCAGCTTGGCACCGTAGATCGTGCCGATCCAGAGCATGGTCACGATCGCGGCGGGGATGGTGATGACCAGCGTGGGGACGGAAAACAGCACCGCGGAGAACGGGTTCATCCCGCTCACGAACATGTGGTGCCCCCACACCGTGTAGCTCAGGAAGGCGATCGCGATCAGACAGCCGATCAGGACGCGCGGCCCGAGCAACGGCTTCCGGGCGAAGACCGGGAGAATGTGGGAGACGATGCCGAAGCCCGGCAGGATCGCGATGTACACCTCGGGATGCCCGAAGAACCAGAAGAGATGTTGCCACAGGAGCGGCGACCCACCGGCATGCGGCTGCAGGCGATCGCTGATCACCAGCCCTGCGGGAATAAAGAAACTCGTGCCGGCCACCCGGTCGAGGATCAGCAGGATGCAGGCGGGCATCAAGACCGCGAACGCGATCAGCCCGATGACCGCGGTGATGAACCACGACCAGGTGGAGAAGGGCATGCGGGCCAGGGACATGCCCTTCGTCCGCAGGTCCAGCGTCGTGGCAATGAAGTTCAACGACCCGAGCAGCTGCGCGATGCAGAAGATGGCGATGGAGACCGCCCACAGCGTTTGGCCCAGCCCCTGGCCGGGACCGGCGTCCTTGCCGACGGCGCTGAGCGGGGCGTAGGCCGTCCACCCGGACAAGGCCGGTCCATCGTGGATGAAGAACGACGCGATCAGCACCAGAAACGCGACGAACGTCAGCCAGAAGGACGTCATGTTGATCCGTGGGAACGCCATGTCTTGCGCGCCAACCTGGATCGGCAGGAAGTAGTTGCCGAAGCCCGCAAACGGGGCGGTCGTCAGCACGAAAAACACCATGATCGTGCCGTGCATCGTCATCAGGGAGAGGTAATACTCCGGCGTGATCAGTCCGCCGGCGGCCCCGTTTGGAGACAGCTTCTCGAGCCCCGGAATGGGTTGCGTGGGCCACGCGAGATGCAGGCGCATCAGCCAAGACAGGACCATGCCGGTGCAGACGGCCACCAACGCCAGATCCAGGTACTGCTTCCCAATCACTTTGTGATCGAGACTGAAGACGTGCTTGCGGAGAAAGCCTTGAGGGGGGGCGTGGTGATGAACGACTGCTGGCGCCGCAGTGTCATGCATTTGCCGGCCTCATTGTTGTGCCGCCTTGCCCTTCAGCCACTGGTCGAATTGGTCTTGCCGCATGACCTCGACATACGCTCGCATGTTGTAATGTCCCAATCCGCAGAGCTGCGTGCACACGATCTCGTGCTTGCCCGTCTCGGTGGCCGTGAAATGGAGCGGGATGACGAGACCCGGAACAAAGTCCTGTTGGATGCGCAGCTCGGGCACATAGAACGCGTGATTGACGTCTTTGGCATGCAGGGTCAGTAGGATGGGCCGGTTGACCGGGATCGTCAGCGTGGGGACGACGATATCGTCCCGCGCCGTGGTATCGTTCGCCGGATCCAGCCCGAAGTAGTTCTCGGTTGCTTCATTGATCAGCTCCGGATGGCTCGAGCCAAACCTGCCGTCCGGGCCCGGATACCGGAAATAGAAGGCGAACTGCTCGGCCTGGACGTCGATCTGGAGCGAGTTCGGATCGGGCGGCGTCTGGTAGATGCTAGCCCACACCTTCGAGCCGACGAACGTGAGGGCCAGGATTTCGGCGCCCACCAGCACGATGGCCAGGACCACGATGGGGACGGCCCCCCCGGGGAATACCGTGATCTTCCGCCCCTCCCGCCGGTCGCCGGACTTCCACACGAACAAGGCCAGCGCCAGTTGCGACAGCACGAACAGGACCCCCGCGGCCACCATCGTCTCGACCAGCTGATGATCGATCCACGGCCCGTGGGCGGAGACATCGGCGGGGAGCCACCACACGCGCATGACGAAGATGGCGGTCGACACGACCGTGATGATCGTCAGGACGATGGCGAACAGCTTGCCCATCAGTACGGCGTAGCCTTAAAGACGAGGTGTATCGTCTTGGTCTCCGTACCGCTGATCGTCACCTCCTGGCTCTGGGTGCCGAATTGCTCGTGCCACGCCGTCACGGTGTACTTGCCCGGGGGGAGCCCCGTCAGGGTGAACCCACCATTCTCGTCCGTGACCGTGGAGTGAGCCGTCGTGAGGACCACGAAGTAGCCGTGCATCCACGGATGAATGTTGCACTTGACCGGGATGAACTCCGGCTGCTCGAACTTTGTGTGGATCGGCGGGGCCCCCTTCGGCTGCGACTTGTTCCACTCGGGATTCACCTTCGCGAGGGGGTGGATGTTGTGCGAGTTGGAATCGCTGTTGTAAATGTCGAGCGGCTGGTTCACCTGCAGCGCGACGACGTGGGGGATGTACTGGCATCCCTTCTGATCGTACCGCACCCCCGCGGCGGACGCCGCGGCGCCTTGATCGCCGGCCGAGATGTACACCACCACCCAGCGCAGCGCGTTCCCGGGGCCGGTCACGACGGCCTCGGTCGTGACGGGCGTCGCGTGCTGCTGCGCGCACGCCGGCTCTTTCGCCATGTCGATGGGCTTCGCCTTCGGCGGCGTACCCGTGTACGTCACCGTGCCGCTGATGGCGCCGGCGGCGGCCGCCGCACGCACCACGCCTGACCTCGCGAGCGCACCCAGCACCAGCACCGCCGTGGCCGGGATCAACATGGAGCGCGTTCGCATCGGAAGACCCCTTCTAGAAGGGACGGTTCCGGAGACTCACGGCGCACTCCCTCCCGGGCCGATAGGCTTAAGCTCTCCGGCGTGCGACGCCAGCCACGCCTTCCAGAGCGCGGCCTCTGGGGTCTTCAGTGGCTGCATCGTCCGGAGGAAGTGGACCAGATCCCAGGCCTCCGCCGGTTGGATATCGTCGACGAAGGAGGGCATGGGCGAGCCGTCCATCCCCGTCATGAAAATGCGGTACAGGTCCACGTTGGTAACGCCGCACATGAAGCGCGAACCGGTTGCGAAATCGTAGGCCCGGATCGGTAGCTCCTTGTTGTCGGTGAGCGTCGCGGACGACGGACCATCGGCGTGACCCTGAGGACCGTGGCACTTCCAGCATTCCATCCTCTGGTAGAGTTGCCGGCCGTGCAGAATGCTCTCAATCGTGAGACGCGGTTCGGGCGGAATCGTGATCGGCGTCCCCGGCTTGAGGGTCTTCCACTTGGGCGAGAACGTCTTGACGTACGCTACCAGGTCGGCCCGGTTCTGGCTCGTGAGCGGCAGCCACGGTGGCATGTTCGTGGTCACGAACCCCCGTGTCATCGAGGTGAAGAGATCCTCGTCCGTCGGCAGCGTGCCAGTGGGGGTCGAGCGGCACTTGAACACAGCGAGCGTGAAATCGCGGGGCTTGGGATCGATCCACGGCGCATTTTCGCCGGCGCCGTCACCGGCCGCGCCGTGACAGCCCGCACAGTAGCGTTGGTACAACTTCTCGCCCGCGGCCGCATGCCCGGTGAGCTTGCCGATATGCGCTTCCTGCGCTCCTGCCGCGGTCGCCCCGGCTGCGAATAGCGCCACACTGCAGCCCGAGGCGACTGCCATCCAGCGCGTGTGCGATCTCATCGGCGGCCTCCTCTCAGAAGGCGAAGTCGAAGGCGAGCAGCAGGCTGCGGCTCCACACCTTCGTCGCAGGGTCCAGGGCATCGACGCCGGAACCGTCCCCACTGAGGGGCGCCATTCCGGTCGTCCTCGTCATGCGCCATTCCGGTCGTCCTCGTCATCGCGAATTCACCGTGCAGGGCCATCCCGTCACGGCTGAACATGAAGGGATAGTAGCGGACGCCGAGCGCGATCGCGTCGGCATCGCCGAACGTCTTGGGGGTCGCGGGATCGGCGGGGTCGGCCTGGTTGGACATCCGCAGCAGCTCGTAGCGCCCCTGCACCAGCAGGCGGGGGTTCGCGACGTAATGGGCTTCGAGCAGCGCCGTGTTCCACGCCGGCTTCTCCGGGCCTCCGCCCAGCGCCGCGTCGTCTTGCGCGCGGGAGACGAGAGGGATCAGCTCTAGGTTGCCCAGCCAGATCTGGGCCGTCGCTCCGATCCGAAGGAACGATTTGTTGGCCGAGCCGGTGCCGGGAATCGGCTCGCCGCCGCTCGCTTCGAAAGTGGTGGGACGGTGTCCCAGATAGCCGAACACGCCCACCCGCTGCGGTCCCAACCCGCCGCCCAAGGGAAAGGCCTGACTCAGCGCGAACATGGCGTCCATGCTCTTGCCGCCCGGCAACCCCGCCTCACCGTCGTCGGTGGTCAGCACGGACACGCTGTAGCGCGTGTAGCTGTTGGACGAGTGACCCGAGAACTCGGCGCCGATCTGGTTGTCTCCCAGGCCGAAGGCGTAGTTGTCGACGCTGCCCGCGGGCTCGTAGTGGTAGGCGTAGAGAAACCCGCCGTTGTTCGACAGCCAGGTGAACCGCTTCTCGGAGAACAGGTTGTCCAGCTCGAACTTGCCGACTCTCAGGTTGGCCCAGGGCGAGTGGCCCAGATTGTCGAAGCGGACGAAGGCCGCCTCGAGTCCGGCGGTGCCGTCGGCGTCCAGGGTCGGCACGAGGCCGAACGTGATGTCCTTGTGCAGCGTCCCCAGCATTAGGAAGTCGACGCCGGAGACATCGAACCCGGACTGCGTGATGGTCTTCTCGCTGGGCGCCGGGTCGATCGGCTGGTGCGTGGTGCTCTCGAGATGCCCCTGCGGCGTGGTGCGCAGGGCGAGCGGGAAGTAGGCGTTGTTCTGAAAGATGGGCGAGTCGCGATCGTTCCCCAGTTGGTAGCCTCGGTCCTTGAAGGCCTGGCCGAACGCGCTCAGCTCCGGCCAGGCGGTGTGGCAGGCCGAGCACGGCAGTCCGTACTTGCGCGCGAACGCCGGAATGGCCATTCGCGTGTGCACGTCGAGCGAGTACGCCGTGTAGGCTGGTTGGCGGCCAGTCACAACTGTGGCTGCGGCCACGCAGGCGCCGGTGAGGAACCACGACCAACGTGCGCCGCCCGTGCCCTTCAGGAACCACGTGATCATCTTCGCCTCCTGTCTGGCATGCAAAGAAGCGCGGCGCCTTCCTTAGACGACCGGCGTGGAGTGCTTCCGAATCGAAACGGTACCCCGCGAGTGTGCCTTGTCAAGATTTTGTGCGGCGCGTGCCTTCATCGTTTCTTCACGCTGTCGCAACGCTCGGTCTCCACTAGACCAACTCAGTAGGGCGTAGCCCGAAATACGAAATTGATCCTCTTGGTCTCGCCGCCGTCTATGATCACGTCCTGGCTCTGCGTTCCGAATCGTTCATGCCACGCAGTAACGGTGTACTTGCCCGGCGGGAGCCCCCCCAAGCTGAACCCCCCGTCGCGGCCCGTCACCGCAGAGTGAGAGGTATTAACAACCGCAAAGTAGCTATGCATCCACGGATGTTCGTCGCACTTGACTGCAATGAACTCGGGCTTCGCAAACGCCGCGTGCACTACCATCCCAGGCAATTGCGCTCTATTCCATCCACGATTCGCCGTCGCGACCGCCTGGATGTTGTGCGTGGTTTGGTCACCGTTATAGATGTCGATCGGCTGGTTCGGCTGCACGACGCTAATGTGCGGGATATACTGGCACCCCTTCTGATCCACCCGGACCGCCTGCGTATCTATAGAAGACGCCTCATCGCCGGCCGAGATGTACACAACAACGTGTCGGAGCGTCTTTCCGGCGCCGGTTACGACGGTTTCGGTCATCACCGGCGTCGCGTGTTGGGCCGCACAGGATGGCTCTTTGGCCATGTCAATGGCTTTCATCTGCGGAGGCGTGCCCGTGTACGTCACGTTACCGCTGACGGTGCCGGAACCCGCGGGTGGCGCCGCCAGCACCATCACTGCTGACCGCACCAGCATCATGATGGCTACAACCGCGATGTACCGTGTTCGCATCGGAAGACCCTGCTTTCTCGGAAATGGATTCGTAAGAATCACTGTCCAGCCCACCTCCGGTGGGCTCAAACTGTCTGGCATCCCACAGACGAATAGTCGCCTCCCGCCAATGAAGCGAGCGTGAAGGGCGCGTGAGGCAATCGTGCGAATCCCTGCGGAGAGGAAGACGGGGGCGGCAGGCGCTCGCGGCGAGCTGGAGCTGACGTCGTTCTAGCACGCACCGTGACAAACCGTGCGGCCGCGGCGAGCGCCGCCGGCGCGACTTCCGACAGGTCCACCGCTGCCAGGACCCGTTCGACGGACCGCGCGGACGGGCCGGCGACGAGCACCGGAGCGTCGAGCGTGCGGATCAGATAGTGCGCCGTGCTGCCACCGAACCCGCGCGCGAGCAGGCCGTGGTGCTTCCCGCTCAGGACGACGAGCTCGGCACCGCCGCCCGCGGTCACGGTCTCGCGCAGGACCAGCGCCGCCCGCCCGATGCGGACTTCCAGGTTCTCCAGGAGGTGCCGCGGCACGGCGTCACGCAGCGCGATCTCGAGTTGGCGCCGCGCATCGTCCGTCAGGTCGCGGGCCAGCGGGGCCGAGTACACGGGCACCTGCGCCAGGCTCGCCGCCGCCCACACGTCCGGCGCCGCATGGACGAGGCGGCAGGGCGCTCGCGCGGCGTCCGCGATCCGCCATCCGAGCGCGGCCGCCCGCACCGACTCCGGCGACCCGTCCACTCCCACGATGACGGGTTTCCGCGACATCCGACGCCTCCTCGTGATCAGCCGATGGAAAGCTCGCCGGGAGGGATGAAGAGCGGCTGAAACACGTTGTAGGCAAGCTTTCGTGCAACGAAAACCGCCGCCCTTGCGTCTTACAGACGTCACGAGGCCAGTGCCAGCCAGACAGGAGTCCCCGATGACAACCCGGATCGCAATTCGGAGCGTGGCGTTCGGCGCGTTGCTCGCCGGGTGCACGGCCGCTCCGCAGCCCCCCGTCCCCATGGTGGGAGCGCCAGGCGACGTCCAAGCCCTCGCCGGAGTGTGGGAGGGATCCTACTCGAGCGCCGCCACCGGCCGCAGCGGCAGCATCTCCTTCACCCTGACCCCGAGCGGCGACAGCGCCTTCGGCGACGTGATCATGATCCCGCGCGGCTGGGGCCGCCCGCTCCGGGCCTGGGACCGGACGGAACAGGGCGGCGTCGCGGGAGCGCGGCTCGCGCCCTACGCCGACCCCGAGACCGGTGCCAAGCTGTTCACCCGGTTCGAGGGCAAGCTCGACCGCGAGAGCATCGAAGGAACCTACACGACCACCGCTCTTGGATCGGCCACGTCGCAGAGCGGGGAGTGGAAGGTGACCCGGCGAAAAGCCTCGTGAGGAATCCCTCCGCCAGATCTCACCGTGCCTTCACGCAACGGGCGAGATCTTACACCGCAAGACTTCAGAGCCAGGAGGCGGTTTCATGTCGTGGAAGCCCATCGTGGTCGGCGTGGATGCCTCGGCGGAGGCGGCCGGGGCGGCGGCGTTCGCGTGGCGGCTCGCGGAGCGGGCCGGCACGAGCTGCCAGCTCGTCCACGCGACACGCGATGCGCTCGCCTCGCTGCAGGCGCCCGAGATCTGGCGCTACCGCAGCGCGGTCGCGGACGAGGCGCTCCGCCGCGTCGCGGAGGCCCTGCGGGGCAAGCTCCCGGCGCCGCTGCTCGAGAAGCTGATCGTGTGGCTCGGGCCGACCGCCGCCGTGCTGAAGCAGGCGGTGGCGAGCGCGGGCGCGGAGCTGGTCGTCCTCGGCGGGAAGCACCACTCCACCCTCGGCCGCTGGTTCGGCGGCAGCACCAGCCTCAACGTGGCGCGCACCACCGAGGTCCCGGTGCTCATCACCGCCGGCGCGCCGACGGCGATCCGCCGGATCCTCGTCGCCGTCGACGTGTCCGGCGCCGCGCGGCCTACACTCGCCGCTGCGGAGCGATTTGCGGCGCTGTTCGGCGCCGAGCTCCGCGCGCTCAGCGTGCTGGAACCGCTCCCCGTCATCTCCGAAGTCACTCCCGTGTACGACGCCTCCGAGTACTACGCGATGACCGAGGAGCTGCTGCAGCGCGACGTCTGGCCGCTGATCCGTACCACAAGCGTCGAGAAGGTGATCCGCCACGGCATGGTCGTGGAGACGATCCTGCGGGAGGTCCACGATTGGCAAGCCGACGCGCTCGTCGTCGGATCGCACGGCAGGGGCTGGGCGGAGCGGGTGCTGGTCGGCAGCGTGACGGAGCGGCTGCTGAACCATCTGCCGACTTCGCTGGTGGTCGTGCCGGTTGCGGCGGCCAAGCTCGTCGCGCAGGCCGACGCGGAGGTCGCGGCGGCCGGCGTGTGAGGTAGGAGGCTTCGTGACGAAAGGAGCAGAGTCATGCCGCTCAAGCCGCTCAAGACGTTCCTCACTGGCCATGAGATCACATATCTCACGATCAGCCACTCGCCGGCATACACGGCGCAGGAGGTGGCCGCCTCCGCCCACATCCCCGGGAACGAGTTGGCCAAGACCGTCGTCGTGAAGATCGACGGCAAGCCCGCCATGGTGGTGCTGCCGGCTTCCTACAGGGTGGACTTCGACCTGCTGCGCGACGTGACAGGGGCACAGCAGGTGACGCTCGCCCTGGAGTCGGAGTTCGAGGACCTGTTTCCCGGGTGCGAACCCGGCGCGATGCCGCCGTTCGGCAACCTCTACGGAATGGACGTGTACGTGGCCGACAGCCTCGCGGAGGACGAGGAGATCGCGTTCAACGCCGGCTCGTACACCGAGCTGATGAAGTTGGACTATCTGGACTTCGAGCGGCTCGTCAAACCGAAGGTATTGCACTTCGCGGCCAGAGTGTAGGGGCGAGCCCTCACCCCCTGTCCCCCTCGCCACGATGTGGAGAGGGGGGACGTTGCATGGCGGCCGAAGACCTCCTCAAGATGAAGTGGTCGTGCTGCTCCAACTGGGGCGGGAGGACTCGAACCTCCAACTTCCCGGTTAACAGCCGGGCGGTCTGCCAGTTGACCTACACCCCATCGCACCGCAACCACCCCCCACACCGTTACCAGACTGCTAACTGGCCGTGTCCAGTGCCAGACGCCAAGCGGTTAACAGTGCAAGACGCCAAAGCGTGAACAGGAGTCAGGGGTCAGAAAACCCTGCGCCCCCGCAACCGAGTGGGTCCGGGGGCGCTGGCGTTCGCCGTGCTGCCAGACGCTACGCCGCCCGGCTCCCGGGATTCGGGCGCCTGTTGCGATTCGGGCCCAAGCTGGCGAACGTCGCCATGACGCCTACACTATCACCCGTCTCACGCGCACGCAAGAGCGTATGCCGCCCATCATCTCGTCCGCCTGGCACCGAGCCGTGCTTGCACGGCGAAGACGTGTACGACATGGTCAAGGTCTTCACGGCAGGTGCGGTCAACGCAGGAGCGTCTGCAGATTCAGCGTCGTCGCCCGGGTCCGGATCTGGTCTTGGACCTGCGGGAACAGCGCCTTGGCTTCGTCCTGAAAGCGATTGAACAGCGCGCGCAGGTCGTCGGCGCTCAGCCGTCGGCCCTGGGCGTAATACTGCTTGGCGACGTGCCCGAGGCCATAAGTGGAGGCGAAGGTGACCGCTGCGCCCGCGGCGAGCCCGCCGGCTGCGCCGATCAGGCCTCCGAGGAGCCCTCGCGCGGCGGTGCCCACGAGCTTTCGCACCACTCCTTCCATCACCTGGGCGGCGGCGCCGAGCCCCAAGGTGGCGGCGAGGTCCTTGATCTGCTCGGCGTCGAGTTGCTGGCCGTAGCGGCGCCCGATCTGGTACACGAGCCGAAGCTGCAGCGGCAGTATCACGACGTTCGCCAGCCGGTCCGGCAGCAGGTCCACGGCGCCGGTGAGGATCGCCTGCTCAAGGATCAGTTGGTCCAGGCCGCCGTCGGACGCTGAGTTGCCCGCGCTCAGGCTGACGGCCGGAGCGGTCACGGGAGCGCCAGCCAGCGCGGCCGCGCTTTGCTCGAGCTCTCCGAGCGCGGCGGGACCGAGCCCGAGGGCGCTGCGCAGCTCGTTCAGGAAGCTTGTTTCTTTCTCATTCACCGGCCCGTCGGCGTGGCAGACGACCAGGGCGGTTTCGTAGGCCAGGCGGCGGGCAGCGTCGCCGGAGAGCCGCCGGGTCAGGTCGCCAAGCGGCACCTGTGCCTTCGCCACGTCCTCGGCGACGGCGTCGAGATTCGTCATGCCCAGCCGGCCCAGAGCGGCCCGGAGCTGAGACAGCTCCTCCGGGCTGGCCTGGCCGTCGGCCATGGCGGCGAGGAACGCGATGGTGACGATGGGCTCGTGATCGGTTTCGTTCATTGTCGCGATCCATGAAGTGGGTTGCCGCGCGCGGGTTTCGCCCACTACGTGATTCGAGGGCCGTACGGTTCCAACTTGCCGTCTCGAACTCCTTGCCGATAGGGGCTGGTCGGGCCGGTTCTGTGGCGGGGTTGATACAGCAGACGGCCACCACACATCGGCTTCGTGGAAGAGACCTTTCAACCTTGCCGCAAAAGCGCACGATGACCGCGTAGGGCGGCTCACCGGACCCTCGTAACTCCAAGCAAGACAAGGACGCCACAGCGCGGTGAGAGTGGCACTCCCCGTGCGTCGGCTGCCGTCGTCCTTTACCTCCACGAGATTGTCATGAAGTGCTGCCGGTTGCTTGCCCTGCCGCTCCTGCTGCTCGCGTTGAGCTGCACAGATGAGCGCCACGCTCTTGCCACGGGCCCATCAAAGCCCGCGGCCGCTGCCGTGACGGTTCCTCAGCTGGACACCACGAACGCCTCGTCGATCTGCCGCGCCTCCGTCCGCGCGCGCCAGGTGGCGCGCCTCCGGCTCGCCGCGACGCCCGCCGATACCGCGGCGCAGCGGAAAACCAAGGCCGTCGACGCCCTCATCAGCAACGCCTGCAGGTAAGCGGAGACCACCATGCGTAAGGTTCTTCTCCTGGCCGGGCTCACGCTCGGCCTGGCCCTTGTGCCCTCAGTCGCTCGCGCCCAGCAGGCGTTGGTGTACTGCCCGATCAATCTGGATCGCGCCGGCTGCGACGCCATCGTCGCCGCACTCTCAGCGGGGAGCGGCTATCCCGGCGGGGTCGACCGCGCCTATGACGGGACCGGCGGGACCGTGGATCTCCGGTCCGCCGACCTCTCCGCCTATCGCGTGTTCGTCGTGCCCTCGCTGGCCCCTCTCGGAGAACGAAGACGCCCGCTATGACTGGCTCGGTGCCATCTCCCCGATACAACTGGCGTCGGACGTGGGACTCCAAGTGTACGACAGCGTGCGCGCGCTCACGGCGACGGGGACCTCGATCCTCGCGTCGGGAGGCGGCAAACTCGCCTATTCCAGCATGGCCGCCCTCGGCCTCGCGACACCCTTCCCCAGCCCCGGCCTCAGCCTGGACGCCGTGGGCTCGACCGGCACGTCCAAGGGCGGGCAGGTCGTCCTCGGCACGCTGGCGGCCGGGAACACCAGCTCAGCCAAGATCTCGACCGACCGGCGCGACTATCTCCCGGGCGACACGGTGACGTTGAGCGGCACCGGGTGGGCGTCCGGCGAGACCGTGACCGTGAACCTGCACGAGGATCCGTTGGTGCACGACGACCGCATGCTGACCGCGGTCGCCGACGCGTCGGGGAGCTTCACCAACCGGGATTTCGCCCCCGAGGCGCACGACTTCGGCCTGCGCTTCGTCCTGACGGCGACCGGCGAGACATCGGGGATGCGGGCGCAGACGACGTTCACGGACGGCGACGCGAAGGACGGCGACGGCACCATGACCGTCAGCCCCGACAGCCTGACCGCCGGCCAGAGCGGTGTCACCCTGACCTTCACGTTCGCGGCGCCCAGTGGGGGGGACTTCGGGAGCAACTCCAAGGTGTACGTCGTGGTGCCCGCCGGTTGGACGACGCCCCAGAAGAGCAACGCTGCAAACGCCGGCTACGTGACGATCACGAGCACGAGCTGCAGCCACCCGTCCGTCGGGACCGGGAGCGACCTAACGTTCACGGGCAACACGATCAACATCACTCAGAACTGCGCAGCGAAGGCCGGGTTCACCCTCGCCTACGGCAACGCCGCCACGAGCGCACCGTCAGCCACGGGGCTCTACACCTTCAGCACCAGCACGGACAATTCTGCGGTGTCGGGAAGCGCGAAGAACATAGCGGTTCAGCCGTTCGTGACGGTGAAGATCGGCACGACAACGGCGCTGAGCCTGACCTCCGGCGCCAACCCATCGAAGTACGGGCAGTCGCTCACATTTGCGGCCTCGGTGACGCCGAGTGCGGCGACGGGCACCGTCAGCTTCTACGATGGCGGCACCTGCGCCGCTCCGGGGAGCACGCTGGCGAGCGCCGTGGCCTTGAGCGGCGGCCAGGCGAGCTTCTCCACCTCCACGTTGTCGCTGGGCACGCACACCATTCTCGCCTGCTACAGCGGGAGCGCCGCCCACTACGCCAGCTCCGCCAGCACGACGCAGACGGTCAATGCCGCCGAGGCCGCCGACGGGTACGGCACCATGACCGTGAGCCCGACGAGCGCGAGCGCCGGCCAGACTCCGGTCACCTTGACCTTCACGTTTGCAGTGCCGTCGGGCAACTACGCGTTCTCGGACGGTTCCAAGCTAAAGATCGTGATCCCGTCGGGTTGGACGCCGCCACAGAACGGCACCTCCGGCGCCGCCGGATACGCGCAGGTGTCCAGCTCGAACAACACCTGTCCCGCGGGCGCGCCGGCGAGCGGGACGGTGAGCGTCACGGTCTCCGGCGACACGATCGTGATCGACCATTCGTGTGACAACGGCAACCAGTTCCAGGTGACCTTCAGCGGCGTCACCGCTCCGCTGAGCGTGGGACCAGCCACGTTCACCGCGCTCACGGACAACAGCGGGGTCTCGGGTGAGGCGGCGAGCATCGCCGTGCAGCCGGCCGTGACGGTGAACAAGGCGAGCACGACGACGACGGTGACATCGGGCACCAATCCCTCGACGTACGGGCAGTCGGTGACCTTTACGGCCACGGTGGCGCCACAGTACAGCGGGACGCCGACGGGGACCGTCAGCTTTTACGATGGCGGATCCTCCTGCACCAGTCCGGGAACCCTGCTGGCGGGCGCAGTGGAGCTGAGCGGGGGGCAGGCGAGCACCTCCAGCTCCAGTCTGTCGGCCGCTACACACACGATCCGCGCCTGTTACGGCGGAGACGCCAGCTTCAATTCCGGTGGCGGCAGCGTGTCGCAGGTGGTCGCGAAGGCCAGCCAGACGATCACGTTCACTTCGACCGCGCCCAGCAACGCGGTGTTCGGCGGACCCACCTACACCGTGACGGCGACGGCCAGCTCCGGCCTGACGGTCACCTTCGGAAGCTCCACGTCTTCGGTGTGTACCGTGAGCGGGAGCACGGTCAGCTTCGTGGGGGTTGGCACCTGCACGGTGACGGCGAGCCAGTCGGGGAACACCAATTATCTGGCGGCGCCCCAGGTGACCCAGAGCTTCACGGTCTCCCCTGCGGAGGCCGCCGACGGCTACGGCACGATGACGGTCAGCCCGACCAGCGTGAACGCTCTCCAGACCGCGGTCACGCTGACCTTCACGTTCGCGGTGCCGTCGGGGAACTATGCGTTCTCGGACAGCTCCACGGTCAGGATCGTGGTCCCGTCGGGCTGGACGGCACCGCAGACCGCCGCTTCCGGCGCACCCGGATACGTGCAGGTTTCCAGCTCGAACAACACCTGTCCCGCGGGCGCGCCCGCGAGCGGGACGGCGAGCGTCACGGTCGCCGAGGATACGATCACGGTCGGCCAGTCTTGCAATAACGGCCAGCAGTTCCGACTGACCTACGGCAATGTCACCGCTCCGGCAGCCGGCGGGCCCTACGTCTTCACCACCCTCACGGACAACAGCGGAGTCCCGGGCGACGCGGACAGCATCGCGGTGCAGCCCTCGGTGACGGTGAACAAGCTCGCCACGACGACGACGGCGAGTCGGACCGCCGGCGCCACTCCGTCGGCGTTCGGGGATCTCCTGACATTCGCGGCCACGGTGGCGCCCAGTGCGGCGACGGGGACCGTGAGCTTCTACGACGGCGGCACCTGCGCGGCTCCGGGGAGCACGCTGGCGGGTTCGGTGGCCCTGAGCGGCGGGCAGGCGACCTTCTCCACGGCCGCCCTGTCCGGCGGTTCGCACACCATCCTCGCCTGTTACTCAGGCGACGCCACCTACAACGCAAGCTCCGGGAGCATCGCGCAGGCGGTCAACGCCCTTCAGGCCGCCGACGGGTACGGCACCATTGCCGTCAGCCCGACAGGCGTGACCGCCGGCCAGAACAACCTCACCCTGAGCTTCACGTTCCAGGTCCCGGCGGGCGGCTACGACTTTGCCAACAGCTCCAAGGTCAACATCGCCTTCCCGTCATCCTGGACGGCGCCGGTGAACGACCCCGGCGGCAACGGCGACGTGACCATTACCAGCGCGACCTGCTCTGGGCTCTCGACCGGGAGGAACAACATCACGATCTCCGGCCGCACGGTCACGGTCGACCACTCCTGTGACAACGGCCAGCAGTTCGTCCTGACGTACAGCAAGGCCACCGCCCCGACGAGCCTGGGCGCGTACACCTTCACCACCACCACGGACAACGCCGGGGTGTCGGGAAGCGCGCAGAATGTCGCGGTCCAGCCGATCGTGACGGTGTACAATTCCAGCTCGACGTCGCTGAGTCGGACGTCGGGCACTAATCCGTCGACCTACGGGCAGTCCCTGACCTTCACGGCCACGGTGTCGCCCAGCGCGGCGACGGGCACCGTCAGCTTCTACGACGGCGGCACCTGCGCGGCGCCCGGGAGCACGCTGGCGAGCACGGTGGCCTTGAGCGGCGGCCAAGCGAGCTTCTCGACTCCGGCGGGCGATGGCCTGTCGCCCGGCTCGCACACGATCCTCACCTGTTACAGCGGGAACGCGACCTACATCGCCAGCTCCGCGAGCATCTCGCAGACCGTCAACGCGGCTCAAGCTGCCGACGGTACCGGCACGATGACGGTCACGCCGGCCAGCGTCACGGTCAACCAGAGCGGAGTGACGTTGACCTTCACGTTCGCGGTGCCTGCGGGGAACTACGACTTCGCGAACAGCTCCACGGTGAAGATCGTGGTCCCGTCGGGCTGGCCGACGCCGCAGGACGGCACCTCGAGCGCCGCCGGCTACGTGCGGATCTCCAGCGAGACGTGTTCTGGGGTCTCGAACGGGACGGGTAACACGTCCGTCTCCGGCAACACCATCACGGTCACACACTCCTGCGACAGCGGCGAGCAGTTCGTTCTCCTCTACGGGAACGCCGCCACCGCCGCGCCGGCGACGGCGGGGTCCTACACCTTCACCACCAGCACGGACAACAGCAGTCCATCGTTAGGCACGCCGCAGCCCATCGCGGTCCAGCCTGCGGTGACGGTGAACGGGCTCAACACCACGACGACCGTGAGCCTGACTGCCGGCACCAACCCGTCGGCCTACGGGCAGTCGCTGACCTTCACGGCCTCGGTGGCGCCCAGCGCGGCGACGGGCACCGTCAGCGTCTACGACGGCGGCACCTGCGCGGCGCCCGGGAGCACCCTGGCCGGCTCGGTGGCGTTGAGCGGGGGGCAAGCGAGCTTCTCCACGTCCGCTTTGTCCGGCGGCTCGCACACGATCCGCGCCTGTTACAGCGGCGACGCCTCTTACAATGCCAGCTCCGGGACCGCCACGCACACGGTCAACCAGGTCGGCCAGACGATCACGTTCACTTCGGCCGCGCCCAGCAACGCGGTCGTGGCCGGGCCGACGTACACGGTGACGGCGACGGGAGGCGCTTCCGGGAACCCGGTGACCTTCGGGACCGCAACGCCCCTCGTCTGCACGGTGAGCGGGAGCACGGTGAGCTTCGTCGGGGCCGGCAGCTGCACGGTGACCGCCGACCAGGCGGGAAATGCCACCTACGCGGCGGCGCCCCAAGCGACTCAGAGCTTCGCGGTCGGCCAGGCGGCCCAGACGATCTCCTTCACCTCCACCGCGCCGGGCGACGCGGTCATCAACGGACCGACGTACACGGCGACCGCCACCGCCAGCTCGGGGCTGGCGGTGACCTTCGGGAGCGCGACTCCACTGGTCTGCACCGTGAGCGGGAACGCCGTCAGCATGGTCGGCGCCGGCTCCTGCACCGTCACCGCCGACCAGACCGGAAACGCCAACTACCTGGCCGCCTCCCAAGTGACCCAGAGCTTCACCGTCACGAACCCGGCACAGGCCATCATCTTCACCTCGACGGCGCCGACCAGCGCGGTCGTGAATGGGCCGACGTACACGGTGACGGCAACCGGAGGCGCCTCCGGGAACCCGGTGACCTTCGGCAGCGCGGTCCCCTCCGTCTGCACGGTGAGCGCGAGCACGGTGAGCTTCACCGGGGCCGGCACCTGCACCGTCACAGCCGATCAGGCAGGGAACGGGACGTACCAGCCGGCGCCCCAGGCCACTCAGAGCTTTACGGTCGGCAAAGGGACCGCCACGCTCACCCTCTCGGACCTGAGCCACACCTATGACGGCACGCCCAAGGCGGCGACCGTCACCACCAGCCCGGCCGGCCTGACCGCGGTGACCGTGACCTACTACGGCCCGAGCACCGCGACCGAGGAGGGCTCCACCACTCCCCCGACCAACGCGGGTGACTACACCGTGGTGGCGACGCTCAGCAACGCCAACTACCAGGCGACCGACGCCACCGGCACGCTGCACATCGCCAAGGCGAGCCAGACGATCAGCTTCGGCGCGCTGAGCGGGAAGACCTTCGGCGACGCCGACTTCACCGTGAGCGCGACGGCGACGTCGGGCCTCGCGGTGAGCTTCACGGCGAGCGGCGACTGCACCGTGACGGGCGACCTGGTCCACATGACGGGGGCCGAGAGCTGCACCGTCACCGCAAACCAGCCGGGGAATGCCAACTACGACGCAGCCGCGAACGTGCCGCAGTCGTTCACCATCGGGCAGGCAGCGAGCAGCACCGTCGTGACCTTCGAGGCGGGGCCGTATGGCTACCGCGGCTCGGCCTTCACGGCGACCGCCCAGGTGACGGGCGCGGGCGGGCTGGCGGCACCGGTGACGGTCGGCTACAGCGGCGACTGCACCACCGTCACGAGCGCCAACGGCTGCACGGCGACGGCGACCTTCGCCGGCGACGCGAACCACACCGGCAGCAGCGACTCGAAGAGCATCACGATCACGAAGGCGAATGCCAGCATCCCGGTCAACGGCTACAGCGGCATCTACGACGGCGCAGCGCACGGCGCGACGGGCTCGGCGACGGGCGCCCTGAGCGAGGACCTGAGCAGCCTGCTGCACCTGGGCGCGAGCTTCACCGACGTGCCGGGCGGGACGGCCAGCTGGACCTTCGACGGCACCACGAACTACAACGCGTCGAGCGGCACCGCGCCGATCGCAATCACGAAGGCGACGCCGACGGTGAGCGCCTCGGCCACCAATGCGACCTATACGGGGAGCCCCTACGCCGGCGGCAGCGGCTCCGCCAAGGGCGTCCTGAACGAGAATCTGACACCCGCGGTCACGTTGCGATACGCGGGCAGCGGTGCCACGACGTACGGGCCGAGCGCGACGGCGCCGACCGGGGCCGGCACGTACACCGTGCGCGTGAGCTTCATCGGCAACGTCAACTACACCGCCGGCGGGGCGAACGCGGCCTTCACGATCAACCAGGCGAGCCAGGCCATCACCATCACTTCGACCGCACCGGCGAACGCGGTCTACTCCGGCCCGACCTACACCGTCACGGCCACCGGCGGCGGCTCGAGCAACGCCGTCACCTTCGGAACCGCGACGCCTACGGTCTGCAGCGTGGCCGCGAACGTCGTGAGCTTCGGCGGCGTCGGCGACTGCACGATCACGGCCAACCAGCAGGGCAACGTCAACTACCTGGCGGCGGCGCAGGTGACGCAGACCTTCACGGTCGGCAAGGCGACGCCGACCATTACCTGGTCCAACCCGGCGGGCATCACCTACGGAACGGCGCTGTCCGCTACGCAGCTCAACGCGACGCCTTCGGTTGCCGGCTCGCTCGTGTACACGCCGGCCTTGGGGACCGTCCTGAACGCCGGGAACGGGCAGACTCTGCACGTCGCCTTCACGCCGACGGACGCCGACAACTACAACGCGGCGTCGAAGGACGTGACCATCAACGTCGCCAGGGCGCCGCTCAACATCACGGTGGATCCGAAGTCCACGCAGTACAGCGACCCGTTGCCGGCGTTCACCGGCTCGGTCGGCGGCGTTCAGAACGGCGACAACCTGACGCTCTCGTACGGAACGGCTGCCACCATGACGAGCCAGCCGGGGACCTATGCGATCACCTACACGATCCTGGACCCGGACGGGAAGCTCGGCAACTACTCCTACACGCCGTCCTCGGGCACCCTGACCGTGACCAAGGAGGATGCGCGCTCCACCTGGAGCGGCCTGATGTACTATTCGACCGCGTCCACCAGCTCGAGCAGCGCCAACGTGACGCTCCAGGCCACCATCCAGGACATCACGGCGGTGCCCACCGACCCGGCGACGGACGCCTATCCGGGCGCCATCCTCACCAGCGTCGTCCGGTTCGTGAACCGGGATGCCGGCAACGCCGTCCTGTGCACCGCCGCGCTGGCGCTGGTGACCCCCGGCGACGCCAAGACCGCCATCGCCTCCTGCGCCTGGACGGCGAACATCGGGAACGGCGACGCGGTGCAGTTCACCATCGGCGTCCAGATCGGGGCCACGGGCGGGAACTACGGGCGCGACAACCCGGCCGAAAACGTGGTGATCACCGTGGCCAAGCCGCTCTCCGGGTTCACCGCCGGCGGCGGGTACGTCGTGAACCAGGCGTCGGCGGGCAGCTACGCGGGCGACCCCGGCCTCAAGACCAACTTTGGCTTCGGCGCGAAGCTCAACAGGAGCGGCACCAACCTGCAGGGCGGCGTCAACATCATCGTCCGCAGGGGCGGGCGGGTGTACCAGATCAAGAGCACCGCGATCAACTCGCTCTCGTTGCAGGCCTCGCCCACCCCGCCGGGCGGGACCGCGCAGTTCGTGAGCAAGGCGAACCTGACGGACGTCACCAACCCGCTCGCGCCGATCTCGCTGGGTGGGAACTACACCTTGCAGATGACGGTCAACGACCAGGGCGAGCCCGGCTCCTCCGACTTGATCGGCTTCCAGCTGACCAGCGGCTCCACCCTGCTCTTCTCGAGCAGCTGGTCGAGCGCGAGGACGAACGACCAGCTACTGGGCGGAGGGAACGTGCAGGTCAGGTAGACCCCGCAGGCGTGCACGCGGGAAGGCCGTTTCTGAGGTCTAGTACTTCAGCCCGGCCTTCTCCGCGAACGCCTTCGCCGCCGCTTCCTGCTCCGGCGTCAGGTGCTCCGGGACCTCCACCCGCACCTCGACATACTGGTCCCCGCGGCGGCCGTTCTTCTCGATCCCCTGCCCCGCGATCCGGAACTTCTGGCCGTGCTGAGTGCCGGATGGCACTCTGAGGACGACGCGGCGACCATCGAGCGTCTTCACCTTGATCTTGGTGCCGAGCATCGCCTGGGCAAGATTGATCGGCACGACGCAGATCACGTCGAGCCCCTCGCGTCGGAAGAACCGGTCGGGCTCGACCTGGAGGACGACCACGACGTCGCCCTTTCCCTTCGTCCCCTGCCCTTTCAGGCGCAGCTTCGCGCCGTCCTCGGTTCCGGGCGGCACGGTGATCACCAGCCGCTTGTCGACCCGCATCTCGCCGCTGCCGTTGCAGGTGCGACACCGCTCCGACGGCACCTTCCCCTTGCCGCGGCACACCGGGCACGGCCGGTTCACCGCGAATCCGCCCTGCCCGAACGAGATCGTGCCACGCCCGCGGCACTCGGGACAGGTGGAGACGGTGGCGCCCGGCGCCGCGCCGCTGCCGCCGCAGGTGGGGCAGACCTCCGTCATCGGCAACGTCACCGGCACCTTGCCGCCCAGCGCGGCGACGCGGAACGGGATCGTGGCGGTGGTCTCGACCTCCTCCTCCTCCAACCCGCCGGGGCCGGTGGCTCCCCGCCGCCCGAAGATCGAAGAGAACAGGTCGCCCAACCCGCCGAAGTCCGAGAGATCGAACTCGGCGCCGGCGTTCTGGTAGGTGGCCCCGCCTGCCCCACCTCCCCCGCGCCCCGTGCCGGCGAACGCGCCGTAGCGCCGCAGCTGGTCGTACTTTTTCCGCTTCTCCGGGTCGCTCAGCACGTCATGCGCTTCGTTGATCTCCTTGAAGCGCTCGGACGCCTGGGGATTGCTGGGATTGCGGTCGGGGTGGTACTGCTTGGCCAGACGGCGGAACGCCTTCTTGACGTCGTCCACCGTCGCCGTTTCCGCCACGCCCAGTACCTGGTAATAGTCCTTCCGCGCGGCCATCAGCCGGTCTCACCCCCCGGAGCCTGCGCGTCCCCGCCCCCGCCCCACCCGCCGCCCCGCTCGGTCCGCTCGTCCTGCCACGTGAGCACCTCCACCCGCGCCGGCCGGAGGAGCTGCCGGCCCAGTAGATAGCCAGGCTGGAGCACCGCGCCCACGGTGTGGTCCTTCGCGGGATGGTCCGCTCGGCGCATGGTCACCGCTTCGTGCAGGTTGGGGTCGAACGGGACACCGACCTGATCCACCCGCGTCACGCCGATCGCCTCCAGCTGCTTCCAGAACTTGCGCTCCACCATGTCGACCCCGTCGTGGATGGTCTTCGCGTCGGTCTTTTCGGGATCGACGTGCGCAAAGCGGGCGAGGTCGTCGAGCGCGTCCACCAGGCGCTGGAGGACATCGGCCTGGGCCCGGGCCCACAGCTCGCTCCGTTCCTTCAGCGCGCGTTTGCGGGCCTGATCGGCGGCGCCCGGCTGCGGCGCCTCCGGCTGCTCCAGCCGCTCGGCCCGCCGGGGCTGCTTGTCGTTGTCTTTCATGGGTTCCGTTCCACTAGGCAATCGGTATGCCGGCCGGCAGGCGCCGTTTTGACGCCCGCGGGAATCCCGTGCAAGCTTCGGAAGCTACTACCGGACAAGAAGATAGCCGCCAGCCGCTGCGCTGTCGAGCCACCTGTCGCTACGACGGTACCTCGTACGCGTGACGGGCGGCAGCGGGTTTCGTGGCAGCGGCCTCGCGGCGCAGCGCCCGCTTCAGCCCGCCGGTACGTGCCCGGCCGCAAACGCCAGGATGTCTCCCAGCGCGCGCTCGCGCTGCGGGTCGTGCAGGATCTCGTGGTACATCTCGGGATACCACCGCACCTGCACCGCGCTCTTCAAGCCGTCGGCGAACGCCCGTGCGAGGTGGGCGTCGACGATCCGATCCTCGCCCGCGAGCAGAAACAGGAGCGGGCACTCGATACGATACCCGTCCGCGACCACCGCGCGTTGCGCCCAGCGGATCTCACGCCATGCACCGGGCGTCATCACGTCGTGCACCGCGGGGTCCTCCGCATAGGCCCTGTTGATCGCGGGATCGCGGCTCAAGTGCTCCGCGTCGAGGTTCGCCGGGACGCGGACCGTCGGCCACAGGTCGGCGAGGACCCGGGCCCCGATCTTCTTCCACCAGGGCGGCCGGAAGGCGAGGCCGAGCCACGGGCACACGAGGACTGCTGCGGCGACCGGATCGCTCGGCTGGGTCTCCAGGTAGCGCAGCGCGACGAGCCCGCCGAAGGAGATCCCGAGCAGCAGTTGCGGCCGGTCGGCGCGGCGCCGGGCGACGCGCCGGAACGCCTGGAGGTCGCCGAGCAGCTGGCTGAAGCGGGACAGATAGCCCCGGCGACCGCCCGAGCGCGCGTGGCCGCGCTGGTCGAGCAGGTAGGCGGCGAGGCCCGCATCGCGCAGCCGCTCCCCGACCTCGCGCCAGCGGCCCGCGTGATCCGACCAGCCGTGCAGCACGAGCACGGCGGCGCGCGGCGCGCGCGGCTCGTAGGCGTCGTAAACGAGCTGGGTGCCGTCGGGCGCGGTGAGGGTCGGCATCAGGTCTGTGCGAGCAGCCGGCGGAGCAGATCGAGCGCGGCTTGGGCGCTGCGGCGGCGGATCTCGTCACGGTCGCCCGGCAACACGCGCTGCACGGCGCGGGTGGTCGTGTGAACGCGGGCCGCGAGCCACACCGTCCCGACGGGTTTCTCGGGCGTGCCGCCGCCCGGGCCCGCGATCCCCGTCACGGCGAGGGCAGTGTCCGTCGAGAACAGCCGCTGGGCGCCCTCGGCCATCGCGCGCACCGTCTCCTCGGACACCGCGCCGTGGGCCTCGAGGGTCTCGAGCGGGACCTTGAGCGCGGCCGTCTTGATGACGTCGGCGTAGGCGACCACGCCGCCGATGAAGGTGTCCGAGGCGCCGGGGATGTTGGTGATCCGCTCGGCGACCAGGCCGCCGGTGCACGACTCGGCCAGCCCGAGCCGGTGGCGGCCCCGGCGCAGCGCGTCGAGCACGACCGCGGCGAGATCGACATCGTCCGCACCGTAGCAGTGCTCGCCCGCGACCCGCTCGAGCCGGCGGGCGGCGGCAGCGAGCCGGGCATCAGCCTCTCCCTGCTCGAGGCCCCACGCGGTGAGGCGCAGGTCGACGCCGTCCGGAGACGGCAGGTACGCGAGTGTGAGCGGGGCGATCTCGGCCTCGATCGGCCCGATCCGCTCGGCAAGCGCCGATTCGCCCACGCCGGTCGTGCGGATCGTGCGTGACAGGACCACGCGCGGCGGGCCGCCGCCCGCCGCGCGCCGCGCCAGCCGCGGCAGCACCTCGTCGGCGAGCAGGCCGCGCATCTCGCGGGGCACGCCCGGCAGGAGCACCGCTACCCGGCCGCGGGCGTCCTCCACCCAGAGGCCGGGCGCAGTGCCACGCGGGTTGGGCAAGATCGTCGCTCCCTCCGGCACTTCGGCCTGGCCGCGGTTCGAGTCCGGCATGGGCCGCCCGAGGCGCCCGAAGCGGGCTGCGATGCCGGCCAGCAGCGGCTCGTCAAGCACGAGCCGCTTGCCGAACAACTCCGCCACGACGGTCTTGGTCACGTCGTCACGCGTGGGCCCGAGCCCGCCGGTGGTGAGCACGAACCCGGTGCGCTCGAGTGCGTCGGCGACCGCCGCGCGGATCGCGTCGGGCCAGTCGGGAACCGCGGTGCGCCTGGTGACCTCCGCCCCGACGGCCGCCAGCGCGCGCCCCAACTCGGCGCCGTTGGTGTCCACGGTCTGGCCGAGCAGGAGCTCCGTGCCGACGGTGACGATCTCGAGCTTCACCCGCCGCCCCTGAGCAGCGCGCGGTAGCGGTAGAGGTACACGAGCAGCGAGTACACGGTGAGGAGAATCGCCCCGGCGAGCGTCACCGCGACGACCGCGCCGTGGAACTGGTCCCAGAAGTTGCGGAACCAGCCCGCGAACGGGTGCGCCGCCAGGGCGTCCTTCCACGCGAACCAGAAAAGCGTCGCGCCGATGAAGACGTTCTGCACGACGGCCTTGAGCTTCCCCGCGCCCATCGCCGGGATCACCACCCCGCGCCGTTTCGCGAAGAACCGGAACCCCGTGATGAGCAGCTCGCGGCCGATGAGCAGCAGGGCCACCCAGACCGGCAGATTCCCCCACCAGGGGATGCGGTAGTCCACCAGGATCGTCGGGTGCCGGGTGAGCCAGAAGATCGGGATGAGGGTCGCGAACAAGAGCAGCTTGTCGGCGATCGGGTCGAGCAGCTGTCCCAGCTCGCTCACCTCGTTGTAGCGGCGCGCGAGGTAGCCGTCGACCACGTCGGACGCGCCCGCTGCGAGGAAGATCAGGAACGCGATGACCTTGGGCCAGTAGCCCTGGATGAACGGCAAGAGCGCGATGACCGGCGTGAGGCAGATGCGCGCGAGAGTGAGGATGTTGGGCAGGGTCCACCGCATGGGACCGTCCCCCCTAGCTCAGCGTCTTCAACACCATCTTGCTGACCATCTTCAGGGTGTCGAACACGCCGTC
>WNGF01003062.1_pt1 | contig 31163 bp, 21 predicted proteins | sample 5400641 | NCBI WGS metagenome assembly WNGF01 (sample SAMN13153371, study PRJNA577476) | soil metagenome | isolation source: 80 cm soil or saprolite under grassland replicate 2 | place: USA:California | collected 2016-06-15 | reverse complement strand
GAGGTTCCAGGTCGGCGAATGCTGCCACGCGACGGCGGCGGCGCGGACGGTCGCGTCCTCCTCGACGCGTGCGACGCGCGGATCGAGCGCGAGCGCGGCTGCGGCGGCGGCGCTCGCGCGGACCGAGAAACCGCGGAACGCGTGCTCGTACACCCGGAGGACGATGACGCCGTGGCGCCGCGCGAGCTCGCCGGCGACCGCGTCCGGGTGTGCGGCCTCCGCGTGCGCGAGCTGCACGACGTACATCTGCGGGACCGCGGATGTCGCACGGACGATCCGCTCCGAGCCGGTCACGGCGGCCGAGGATCCGGTGGAGCGCGAGCACCCAGCCAGGGCGAGCAGCGTGGACGAGAAGACGGCGGCGAGCCTCACGGAATGGCGCTTCGGCATGGTCTCTCCCTCCCCGGGCCCACCGTCCACCGACGGTACGGCCCTGCACTGCTCGTCTGGTCGGCGCCTCAGCGCGCCGCGTGCGCCCCGCCGCCGGCGATCCGCATCGCGGCGACGGCCCGGTCGTCGATCGCGACGCCCGCGCTCCGCATCGTCTCGTCCACGAACTGCTTGAACCGCTGCTCCCGCCGCTGCGCCACGAGCCGCTGCCGCAGCAGGTCCTTCAGGTCGTCGAACGTCGGGCGCTGCTCCGGCTCGCGGGCGACGAGCTTCACGACGTGCAGCGCGCGCTCGCCCTCGACGACGCGCGGCAGGATCGCCCCCGCCTGCGTCAGCTCGAACGCGGCGGCCGCGAGCTCGGGCCCGAACGCCGCAGCGAGCTCCTCGCGGCTCATCGGGGGCAGCTCGCCGTTCGTGCCGCGGGTGCGCGGGTCCTCGGAGCGGAGCCGCGCGAGGTTGCCGAACGCGTAGTGATCGGAGGCGCTCGAGCGCGCCGCCGCGAGGGCGGACTGCGCCACCCCGCGCTTCCGCTCGCGGGTCGCCGCGTCGTGGGCGTCGAACGTGACGACCGCGAGGCGGACGCGCTCCGGCCGCTGCAGCTCCTTCTCGTGCTCGGCAAAGTAGGCGCGCAGCTCGTCATCCGTCGGCTTCCGGCTCCGCTCCGGCTCCTCGAAGTCCTTCTCGACGAGCAGCGCCGCGAGCTCCTGCGCGTACCTGCGCGCGAACTCGGGATCGCGGTGGTAGCCCTTCGCCTCGGCGCGATGCGCGAGCACGAGGGTCCGGACGTGCGCATCGACGAACTCCTTGCGCTCGTCGAGCCCCGCGAGGCGCTCGCGGATGGGCGCCGGCTGCGCGTCGATCAGCCGCTCCAGCTCGGCGACCGTGAGCGCGTGGCCGTCGAAGCGGGCGACCGCGACGCCGTCGGCGCCGCGGTCGAGCGGGCTCGCCGCCACCCCGCGGCGACCCATCCCGTACCCGGTCGCACCGGCGATGGCCGCGACGGCGATCGCGGCGACGGCGAACGGCAGGGCCCGCCTCCTCCTCTCTCCAGGCCCCGCGTTCACTGCTCCCCCAGCCGGCCGAGCTTCGCGCCGGTTCGAAGCAGGGCGTACTTGCTCGTCGAGGGGTCGAACCGGAACGTCGCGTCCCGGTACCGGTCGCGGCCGATGACGACGTCGGGGAAGACGAGGTCGGGAATGGCCCGGCCCTTCACCTTCTTCAACCGGTACCTGCCCTTCGGCACGTCCTCCTGCCCGGGCTCGGGCTCGGTCCACACGACGAAGCTCGTGGTCAGCGCCCTGACGAACGATACGCCGTCGCGGTTGATGAGCACTTCCGGCTGGTAGCTGGACTCGTCCTTGTACTTGATGATGACGTCCTGGAGGGAATCGCCGTTCAGGTCGACGAAGTCCACGGCGATCCCGGTCACGTCCGTCGTCGTCGACTCCTGGAAAGCGGCCTTCTTCTTGGGCGTGTCGATCGTGATCGAGATCTTGAACCCGTCCTTCACGGAGTACGAGACGACGACGCTGCGGTCGGCGCTCGCCGCCCGCCCGTCGAACGTCTGGGCGACCGGACGGGCCGGGACCAAGAACGTGGACCCGATGAATGCGGTGACGATGATGCCGCGCATGCGACCTCCTGCGGCCCGCGGACGGGCCCGCGTCTATTTCTTCGGCTTCGGGCGCACCTTTCGCGTCTCACGTCATCGCGTCCGCGTCGGGGCCTCGGACGGCCCTTCCGACGCCGCGCACCGGAAGCCGATGAAATCGCTCACCTCGTCGGGCTCGAGACCGTACCGTGTCGTCGCGAAGAAGGACGACCGGCGATCGCCCTTCACGTTCGTCGTGAAGTTGCCTCCCCTGACCACCTTACGAGTGCCCTGGGGCGGTCCCGACGGGTTCCGGTCCGGAGACCGGCCGTAGAAATCCTTCGCGTACCAGTCGGCCACCCACTCCGAGACGTTCCCCGCCATGTCGGCGATCCCGTACCCGGAGTCGTCGCGCGCGAACGAGCCGACGTCGAAGAGCTTGGGCCCCCCGACCGCCGCCGCGCCCTTCTGGAAGGGCCCGTCCCCCCAGGGATTCACCGTCTCGCGCGGTCCGCGCGCCGCCTTCTCCCACTCCGCCTCGGTCGGCAACCGCTTTCCGATCCACCGGCAGTACCGATCGGCGTCGGACCAGCTGACCTCGCGGATCGGCTGCGCGTCCCGGAAGCTCGCGAACCACTCTTCGTCCGTGAGGCCGGGATCGCCGGACGTGATCTTCGCGCAGACCCCGGCGGCGATGCACTTCTTGTACGAGGCGACCGTGACCTCGATCCGATCGATCCGGAACGCGTCGAGGAACACGCGGTGCGCGGGTCTCTCGTCGGTACCCGCGGCGGTCGCGGCGAGCGCCATCGCGGCGGCGGCGGTCGCGGCGAGCGCCATCGCGGCGGCGGCGGTCGCGGCGAGCGCCATCGCGGCGGCGGCGCTCGCCCACGCGCCTCGCCGCGTCGAGTGCGACCGGGGCGTGGCCGGCTCGCGGCTCACTTCGTCCCCTTCTTGACGACCTTCGGCGGCTTCGGCTCCGGCTTGTGTTCGCGGAAGAACGTCGTCCCGCCGAGCACGGTGCCCGGGAGCTCCACCTTGTTCGTGTCGATGAACTTCTGCTTGAACGTGCTCCCCGCCCCGCCGATCAGCGCCGTCCCCTCGAAGTACGTCCCGCCATGTGTCGGATCAGCGCCGCCCAGGACCGTATCGATCACCGCGGCGCGAACCGCCAACGACTTCGCGTGCTTCGTCGAGTGCGTCTGCTTCGCCCGGTAGAAGTCGGCGGCCTCGTTCGTGCGCCCGAAGAACCACTTCGGGAACCTCGCGGATTGATACATCGTGAGTCCCTTCTCGGCCCCCTTGTTCTTGATGGTGTGGGCGATGCCGGAGAGCTCGGGGCCCGGCGCCTCGGGAGACGACTCGCCGTACACGGTCGCCGCCACCTCGTGGAAGTGCGAGATGGTCAGACCGGTGTCCACGAGCTGATACCCCACGCTCTTGCGGCCGTAGGTGCGCGTCTGCTCCGCGACGAGAACCCGAGTGCCGTCCCCGATCGTGGTGACGTACTTGCCGCTTCGCAGGAAGACCTCGTCGTTCCCGTCCGGATCGACGTACGCGAGCGGATTGCTCAGGACGTAGGAGTACACCGCCAGCCGCTTCGGCTCGTACGGACGGTTGCTGTCGCCGGTCTCCTGCGCGCTCAGCATGTCCCCGAGGGCCGCGTCCACGCTCGTCCAGAGGACGTGTACGGGATCGAAGTATCGGGCGCCGAAGTAGTAGAGGCCGGTCTCCTCGTCGAACTCCTTGGACGTGAAGAGGAACTGCTGACGGTGCACCGGCGCGCCGTCGGAGTCGCTCTGCGGATCACGCCAGACCTCGCCGTACGGGAAGTACTCCACGTGTTCGTGAACTCGACCGTTCTGGTCCGTCACCCACGACGTCGAGCCGAGCTGGTCCGAATGGTAGTAGTAGGTCTCGGGCCGGACTTTCGTGTCGGTGAGCCGGCGGTCGATCACCGGATCCGGCGACGGGTTGAGCGGACACTTCTGCGGACTGTAGCTGCTCGGGTCGCAGCCGTTCTCGCTGGTCGCCGAACCCACGAGTGCGGCGTTCTGCACGATCGGCCCCGAGGGCGACGTGCCTTCGCTCCAGTCCGGCTCCCACCCGGGCGCCGGGAGGAGCTTCGAAGCGATGCGCGTCTCGCCGACGAACACGTGCTTCGTGGCCGCCTTCCGGCCCTTCAGCGCGAAGAACTGGCCGATGGTGATGCTCTCGCCGCCGCGACCGAGCTTTACGACGCGTTGCCCCTGCGCGTCGTAGATGAATCGCGCCACGTTCCACCCGCCACCGTCGATCACCGCGAGCAGCTCGTTCTCCTCGCCCCAGAAGTACCGGCGGAGGTGATCGGCGTTGCTCTCGCACGTCGTGTCGCCATGGTCGCGGCACTCCCGCAGCACGTTGCCGTTCGCGTCCCAGACGACGTCCTCGTCGCCGATCTTGCCCGCCTGGTGCGGTCCGTAGCGACCGAACTCGTACGCGAAGTGATGATTCGTGCGAGGCGGGTAGGCAGTCTCGATGCCGAGATCGCTCGCGCTCGTGATCCAGTGCTCCTGGTCCGTGCGCCGCAGGTTGTGGATCTCGTCGAACTGGTACGTGGCCTTGAACGAATCCACGACCCCCGGCCTCGCCTTGGCGGTCCCGGTCGCGGCGGTGAGGCGGTACAGGTCGTCGTAGTCGAACGCGTACGACACCGCCCCCGAACGGCGGCCCGTCGCCTCCCCGAGGCCGTTCGTCATCGTCTTCACGTTGCCGACGAGGTCGTAGACGTAGGTGATCTCCTGGAGCACGCGTCCGCGTGCCACCGAGTGGACCCCGTGGAGCCGCCGCGTGTCGCTCTCGTAGGTCCACGTCGTCTCGGCGCCGTTGCCGAGCCGCGCGAATCGGCGCTGTCCGAACTCGTCGTACGCGAGCGTGTCTAGGTACACCTCCGTCGCGGCCTCGTAGTGCTTCGTCGCCGGCCGGTCCCCGACCGCACGGTTCACTAAACCGGCGGCGTCGTACCCGTAGTCAACCCGCTCCCCGTCAGGATAGGTGACGGACAGCATCCGCCCGAACGGGTCAAAGGCGAACCGCGTCTCGAACGTCTGCGGCGAGTCGTTCGGCTTCAGCGGCTTCACGGTCCGGGTCGACCGGACCACTTCGCCGAGCTTGCCGTAGCCGCGGGTCTCGAAGCCCGCGTCGTCGAACACGCGAACGATCCGGTCCGCGCCGCTCTCGCCGGCGCCGGGCGGGCCGTACTCGTACTTGACGGGGGCTCCGTACGGATGATGCACCGCGACGAGGTGGTCGAAATCGTACTCGTACGTGACCAAGCGGCGGTCGGCGGGCAGCTTCGTGTCCGTGCGCAGGTTCCCGTCCTGCCGCGACACGAGGTTGCCCATGTCGTCGTACGCGTAGTCGATCGTTCCGGCGTCGAGGCTCCTGAGCTGCGTCCGGCGCCCGAGCCGATCGTACTCGGCGTGAGTCTCGTTTCCATGGGCGTCCGTGATCGCGCGGAGCTTCCCGAGCGGGTCATAGGCGTACCGCGTCGTGCGGATGTCGGCCCCGAGCCGCTCCTCGACCGCCGCGATCCGATCGTCCGGACGGCGGTACATCACGCGCGTCTTCTGGAGCGGGTCGACGACCGTCGCCCGGCGACGCAGGAAGGGGTCGCCGCTTGCGCGCCCGAGGTCGTATGTCGTCTCGAAGATGCCGCCGTTCGGCTGGACCGTCCGGACCTTGCGTCCGAGCACGTCGTACGCGAACGTGGTCTTGTACTCTGGGTTTGGGTCGACGAATCCGGGATCGACGTTCGCGACGAAGTGGGAGATCCCCTGCTCGGAGACGCGTCCCATCACATCGAACTGGATGCGGCCCGTGACGGAGACGCCGGGCTCCTTGCGGTATACCTGCGCCGTCTTCTGCGTCTGGGTGACGCGCGACATCCCATCCATGAACACGATCGTGTCGACCGTGCGACCACCAGGCAGCAGGTTGCGCGTCCGCGCGCGCGGGATCGCGGCTTCCGGCGCGTATTCCACGCGCACCGAGGCGACGGTGGTGTCGTACGGGCTGTACAGCCGCTCGAGCCGCCCGAACTCGTCGGGGACTCGGCTCGTGACGTTGCCGTTCACGTCGGCGGTCTTCACCACCTCACCGAACCGCTCGTCGTACTCGGCGGTCGAGACGTAGCCGTGCGCGTCCTCGATGCGCGTCGGGTACGATCGGGTCACGCCGCTCCCATCATACGTGTAGTGGATCCAGTGCCGGCGTCCGTTCACCTCGGGCTGGCGAATCTCGGACAGACGCCCGTCGTCGTTCCAGACGAGGTTCACCTTCACGTACTTCACCTCATCCAGGAACGAGCGCAGCTCGTCGAGGTTCCCGGCGCCGTCGTAATGCGCGGTCCGCTTGCGGAGGAAGCTCGTGTCCCCCGGCAGGTTGCGGACGACCAGCTCCTCGGGCCGGGCGATCGCGTAGAAGTCCTTCGCGGCCGCGTCGTCGGCGTACGCGATGGTGGCGTGCACGTCGTCCCCGGTGTTCGACGCGTCGGCGTCGCCGAGATCCCTGAACGAGACGACGTTCCCGTTTTTCAGGTCATACCCGAACTCTTGCCGCGAGAGGATCCGATCAGCCGGCGCGTCCGACCGCTCGCGCAGCTCGTGCTCGACCGCATCGAGCGAGACGAAGAACGACCCGCACCAATCCTCGACCGACGGCTTCAGGAAGAACGGGGTGGCGTCGTTGCAGAGCTTCGCGCCCACCGCGAGCTCGTGGAGGGGGTTCGAGTACGTGTTGATCGTGCTCGAGTACGTCCGGCCCTGCGTCCCGGACGCGTCCTTGAGCGTCTCGGTGAGGAGGAACCCCTTCACGAGACTGCTGGCGTTCCAGAACGTGCGCGCGATCACGCTGCCGTCGGCCTGGGTCTCGGTCGTGCGGTCGAACCCCAGGAACTCCCGCTCGCGCCGGTCGTACTTCCCGCCCGCGTACGTATACGAGCTCGCGATGTCATGCCCCGGAGTCCCGTCCGCGCGTCCGTCGTGGACCACGACCTCCGACATCACCCAGCGGCTCTCGGGCATGTCCACTGTGTTTCCCGTCCGGACGTAGTTCAGGTCGATGCTCCCGCCGAGCGGCCGCTCCACCCTGCGCAGCAGGTTCGACTTGCTCATCTGGTTGAGCCGGACCCAGACGGCCGAGTTGTCGGAGCGCGGCGCCTTCTCGGCCTTGAGCACGTGATCGGCGAAGCCGTCGCCATCGATGTCCTGGAGCGTCAGCGCGAACCCGCTCACGCGGCGGTATGTCGCGTCGCCGCCGACCGAGAAGTGCAGCCACGGCGTGAAGAACGGCGTCAGCGGTCCGACGAACCATGAGTAGACGAACCCGATCGTCGGCACCTCGTTGTAGGTCCCGCTCGCCTCGACCGTGTCCACGCTCGGGGTGTCCCCCGTCACCATGCGGAGCACCCCGTTCACCGCGGCGGCGAGGCCGGTGTCCTGCAGCCAGGGCTTCGTCACCCCCGCCGGCCACTCGTGCACCGGGAGCTGCTGCTCCTCGCCGAACCCGTAGCCGCGGTTCATCCGGACGTAGAAGACGCCGTCCTTGGTGGACTTCCGGACGTAGTCGGGCAGGCCGTCGCCGTTCACGTCCACGAGCACGACCGCGGTCGCGGACACGCTCGAGTCCCAGTTCACCGTGGCGCCCCAGTTCTCGTTCAGCGTGTACCCCGCGTTCGCGTTGAGGCTGATGGAGGTCGTGCGGCGGACGCGCTCGGGCGTCACGACGGAGTGGGGCAGCACGTCGGACAGCGAGCCGACGAGGTCGTCGAGTCGCGACTCGGACCAGTTCCCGACGGGGACGCAGTCGGCCGCCGCGGCGAACCGGGTGCCGAGGTTCAGCCGCACATTGAAGCAGCCCCCGTCGCGGATGACCTCGTCAGGCAGCCCGTCGCCGTTCACGTCGACGAGCTCGCGGTCGGTCGAGCTGAAGTTCACGCCGATGCCGCCGCCCGGCGCCGGGAACATCGAGAGGAGCGCCTGCACGATCCCGTCGTCGGACAGCTTGCGCCAGGGATCGGAGAGGCCCAGGCCGACGCTCGCGGACGCGTCGTCGCTCCTGCGCATCCCGACGTCCGGTGCCCACGCGGCACCCGCCGCGCGGCCGGGGTCCCGGATGTCCGTGAAGCGAATCGACGTCCCGGCGGAGCTACCCGAGACCACGTCGACGACGCGATCGCCGTTCATGTCGAGGACGTCCGACTTCTGGTTCGTCGCGCCGGTCGCGATGCTGAGGCTCGCCCCGACGCCGCCGACGGAAACGCCGCCGGAGAGCGACCACGATTCACCGGAGCTCTGCCGCAGCGCGGACCCGAGCGCGAACATCGCCGGCAGCGAGGTGCTCTGGCCGGCGCCCGCGCCCGTCTGGACGAACTGCCCCTCGCGCGAGGCGTGCATGACGCCCGCGCCGACGTACGTCGCGCCGTCCTTGCTCACGAACGCGGGCAGCCGCGCGGCGAGGCCCGGCTTCGCCTTCGAGAGATACGTCCCGAGCCGCCGCGGGAGGAGCGGCGACGCGAGCTTCGTTGCGTCCTGCATCGCGCTGTCGCCCTGCATCTCGTCGAACTGCTCCTCGGGGCTGCCGCTCGCTGACGCGAACAGGCGCGCCGGATCGAAGCCCTGGTCGTTCGGCGCGTGCCACGCGCCGAAGTACCAGAGGTGGTGGCCGCCCCCGAACCGAGAGCGGACGGTCGCGCTCGCGCTGCGGTCGGTCGACCAGATCGTGGTGAAGCGGAGGTTCGTCGCGGGGTAGACGCGGTTCATCACCGGGAAGACGTCCGGCGTGAACGTCACGTACGGCGTCCATGCGCCCAGCAGGTACGCATCCGAGAAGACCTCGAAGTAGACGCGCTCACCCTGCTCGAGGTGGACCTGCGCCGTGACCGGCGTCGTGAGCTCGTCGAGGCGCTTCTTGACGACGAGGGACTTCGCCGTGCGCACCGCGACGAACACGTCGCTCGACTGGTGGAAGGGCAGGATCAGCCCGTTCGGCGGGTTCAGGAGGACCTGGACGGTCCCCGCCTGCGGCGCGACCCACGGCTCGAGCGGGCGGTCGTCGGGCACGGACAGCGTGCTGTCCGGGGGATTGTACTGGTGCACCGGGTTGTGGACCGGGAACCAGGCGTCCCCGGTGAAGGTCACCGCGTCCGCGATCTCGGGCGGCGGAGCGTCGCAGCCGGTCCCGTCCGCGGCGCACATCGTCTCCATGCGGCCGGCGATCGCCCAGTCCGCCGCGGACGGATCCACCGGCAGGTCCGTCTGGATGCGGAAGACGAGCTTCTCTCCCGCGATGACGGGGAAGCTCGCCGCCAGCGGGTACGTCCCCTCGTCGTCGGCCGGGTACGTCTCGTCGAAGAGGTTGTCGAACTCGCCCGGCGCCTCGCAGCGGAGGTCCTTCACCTCCGCCTTCTGGCCGAAGCGCTGGACGCAGACTCGGATGTCGTCGGTGGACCTGCGCTTCACGAGCGAGGTGTCGAGCCGCAGCGTGCCGTTGGCAGGGATCGCGACCGAGGGGGCCGGCTGGCCGGCGATCCGGAAGTCGAGCGCCTGCTCGAAGTGGAAGGTGGCGGCGCCGTTCGGCTCGATCCGGTCCTGCTCCTCGTCGGTCAGCGCGCGGCACCCGTTCTGCGGGCACGAGCCCAGGTGCGTGTAGGAGATCCCCGGGGAGAAGCGGACGTCCTCGAGCGGCGACGGCCCCACGCGATCGAGCGGGAAGTCGGCGAGCGTGGAGAGGACGACGTAGACCCGCCAGCCGGGAATCACGTCCAGGTTCGCGACGCCCACCGGCGTGGGGACGGATACCTCGGCCGCGGTCTTGACCTTCTCGAAGAGCTTCACGGCGTGCGCCGCCGGATCGCCGTTCCAGAGGAACACCTGGACGCGCACGCCGTCCCGCTCCGGCGGGATCGGCGACGTGCGGGGGTGTTCCACGAATGACAGCGAGCCGCTGAGGTCCACGCGCCCGAGGAACGGCGCGATCCACTCGAGGACCACGTCCGACGGCTTCAGCTGGCTCCGGATGCTCTCGTCGAGCCTCTGCTGGTCCGGATCCGTCGCGGCCGGCGTGCTCCCGAGGCTCGTCCCCGTGACCTGCGGCGCGAACGCGAACCCCTTCTGCGACGCCGAGCGGAGCTGGTTGAGGAGCACGCCGGACTCCTGGACGACGTCCACGAGGCCGTCGCCGTCCGCGTCCGCGAGGAACTCCTTCGTCTTGGCGTCAAAGTGCGAGTAGCCCGCGTTCGCGGAGAACGCTGCGAAGCTGGCCTGTACCGCGGTGTTCCAGCCCTTTCCCTCCTCCTTCCCGAGGGTTGGCAGCGGCACCGGATATCGCTCCCCCGCCGCCGGATCGCCGGGCGGCAGCGCCTGGGTGAGCCTCCTCGCAACGGCGGGAAACAGGGTCCCGGCGTTGAAGCGGACGTCGTAGCCGCCACCCCCGGCTTCGGTGACGCGATCCGGCAGGTTGTCGCCGTTGACGTCGACGAGCACGCTCTTCGTCGTGGTCCAGTGCTGGTTGAAGCCGGCGCGCAGGCCGACGCTGCCGAGGTACTTGTCCGGGAACGGCCCGATCCCGCCGTAGCCGTGCGTGCTGAAGCCACTCTCCTCGCTGCGCGTGAGCGAAAGGTCGTCCGGGGATTCGGTGAACGTCCACGCGACGGGTGGCCCGAACGGCTCGATGAGGTTCGGATCCCAGTACTGGAACGTATGCGTGTGGAACAGCTTCCGAGAGGCCGCTGGACCGGCTCCGAAGACCTCCACCTTCGAGAGCCGTGACTTCCCGAAGCTGAACGCACCGCGCTCGTACGAGAGCCGGTACTCGCGGATGACGTCGCTCCCCCCGTTGCGGTCGATCTGGACGAGGATCGACTTCAGCCGACGCCTCAGCACGGACTTGAACCCAAGCCGGCCGGTCGTGATCGTGTCCGGACGCGCGAGGTGGCGCCCGCGCGTGTCCTGCTCGCTGACGAGCTCGACGTGGTACGGGCCGCCGGTCGGGACGCCGAGCGCGTCGCGCGGCTTCCCCGGCACGCGCCCGCTGTACTGGATCGACCTGAGATACAGGTGACGGAAGTCCTCGCGGTGCGTGACGCTCGCTTCGCCCTGATGCGGCACCGAGGGGACGTCCTTGTTGTCGGTGTCGTAGGCGTACTCCGTCAGGTTCCCGTTCGTGTCCACGACGCGCTCGAGGAACCACTGCCCGACGTGCGCCGGGAGCACGTAGGCCGCGAGCCGCGCGAGCGGGCTCTTCCCGTACAGGAAGAAGTTGCCCTGCTTGTCCTGGACCTCGAACCAGTAGGCGGTGGGATCGCCGCCGCAGCGCAGGACGCGTCGGAAGTTCCTCTCCACGCGGGCGCGGTAACGGCGCCCGCCTCCCCCGCCGGCGCAGGTCGGCCTCTCGTCCGTCGGCACGAGCTGCTCGCCGTCGAGCAGGTATCGGGGCTCCGACGTGTCGTACTGTGGAACCCCGAAGCGTGTATCGATCTGCACGCTCGAGACCGACAGGTCCCAGCCCACCCCCAGCCATCCGTTCGTCGCGCCCGAGTCGTAGGCGATCCGCAGCTCCGGCTGGTACGCGCCACGGGCCGCCGGCAGGCGAATGGGCAACCCGACCTGCGCCGTTCCCGCGTTGTTCTGCCCGGGCGGCGCCATGAGATCGACGCCCGTGGACGGCTCAGCGGCCTTGAGGTCCTTGATCGAGTTCGGGTTGAACGACGTCGGGCCCGGATGCTCCGGCAGGACCAGGACGGCGTTGATCATGAACGTGAAGTGGGTCGTCTCGCTCACGACGCGGCTCGACGCGAGCTGCAGCTCGACCCGCGGCAGCGCGACCCAGCGCTCCGCCTGGTCGTCGTAGTACCAGGTCTGGATCTCCTCGGGCGCGACGCCGTCCGGCAGGAGCGACGGGTCGTACGGGATCCCGACTCGCACCGGCTTCAGGAACTTCTGGCCCTTCGGGAGGAACCGGTAGGCGCCGTGCGGAGGCGCGGTCACGTTCACCATGCCGGGGTCGAGCGGCGGCAGCTCCTCGGGCCCCTTGCGCGTGATGCCGACGCTCGTCCCCTTCGCGACGGCGCCCGGCGGCGCCTCGAAGGTTACGTCCGTCCCGAGCGTCACCTTGCCCCCGTGCTCCGCGTCCACGAGGCCCCAGGCGGTCCGGTTCTCCCGCCCGAAGCGCGCGTCGTCGGTGAGCGCCGGCGCGGCCGCGACGGCGGCCTGGAGCAGCTCGGCGGCGCCGTCACGATCCAGATCCACCGTGCGGACCACCTCCGTGCCGTCGGGGAAGCGCGCCCGGATCTCCACACTCCACCGGCCCGCGTTCTCCGGACGATCGAGCGTCACCGCGAACGCGCCGCCGACGCTCACCTCGGCGCCGCCGATCTCGACCCGGCCCGCCCCCGCCGCCGATTCGGCCCATCCCGCCAGGTACGCGTGTTCGCCAAAGCGCTCGCCCACGTCGCGCCCGCCCTCGTACCGGAGCGTCGGGGCCGTGAGCACGATGCGCGGCGCGGCGACGCGCGCGCCGACGCCGCTCCCCTCCGCGGTGATCTCCGTGACGCTCGCGGACGGCAGGTCGGCGCGGGCCGCGGCTGCGAACGCCAGGCGGACGGCGCGAGCGACGCGCCCCGCGACGGGGAGCGCGCTGGTGGTGGAGGCCAGCTCGACGTCGGGCTGGCTCGACCAGCCCGCCGCCTCGAGGAACTCGAGCGACGAGAGCCGCGCCGGCGCGACCCCCAGCCGGACCTCGGCGGCAGCGAGGGCGGTGGGGCGATCGAACGCCAGCTCGACCGCGCCTGCCACGGCGGACGCGCGCGCCTCGCCGTCGACGAACGTCGCGAGGCGCAGGTGCGTGTCGCGGTCGAACGGGTCCTGCCCGTCGTCGCCGACGACGAGGACGCGCACCCCGGACAGCTGGACCTTCCCGGTGGCGTGGGGCGGGACACACAGGACGATCTCGCCGGGGGTACCGAGCCGCTCGGGGTCGAGCTCGTCGACGAGGGTCCGGGCGGCGAGCGCGTTCCCCACCCAGAAGCCACCCGCCATCGCGTCGCCATCGACGCTCCGCTCGAGCGCGAACGCCCGCGGAACGTCCGCCTCGTACGCGAGGTAGGCGCGCCGGGCGCCGCGGACGATCGTGCCGGGGAGCTTCGCACGGAGGCACCGGCCGGCGTCGCGCGTCCCGGCGGGATCGAGGGTCGCCGCCCCCGGGACGCCGGCGAGGACCCGCACGTCCTCGAACGCGGCCGCGTCGATCCGCGTCGCCTCCGCCATCGCCTGCACGTCGCGCGGCGACCGCGGGCGGCCGGCGCCCCACACCTCCAGCTCGTCGAGGCGCGCCGTCCCGTTCGCCGCCACGAGTCGGACCTTCAGCTCGGAGACCGTCACCGGATCCGCGAGCGCGACGGCGGACCAGGCGCCGGAGAGCGCGAGCTCGGCGCCGCCGGGCAGCTCGACGGAGAGGCTGGTGCCGTATGCCTTGACGCGCCGAACCTCGACGGGGTGGTCGAACCGGAGCACGGCCTCCGTGACCCCGTCCATCGCGACACCGGTCGTGGTGTCGCGGTCCGCGACCGCCCCGAGATCCGCACCCGCCGTGCTCCTCAGTGCGGTTGGGGAGAGGCGCATGGTCGGGTTCGGGTTCGGCCCGCTGGCGGGCGCCGTCGCGGTCCGGCTGCACGCGGCGGGGCCGCCGGCGAGGACGACGACGGCGAGCATGATGGTCGTTCGGGACATGGTTCTTCCCCCTCGCATCACGGCGCGACGAAGCTCGCCGGGGTGTAGCTGTTCTCGGATGCCGAGACGCGGGTCGGCGGGGAGCCGCCCGCCATGTCCGCGTCCGTCGCGGTAACATAGACGTCGTACGTCACACCCATCGTGAACGTGCCCGCCGGGAACTGGGCCTCCGTGCCGGCCACCCACTGCCCGGCGACGTACGCGTTCCCGAGCCACGCCGCGGCGAGGTAGCTCCGCGCGCCCGGGACGGCGTTCCAGGTGAGCTTCACCGTCCCCGAGCCGGGCGTCTGCGCCGAGATGCCGTCGGGCAGCGTCAACGGGTCGGGCGCGCCGATCGCGAACTGCGTCGCGACCGCCTCCGCCCCGGAGCGCGCGGTGAGCGTGTAGAGCCCGGGGTCGGGCGCCACGCCGTACACCCAGACCATCAGGCGCGTGAAGTTGGCCGGCAGCGTGAAGCGGAGCGGATCGCCCGCGGGCAGGTTCGGCCCGGTCACCTCGACCGACCAGGTCCCGCCGTCTGCCGTCCCATCCCCCCGCGCGAGCCCGATCCAGACGGCGAGCCCCGGCACGAGGCCGTAGTCGATGCGCCCCCCTGCGGCGCGCAGGAGGAGCGGCGCGCCCGTGTCGCGGCGGAGCAGGCCGAGGCGGGCATGGGAGACGTCGACGCGACCGGGCAGCTCCGGCTGTCCGGTCGAGCAGAGCGTCTCCGGGTCCACCGAGAGCGCCTCGATCGACCCGAGATAGCCGCCCGCGGGGAGCGCAGTGATGTCGCATCCGGGCGCGGTCGAGAGCTCCTGAAGGTGAACGGTGGCCCCGGCCGTGAGCACGCACGCGTACGCCGAGGCGCCCGAGACGGCTGGCCACCCGAGCCGCGATCCGTCGAGAGCGAGCGCCGGCTCCGGGACGGCCAGGAGCGCCCCGTCCGGCAGCGGCGCCGCTGCGGTGAGCGTCTCGCGACCGTCCGACGCGACGACGTCGTACGTGGACCCCGCTGCCGGGGCGACGTCGGGCCACCACGAGAGCGCGTAGCGCGCGCCGGCGCCGTACGCAGCCTGCGCGCCGAGCAGCTCGCCTCCGCGGGTGAGTCGCACCGTCCATCCGTCGACGGGGACCCCACCCGCCTGCGTCCGGACGGTGGTGAGCGCCGCCGTCCCGACCCGGCCCGAGCCGTCATCCCAGGTTCCGACCGCGGCGCGGAGGACGTGCGGCTCGCGCACGTCCGCGTCCTGCGTCCGGCCGCCGCAACCGGCGGCGACGAACGCGATGGCGACAATGGCTCGCGCTTCGAGCACTCCCCCCCCTCGTCTGCACGTCCGGGGGTGCGCTCTGCACTCTCCGGCATTCGGTATGCCCTAGGGCCGCGTGGGTCCGGGCTTCTGCTCCCCCGGCTCGCGCGCGGGGTCGCTCTTGTCGTGCCAACGCCACGCTCCACGATTTCACCGAGGGGCGTCAAGCACCAATCGTGAAGCCCGCGAGATCACTGCGAGTGCTCGCTTGCCGCAGCCGATCGAGGGACGGGTTTGCGGGGCTCAAGTGCTCGGCGCGGGTGTCGGACGATGTGCGTACCCCGCCAAATCGACCAATCATTGACTGCATGCGTCGAAGATTCACGAACCGACCTAGTCCACGATCACGGGAACGGCTGGCGCCGTGGTGCTTCGTTCGCGGGCGCCAGGCGCGCCGAGCCTTGCCACGGAGCGCGCGTGGAGCGGTCGATGTCGTCAGGCCTGGCGACGACACCGCGCTTGACCGCTGCTCGGCGATCTGACACGCATCCGCGATGGGCGACGATTCGATGGGCGCGGTCGCGGCGATGGGCGCGGTCGCGGCGGAATCCCACCGCGACCGCCACTGGGCGGGCGCCCGGCTGGAGTGGTTGCTCCTCTTCCTCGCGGTCGTCGCCGTGACCGCGTTCCGCGCCTGGCACTGCCTGCAGCCGCCGGCGAACACCGGTGACGTCGTCCGCCACATCGCATACGGGCTCCTCGTCGGCCAGCGCGGGCTCGCGTGGGCAGCCGTCCCGCTCACCGCCGTCAACCGGGGCTACGCGTGGATCGCGTGGTCCGGGCTGCCGTACAACTACCCGGTCGTGGCGCTCGGCTTCTTCGTGGGCGTCGCCGCGATCTCACCGACGGTGCTGGCCGTGAAGGTGGCACTGACGGCGATCGAGGGCGTCAATGCGCTGCTGGTCGCGCGCGTCACTCGGAGCCGGTGGGTCGGCGTCCTCTACTGGGCGTACCCCGTGTCCATCTGGTGGGTCTCGCGAGAGGCGCAGTTCGAGCCGCTGCAGACCCTGTTCGCGCTCGCCGCCCTCGTCGCTCTCCGGCGCAGCCCCGCCGCCGCGTGCGCGCTCCTCGGCCTGGCGGTGCAGACGAAGCTCACGGCCGGGCTTCTCCTGCCACTGTTCCTGGCGCGCGCCGCGCGTGGCGGCATCCGGCCGCTGCTCGGGGCTGGCGGCGCGTTCGTCGCGTCCTTCCTGCCGACGGCGCTGTCGCTCCTCGCGTACCCTTCGGTCGCGCAGCTCGTGAGGTACTCGGCGCCGTTGAGGTACAACCCGTACTACTGGAATCCGTCCCAGGCGGCGATGTTCTCCTGGAACCCCACCTGGCTCGTCGCCGCCGACCAGATCGCGTCGTACGCGCTCATCGTCGGGCTCGCGGTGGCGCTGGTGCGGTCGTCAGCCGGCCGCCTCGCGTATGCCGCGCCGCTTGCGTTCGCGGTCGTGCTCAAGCTCCACACCAACGTGCAGTTCTGGTACTGGCTGACGATGCCGGTGTTCCTCGTCGCGATCCCGGACCGGCGGGTGCGGACCGCGGCGCTCATCCTGCTGCCGCTCGTCGACGTCTACTCGATCGCGCAGCTCGCGTTTGGCCCGTTCGGCTCCACGGTCGGCGACTACTACCGGTTCATGCAATGAGGCGGTCGACGTCGGCGCTCCATGCGCACGCGAGGGCGAGCTCCGCCTCCGGCACGAACCCCGCCGCGACGAGCGCCTCCCAGCAGCGTAGGAAATTGTCGCCGACCCGCGCGCTTCCGGCGCCGAGCGGGAGCCGCTCCAGCAGCTCGGCGATCCTGCTGTTTCCGCGGTAGCCCGGGATCTCCTGCTCGAAGTCGCGCGTGAGGTCGTGCGCGTTCCGCAGTTGCTCCACCTCGGCCGCGTGGAACACGACGCCGTGCCCGAGTTCCCACAGGCAGCGCTGGGCCACGAAGCTGCGCCAGATGTCGGTCATCCTGAACGAGCAGTGGCTCGGCAGGTACATCAGGCGGTACGCCGCGGGCCACCACCAGGTGCTCTGGCTGTTGAACGGGCACCACGTCCCCGGCCTCAGCTCGAGTGAAGGCCCCGGGGAGAACCGGACGTCCCGATCCAACACGAGGCGCCAGATCGCGTCGACGTCCGGCGATCCGTCCGCGAGCCCCTGCTGGATCGGGGACTCGGTCGGCGCGGGGGGCGCCGGCGTCGGGGCGGCTCTCCCGCGGATCGCATCGAGCGGGAGCCCTCGCGGCCAGATGAGCTCGCGCGTGAAGGGCGCGTAGGCGTTGTACCAGCCAGCGGCCTCGACGCGGCTCGCCTGCACCTGCAGGCTGCGCGGAGTCCAGCTCGCGGTGGGATGGTTGTCGTCGTCGGTCTCGTAGACGCAGCCCACCCCATCCGCGATCGCCAGCAGGTACCCGACGTTCTTGCGCGCGTAGTGACCGGTCGGCAGAAGTCGCGCGAGGTCGAACGGCAGCTCCAGCTGCTCGGCGAGGGTGAGGAGACGGGCCCCCGGCACGTCGTAGTGGTCCGGCCCCTTCTTGTCCGCGACCACGATCGTCCACGCGCCCACCTCGGACATCCGCGCGGCGAACCGCCGGACGCTCGCGGTCGGTGCCTGGATCGTGGTGATGACCGCGACGAGCTCCCGCGTCACGGCTCGCTGCCGGCCCTGCTCCGCTTGCCTCGCCAGAGCCTCCACAGGACGGAGAAGGCCTCCCGCAGGCTGGACGAGCCGACCCTCTTGCTCGGGTTGGTGTAGCGGATGGGGACCTCCACCCAGCGCACCCGGTGCATCATGATCCTGATCTCGGTCTGGAAGAAATGCGCGCGGCTCGAGACGCCGGCCTGCACGACACGCGTGAGCGCGTCGCGCGAGAAGCACTCGAACCCGCTCGTCATGTCGCGCATGCGGCTGCCGATGAGGAGGTTCGTCAGGACCGTCCCTCCCCAGCTGATGAACCGCCGCGTCGCGCTGCCGCGGTGGGATCCACCGCGGATGAATCGCGAGCCGCCCGCGAACTCGAAACCCTGCTCCATCGCGCGGACGAAATCCGGGATCTGCTCGGGCTCGTGGCTCAACCCCCCGTCCATCTCGAGGATCCACTTGCTCCCCGCCGCGAGCGCCTCTCGATATCCGCGAAAGTACGCGTCCACGACGCAACCGTTCTCCGGAGCCCAGACCAGCACGACGCGCGGGTCGCGGGCCGCGTACTCCGAGACGCGCTCGCGCGTCTGGTCCCGGCTCGCGCGATCGACCACGCAGAAGACGCGATCGCTCGCGTCGAGCTGGGCGGTGACCCGGTCCAGGAGCGACGCGACGCCTTCCTGCTCGTTCGCGAGGGGGATGACGACCGCCATCCGGACGGGATCCGCCGGCGCGGCCGCGACTCGTCCCGCAACCACCATCGTGTCGTACCCTCCCGGCCTGACGCGTGCGCGGCGGCACTTTAGCACGAGCTTCGCCGACGTGAGGACGCCGCGCCAGAGCGACCGGTACGCCCCCGCAAGCAAGAGGCCCTGCCCCGCGGACGGGAGAGGGCCTCTTTGCTCTGCGGCGACGCCGCCGCGCGCGGCGAGCCGACTACTTGATCGTCCAGGTGTCGCCGGACGCGAGGAGCTTCTCGAGGCTCACCTCGCCCTTCGCCGCCTTCGCCTTGCCGATGATCTCCCACGTCATCTCGTCGGCCGTGGCCTTCCGAACGTCGCGGAAGATGCCGATCGGCGTCGGGAAGCCCGGCTTCTCGGCGAGGTTCGCGAGCATGAACGCCATCGTCGGGTCCGCGCGCGTCATGTCGTGGACGAGGATGTCCGCCTCCGTCACGCCGTTCTCGCCGATCGTGACGACCTCGAGCTCGGCCGACTTCGGGTTGAAGCGGATCCCCTTCTTGTTGTCCTTTCCGAAGAGGAGCGGCTTGCCGTGCTCCATGCGGAGCTGCGCGTCCGCCTTCGTCGCCTTCTCGGTGATGAAGGTGTAGGCGCCGTCGTTGAACACCGGGCAGTTCTGGAAGATCTCGACGAACACGCTGCCCTTGTGCTCGGCCGCGAGCTTGAGGACGCCGCCCATGTGCGCCCCCTCCACGTCGATCGAGCGAGCGACGAACGTCGCGCCGGCGCCGAGCGCGAGCGCGGGCGGGTTGAACGGGTAGTCCGGGGAGCCGTGCGGCGTCGTCTTCGTCTTCTTGTAGAGCTCGGAGGTCGGGGAGACCTGGCCCTTCGTGAGCCCGTAGATGCGGTTGTTGAACATCAGGAGCTTCAGGTCCAGGTTGCGCCGCATCGCGTGGATGAAGTGGTTGCCGCCGATGGCGAGCGCGTCGCCGTCGCCGGTGATGATCCACACCATCAGCTCGGGCCGGGAGACCTTGATGCCCGACGCGAAGGACGGGGCGCGGCCGTGGAGCGTGTGCATCCCGTAGTTGTTCATGTAGTACGGGAAGCGCGAGGAGCAGCCGATGCCGGAGATGAAGACGATGTTCTCGCGCTTCACCCCGACGTTCGGGAGCGTCCGCTGCACCTGGTTGATGATCGAGAAGTCGCCGCAGCCGGGGCACCAGCGCGGATCGATGCCCGACTCGAAGTCCTTCTTCGTGTAGACCGGCAGGGCGGTGTTCACGGTCTGGCCGTTCGTGCTCATGTTCTCTGTCGTCCTTTCGAGTTCGCTTAGAGGAGCTCGAGCGCCTTGGCGGCGAGCTCGAAGATCTTGAGAGGCTTGCCGTCGATCCGGTTGTACTGAAGCGGATCGAGGCCCGGGAACTTGCCGCGCAGGTAGACGGCGAGCTGGCCGTCGTTCACCTCCGGCACGAGCACCTTCCTGAACCCCTTCAGGACCTCGCCGAGGTTCTTCGGGAGCGGATTCAGCCAACGCAGGTGGACGTGGCCGACCTTCTTGCCCTTCGCGACGAGCTCCTCCGCCGCGCCGCGGACCGAGCCGAACGTCCCGCCCCAGGAGAGGAGGAGGAGGTCGCCGCTCTTCGCGCCGAACACCTCGGCGTCCGCGACGTCCTCGACCACGTTCCGGACCTTCTGGGCGCGGGTCTTCACCATCTGCTCGTGGTTCTTGCCGTCGTACGACACCATGCCCGACATGGAGTCCTTCTCGAGGCCGCCGATGCGGTGCTCGAGGCCGGGCGTGCCCGGGACCGCCCACGGACGGATGAGCTTCGCGTCGCGCAGGTACGGCATGTACTGGCCGTCATAGTTCGCCGTCGTCTGGTACTTCGGCTCCACCTTCGGGAGGTCCTTCGGGTCCGGGATCCGGAACGGCTCGGAGCCGTTCGCGAGGTACCCGTCGGTGAGGAGGATGACGGGCGTCATCCACTTCACCGCGACCTTCATCGCCTCCATCGCCGCGTAGAAGCAGTCGGTCGGGCTCTGCGCCGCGAGGACGGGGAGCGGCGCCTCGCCGTGACGGCCGTAGAGCGCCATGAGCAGATCCGACTGCTCGGTCTTCGTCGGCATGCCCGTGGACGGCCCACCGCGCTGCACGTTCACGATGACGAGCGGGAGCTCGGCGATGACGGCGAGGCCGATCATCTCGGTCTTGAGCGCGAGGCCCGGGCCGGAGGTCGACGTGACGCCGAGGGAGCCCGCGAAGGACGCGCCGATCGCCGAGCCGATGCCCGCGATCTCGTCCTCGGCCTGGTACGTCACGACGCCGTACTCCTTGAAGTACGCCATTTCCTGCAGGATCTCGGTCGCCGGCGTGATGGGGTAGCTGCCAAGGAAGACCTGGCGGCCGGTGGTCTTCGCGACGGCTGCGAAGCCGAGCGCCGTGGCGTAGTTGCCGGTGACGTTCCGGTAGGTGCCCGGCGTGAGCTTCGAGGCCGGGACCTCGTACCGCTGGAAGAAGACCTCGGAGGTCTCGGCGAAGGCGTGTCCGGCGCGGAAGACCTTCTGGTTCGCCTCCGCGATCTCCGGCTTCTTCGCGAACTTCTTCGCGATCGACGCGATCTGCGGCTCGATGGCCCGGCTGTAGAGCCAGTACATGAGGCCGAGCGCGAAGTAGTTCTTGCAGCGCGCCGCCTCCTTGTTCGACAGCCCCGAGCCCGCGAGCGCGCTCTCGGTGAGCTTGTTCATGTCGACGAGGAAGATCTTGAAGCTCTGCTGGAGCGCCGCGTCCTCGAGCGGATTCGACTTGTAGCCCGCCTTCTCGAGGTTCTGCTCGGTGAACGCGCCGGCGTTCACGATGAGCATGCCGCCGACCTTGAGATCGGCGAGGTTCGTCTTCAGCGCGGCGGGGTTCATCGCGACGAGGACGTCGGGCGCGTCGCCCGGCGTCAGGATGTCCTTCGACGAGAAGTTGACCTGGTACCCGGAGACGCCGGCGAGCGAGCCGGCGGGCGCGCGGATCTCGGCGGGGTAGTCGGGGAAGGTCGCGATGTCGTTTCCGGCGATCGCGTTCGCCTTCGTGAACTCGGTGCCCGTGAGCTGCATCCCGTCGCCCGAGTCGCCGACGAAGCGGATGGTGACGGTTTCGACCTGGACCTTGTTCTTCGCCGCGGATGCTTGGGTGGACATGTCGCCCTGCGTCTCCTGTGGGAGGGGTGTGGCGGTGGAAGCCGAGTTCCCGGAAAAGGGCCGTCTGTATGCCCCATCGGCAGAGGGAAGTCAAGGCGCCGCACCACCCCAAGTGCACGGAATAACTCGGTAATCGTGGACTCGGCCCGTACGAGATCATGTCCCGGAGGGGTCCTCCGAATTGCTCCAGATCACTGAGGTGGCGGCCGTTTAGGCGCGCCGCGGGCCGAACGCGCAGGGAGGGAGGGTCACCGCTCCGGGAAGATCTTCCCGGGGTTGAGGACTCCGAGAGGGTCGAAGAGCGCCTTGATCCGCCGCTCGAGCGCCACCACCTCCGGCCCCTGCTCGTATTCGAGGAAGTCCCGCTTCGCGAGACCAACCCCGTGCTCGCCCGTGATCGTGCCGCCGAGGTCGACCGCCGCCCTCAAGATCTCGGCGACGGCGAGGTCCACCTGCGCGCGCTCCTCGGGACGGTCGAACAGGACGTTGCAGTGCAGGTTGCCGTCGCCCGCGTGGCCGTAGGTCGCGACGGTGAGCCCGCGCCGCACCCCGATCTCCTTCGCGCGCGCGACCATCTCCGGGATCCGCGAGCGCGGCACCGCCACGTCCTCGGAGAGCTTCAGCGGGTGGAGCGCCTTGAGATTCACGGATAGATAACGGCGGGTCTCCCACACGTCCCGCCGCTGGGACTCGTTCTGCGCGAGCACCACGTCGCCCGCCGCGTCCGGGCGGACGAGCTCCCCCACGCGTACGATCTCAGCGAAGACCTGCTCCTCGTCGTTGCCGTCGGTCTCGAGGAGCAGCGCCGCGCCCGCCCCCGCGGGGAACCGGTAGGGGGAGGTCTTGGCGGCGGCGGCGAGCGCCACGTCGTCCATCAGCTCGAGGCAGCGCGGCAGGACCCCGGAGGTGAGGATGCGCGTCACCGCGCGGGCGGCGGCGTCCACCGTCGCGAACACGACGAGCGCGGTCGCGACGTGGCGCGGCCGAGGGAGGAGCTTCAGCGTCGCCTCGGTCACGATCCCGAGCGTCCCCTCGCTGCCGACGAAGAGGCCGGTCAGGTCGTACCCGGCGACGCCCTTGATCGAGCGGCGCCCGACCCGGAGGATCTCCCCGGTCGGCACGACGACGGTGAGGCCGAGCACGTACTCGCGCGTGACGCCGTACTTGAGCGCGCGCGGGCCACCCGCGTTCTCCGCGACGTTGCCGCCGATGGTGCACATCTCGAGCGAGTTCGGGTCCGGCGGGTAGAAGAGCCCGTGCCGCTCGACCTCGGCCTGCAGGACGCCGGTGATCACCCCGGGCTCGACCCGCGCGACGAGGTCGCCGGGGCTCACCTCGAGGATCCGGTTCATCCGCTCGGTCGAGACCGCGATCCCACCGCGCAGCGCGAGGCTCCCGCCCGACTTGCCGCTCCGCGCCGCCACCGGGATCACGGGCACGCGATGGCGGGACGCGATGGCGAAGATCGCCCTCACCTCCTCCGCGCTCTCGACGAGGACCGCGGCGTCCGGCGGGTACGTCCCGAGATCCGACTCGTCGCGGCCGTACGCCTCGAGCCGCTCCGGGTCGCCCGTGACGAGCCGATCCGGAGGAATGGCGGCGCGCAGGTCGGCGAGGGCGGCGGCGTTCGCGGCGCTCACCCGTGCACCTCGAGGTTCGCGCCGGTGATCGCGGCGGGCGCCTCGAGCGCCGCGAACACGACGACCCGCGCGACATCGTCCGGCGTCATCTCCGGCGGGAATGGGGTTCTCCGCAGCATCTCCGTGTCGACGCTCCCCGGCGACACGCCGACGCACTGCACGCCGTGGGGCCGCAGCTCCTCCGCGAGACACCTCGTGAGCCCGACGAGCCCCCACTTCGACGCGTTGTAGGCGCTCGCCTCCGCCGTCCCGAGGGTCCCCGAGATCGAGGTGACGTTCACGATGCGCCCGTGCCCGCGCGCCTTCATCCCCGGAATGACGGCGCGGGCGCAGAGGAACGCGCCGGTGAGGTTCACATCGAGCACCTCGCGGAAGACCGCCGCGGAGATCGCCTCCGCGAGCCCCCGCACGAGGATCCCCGCGTCGTTCACGAGGACGTCCACCGGCCCGAGCGCGCGCTCGTGCTCGGCGACGAGCCGCGCGACGTCCTCCTCGCGCCGGACGTCGCCCGCGACCGCGAGTGCGGCGGCCCGCTCGGCGACGACGCGGTCGAGCTCGGCCCGCGTCCGCGAGAACACCGTCACCGCCACCCCGCGCGCGGTGAGCGCGCGCGCGACCGCCGCCCCGATCCCGCGGCCGCCGCCGGTCACGATGGCGGTCCGGGCGGCGCTCAAACCTTCTTCCTCCGGCGGGCGCCCGCCTTCAGGCGGGGGGACACTCGCCTCGCCTCGCTCGGCGCGCGACCCCCCGAGGCCCCCGCTCGCGTCGGGGCAGCCTCATCCGGCTGCCCCTTCGCTCGCCGCACGCGGCTCTTTCCGCGGGCTGATCCGCTGACGAGGTCCTGGAAGCGCCGGCGCGCGGGACCGTTCTTCGCGAGGACGCCCTCCCAGGCCTCGGCGTGCGCGCGCGCTCCGGCCCGCTTCTCGCCCCGGACCGTCATGCAGAGCTGCTCCGCCTCGAGCACGCAGGCTGCGCCGCGCGCGCCGAGGTGTCGGACGAGCGCGTCCGCGACGTCGCGCGCGAGATCCTCCTCGAGCACGAGCCGGTGCGCGAGCGCGTCCACGAGCTTCACGATCTGCCCGAACCCGACGACCTTGCCGCCCGGGACGTACCCGACGTGGGCGACTCCGCGCGACGGCAGGAGGTGGTGCGGGCAGACGGAGTGGTAGTCGATGCCGGTCACCGCGACGAGGTCGCGCCCGGCGCTCGCGAGGCCGTCCGCGAGGATCGCCGCGGGGTCGCGGCCGTAGCCGTCGACGAGGTCCTCGAGCCAGGCCTCGGCGACCCGGCGCGGCGTCTCGACGAGGTCCGGGGCGCCGCGCACGTCAGCGGGCAGCCCAAGCGCGTCGAGGAAGCGCGCCGTCGCGTCGGCCGCGGCCGAGGGGGAAGGCCCGCGGCGCGCCGGTCTCAAGGGCCTAACGCCCACCTTGCCCCCGGTACGTCACGCACGAGTCCGGGATCTCGTAGAGGCGCACCTCGGCGAGCCCGGGCAGGTGCGCCTCGAGCGCCTCCCAGATCCAGCGCGCGATGTTCTCGGCGGTCGGGTTCTCGAGCACCTCGTTCAGGTCGCGATGGTCGACGCGCGCGACGACGTGCTCCTGCACGGTGCGCTTGATCTCGCCGAAGTCCGCGATCATGCCGCTCCGCGGGTCGACGTCACCCTCGATCGCGACGAAGAAGCGATAGTTGTGCCCGTGGAGCCGGAAGCACGGCCCCTCGTACCGCGGCAAGCGGTGCGACGCCGCGAAGGAGAACTCGACGTCGAGCCGCATTCCCCGCCGGTCGACGTAGTCGATCGCCGCCATGCCCCTCTTATAGTCGAGCCGCCGGCATCCGCCCCGCGGGAAGTGCAGGGGCCGCGCCGACCCGGCGCGCGGCGCCTCGCGCGCGCGCTCCAGGTGTCGCCATCAAGGCGCCGCCGCGGCGGGGCGCGCGCACGTCGCGGTGCAGTACGTCCTCCCCGCGGCGTGGACGCCGCGGCCGAGCACCTTGGCGCCGCACGCGCAGCACGCCGGCGCGGCTTGCACGACCGCGCAGCCGAACGAGCAGAACACCGACTCGCGTCCTCGGTAACGAAGCCCCACCGGGGGGGGACCGAGATCGCCACCGCAGCACGCACATCGATCCATCATGGGAGGCCCTCTCGAGCACCGACCGCGAGGGAAACCTAGCCCCTGCCCCCCCGTTCTTGGGAGGGGCCGGGCGGGGCGGAACGAGCAGCGCGGCGTCGCCCGAGGGGCGCGCCGCGCGGTGCCGCGTTCGAGATGGGGTCGGCGGGCTACGCGTCCGCTTCGGACGTCGTCTCCGGCGTCTCCGGCGTCTCTTCGCCGTTGAGCGCGTTCTTCAGGACCTGACTCGGGCGGAACGTCAGCACCCGACGGGCGCTGATCTCGATCTCCTCCCCGGTCTGCGGGTTGCGCCCCACGCGGGACTTCTTGTCGCGAACTATGAAGTTGCCGAAACCACTGATCTTGATCTTCTCCGCTCGAGCGTCTCCTTGATGGTGTCGAAGACCATCTCCACGATCTCGGCGGCCTCCTTCTTGGAGAAGCCCACCTTCTCGTAGACGCTCTCGATGATGTCGGCCTTGGTCACGGTCTCGCTCCCGTCCCGCGTCCCGCGTAAGTAGTGATTTCCGTAGCTGATTTCGCTGCGCGTGTCAAACGGACGGTCATCATCAGCGACGCGTGGACGGCCGCACGTCCCGCGGCGGCGCCCCCGGCGGAGCAGGTTCGAGCGCGTCGAGCTCCGCGCGCGCGCGCTCCCGGGCGGCGCGCGTGCGCTCGGCCGCCTCGTCGAGCTCCGCTGCGACCCCCGCTCGCCCGGTCGCCTGCACGACGGGCGTGCCGCCGAGCTCTCGCCCGACTCCCGCTGTGAGCGCGAGCACGACGACGCTCGTGACGACCGCCACGAACGAGACGGCCGCCGCGGCTGCGGCGACGAGGCGACGATCCGCGCCGCTGAGAGCGCGGACCGAGAGGAGGAGCGCGGCGAGCCCGACGACGACGCCGAATGGCGCGGAGAGCGGGTTCCAGGAGGAGAGCGCCGCGGCAACGCCGAATCCGAGCGCCGCGACCGGCAGCCGGCCCGGGGCCACGTTACCCTCGCAGCTCCGCGCCGAGCCGCTCGGCGAGCCGCTTGACGATGCGCGCGTGCGCCGCGTCGGCGTCGGCATCGGTGAGCGTCCGATCGGGCGCGCGGTACGAGATGGCGAACGCGAGGTTCTTCTTTGCCGGCGGGAGCGGCGCGCCGCGGTACACGTCGAAGAGCGTCACCGCGTCGACGAGCGGCTCCTCGCGGACGAGCGCCTCGATGGCCGAGGCCGCGACGGCCTCGTCGACGACGACCGCGAGATCGCGGAGGACCGCCGGAAGGCGAGGGATCGGCCGGTGCTGCGGGACGAGCCGAGCGGCGCGCACGAGCGCGTCGAGCGAGAGCCGGAAGGCGAGGACCCCGCGGGGGAGCCCGAACGCGGCCGCGACGCGCGGGTGCAGCTCGCCCACCTCGCCGATCCCGTCCGCGCCCGCGAGGAGTCGCGCGGAGTGACGCGGGTGGAGCCAGGTGCCGCCCGGCGCCTCGAAGCGCGCGTCCACGCCGAGCGCCTCGAGGATCCCCGCGACCGCCGACTTCGCGTCGTAGAAATCCGCCGCGTCCTCGCCGGTCGCCCACCCCGCCGGGCTGCGGCGGCCGAGGATCACGCCCGCGACCTCGACCGACTCCGAGGATGGCCGGACCTTGGGGTCGGGGTGGGGGTGGTAGATGCTGGCGATCTCGTAGAGCCGCACGTCCTCGATCCGCTGGCGGCGGTTGTGCGCGGCGTTCTTGAGGAGCGACGGGACGAGCGTCGTCCGCATCACGGAGAGCTCGGCCGAGATCGGGTTCTTGAGGGCGATGCCGAGGGCCCGCCCCGACCCGTCGCCGGTCACGATCTGGTACTCGAAAGGCGCGAGCTCCCGCTCGGCGACGAAGCTGAAGTTCACGGCCTCGGCGAAGCCGGCCGCCTCGAGCGCGGCGCGGGCGCGTCCCACCACCTGCGCCTCGACCGGCTCGACCGGCGTGTCCACCGCGTTGCGGGGGAGCGTCTCCGGGATCGCGTCGTACCCCTTCGTCCGGACGATCTCCTCGACGAGGTCCTCCTCGATGGAGACGTCGGCGCGCCAGGACGGGACGCGGAACGTGGCGCCCTCCGCATCGCTCGCCCGCTCCTCGAACCCGAGGCGGGCGAGGATCCGGCGCGCCTCGTCGCGCGGGACGTCGATCCCGAGCACCTCCGCCGGCCGGTGCCAGTGGAGCCGGACCTCCGGCGCAGGCACCTCGCGCGGGTGGGCGTCCACGATCCCGGGACGCACCGTGCCGCCGGCGAGCTCGGCGATGAGCGCCGCGCAGCGATCGAGGGCGGAGATGACCATGCCCGGATCGGCGCCGCGCTCGAACCGGTACGACGCCTCGGTCTTGAGGCCGTGGCGCCGGGAGGTGCGGCGGATGGAGCCCGGCTGGAACCAGGCGGACTCGAGGAGCACCCGCGTCGTGCCCGCGGAGATCTCGGAGTCGCCGCCGCCCATCACGCCCGCGAGCGCGCTGCCGCGGTCGCGGTCGGCGATGAGGAGGTCCTCCGGCGAGAGCGCCCGCTCCTTCCCGTCGAGCGTGACGATCTTTTCGCCCGGGCGCGCCGTCCGGACCACGATCTCGCGCCCGGCGACCTTGTCGAGGTCGAAGGCGTGGAGCGGATGGCCGAGCTCGAGCAGGACGAAGTTGGTCGCGTCCACCACGTTCGAGATCGAGCGAACGCCGCAGGACTCGAGCCGCCGCGCGAGCCAGGTCGGCGAGGGGCCGATCTTCACGCCCTCGACGACGCGGGCGGCGTACCGCGCGCAGCGGTCGGGCGCCTCGATCCGGACCTTCACGGCGTCCGAGGCAGGGGCGCCCTTCTCGGAGAGGCGCGGCGCCGGCGCACGCAGGGTCGTACCGAGCGCCGCCGCGACCTCGCGCGCGACGCCGAGGTGCGAGAGCGCGTCCGGACGGTTCGGCGTGACGTTCACCTCGAGCAACACGTCCTCGAGCGCGAGCGCCTTCGCGATGGGCGTTCCGGGCGCGACGCCGCGGTCGAGGAGGAGCAGGCCGCTCGCCTCCTCCGCGAGCCCGAGCTCCTTCGCGGAGCAGAGCATCCCCGACGACTCGACGCCGCGGAGCTTCGCCTTCTCGATCCGGGTGCCGCCCGGGAGGACCGCGCCGACCGTCGCGAGCGGCACGACGTCGCCGACCTCGTAGTTCTTCGCGCCGCACACGATCTGGAGCGGCTCGCCCGAGCCCGCGTCGACGCGCGTGACCGAGAGCTTCTCGGCGTTCGGGTGCTTCTCGGAGGTCACGATCCGCGCGGCGACGACGCCGCCGAGGCCGGTGCCCGTCCGCTCGATCCCCTCGACCTCGAGGCCCACGGCGGTGAGCCGGCGGGCGACGAGCTCCGCGATCGCGGCGAGGCCGCGCTCCGCACCGGGGACGCCCTGGGGCGCGTCCTCGGGCGCGGGGAGCGTCACGTACTCGGAGAGCCAGTTGAGCGAGATGCGCATGGGCGCCGGGGCCGGAAGTTCAGAACTGCTCTAGGAAGCGAAGGTCGTTCTCGAAGTAGAGGCGGAGGTCGTCGATGCCGTAGCGAAGCATCGCCATCCGCTCGACACCCATGCCGAACGCGAAGCCGGTGTGCCGCTTCGGATCGATGCCGCCGTTCTCGAGGACCTTCGGGTGGACCATGCCGGCTCCGAGCACCTCGAGCCACCCGGTCTCCTTGCACGTCCCGCAGCGCTTCCCGTCCTTCCGGCCCGTCCCGCCGCAGATGGAGCAGGAGACGTCCACCTCGGCGCCGGGCTCGACGAACGGGAAGTAGCTCGGCCGGAAACGGGTCCTCGTGCCGGGCCCGAAGTAGGCGCGCGCGAACGCCGCGAGCGTCCCCTTGAGGTCCGCGAAGGTGATCCCGGTGTCGACGCAGAGCCCCTCGATCTGGTGGAACATCGGGGAGTGCGTCTGGTCGTAGTCGGAGCGGTAGACGCGGCCCGGGCAGATGATGCGGACCGGCGCCTTGCCGATCCGCTTCATCGCCCGGATCTGCACGGGCGACGTGTGCGTCCGGAGGAGCACCGTGCCGGGCTGCACACCCTTCCGCAGCGTGGACTCCTCCACGTAGAAGGTGTCCTGCATGTCGCGCGCGGGGTGATCCGCCGGGATGTTGAGCGCCTCGAAGTTGTACGAGTCGAGCTCGATCTCCGGCCCGCTCGCGACCTCGTAGCCGAGGCGCGCGAAGATCGCGGAGATCTCCTCGGTCGCGCGGGTGATCGGGTGACGGTGGCCGCGCGGCAGGAGCCGCCGCGGCGGGAGCGTCACGTCGATCGGCGGCCCGGCGAGCTCCGCCTCGAGCGTCGCCGCCTCGAGCCGGCGCCGGGCGCCGTCGAGGAGCGACTCGACCTCGTCCTTGACGCGGTTCGCGACCTCGCCGACGCGCGGGCGCTCCCCGGCGGAGAGCTGGCCCATGCCGCGGAGGACCGCGGAGAGCTCGCCCTTCTTGCCGAGGAAGCGGACCCGCAGCTCCTCGATCGCCTTCTCGTCCCCCGCGCGCGCGATCGCGTCGCGGGCGCCCCGGGAGAGCGCCTCGAGCTGTGCGAGGAGGTCGGCCACGCGGTGCTCCTAGGCCTTCGCGACCTTGACGACGGCCGCGAAGTCGCCCGGGAGCGCGAGCGCGAGATCCGCGAGGATCTTGCGGTCGAGCGCGACGCCGGCCTTCCTCAGCCCGGCGACGAGCTTCGAGTAGGTCGTCCCGTTCTGGCGCGCCGCCGCGTTGATGCGGACGATCCAGAGCGCGCGGAAGTCGCGCCGCTTCTGGCGGCGATCGCGCGTCGAGTAGTTGAGGGCGCGCTCCACCGCCTGGTTCGCGCGCTTGTAGCAATTCTTTCGGCGGCCGCGGAAGCCCTTGGCACGCTTGAGGACGCGGTTACGACGGCGGCGGGCCTTGAAACCCTTCTTGACGCGCATCTACTTCTCCTTGCCGGCGGGAGGCGCCGCGGCCCGTCACGTTCCGTGACGGGCCGTGGTTCGCGCTTCGTTTCCCCGCTTGGGCGTGGTGTCCGTCACGCCGCGCGACCGCTCACCGTGAGCGAGCCGCGGCGCGATGGGCTTGCCCTATCGGGCGTACGGGAAGCACTCCTTGATCTTCTTTGCGTCCATCGGCGCGAGGTGATCGGTGCCCCGCAGGCCGCGCTTCTGCTTCTTCGTCTTGCCGAACGTCGCGAGGTGGCGGACGCCGGCGCGGCGGAACTTCACGGTCCCGCCCTTCTTCGGCAGGAACCGCTTCTTCGCGCCGCTCTTCGTCTTCAGCTTGGGCATGTCTCTTCGTTCCTTGGTACGTCGGGGTTCGTGCTACCGCGGGCCGGCGGGGTTCGGCTCCGCGGCCGCCGCGGCGGGTGCCGCCGGCGGAGCGGACGGGGCCGGAGCGGACGCGTCAGGCGCGGCGGGAGCCACCGCCGGCGCGCCGGCCTGCGGCGCGGCGGCCGCCTGCGCGGCCTGCGCCTTCGCCCGGTCGCGCAGCGACTGCAGCATCTTCGGGTTCGGCGCGAGGATCATGAACATCTGGCGCCCTTCCATCCGGGGCGCCGACTCGATCACCGCCACGTCGCGGAGGTCCTCGATGATCCGCTGCAGCACGCGCTGCCCGAGCTCGCGGTGGGACATCTCGCGGCCGCGGAACATCACGGTGATGCGGGCCTTGTTGCTCTCGCCGAGGAACTCGCGGACCTTCTTGATCTTGGTCGCGTAGTCGTGCTCCTCGGTGCGGGGGCGGAGCTTCACTTCCTTCAGCTGGACGACGACCTGCTTCTTCTTGGCCTCGTTCTGCTTCTTCTTCTCGAGGTACTTGAACTTGCCGTAGTCCATGATCTTGCAGACCGGCGGCTTCGCCATGGGCGAGACCTCGACGAGGTCGAGGCCCAGCTCCTGCGCGCGCGCCAGGGCCTGGTCGATCG
>WNGF01002038.1_pt1 | contig 31173 bp, 37 predicted proteins | sample 5400641 | NCBI WGS metagenome assembly WNGF01 (sample SAMN13153371, study PRJNA577476) | soil metagenome | isolation source: 80 cm soil or saprolite under grassland replicate 2 | place: USA:California | collected 2016-06-15 | reverse complement strand
CGCGTCGAGGTAGTTCATCGCCTGCCAAGCGTCCGTGTGGTTCGACACGTCCGGGAACGGGTTGTAGTACGACGTACGATAGACGACCCGCCAGTGGGTCAGGTTCCACGCCGGCACCGGCGGAAACGCCGACATCCCCGGATCGAATCCCGGGATTGCGGGGTTGTTCGGGAAGCCGATCTCCGTTGGGGAGTACCCGACGTACGCGCGGTAGAACATGGAATCGTAGAACGCCGGCTGGTACGCGATCCGCGAGCTCCGGACCTGGTCCCCGGGCTGCAGGAACTGGATTTGGATGTTCGTCGCCCGGGTCGTGTTCACGAAGATCTGGAAGAATTCCGGCGGCAGTACGCGGCCGTCCGGGAGCTGGATGACCCGGTGGTCCGAGAGCTTCACGGGCGCGTAGAAGATGCCCGTGTTCTGCGCGTTGATCGGGAACAAGCGCGAGTCGACCGCGAAGTAGCCGATGTCCTGGCCCGTCGCGTCCCGGAGGGCGTGGTACAGGTCGACCATTCGCTCCTCGCCCAATCGGGCGGTGAGGAGGTGCGTCAGCAAGATGTACAGGGCGTTGAGCGGATTCATGTTCGAGTCCCAGACGCCGTACGTCGCGGGGTCCGCGAGGACCACGTTCTGGTCCGGACGGCGGAGGACGCGTGCGAAGGTGTCCGCCGAGATGCCGTACGCCGTCAGGACCTCCCGGACCTCCGGTCCGATCGTGAGGCTGTGCGCCCGGAAGTCGCCCTCGATGAGGCGGACCGCGAGGAGCGCGATGCCCTGCGTCTCGTTCTGCGCGGTGAGGAACTGGCCGGCGAGCGCGTAGCCGTTCTGGAAGTTGTCCGCGACGGTCGGATGGGCGCCCCGGTCGACCGCCTCGAAGCCGTAGTCCCACCACGAGAGGTACGCGGGCCGCAGCTCCGGCGGCACGTCCGCGTCTTGGGTGCGGAACCACGTCCAGGCCGCGGGATAGTAGTCGGTCGGCTTGGGCAGTGCGTACCCGAACGCCCCGAAGTAAAACGGGCGGTTGCTCGGGTTGTCGCCCGGGGAGCGCAGGAACGACGGCAGGGTCGAGGCGACCTGGCGGTCGTACTGCGCCTTCAGCTCGAACGGGATCGCCGCGTCGAGCCCGAACCAGACGTTCGGCACGAGGACGAGGAAGACGACGCCGAGGGCGGCGAGGACGTGCCGCACTTTCAGGGACTTCCGCACGGCGTTGCGCCAGTTGCCCTCCGCGAGCGAGCGGTACGTTCGCCGCATGCCCGCGAAGTCCGCCCGGACGAGGACCAGGTCGATCGCATACCCAGCGGCGATCGCGAACGCGGGGGAGGCGTTGAAGATGAACCGCGCCGCGGTGATCGCCATGAAGACGGCGACGAACGTCCAGATCACCGCGATCCGGTACGCGGGCTCGCGCCGCCGCGGGATCTGCCACAACATGTACGCGATCGCGAGGAGGCTCATGCCGAACGTGAAGAGGCCGAAGCTCAGGATCAGCTGGGACATCCCGGGCGCCTGGTCCTCTGCGATCGTCGTGACGAGCTTGGACTGGATGAAGTAGCCCGCGCCGGTGACGAAGGCGCTCGCGAGGGTCGGGTTCACGACGACGCCGACCGCCAGGCCGACGGCGCCGGCGACGAGCGTGCTCGGGATCACGAGGGTCCACGGGTAGTCGCGCGTGACGGTGAAGGCGAGGCCGAGGACGATCGATGCGAGGAAGAGGTACGCCGGGACGTCGAACCAGACGCGGACGTTGTTCCGCACGTAGTACCACTGGAACGCGAGGAGGATCGGCGTCGCGAGGGCGATCGTGAACAGGATCCACGCGCCCATCGGGTCCTCGTTGCGGAAGCGGTCCACGAACATCTCCGCGGCGAACCAGACGAGCAAGATCACGCTGACGTACGCCCAGCCTTGCCATGCCAGCGCGATCACGGTGACGCAGAGGCCCGCCAGCAAGGCGTACAGGACGCTCGTCCGGTTCTCTCGGAAGAACCCGCGGAAGCCGGCGGAAATCGATTCCCGCTGGAACCAGTTCTCGACCCAGCGACGGCCCTTCATCGTCTTGAGAGCGCGGAGGAAAAAGTAGAACGTCGATACGACGAAGAAGAGGGTGAACGCGTCATGGTCCGCATCCGTCGAGTTGCTCCTCTGAAGATTGCCGACGCTGATCGCGATCAGGAGTGCGCCGATCAACCCGGCCTTCCGGCCGAACGCCTCCTTGCCCATGGCGTACGTCGGGAACACGAGGAGCGCCCCGAACAGCCCCGTCGAGAGGAGGAACACGAAGTAGACGGCGTCCCAGGCGTTATGGAAGAGCGGGGCGAGGACTCGGCCGACGAGGAGGGAGAACCACGGGAAGAGGGGTGGCCTCGGATTCGGGAAGCTCAACGGGTAGTTCAGCATCCGGTCCGTCCCGAGGTCCTTGCCCGTCTGGAAGGAATAGCATAAGGCGCGGTCCCAGTAGTACGAATCGGACCCCCCGGAGTATGTCGGGACGTAGTTCGCGTCGCACTGCGAGGGCGCCGCGGTCGCCAACGAGAGGCCGTAGACGAAATACACCCGGACGAAGAGCGCCACGCCGAAGATCAGCACGAGGATGAGGCCCGTCCGCCAATGGGCACGGAGCCAGCCTTTCTCTTCCTGCAAGACGCGGCAAACCTCCGGGAGGTTGCGCCCATGAGGGAGCCCCTATATATCCGTTCTCGGGAATCCGCGGAGGGCGCGGAGTCCTCCACAGGCGAGGGCATCGCAAGAGGCTTTTGGCGCAGCGCTCGAACGGCGCGGACCGCGATGGCCTTAAGTCGGGGCCCGCGCTTCCCGCGCGCGATGAAGCGGGACCTCATGGAGATCCTCTGTTGCCCGGTCTGCAAGGGCGACCTCGAGCTGACCGTGAAGGCCGAGAAGGACGAGATCCTCGAAGGGTCCTTGTTCTGCAAGAACTGCAACCATCGCTACGAGATCACGGATGGCATTCCGGATCTGCTGCCTCCGGACTTCAAATGAATTCCGACTGCACCGCGACGATCTGCGCGCTGTCGCTCGCGCGTGCGTACGCCTCGAGGGGCTCACGATTCAGGATGAGGAACTGATTGCCCCATGTGAACTTCGCGAGGATCGCGCGACCTTCCGGCTCTCGTCCGAAGATCACCAGGGCTGCGGCGAGCGCTTCGACGGACGACAGGACGAACGGCTTGCCGTAGTTCACGGGATTCGCCGCGAGGAGGTACGGGAGCGCCCGCGCGGCGGCGTGCGGGACGCTCGGGAACGTCCCCCGCTTCCACGAGACGTCGATTACCGCGAGGCCACGCCGCTCCGCGCGCGGCAAATCCGCGGACGAGAGCGCACGCTCCGCGTTCGGCGTGAGCAGAAGGACACCCCTCGGTAGCGCCGAAGGCCGCGGGACGAAGCCCATGAGTCCCATCCGATGAAGGCGGAGCGACGTGCATCTCTTCGGATCGCACTGGCCGGCATGGTACGCAAGGAGTCGGATGGCGGTCATCGCCATGTCACGCTCTCTCGAACTCCGCGTACAGTTGGAGGCCCATCGGCAGCGGACGTGTCCCGAGTCGGGCGAGCCGCCTCGAGAACCGGCGAGGTACCGCGTTCATCACGCGGTCAGGAAGCGGGATGCGGTAGGTGAAACGCCGGATCATCCGCAGGCCGGTCATGGCCCCGAGCGACTCGAGTTCCGCGAGCGTGAAACCCTCCCTTCGATGCTCGTCCGGATGGCTGGGCGTCGTCGCATGGGCGGGGTCGTGGAGGAGTTCCGGATGGAGCGCTCCGTGTGTGAGTGATCCTGCCAGATTCCGCACGACGGACTCCGGAAGGAACCGCAGGAGGCGGTACGGCAGGGCCGCGGCGTTTGGGGTCGTCATGAAGAAACGGCCTCCCGGTCGCAGCACCCGGTTGACTTCACCGAGCATGCGGACCGGTTTGTCGATGTGCTCGAGGACTTCCGTCGCGACGACCGCGTCGAACGTCTCGTCCCGGAAGGGGAGGCCCTTCTCCGCGTTCGCCATGAGCACCTGGACCGTCGCGGCGGTCTTTCGACTCCGTTTTCGAGACTGCACCGTGGACGTTCGGAGAGGCAGTACGTCCATTGCGATGAGATCAAACCCCGCGGCCTCCGAGAGCGTGAGCGAGAGAGCGCCGTTTCCGCATCCGATGTCGAGGACTCGCGCGGGGGTCTGGTCGCGGAAGTTCGCGATCTGAGTCGCCAGGAGACGCTGGCGGGACAGGTACTCCCAGCGGACATAGTCGGCCGGCTGCACGAGGTCCGCCAGCACGCCTTCGATGCGAACCACCACCGCCGAAGGCTCCACCGAACGGCCCAAGCGGAGGGTCGGGGATATAGGTGTCGCCGGTTCGGGTTCCGACACAAAACGTTTCAGCGAGGGGGGCCTTGTTCGGCTGCCACCGTGATGATCGAACCGACGCTGATCTGTGATGAATGATGGGCGATCTGAGTGGCCTCGCTTTGTCAACACGGAAGCGTGGCGGGGACGGATTCTTTTTCTAGCAAGACGCCGTTCGAATCGCGGGATGCACGCATGGTGAGCGGCTTCGACCTCATCGGACACAACCGGACGTTCCAGATTCACTGGGCGAAACGCGTCGTCGCGTTCTTCCTCGACCTCGCGACGATCTTCGCGCCCCTCTGGTCGTTCCTCTATCTCGCGGGGGTCCGGCAGCCCTGGATTTACGGCGTCCTCGGCGGCTTCCTGCTCTACGCCTACTCGACGGCCATGGAGGCGGTCGCGCGCTGCACGCTCGGGAAGTTCATCCTCGGCCTCGAGGTCCGATCGCTCCGCGGGCCGATGACCCTCGGGAAAGCCGCCGTCCGGAACTTCCCCAAGCTGTTCTGGTTCGCGTTCCCCCTGCTCGACACGCTCGCCGGCCTCGTCGTCGACGGAGACCCGCGGCAGCGGTGGTCCGACAAGATCCTCGGCACGACCGTCGCCCAGTCGCACCTGATCGACGTCCGCGTCCACCGCCTCGACGGGGCCGACACGGACGCGCCCTAGAGGCCGCGGCACGGTTATATAGCGTCCTCCGGATGATGGCGGCCGCGTGAGACCATGCTCTTCGTGACCCAGCTCCGGGTCCTCCCGGGCCAGTGGGAGGATGCGACGCGGCTCTTCAAGCACCCGAAACTCCCGAACAACGTGATGGTGCACGAGTTCCTCGGGCTCCTCGGAAAGCCGGATGCCATCGTGATCTTCGAGGCGCCCGACGCCTCGACGGCGGCGGACTTCATGGTGCAGTTCAGCCGCGTCACCGACGCGACGACCTCCCTGGCGTTGCCGATCGAAGAATTCAAGTGGACGTGGTGAGCCGTCCGGCCGGGCCGGTCTCGGGCGTCACAGGAAGAACCACTGCCAAATCAGGGCCACGGCCACGATCACGACGGCCGCGACCTCCCACCATCCGAGGCCCGCGAGCTCCCTCCGGGGCTTCGGGTCGAAGTACGCCGCGAATCCGATTCTGCCGGCGTTCGCCCCTCTTCCATCCGTCGAGTCCCCTCCGCGCACGGTCAACCGAGGGGTTCTGCGGCCGTTAGCGGTTCCGGTGGAATGCCCCTCGCAGAGGGAAAAGCGCCGGGGTCGCCGTGGAGGGAGAGGGTGGCGGGTGGCGGCACCGGCGCATCATCGTGAACGTGTTGGCGACGCTGCGTTCGTCGACCAGCCACCGACGATATTAAGGGCTTATTGTACACCCGTGAAATTCGGATGGGGGAGCGGGAAGAGGTGACCTTCCAGATAACGAAGTGAGAAAGGTGAAAGGGAGGGCCGGGGAGGCCCTCGTGTCGTGCCACTACGCGACGGTCCAACCCCGAGTCTGGATTTGGCCGCCGTCGCTCCAGAGCAGGTAGAACACATACGAGCCCGCTGGCGAGAGCGGTACGCCGTTGCCCGTCACCCGGAACTGGTCACCTTCGTTGATGGTGTTGCCACCGCCAATGTCGGTCCAGTAGATCCGGTAGACGGTGCTACCGACAGTGATCTGGACGTTTCCACCGCTCGTGGTGGGCATCGCGATCGCTGTTCCGGCACTCGTCCCGATCTGTAGGTTCACCTTGTAGCTCGCCGGCCCGACCGACTGGGTCACCCCCGCGACCTGGAAGGTCGCGTTTCCGGGGCTAACGGTTTGGTCCACCGAGCCGAAGGTCACCTGGGGCCTTGTTGCGCCCGGGCCGACCAGCAGGCCGGAGACCATCACGTACAGGACGGCGGCCAGCACCACCGTAATCGCGACCATCAGGATGGTCGCAATGACGGGAGACACGGCTGCCTCATCCTTGCGGATGATACTCTTCATGGTTTTGTCCTCACTGCGGCTTTCGCCGCATCCTCCGCAGGGGGGTCCCGACGCTCTTAAACGTGTCGCGCTTAATATTCGAACTTGAGAACCACTTGATAAAGGGGTCTTTCCCATGGAAGAAAATGGACGCTCGAACGGGCCTCGGAAGGGGTCGTTCCGGGCGGGTGATCGTATATAAAGGTCAGTCCCCGAGTTCGACCGTCTCGTCACTGACGAGGACGAGCATGTTCCGGATCTCTTCCGTCTCGTATTCCTGCATCGAGAAGATGACCGTGTAGGCGCCCCGGGCGCGGAGGTTGTTCACGAGGATGTGCAGGAACTCGCTCAGGATCTTCGTGTTGTTGTGAATCGCGAGGGAGTTGATCGAGTCGAGCACGACGAGCGCGCTTCGGTCCGGGTGCTTGCCGAGCAGGAACTCGACCTTGAGCATGATGTTCTCGAGCATCGTCGGGCTCTCGACGACGATGGCGTGGGGGTGGCGCTTCGCCTGGGCCATCATGATCTGGCTGATGCAGTCGACGAACCAGATCTGCTCCAGCGGGATCTCGAGGACCTCGAGCGCGCCGATGATGCTCTGGCTCGGGATCGTCGAGGTGACGTAGACGACCTCGAGCTCCTTCTTCGCCGCGAAGCGATCGAGCATCCCCTGGATCGTGTCGAAGTACTGATCGGCCTTCAGCCGCATCGTGATCGCCGACGCCTCCGGCAGGCTCGAGAGCTTGTCCGCGACCTCTTTAGGGATGCTGTCTTCAGCCACCGCCGGTCACGCTCCCGCCCTTGAGCAGCGGCACGAGCAAGACGCCCGACGTCGTGAGGTCGAGGACGTACTTCGCGCGGCTGTGGGTCGTCCCGCGCATCTTGACTATCTGCAGCGTGCGGAGGAGGTCTCCGCGGCGCTCGAGGTTCCCCGTCACGACGACGCCGTCCGCGAGCGCCTCCTCGACGCCCCACCGCGAGTAGCCTTCCTCCGACGACCGGATCTCGGAGACGAGCAAGGAGGTGCAGCCTTTCGCGCTGAGGATCGTGCCGAGGCGGAGGAGGAAGTCCCGGATCCGTTCCTGGTCCTTGATCCGGTAGCAGACGGAGGTCACGGAGTCCAGCACGAGTCGGCGGATCTTCTGCTCCTCGACCTGGCCCGCGATCGAGTCGACGAGCAGGCGGGTCGATTCGGTGTCCATGTCCTCCTTGTCGATGCCGAGTTCCGCGTAGATCTTCGGCAGATCGACGAACTGCAGCTTGCCCTGCTTCATGAGGCGGTCGTCGAAGAAGTCGAACGGGATGACGTTCTTCAGGAGTTTGTCCGTCGGCTCCGTGACGCTCAGGTACAACGAGTTCTCGTTGTTCAGCGCGCCGCGGATCAGGAACTCGATGCAGATCGAGGTCTTGCCCGTTCCGACGGAGCCCGAGATCAGGACGGTGTTCCCGCGGGGGATGCCGCCGTTCAGGATGTGGTCGATCGCCTCGATTCCGGTGACGCATCGCTCCCGCTCGCCGGCCTCGTGCTCCTTCGTGGGCATGTGCGCGACTCCGCCTACCCGGGGTGCGATATTTGAGATGACCGCGCTGAGTATCAGATGCGAAAGCACGGGGCCTCCGGGGCGGAATCCGGCGGGGGCAACTGTTAACCTTGTTTAAGGTTAACTTGTTCGCATTCCGTGTCGACGCAGACCGCGGCCCTCGATACGTTTTTATCGAGACGGCGAGGTAAGCAACGTCCATGGAGCCCGTCTTGCAGGTCGCGCTCGACCACATGCACCTGAAGCGGGCGATGCTCGCCGCGACGGAGGCGGCGGAAGGCGGGGCGGACTGGCTGGAGGCCGGCACTCCGCTCATCAAATCGGAGGGGATCGAGGTCGTCCGCCAGCTCAAGAAATCGTTCCCCGGGAAGACGATCGTCGCGGACCTGAAGACGATGGACACGGGCGCGTTCGAGGTCGAGATCGCCGTGAAGGCGGGCGCGGACGTCGTGACGGTGATGGGCGTCACGGACGACGCGACGATCCTCGAGGCGGTGAAGGCCGCGAGGCGGTACGGCGCGAAGATCATGGTCGACCTGATGCGGGTCGCCGACAAGCCGATGCGGGCGAAGGAGCTCGAGGCGCTCGGCGTGGACTACCTGAACATGCACGTCTCGATCGACGAGCAGATGATCGCGCAGTCGCCGCTCCAGGAACTGAAGGCGGTCGCGAAGGCGACCTCGTTGCCCGTCGCGGTGGCGGGGGGCCTGAACTCCGAGACCGTCGCGCAGGCCCTCGAAGCCGGCGCGTCGATCGTCATCGTCGGCGGCGCGATCATCAAGGCCGAGAAAGTCGCCGAGGCGACCCGCACGATCAAGAAGGCGATGAAGGACCGCAAGGCGATCCCCACAGGCCTGTTCAAGAAGTACGCCGACGCGGACGTCGCCGAGGCGTTCCGGAAGGTCTCGACCCCGAACCTCGCGGACGCGATGCAGAAGCGCGGCGTGCTCACGGGGCTGGTCCCGCGGATCCGGCACGGCACGAAGCTCGTCGGACGCGCCCTCACGGTGAAGACGGCCGACGGGGACTGGGCGAAGCCCGTCGAGGCGATCGACCGGGCGAAGCCGGGGGACGTCATCGTGATCGACGTCGGCGGCGGGCCGACCGCCGTCTGGGGCGAGCTCGCGTCGAACTCGTGCCTCGTGAAGGGCGTGGCCGGCGTCGTGATCGACGGCGCGGTGCGGGACCTCGACACGATCCTCGAGCTGAACTTCCCGTGCTTCAGCCGCCACGTCGCGCCCCACGCGGGCGAGCCGAAGGGCCTCGGGGAGATCGGGAGCGAGATCGAGGCGGGCGGCCAGAAGGTCCGCACGGGCGACTGGATCGTCGGCGACGAGTCCGGCCTCATCGTCGTGGCGCGGGAGTCGGCCGTCGAGATGGCGAACCGCGCCCTCGATGTGCTCGAGCGGGAGAACCGGATCCGCGAGGAAATCAAGCGGGGCGGCACCCTGAGCTCGGTCCTCGAGCTCGAGAAGTGGGAACAGATCCGGTGAGGCCGTGGACCGCCGTCGGGTGGAGGCGATCCTCCGCGATCTCACGTCCGGGAAAGCGTCCGTCGGCGAGGTGATGGCGGCCCTCCGCGACCTGCCATACGAAGACCTCGGGTACGCGAAGATCGACTCCCATCGGGATCTGCGGCGCGGGTTCCCGGAGGTCGTCTTGTGCCTCGGGAAGACGCCGGAGCGGATCGTCGAGATCGTGCGGCGGATGAGCGCCTCGCATCGGCTCGTCCTCGCGACGCGCGCTTCGAAGGCGGTCTATTCGCGGATGAAGAAGGTGCTCAAGACGAAGCGGGTCACATATCACGAGGCGGCCCGGATCATCGCAGTTGGCACGCCTCCCGCCCCGCGTCGGGGCTCCGTGGTCGTCGTCACCGCGGGGACGTCCGACGTCCCGGTGGCGGAGGAGGCCGCCGTCACGGCGGAGCTGATGGGATCCAAGGTGACACGCCTGTACGACGTCGGCGTGGCGGGCGTCCACCGCGTCCTCGATCGGCGGGACCTACTCCGCAAGGCGAAGGTGATCGTCGTCGTCGCGGGCATGGAGGGCGCGCTGCCGAGCGTCGTCGCCGGTCTCGTCGAGGCGCCGGTGATCGCCGTGCCGACGTCCGTCGGGTACGGCGCGAGCTTCGGCGGCATGGCGGCGCTCCTCGGCATGATGAACTCCTGCGCGCCCGGCGTGGCGGTGGTCAACATCGACAACGGGTTCGGGGCGGGCTACCTGGCCAGCATCATGAACCGTTGATCAGAAGGCTGTGATGCCGAGGTAGGCGCCGGCGAGGTACAGCACGACGACGAGGACGACGATGCCGGCGTACACGCCCTTGTTCCAGACCCACACCTTCGCGCCGTCGAACGGCAAGATGGGGATCATGTTGAAGCCCGCCAGGATGACGTTCATGTACCAGGCGAACACGAGGATCGTCGTGATGAGGAATGCGACCACGTTCGTGACGGAGGCGGTCCGGACGATCGTGGCGGCCGCGAGCATGAACATGGTCCCGATGACGAGGTTGGACCCGGGCCCCGCAGCGCTGATCTTGCCGTTCTGCTGCGGGGTCACCGTGCCCGCGACCATCGTCGCGCCCGGCGCTCCAATCAGGAAGCCGAAGAACGCGAACACGAATGCCATCGCCAGGCCGCGCAGGCTGTAGCGGAATTCGGCCCAAAGGCCGAACCGCTGCGCCACAATCTTGTGTGCGATCTCGTGGAGGCCGACGCCGGTCGACACGGCGACGAGGGCACTGACGAACCACAGCCCGATCACGAGGCCAAGCTGGCCCGCGCTGAAGAAGCCCCGGGATGCGCTGACGTTCGCGAGGGTGAGCGCCGCGCTCAAGGCGAGGATTGCGACGAGCAGCTGGAACAGCTCCGTGCGGCTGAACCGCACGCCCGGCCGGGGCCCCGAGCGTTCCCTGGTGATGTAAATCGGCGGGGGCGCGTAATCGGAGTACGGGCCTCGCATCGGTCCCGGCACGGGCCCTAGATATTTAGGATTGTCTTCGTGCCCAGGGACGCGCGGCGATTGCCGCGACCTCCAATTCGCGACGGAATCGACTGCGGACGCACGGGTACTTTCGGGCCTCTCCCCCCGGAACCGCTTCATACGCCGGGCGCCTCGAGACCCCTTACCTTGTCGAGGCCCGTGATGGAGGCGATGCAGCAGCCGGAGCCGGAGTCGTCCGTCGCGGGCCGCACCTCGATGCCGTGGCCGTTCGACCGCGTGCGCGACGGCCAGTCCGCGTTCCTCGCGGATGCCCGCCGCACGATCGCGGAAGGATTCCATCTCCTGGCCCACGCGCCGACCGGCATCGGCAAGACCGCGGTCGCCCTCGTCGCGTCCCTCGAGTACGCGATGAGCGCGGGCAAGCTCGTGCTCTTCCTGACGTCACGCCAGAGCCAGCACCGCATCGCGATCGAGACGGTGCGGCGGATCGAGGCGAAGGGGCCGCACGTCGCGTCCGTCGACCTCATCGCGAAGCAGTCGATGTGCCTCCAGGAAGGCGCCCCGTCGTTCGGCCGCGCGTTCCACGAGTTCTGCGACCTCAAGGTGAAGTCCCGGACCTGCGGGTTCTTCACGCGCGACAACACGGCGGTCGTCGCGGCGGTCTTGCAGCGGACGTTCCACGTGCAGGAACTCGTCCGGGCGAGCGGCGCGTGCCGCGTGTGCCCGCATAAGGTCGCGATGGACGCGGCGGCGCGGGCGAACCTCGTGGTGTGCGACTACAACTACGTCTTCAGCGAGATCCTCGAGCGGTTCCTGCCGCGGCTCGGACGGTCCTTGGACGAGCTCGTGCTGGTCGTCGACGAGGCGCACAACCTCCCGGACCGGATCCGCGCGCACCTCGGAGGTGACCTGTCGGTGCAGGACGTGCTCAAGGTGGCGAAGGAGGCGCGGTCCATTGATGGCGAGGTCGCGCATCAGCTGATCGGGGTCGCGAAGTCGATCGAGCGGTTCCTCGTGGCCCTCGGGTGGGAGCGGGTCGCGCGGAAGGAGGAACTCGTCGACGTGGTCGAGGCCGGCCTCTCGAAGGCGCCCGGCCGGCCGTTCGGCTACACGGACTTCGTCGAGACCCTCGCCTTCGCCGGCGAGGAGGCGTCCCGCCGCGGCGTGCCTTCGGGCCTCCCGGCGCTCGCGGAGTTCTTCGCGCGGTGGCGGGACCACGACGACGGCATCCTGCGGCTGGTCGTCCCGGGTTCGGAGGGGAAGTTCGCGATCCGGCTGATGGATCCGAGCCTCCTCAGCAAGCGGGTGTTCGACGCCGTGCACGGGAGCGTCCTGATGTCCGGGACCCTGTTCCCCGCGGAGATGTACGCGGACCTCCTCGGGATCCACCCCCGGCGGCGGGTCATCCGGACGTACGGCTCGCCGTTCCCCCGGTCGAACCGGCTCCTGCTCGTCCACCCGCATCTGACGACGCAGTACGCGAGGCGCAGCGACGGCATGCACGACCGCATCGCCCGCGAGATCGCGGCGATCGCGCTCGGCGCCCTCGGGAACGTCGCGGCCTTCTTCCCATCGTACGAGCAGCTCGGGGAGGCCCACCGCCGCATCCTCGGCGCCCGCTTGCGCAAGCGCCTCCTCATCGAGCGTCCGGAGTGGACGAAGGCGCAGCGGGACGGCGCCCTCGACGTGTTGCGGCTCGCCCGCGCGGACGGCGGCGCGCTCCTCCTCGGGGTGCAAGGCGGCTCCTTGAGCGAGGGCGTCGATTACGAGAGCAACCTCCTCGCCGCTGTCGTGGTCGTCGGACTGCCACTGAGCCCGCCCGACGTCGAGGTCGAGGCCCTCAAGGACTACTATTCACGCAAGTTCGGGTCGGCGAAAGGCTACGACTATGCGTACGTGTTCCCTGCGGTGAACAAGGTCCTCCAGGCGGCAGGCCGTCCGATCCGGAGCGAGACGGACCGCGCCGCGATCGTCCTGCTCGAGGGCCGATTGCTCGAGCCGCGGTACGCGCGGTGCCTGCCGCCGGACTTCGCTCCGGCCCGGAGTGATTCGCCCGCGTCCGAGGTCCTGGGATTCCTGAGGCTCTCGCCGAATCCCGCGTGACGCCCCGAAGCTTTTTGTCGTCGCGCCCGCATCGCGCGTTCGTGCTGATGAAGCGGGGCGCGGAGGCCGAGCTGCGACGGACCGAGTTCCTCGGCCGGCCCGCAGTCGAGAAGTACCGTACCCCGAAACGATACCGGCTCGAGGCCCTGGACGAGGACCTGCGGAGGTCCCGGCTCCGGACGGAGGCGCGTCTCATGGCGGAGGCGCGTGCCGCGGGCGTAGCGGTGCCCATCCTCTACGACATCGACGCGGCCGAGAACAAGATCGTCATGGAGTTCGTCGAGGGCCCGACGGGGAAAGAGGCGCTCGACCGCGGCGGAGCCTCGGCGCGGCGAATCGCGCGGGCGATCGGCCGTGTCGCGGGGCGTCTCCATCGCGCGGGGATCGTCCACGGCGACCTGACGCCGTCGAACATGATCGTCCGGGGCGGTCGGATCGTGATGATCGACTTCAGCCTCGGCGGCAAGGACGGCGGCGCGGAGGCCCGCGGCGTCGACCTCCATCTGCTCCGGGAGGCGCTAGTCAGCGCGCATGCCCACGCCGACGACTACTACCGCGAAGTGGTCCGCGGATACCGGGAGGTCATGGGGAAGTCCGCCGACGCCGTCGTGCGGAAGGTCCGGGAGATCGAGGAACGAGGGCGGTATACGTGATTGCGTTCGTCACGACGAACGAAGGGAAGTTCCGCGAGGTCTCCGCGAAGCTCTTGGACGCCGGCGTCCGGGTCGTCCGGCAGGACCGCAGCTACCCGGAGATCCAGACGGATCGACTCGAGAAGGTCGTGCGGTTCGCCGCGACGGTCCTCGACGACCAGGTCCGCGGGGACTACTTCATCGACGATTCCGGTTTGTTCCTCGATGCCCTCGGCGGGTTCCCCGGCGTCTACTCGGCGTACGTCTACAAGCGCCTCGGGTGTGCCGGGATCCTCACGCTCTTGGACGGCGTGAGCGACCGCGGCGCGGCGTTCCAGACGGTCTTCCTCCTGCGGCGAGGCGGAGACCATGAGGTCTTCCACGGCGAGACGCGCGGGACGATCGCGGACCGGGAGCGGGGCGCGGGCGGTTTCGGCTTCGACCCGATCTTCGTGCCAGAAGGCGCATCGAAGACGTTCGCGGAGATGTCTCTCTCCGAGAAGAACGCGATCTCGCACCGCGCACGGGCCGTCGACGCGCTCGTCGCGCATCTCCGCGGGTTGAAGGAACCTTGATTACGCCGTCCGAGGTTGCGCGGCGGAAGCCATGGCGCGTCCGCGGATCGTGATCACGGGGGGCGCGGGATTCGTCGGGTCCCACCTCGCGGATGCGATCGCGCCCCATGCCGACGTCGTGATCGTGGACCATCTGCGAAGCGGGAAGCGGGCGAACGTGGCCGGGGCGCTGAAGGCGGGCGCGCGGCTCGTGCGCCGCGATGTCCTCCGGGGCGATTTGCGGCCGATCTTTCGCCGCGCGGATGTCGTGTATCACTTCGCCGCGAACCCCGAGGTCCGCCTGGGGAAGGCCGGGACTAAATCCCATCTGGAGGACAACATCATCGCGACGCACCGGGTCCTCGAGGCGTGCCGCACCGCGAAGGTTCCGCGGATCGTCTTCACGTCCACGTCGACGGTGTACGGGGAACCCGCCCGCGTCCCGACGCCGGAGGGCTACGGCCCGCTCGAGCCGATCTCGACGTACGGCGCGTCGAAGCTCGCCTCGGAGGCGCTCCTGTCCGCGTACGCGCATTCGTTCGGCGTCCAGGCGGTCGTGTTCCGCATGGCGAACGTCGTCGGGGGGCGCAGCGGCCACGGGGTCGTCGTCGATCTCGTCCGCAAGCTCCGCCGCAATCCGAAGCGGCTCGAGATCATCGGATCGGATCCGGGGACAGCGAAATCCTATGTCTATGTGGACGACGCGATCGCGGGAATCCTGGCCGGCGTCCGCGCCGCGGAACGACCGGTCTCGCTGTACAACCTCGGGAGCGACGACGCGATGACGGTGAGGTCCATCGCCGAGGCCGTGTGCGAGGAGCTCGGGCTGCGGGACGTCGAGTTCGCCTGGACCGGTGGCAGCGGTGGGGGCCGCGGCTGGGTCGGGGACGTGCGGGTCATGCAGCTCGCACTGGACCGGATCAAGGCGACGGGATGGCGGCCGAAGAAGACGAGCGAGGCTGCTGTACGCGCCGCGGCGCGGGACGCGCAGGCCCTCGCGCCAAAACGCCTGTCTCCATGAGACAACGTATTTATCGCGCGGGCCGGTTGCTCGCGTGCTTGGGGCTGTGGGGTAGCTTGGTCTATCCTTCGGGCTTTGGGACCCTCATAAGCCGAGGGCGGAAGAGCCTGCGACGGCAGTTCAAATCTGCCCAGCCCCACTTCAGCTGATATCGGGAGACGCGAAATGGCCCGGACTTCGACGAAGACCGACGCGGAACGGCATCGGAAGATGGCGGCACAACTCTTCAACGGCACGTGGGAGCTGCTCTCGAAGAAACGACGCACGAAAGAGGAGACGGACACGATGATTCACATGGCGCACGCCTCCCGCTACCACTGGGGCGTCGTCGGCGGGCCGAAGGAACTCGCAATTGGCGAGTGGCAGATCTCCCGGGTCTACGCGGTCGTCCGCCGACCCGAGCCTGCCCTGTACCACGCCGAGCGGTGTCTCGAGATCTGCAAGGTGCACGGCGTGGGCGACTTTCCGCTCGCCTACGCATACCAGGCGCTCGCCCGCGCCTTTGCGGTTGCACGCAAGTCGAGAGAGCGGGCGGCGTGCCTGAAGCTCGCGAAAGCGGCGGGGGAGCGGATCCGGGAGGACGACGACCGCACATTGTTCTTCAACGACCTGCGCACGGTGCCGGCCGTGAAGCGGTCCCGGTCCTAGGCTTTCGCTTCGAGTCGGGCTTCGGTGACCCACCACACGCCGGAGGATCCTTGCCATTCGGGGCTTGCCCGCACGACGCGCACGCGCTTCGAGAACATGGGGCCCTCGAGGACGAGCGTCTCGAATTCGCCTCCTTCGCCGCACGGATGCACGCCGCGGCGGTCCTGCAGCCGAAGGAGATCCTCGACGACGCCGTCGTCCCAGCGTCGCCCCAGCCAGCTCGCGTCGAGGCCTTCCGCGGAGACGCTCGAGAAGACGATCTCCATGCCGGCGGCCAGGTAGTCCCGCACGAGGCGTCGCGGATCGTGCCGCCACAGCGGCGCGAAGACGCGAAGGCCGGTCTCCGCTGCCACCCGGTTCACGCGCTCGTGCTGGTAGTCCGATGCAATCGCGCCGACGACGACGCCGTCGACTTGGACGCGCGCGAAAATCCGTCGCAAGGCCTCGAGTTCCCCCGCCTCGCCCGCGCTCGCCGATTCCTGCAGCAGCGGGAGACCCATCGCCTTCGCGAGCAGCGGCGTGAGGTGGAGGTTCGGAACGTGGAACAGCATCGAGTCTCGATCCTCCGGGACGATGGACAGGAGATGCGTCACGTCCCAACCACGCTGCATCGCGAGGTACGTCGCATACGTCGAGTCCTTGCCACCGGAGAATAGCGCCGCGACCCGCACAGGAATCGGAAGGCCATGGCGGCGTAAAGGATTCGGCCTCCAAATTAACCTTGTTTAAGGTTAACTTTCCTTCGGCGGCCACGAACGATTTATGGCCCTCCCGCGGATTCCGCTGCGTGCGACTCGACGAGATGACTTCCGAGGAGTTCGCGGGGATCGCCCGCGCGGATCCCGTCGTCATCGTGCCGGTCGGCGCGCTCGAGGAGCACGGCCGGCATCTGCCGCTCGGCGCGGACATGATCCAGCCGCTTCACGTCGTCGACGAGGTCGCGCGCCGGACCGGGGCGTTCGTCGCACCCTCCATCCCGTACGGCGTGTGCACGACGACGCGGCCGTACCCGGGCACCGTGAGCGTGTCCGTCGACGCGCTGAAGGCGTTCGTGCGGGACGTCCTCGCGGATCTCGTCCGGAACGGCGCGCGCCGCGTGATGATCGTCAGCGGCCACGCCGGCCGCGAGCACATGATGGCGCTCCGGGCCGCCGCGCAGGACGTCGTCGATCAGGGCACGGGCCTCAAGTCGACCGTGCTCTCGGACTACGACATCATCTACGCGTCCTCGGGGCTCCTGCCGGAAGGAGACGGCCATGCCGGCGCGGGCGAGACCTCTCGCATCCTGACCGCGCGGCCCGAGCTCGTCAAGGGCACGAGCCCGCCCGGGAAGAACGAGATCCCGCCGTACGCGGTCGTCGAAGACCCGCGGAAGTATTGGCCCGGCGTCACCGGCGATCCAGCGAAGGCGTCGAAGGCGCTCGGCGGGAAACTCGATCGGCTCGTGATCGACGAGCTCGTGAAGCTCGTGGACGAGCTGCGACGGAGGGCGTGACATTCCCTCGGCGGATGCGTTGAAACGGAAGGCCGCGGAGGCCGCGCTGGCCTACGTCAAGCCGGGCATGGTCCTCGGGCTTGGGACCGGATCGACCGCGCGGTTCTTCCTGGAGGGCGTCGCCCAGCTGGTCCGCGAGGGCGTGGACCTGAAGGGCGTGCCGACGTCGTTCGCGACGGCGGATGCGGCGAAGGAACTGGGGATCCCACTCACCTCCCTCGAGGAACGGCCGTCCGTGGACCTGTGCGTCGACGGCGCCGACGAGGTCGATCCGAAGCTCGACCTGATCAAGGGCCTCGGGGGCGCGCTGTTCCGCGAGAAGATCGTCGCGGCCGCGTCGAAGCGGTTCATCGTGATCGTCGACGAGTCGAAGCTCGTGCCGCGCCTCGGGACGAAGGCCCCGGTGCCCGTCGAGGTCCACCCGTTCGGCTGGAAGGTCGCGGCCGCGGCGCTTGAAGGCCTGGGCGCGACGGTCGAGCTGCGCCGACGCGACTCGGAGACCATGCGGACGGACAGCGGGAACAACCTCCTCGACGCGCAATTCGGCCCGATCAAGGCACCGTCCAAACTCGCCGCTCGGATTGCCGCGATCCCGGGCGTGGTCGGGCACGGGTTGTTCCTCGGGATGGCGGACGCCGTGCTCGTCGCTTCAGAAAAAGGCGTGCGGACCTTGCGTCCTACGCGAACGTCTTGAGCTTCTTGCGGTTCGCTTCGATGCGGTCGATCTTCGCCTGCTCCTCGCGGTCAATCTGCGCCAGGATCTCGGACCAGGAGATGCTCAGCCGGTACGAGTGTACGGGGCGGCCCTTGCCCTCCTTCTTGATGTCCCGCTTGTCGACCCACCGCCGACGGCGGAGTTCCTGCATCGCGATGCTGACCTCCGGCTGCCGCAGCCCCGTGGCCTTCTCGATCTCGACCGACGTCGTCTCGTCGCGCTTCGAGAGGAACACAAGCGTCTTCGCGATGTTCCGCGAGAGGCCCGTCTCAATGAGCAGGTCCACCAGGGTCTCGTCCCGGCGGCTGAGGCGCACTTCCCGGCTCATTGTATCTCCCCCCCATTTATTAATTTAGCAATATATATTTGTTGCGATTCAACCGGCGAACTTTCCCGCGGACGGCGGAATTCGGCCGCGCCGAAGACGCGATGGCGGCGATTGCGGTTGAGGTCCGCGGACACGAGTTTCTCCGAGGCGGACCCAGCAAGACTCAAATACCACTTCCCCTCTGTATCGACGCTCGGTCGCCCTCCATGAAGATGCCCCAGCGTATCCGCGGTTACTGCCCCTTCTGCAACAAGCACACCGAGCTGGAGGTCGAGCGGGTGAAGAACCGCCCGCGCTCGGAGCTCCGCGCCGGCCAGCGCCGGTTCCGACGCGTGACGGCGGGGTACGGCGGCTTCCCTCGCCCGAAGCCCGAGGGCCGCGAGAAGCCGACGAAACGGATCCATCTGCGTTTCCGCTGCCGGGAGTGCAAGAAGGCCCACCAGCGGCCCGGCATCCGCGCGAAGAAGTTCGAGCTCGTGGAGGTGCACAAGTGATCCCGAAGCCCACGAGCCGGTTCCTCCGGGTCAAGTGCGAGGATTGCGGCAACGAGCAGGTCGTCTTCGACCGGGCGGCGAGCGTGGTCCTGTGCCAGGTGTGCGGCGCCACGGTCGCGAAGCCGACCGGCGGGAAGGCCGCGATCCGAGGCGAGATCCTGGGGGTCCTCGAGTAATGGCGGAGGCGAAGGCGGCGAAGGCCGCGGGGCGCGGCTACGACTGGCCCGATGAGGGCGAACTCGTCGTGTGCACCGTGTCCAACGTCAAGAACTTCGGGGCCTTCGTCACCCTCGACGAGTACGAGAGCAAGGAGGGCTTCATCCACATCGCAGAGGTGTCGTCCGGGTGGATCAAGTACATCCGCGATTACGTCCGCGAGGGCGCGCGCGTCGTCTGCAAGGTCCTCAAGGTGGACCAGGACAAGGGCCACATCGACCTCTCCCTGAAGGCGGTCAACGAACACCAGCGCCGCGAGAAGATCCAGGAATGGAAGAACGAGCAGAAGGCGGAGAACCTCCTGTCCATCGTCGCGACGCGGCTCGGCAAGACGCCCGCGGAGTGCTGGGAGGACTTTGGGTACGACCTCCTGGATTCGTTCGGCACGCTCTACCGGGCATTCGAAGAGAGCGTCATGGAGGAGAAGGCGCTCGAGGACGAGGGCTTCAAGGGACCCTGGGTCACGACGTTCGTCGAGGTCGCGCGGGAGAACATCATCCCGCCTCACGTCTCGATCGACGGCTACGTCGAGGCGACCGACTTCTGTCCGGACGGCGCGGTCCACATCCGCGAGGCGCTCACGAAGGCGGCCATCGAGAACGACGGCGTGAGCGTGAAGGTGCAGTACATCGGCGCGCCCCGCTACCGGCTCGTCGTGCGCGCGCCGGACTACAAGACCGCGGAGGAAGAGATCCAGAAGGCTGCGGCCCGCGTGATCAAGGCCCTGACCGCGAAAGGCGGCGAGGCGAAGTTCCACCGGAAGGATTGAGTCGCGATGCGGTCCGTCATGAAGAAGTGCGGGGCCTGCGGTCGGTACACGTTGAAGGACGTTTGCCCCGCTTGCGGCCATGCCGCCGGGAATCCGATGCCGCCGCGATACTCCCCGGAGGACCGCTACGGCGTGTACAGGCGCAAACTTAAGCGGGCCCATGAATTGGAGAGATGAGACACCATGGAGAACATCGTGATCCGCTACACCGACCACCCGAAGCTGGACGACCCGATCTTCATCGAGGGCCTCCCGGGGATCGGGAACGTCGGCAAGCTCGCCGCGGAGCATCTGAAGGACGAGCTGAAGGCGGTCAAGTTCGCGGAGATCTTCTCGAAGTACTTCCCCCCGCAGGTCCTCGTGCAGGAGGACGGCCAGGTCAAGCTCGTGAACAACGAGATGCATTACGTCAAGAGGAACGGTGGCAAGGACCTCGTCCTCCTGACGGGCGACTACCAGGGCCTGACGCCGGAGGGGCAGTACGAGCTCAGCGACTTCATCTTGCAGGAGTTGAAGAAACTCGGCGTGCGGCGCGTGTTCACGCTCGGCGGGTACGGCATGGGCCGCATGGTGACGAAGCCGCGCGTCCTCGGCGCCGCGACGGGCGGCGACCTCGTGAAGGAGATGGAGAAGTACGGCGTCGTCTTCTCGCGCGGCGAGCCGGGCGCGGGGATCGTCGGCGCGAGCGGACTGCTCTTGGGCCTCGGACGGCTGTACGACATGCAGGCGGTGTGCCTGATGGGCGAGACGTCCGGCTATTTCGTCGACCCGAAGTCCGCGCAGGCCGTGCTCGACGTGCTCACGAAGTACCTGGGCATCGAGATCTCCTTCAACGAGCTGGAGAACAAGGCGAAGCAGATCGACCAGATCACCTCGAAGCTCAAGGACATCGAGGCCGCGCCCGAGACCCCGGACAAGCGCGAGGACCTCGGGTACATCGGCTGAGGGCCGCGAAACTTCTATACCCTGGCCGGCGGTATACACCGCCACAGGGATGGGCGACGACGAGAAGCGGAAGGCCTTTTTGAAGGGGTTCGAGGAAGGCCTCAAGTCCGCGTGGCGGGAAATCGGTTCCTTGACCACTCGCGGGTACTCATCGACGGAACTCATGGTGATGGCGAAGTCGAAGATGGCGGTCCTCTATCGCGACGTCGAGGCGATGGAGAGTCGGCTCCTCGGGGAGGAAGGCATCCCGGTCGTCGGCGGGGGCGAGATGCCCGCTAGGCGGGACCTCGGCCGTCGTGGCGCGTACCTCGTGCGCGAGCCGAAGGCGGACCGGATCTTCGAGCTGTTCGCGGAACTCCTCCAGGGGAAGGCGCGCGGCCTCTGCATCACCCGCGTCCATCCGGACGACCTCCGCACCCGCTACCGCATCCGCGAGGCCGGGTTCATCTGGCTCTCGAAGTCTCCCGGCCAGAAGGCGAGGGACATGGCGGTCGCGGAGCCGAGCGCGCTCGTCGACATCGCGTCGGCAATCTCGGACTTCGCCGCGGATGGCGGGAACGCGGCGGTCCTCCTCGAGGGCCTCGAGTACATGATCTCGCAGAACGGCTTCGCGTCGATGATGCGATTCCTGCAGAAGGTAAACGAGAAGATCGTGTTGAACGACTCATACCTGTTGATCTCCGCGAACCCGGCGGCGATGAAGGAGCAGGAGTACAAGGTCCTCGCGAAGGAAGTCGCGGGCGAAGTGTGACGGCTCAGCGGCCGGCGGCCGGAGCGGGACCGGGCGCTTTCCGGCGGGACGCCCGTTCCGATTGCCAGAGGGAGACGAGCGCGAGGACCGTCACGACCTCCACGAACTTCGAGACAACGCCGAGTGCATCCACTTCCTCGACGACGCCGATCGGCCAAACGGACACCGTGCGCGTGACCAGGTAGGCCGCGATCAGGAAGGCCGTGATCGCGAGCCATGCTGCGTCGAACCGACGGGGACTATACGGGATGATGAAGGCCGCAGCGATCTGCAGACTCGAGAAGACCGCGAAGAACGCGGCAGGGAACCTATCGCCCAGGTGGTCGTTGAAGGCGTACAGGTGGAGCGAGCCGTCCGCGAGGAACAGGAACGCGACCAGATACCGCTTCGCCATGTCCGCATCCGTGAGGATCTCCGGGAAGTTCTCGTAGCCCACGCCGATCGTCGAGAACGCAACGCCGAACATCGTGAGGAACAACCGCAGCTGGAACGAGCTCCCGCCGCCGTGTTCCCCTACCGCCGCACCGAGTTCAAAGATGCCGAGGAGGTCTGCCAGCCATCCGACGACGATGATCAAAAAACCGCAGAAGAAGAACGACAGCTCCGTCGCCGTCGGCTTCGCGCGACGCATTACGATATCGAAGCGAGTTGCGGGCAAGTAGTTTCCGGTTCTCACCGGGCGTTGCGGCTCCAAAAGCATTTATGGCTCACGGGGCTAACCCGGCCTTCCGCTCCCGTAGTCTAGTCCGGCCAAGGATCGGGGCCTTTCGAGCCTCAGACGCGGGTTCGAATCCCGCCGGGAGCATACCCACGTGGGTTTACTCCCACATTCAGCCAGCCAGCGCCAGAACACAATCCAGCCGAGAGTTCGGGCGTGAGGGATTGGGACCCACGTCACGGGCTTCGGAGGCCCGAAGTCTAAAAAGCCTTTCGAGCCGTTTCGTCAGCGAGGAAAGACCTTGTCCTCCCCGGCCTCATCCACAGACTACCGAGGCGAGTGGCCGCTCCTTTTGCGCGAATATCAACGGCTCGAAGCGGACTTTCTGTTCCTCACCGAATTCGTCCCGTTGTTGGACGACCCGAATGCACCGAACTTCCAGTTTGGCTCGCCAAGAGCCGCATCGTTTGGACTCGATTGCTGCACATGGATTGAGACATCCTTTAAGTGGCTCCTGCGTAGCCCCAAGTGGGATAAGGACGTCGAAGTCGTTCGGGCGCGTGACGAAGACGAGAACATCGGGATGTACCGCCGCATGTTTGACTCCAGATGCAAGCTTGCAGATGGTGGACGGACGACCATCGACACGAACCTCACAGTTTATCCGTTTCAAGATTTCAAAGAAAAGAAGACTCCCCAATGGTTTGCTGACTTTTCTCGCCCTAAGCATGACCGATTTGAACTGGCAAGACTCTGGACAATGATGCACTCGGCGCAGAGTCTCGCAGGCCTTTCCGTCGTTATGAGTGCGCTGGTTACTCCCAGCATGGCTTTCAATGTTGAATCGAAGGTCTTTCGAGATACGCGCTTCCCTTCACACTTGCCGAAAGGTAGCCCATTCTGGTAGTTGCTCGGACGGAATCTCCTGTGGGATTCGGATGGCTTAGGAGGGCGAGTAGCTGGCCTATAGGGTTTCTTCTCAACCGGCGGCAGCGTGGCCCAAGATGCCAGATTGCGTTTCCAAGTCGATTCACTCTAACAGTCGATCGTACGTGCCATCACTCCCGACGTCAGGGCGGAGGTTATCCCAGAGGTTGCCGGGCGGGACGGCGGACTTGACAGCGCGCAGGAGCACGGCCAGCCCTTCTTTCGACAAGATTGTCACGCCTAGTTCGCGAGCCCCTTCGCGGTCTGATGGCAAGACGGCAGCATGACTAATCGTCGTGAACAGAATCCGTCTGAGCTCCCAGCTCTCCAGCACTTTTGACAATTCAGCTCCCTTGCCTGCCAAGTCGGAAACCTTCCTCCCGACATCGGCGCCCCGGAGCGTGCATTCTCCGACAATCGCTCTCTTCTCGTTTGGCAGATAGGCAACGAGATCGACCTCGCTCTCCGTTTGCTTCGTTCTGGCCTTGTATCCGAGCCAATCAACCTGAAAGCCTGAAAGTGTTAAGAGCGACACAACTGCCCACTCGAGGTCATGCGCCTGCCTCCGTGTTCCCATGGCCTCCATTATCGATCCGAGATCGGGATCGTAGACTTGGCGCACGGCTAACCTTGGATACACAACGGTCTCGGCTCGTACACCCCGCATCTCATCTACAAACGTGACCGCGGGATCTTCTCCTCCGGTCCATTCTAGTCGTGCCTTGACGGTGCGAACCAAGGACGGGTATTCATGTTCAACTTCCAAGGTAGGGAGGGGATCCCATGTGCGAGGCGGAAGAATGTCCCACGACTCAAACCGACCGCGCCTTGACAATCCGTAACTCTGCAACACCAATCGAAGTGCCCCCGGATTCGTCTCCGGAGCTTCGACACGAACCCTGACTTTCTGACCGAGCAGCAGAACTTCAGCAAGACGGGCGCTGACGCTGGGGAGGAGAACATGGATTCCAGATCCGGGCACGCTCGGTCGTTCAGGTGTTGAGCCGCCAGGACACAGGATTTTGTGCCAAAGGACTTGCTCCAAGCTGTAGAACCCAATTCCCTCGAGACTTTCCCTCGGAATCCTGTAATCAGATACCGGCCTCTTACTGTCTAGCAGATAACTCACGCCACCCCAGGGTTCATTGAAAAGCCATGACGAGTCCTCGGAGCCATTGAACTCTGGCCCCCGCCACTCGACGGGGGTGTCCCGATCCATGAATGAGATTGTGTCATGGCCGAGAGCAGGGAAATCTGCACGCCTGGGAACCTCGAGACTACCCTTTTCAATGATGCTGCGCAGAAAGAGGACGATGCTCCCAGGGAACGTTGCCGTAAAAAGGTCTAGGTATGGCTCTACAAGCGGCTGAAGCGAATAGGAAGGTTTCTCCACGGGCCCTCCTGGTCGTAGCGAGGCGAGGATGCTAACCCGTGTGGGTGGGTCGCCCCCGACCGCAGGATTGCGAGAGATTGCGGCCCGCAAATGAAATCCGTCGTAGGCCCCGGCCCTCTTCAGGCTTGCGATCCTTCGCTCAATCGAGGCAAGCGGGCGTTCATGTTTCTCGTCCACGGGCGACGAAACAGCTGGACAGAGAAGAATCTTGTCACGATGCCGTCCCCTCGGAAGACCGGCAGGAAACCGCGTCAGACCTGCTCCGTCTGACCGCGTGCATCTCGCGCGGCCAAGGACCCACGACGAGTCGTCATCGCCTTCTCGCGCGCTATACCTGTATCGGCCTAGGTCTGAAGGCTCGCTTCCACGACCTTCAATTTGTCCGATTTCCTCTTATGCTGCCGCGTACAAGGGGGAATTATGGCCAAGCAGCCATCACGGAACGACCAACGGTCGAACGCACTGAACCCGAACAACGCGGCGTTCAAGGCGGCGGCGGACAACCGGGCGAACCAGCTGAACTCAGAGCATGTCGCCTCCAAAGCCTCGCGGGAGAAGTGACGAAGACCTGAACGGGGAGAGGTTATCCCTCTCCCCACCTTTACCTGGAGGCAGGCATGTCGGATGAGGCAAGGGATCGGATTCGAAGAACAATCTACACGGTCTTCGACCGGTGGGGCCAGCGATCCATGGAGACTTTCATGCAGAAGTTCCAAAGAGGCGGTGCGGCCGCGAGTGAGGCCTACCGAGTTGAATGGATTGAGCAGGCATTCCTCGAGAGGCGAGCGAAGCACCCGGGACTCGCGCGCTACGTGCTGAAACAGACCCTGAAGAGTAAAGTTCTCCGCAAGCACCGGACCACCCTGCTTCGATCCGCTCTCACTTCGATTGCCGCTGAGGATAGTCCAGCGGTGAAAGAGCTCGTGGGGAAGTTAGTCGACGGGCCTCGGGACCCGCGCCAGGTTTCATCACCGCCGGCTTATACGCGCCGGACCCTCCAAAGACTGCGGAAGGAGGAGTATCCGGAGGTGTTTTTCGATCATGGGCCGGCAGATAACGACGGACGGTTGGAGAAGGTCTCGACAATCTTCGGCCCCTTCAGCCTGCCCAGACAGGAGGCAACCGAGGACGCAGCAGCCTACTTGTCATCCGACAGGGCGAAGGTCCTGTCCGACCCGACGTTCGGGGAACAGATCTCCCATCGCGGATCGATTAGGGACGCAGAACCGGAGTACCTTGAGGCCCTCCGAGAATTCCGCACAGACTGTGACCGGTTGATTGGGCAACTCCTAGGGCGTCCCAAGATGTCGAAAGAGACGCTGAGGCTCCTCCACGAGGAGTTTCAGGCCTATCCCGAGCTGATCCAGGTTTTGTTCAATCACATCTTATCCATCTTGGCGGTGAAGTGGTTCCGCGGAAGACGGGAGGCAGACAAGGCCCGACTGTTGGAAGACGAATTTCAGCTGCACTATACGAAGAAGGACGCGCTGCGGGCCCACGTACTCATCGCCAAGACCTTCGGCCCGAAGGTCGCCACGGTCTTCCTAACGAACATGGCATCGTTCGCGATGCACGTCCTCGGGCTTCCCGAGGACGGAATGCACATCCACGAGGCAATCCTCGAACTCCACACCGGCGAAACGGCAGCGCAGGCGGCCGCTTGGGATAACATCGGAATCTGCCTGCGTGATCTCGGCGAGTACACGAAGGCGATGAAAGCGATGGAGAAGGCGACCCCTCTCTACCGCCAGCTGGGAGACACGTACCACGAGTTCATCGCAGAACGAAACATCGGGGAAGCCCTGATTCGCATCGGCCGAACAGAGGACGGTTTCGCCTGCTTCGAACGGGTTCAGGCGCGAATTTTGGAGTTGAAGGATGGCGAAAAGAGGGTCGGCGTTTGGTTGAATCTCGCCACGGGGGCTAGGAGGTGCGGTCTGTTCGACCTGGAATACGACTCGCTGATGAAGGCGATCGAGGAGGACCCGGATACGGACCTTCTAGTCGCGGTGCAAAATCGGTTGTTAGAACTCAACTTGCGACCGCTAAAGCAGGAGAACACTAGGGGGATGTCGCCTCGCGATGAGGGCTCTCAATCGGGTTAGGCGTATTCTCGTATGGACGGCAAGTTTGCACGTGTACTTTTGGGCCCTTCAGCCCCAGTCTAGCGCGGAAGTCACCAACGCCGGCGTGGGTTCGCTGAATGGGGTTCGTTGCGGGGAGTTTCTCGGGCAGGCGATCTCGAAGTCCGACTACGCTATGTAAGCCATTAAATGCTATTTGACTAGACTATCGATTCCGAATCCGTAATGTTTAAGAAGACAGGCACACTACGGACTTATCGGCAATAGTCTAGCCAAAAGGCAGGTTAGCGCAGTGGATTGGTAATATGCCGAGAATGTTCACGCTCTTTCCGCTCATCTACGAACGCAAGGTGTTCACTACAGCGGAAGCCATGAAAAAAACGGGGCTTCCGATGGATCGTTTGTTCAAGCAACTAGCATACTTCCAAAAGGCGGGCCTCTTGCACAAGATTAGGAGAGGCCTATACGTCCCCGCCCCGTACGGTACTGGAGTTCCGGCTGAACGTGTCAGTCCATACTTAGTCGCCAGCAAACTACGGGAGGCATACGTTCTATCATACCACACCGCTCTCGAACTGCACGGGGTTGCTCAGTCGGCCTTCTACGAGGTGTACGTCACCACACCAAGCCCCTTCAGGCCGTTCAGTTTCCAAGACGTAACGTATCGTTCCATCAAGGCGAAACCGGGCGACCTCGCAATTTCCCACACGAGTACGACGGTGGAGGACGAAGTAGTCCGCTTGTCCAATCGGGAGTGGACTATCGCCCAATGTGCCTTGAGGCTGGAGTATGCAGGTGGACTCGAAGAGTACCTCAAAAGCGTTGCAGGCTTTTCCTACGTCAAGGTCGAACAGTTGTATTCCGCCGCGGTCGTTCTCGGACGCAAGACTCTGTTCAACAAACTCGGATTCGTTTTGTCACAGTTCAAGGACCGTTGGAAGATCACGGATGAAGACTTGAGGAGGTTCCGATCAGCCAAAGCCAAGCACGTCCAGTATTTCGGTACGAAGCCAGGTCGGGGACGGTTCGTCAAGGAGTGGAACTTGATGGTGCCCGATAACCTAGAGCAGGTGGTTCCGCTTGCCTAGGAATGTCCCAGACCCACGGAAGTTGCGGCGAGTCGCAGCGACCATGAGGTTCCAGATTGGGCCGCTGGAGAAGGCTTTCCGCCTTGCGGCTTTCTTGGCCGAGCTCGCGAGCCATCCCTTCCTCAAAGATCGTCTGGTTCTGAAGGGCGGGACCAACCTGAACCTGTTTCACGGCACAATGGAGCGGCTCAGTGTCGATGCTGACCTGAACTACATTGGCCAGGTAGGGACGGATGGCATGCAGGCCGAGAGACCAGAGATCTGTGCTGGGATCGAGGCTCTTTCCAAAGAGCTTGGATATCGTTTCTCAATCGAGAAGGATGAGCATGCACTTCGAACGTATCACCTAAGGTTCCGTGGCGTTGGCGGCAACGAGGACCTCATCAAGCTTGACCTGAACTTTCTGGAGCGGGTTCCAGTGCTGCTCCCCATTGAGCGAATTCCGCCCCCGTCGCTATTGGAAGTCGATGGCCCGCCAGTCCCTTGCCTTCAACTGATAGAGGTTGCCGGGAGTAAACTTGCGACGTTGCTCCTACGCGGGGCTAGTCGAGATCTCTTTGACCTGTCCTCGCTGCGGCGGATGCCCGTGGACTGGACTTTCGCAAGGAAGATCGCCTTGTTTCATGGATTCCTCGACCATGTGCGCCTTCGTAACTTGGATCCGAGTCGAGTCAAGGACATTACGGAGCGCGATTTCAATCGCGGGTTGCGCAATCTCCTACGCAAGGGTCAGTCCATGCATCTAGAGGATTTGAAGGAAGCCGCGACGCCACTCGTGGACTCCGTTTTCCCCCTGCAACCTACAGAAGAACGATGTCGCGAGGAACTAGCGAGGGGACAATGGAATCCCGCCTTCCTCTTTGGCAATCTACCCTTTAATCCAGTCATCCAGGACCATCCTGGCATGCTTTGGAGACTGCAACATCCCGAGGCACGACTACCGTCCTAGTTTCCATTCCACGTCCCGGCTTTGAACCAATCAGGTTCAAGACCTGACGGGACTCGATTCCATCCGCACGTCACTCCGACAGACATGGTAGGCTTACGTTGTGGCGTTCATGCGTTGAGTGCGTTGCTTTGGGAGGAATGGCGATTTTTAGGGGATGACTGGATCTAGACCATGTTCATCAACCAACACGAATCGAATCCCCAGCTTTGCGATAAGAGGGCGTCTTCGAAATTCTTCCGCGCGCCGTTTGAACGGCGGAGTGTCCGGGACTGCGACGACGAGCAGGTCCCCGTCGAGCACTTCCTTCACGGTCATCAACTGGCCGATCGCTTCCCGCAACCGTGCACTCTGCGACAATGCGCCGGTCTCCTATTCGAACTCTCACATCGCCTTTACCGGGTTCTGAGTCGATGCACAACCGAAGACCGTTCTTCCCGAAAACGCCATTCCAGTCCGCAGTGCCTCCCTTTTCGAGTCGATGCCATCCATTCGAGCGAAGAAACTCAACAATCCGAAACACCGTCTTGCCGGCAACTCGGACCTGCGCCCCATCTATTGACACCTCGGCGAGGCCTCGACTTCGTGGGTCGTTCAGAAGATGCCACGCCAAGTCCAAAGCAACCTCGGCTTCAGGCACACGATCCAATCGGCCTCGAAACTGATCGCGTGTCACATCCCTGGAGTAGGGGAGAGGGGTATACGATACTTGGGACTATTGCCGAGAGCCGCATTCGCGGTCTCCTGGTTTCAAAAACTAGGTCGGATGAACAGCGCTAGTGGCATCTGTGTGTAGTGGTCAATCTCTCTTGCGCGACCTTGCACATCCGCAGCCAATCATCAGGATTGAAGATGCTGGGCCTAGCGCCTATTGGCAGGGACTCGTACCTTTCATCGATTTCCCGCCAGACGCGCTGTAACCCCTCCCCCTCCAGAATTGCGCCCGCGGGAGGGGACCGGAAGCGCCCTTCCCGATAGGCCACGGGGGGTTCGTCATGCATCGCGAAGTAATACCGGTTGAACCTCAGTACATTGTCGCCCGACTTGTTGGCGACGACCCAAGCCGATCGGACGACCGTTCCTGTGCCGTTCCAGACGACGTCCAGCACCGCAACCTTTGGTTTGACTGCTCGTCGCATCTTTTCGTGGCACCAGACGTACATTCCTCGTTCCCAATTTGGATCCACGGCATGTTCTCCATCGTCGCGGACCCACCATTTCGTGGCCAAGTGCAGATGCGAGGCTACACGAGCACTCTGCGGGAATTCTGTGTTCTTTGCCATACTGTGCGGGAGCGCGTTTCGCGACAAAAACCTAGTTGGCACGGGTTGGCAAGGGTCAATGATTAAGTTGGTAGTCTTCACTCCTATGCATGTCGGGGCGGACTGATTGACAGAAACAACGATGGACTCGATCCGGAGGGGCGTTTGCAGCTATAACCAGGAGGGGGAAATCGAGTGCGTGTGTGACAACTTGCCACTTCCTGACACCGAGGAGTGGAACGAAACCGAGTATCGCCTAGCCCTTGTGCGCAAAGGCCACGTGGAGATTTTCGGATTCCTCTGCGAGTGGGACATGGGCCCCACTCTCTTCAACAAATACGGGGTGAGCAGGCCCAGCCAGCTGAAAGATCGTATGCGCCCGGTCGGGACGATTCTCTCGCGCCTTCAGGGTGTAGAGTTGTCGGCCTTTTCAGATTCGGCGCACGGGGCCGATGTTGCCCAAGCATTCAATGCCCTGCGGAGACCGGACTCGAAGAGAGAGGGCATCGGCATCACGAGCCCTAGCAAAGTCTTGCACATTCTGTTGCCGGAGTTGTTTGTCCCTTGGGACCAGGACATACGAGCCGCATACGGTGTTGACGAGGGACTTGACGGCGAAGACTACCGGGCTTTCATAGGTTTTTGCCGCGAGGAGCTCAGGTCGGTCCTGCGCGAGGCTAGCGTGGACGCCCGCCAATGCGCTGGTTCGTTTTACGCTGGGGGATGGAAGCCAGCCACGAAAATTCTCGATGAGTTGCATATGGCCAAGGAGAAACGGCGTCCACCGCACTTCTCTCGATAGGAACCACTTGCTCTTGCAGTAATCTGTGACGGACGATTCTTTCGCGTAAATCGGCCTGTCATGCATCATGTCCGAGCGCTTGTATCGGAACCCAACTGGCTTGCCGCGTCAAAGTAGGCGAACTCGCGTCTACACCAAACGCACATGCCTTCCCAGACTTCGTCCTCCCAATAGGCACATCGCGTCCACACGATTGGCACTCCGCAGCACGTGGCCTTCGGGCCGTCATGTTCCATTTTCAAGTCTCCTTTGGGATTCGATTCCCACTCCTGTTGCGGGGATTGCGGTCCCGGCCGGGGCCTCGACGATGGACTGCCCGTCGCCCAACGAGGCCTTGAAGGTCCAGCCAGCCTCGAATAGCTTCGGGAGCTCCGCGTTCGGGACGACTTTCAGCAACGCCCTCTCCACCCCCTTGATCGTTGGGACCATTACCTGAGCTTGGAGCCGCTGCACTTCCTTCTCGATCATGAGGAGAAGGTCGTCTACCCCGCTTTCCGTCAACTCCTTATCGCTATAGCCGAAGGGGAGCAGGAGTGCCTTCAAAGCCTCTACCCGAGGGTT
>WNGF01002138.1_pt1 | contig 31193 bp, 28 predicted proteins | sample 5400641 | NCBI WGS metagenome assembly WNGF01 (sample SAMN13153371, study PRJNA577476) | soil metagenome | isolation source: 80 cm soil or saprolite under grassland replicate 2 | place: USA:California | collected 2016-06-15 | reverse complement strand
CCCTGCCGGAGCTTCGCGCCGTCATGGGCGGCTTCGGCAATGCGTATCTCCAGATTCTGGTGGACAAGCGGCTTGGCGCGGGCTCCATGGACGACCTGTTCAGGAACAAGAAGGGGCTCAAGATCGCTGTGGACCGGGTCGGCACCACCGATGAATTGGCGCTCCGCAGAGTGCTCGCCTACTACAAGCTCTCCTACGAGGAGATCCAGAAGCAGGGCGGCAAGGTCTTCAATGCCGGCTACAACGACCAGGCGAGCCTCTTCAAGGACCGGCAGGTGGACATCCTCTTCCAGAACATCGCCGTGCCCTCCTCCTCCATCCTCGAGGCCAAGGTGGGGCGCGAGGTGATGCTGCTCGGCTTCCCGCCCGAGCTGATGGACCACATGGCCAAGGAGTTCGCGTTCGCCCGGGGCACCATCGCGGCGGGCGCGTACGGGCTCACCGATAAGCCGCTGGCCTCGCCCGCGAGCCCGACGGTGGCGACGGCCAATGCCAAGATCCCCGAGGACGTGGTGTATCGCTTCGTGAAGATCGTGGCGGAGAATCCGGACCGCGTGAGGAAGATCCACGACAGCATCAAGGACTTCGACCCGCAGAACGGCCCGAAGGATGTGGGCGTGGCGCTGCACCCCGGCGCCGAGAAGTACTATCGCGAGAAGGGCTGGCTGAAGTAGGTTCGTGGCGGCTCAGCGGCGACTGGCCGGCGCGAGCGCGATTGCCGCGACGCTGTTGGCCGTCGCCGCGTCCTCGTTCCACATCTACACGACCTGGTTCGGCTTCCTCGAGCCCCGCTCCCAGCGCGCGGTTCACGTCGGCCTCCTCCTGCCGATCGTCTTCCTGCTGTATCCCGCCCGGGAGCGCGCGGCGGGCGTTCGACCCTCAGTCTGGGATTGGCTCTGGGCGGCACTCGCGATCCTCGCCAATGGCTACATCGTCTGGAACGCCGCGCGGATCATCCAGCGCTGGGAGGGCTCGGCCCCGGTGCTTCCCGCCGAGCTGGTCGGGGGCACAATCCTCACGCTCTTGATCCTGGAGGCGACGCGCCGGGCCGTCTCGGGCTGGCTCTCGGCGCTCACCCTCGTGTTCATCCTCTACCTCTGGGCCGGGCCCTGGCTCCCGAGCCTCCTCCACCATCGGGGGTATAGCTTCGCCCGGGCCGTCGAGCTCCTCTACCTCTACAGCGAGGCCGGGATCTACGGCTCCCTCACCGGGGTCTCGGCGACGGTCATCTTCATTTTCGTCCTCTTCGGCTGCTTCATCATGCGGACGGGGCTCGGCCAGTTCTTCATGGACCTGGCCGTCGCGGTCGCGGGAGCGACGCGGGGCGGGCCGGCCAAGGTGGCCGTGGTCTCGAGCGCGCTCTACGGCACGCTGAGCGGCTCGTCGGTCTCCAACGTCTACACCACGGGCACCTTTTCCATCCCCTTGATGAAGCGCGTGGGCTATCGGGCCCAGTTCGCGGCGGCGACAGAAGCCGCGGCAGGGATCGGCGGCATGCTCATGCCGCCCATCATGGGCATCGGCGCGTTCGTGATGGCGGAGATGACCGCCATCCCGTACTGGACCATCGCCAAGTGCGCGGCGCTCTCCGCCATCCTCTACTATGTCGGCGTCTTCGCCACCGTGCACCTCGAGGCCGAGAAGGGCGGGCTGCCTGCCGTGCCCGTTGCCGAGCGCCTGCCGCTACCGGGCGTCTTGCGGTCGTCGTACCTCGTCCTCCCCATCGTGGGACTCGTGGTCCTGCTGATCCTGGGCTACACGCCCGTCTTCTCGGGCATGGCCGCCATCGGCCTCTCCATCGCCGTCGGGATGATCGGGGCGAGTACGCGCATGGGCCCCCGCGCGATCTTCGAGGCCCTTCGCCAGGCGGGCTATGACGCCTCCATGATCGCCGTCGCCATCGTCGCCGCCGGCATCATCGTGGCGGTGATCGCCCAGACCGGGCTCGGCCTCGCCTTCAGCAGCCTCTTCATCTCGCTCTCCGGCGGCTCGCTCTTCCTGACCATGGTGATGGTGATGCTGGTGGACACCTTCCTCGGCACGGGCATCCCGACCACGCCGGCTTATATCCTGACTGTCGTGGTCGGCGGGGCGGCGATGATGAAACTCGGGGTCGAGCTGCTCCCGGCCCACATGTTCGCCTTCTACTTCGGCGTGCTCGCGGATGTGACGCCGCCCGTCGCCATCGCGGCGTATGCCGCCGCGGCGATCGCCGGATCGGATCCGATGAAGAGCGGCTTCGAGGCCTTCAAGCTCGCGATCGGCGGCATCCTCGTGCCCTTCATCTTCGTCTACCACCCGGCGCTCCTGCTCCAGGGCTCGCTCGGCGAGACCCTCGTCGCCTTCGCCCTCTCCTGCGCGTGCATCGCGCTCGTCTCGATCGCCCTCACCGGCTGGCTCCGCGGCCCCCTCGGCGGGATCCGGCGGGCGCTGCTCGGCGTGGGCGCGCTCGGGCTCGTGGCGCCGTCGTGGCAGCTCGTCGCGCCGTCGGCTCTTCTCTGCGCCCTGCTCGTCGCGCCTCAGCTCCGGCCCGTCGCAGGTCGGGTCCTTGACCCGCCGCGGCCCGCAGACTGAGCTGCCGGAGGTCTAGACAAATGCTGAGGGGCTCTATGCTGACACGGACTAAGAACGCGAAGGGGATACTGGGGCGAGTGGTCGTAATCTAGACGATTTTGCCGCTGCCGAGGCTCATCGGACTACAAGATCACGCTGAGAATTCTCCGGCGGTGCGCGTCTCCACCGCGGCGCCGGTGCCGTTTCGAATCTTACTCAGCGGTTTCCGCTGCTCGTCCTTCTCCCGAAGTGACGAGAAGACCTGTCTCACTAGTTCCTCATACTTGTCTGTGATGGCCTTATCAATCCCTAAGGCCTGGAACTCGTGGAGATCGATCGTTGAGGGAGGAGAGTCCGGATCGCGATTGCACTCTTTCGGGTCGAGGAGTTGGAAACACGACTGGCCATGCCCCGGATGGTCAGTGACGAGCACGAGATAGAGCTCGGGCCAATCCACGGCCGCCCGAAGGAGTTTGTCCAGCTCGTATGGTCGAAAGAAGTCCTTCACGTCTGACCGGAACTTAACTTCGATACATAGGACGCGGTGAATAGGCGCACCATCGGGCGAAGTCCCGGCTGATTTCCATATGAAAAAATCAGGAAGGAACTCTCCTTCTCCGGTCCTGAAGAGCCGCGGGACCTGACTCTCACGGCCGGAACGGCAGACCGTGTAGCCGGCTTCGCAGAGGATGTTCTCCACGAAGCTCTCGCCGATGCGACCCTTGAGGTTGTTCAGAGGGTCCCATGGCCGCTGGCTGTAGCGAACGAACTGCTGGCTCATCAAGAAAGCAATCCGGCAAGAAGCGAGCCACAATGATATCCCTTAAAGTTAAGGGGCTTCCGTCGGTTCAGAAGCCGCCGCTGTCAGTAATTTGTCAGATTAAAGGGAGGAGCTGACACTTTCCGCACTTGGCGCGCGGCGCCGCCGGAAGCCGCGCAATGGCCGCGCCCTGTTTCTTCTCCCCGGCCGGCGCCTATCCGCTCGACCGCTGCCTCTACCTGCTCAATGAAGAGCGAAGGGGGAGCCTTTAGCGTCGCGCCGCGTCCTTGAGAGCCTGAACTAGCTCGGCTCGGAACGCGGCCAAGGTCTCGCACATCCGCTCGATGTCCTCCTTCCCTTCCTTGATGAGTGCCTCGAGATTCGCCAGTTGCTGCACCGCATCGCACTCACTGATTGCCGTCACGAGTTCCTCAACGCGGCGACGCGCCTGCAGACTCTTCCACTTGCGGTTCGCCAGTGCGTGGATCAGCTGCCGTCGGCGCCTCAGGGCGGACGCCACGCTCGGAGCCTTTCGATGGTCCTCGAGGTTGTTGAGCAAGGTCACCACGCGCCCATGCCCTGCCCTGCTTAGATCGTTCCTCACCTTGTTCCTGAACTCCTCAGGTTTGCTGGAGCCCGTGGCACCGGAAAGGAAAAGGCTCAATAGCTGGAACACTTTTTCTCTATATGCATAGATCCGATGATCGACATTGTCCGAATGATATATCAGCGCCAGCCGCCTGAAATGTGGCGCGTCCTCTTCGTACATCTCGCTGGAGTACGAAAACTCGGTGGCTGTTTCCAGGTCGTAAGCAGCAAACTCAAGCTCTTCATGCCAGCAATCGAGCTCGACACAGTAATCGATGAACTCCTCGCGGCGCTTCTCGTCCAACCGGTAAAGCCACGGGTATATATCACTCCGGTGTGCGCGCTCGCTCTCCTCAGGGAAAACAACCGCCGCTAAAGCGTCGGGCAGTTCGCACAAGGGCGTTAGTTCCCAAGTGTAGAGGGGCCACCTCCTGCGCCATAATGCTTGTTGGCCTTCGTTCATGTCCATTAGATCTCTACTTTTTCTCATTCCTGGTGGAGCCGCTATGTCCGGAGACCACCGTGGTCTCGGGACGTTGCTTGCTATCGAGCTTGGACCTTGGTGGTATTCGTCTGGAGAGCAAAGATCCTCTCGCCTTTCTTGTAGGCGTCGTGCTCGGGCTTCTCGAGCCAGATCAGCCCGGGCTGCCGGCAAGAAGGCGTGCCGCAGATGATGGCGCTTTTCGGGTGTCCGAGTGGCAGAACGTGTTGGACATACGTACGCGTGAACTTGCCGTGCCCAGCTGGCTTAACTCCGCAACGTTCACATCGCACAAGCGCCATGGAAACCACCCTCCCTGTAATCTCGCGACCACCCGAGGAATCTCATAGTCGCGCTAGTTCACAAGAGCCGGTCACGCCGCATTCTACTTCCGAGCTTGACCCCAGGGGAACCATAGAATACGCGCTGAGATGAAACCTTCTGTGTCGTCGGCTCCTGGGGTGGCTGGCATCCGAGACTGGCTGGTGAAGTCACGGTGACATGCGCCATGGACGGGGCGACCGCCGTCGGAGGGCGCTCAAGTTGACTCTCATCTGTCCAGCGGGCCAAGGCCGTCACTTCGCGATCTCAGGGTCCAGGTCAGGGTCCGGAGGCTCTGTGCTTGCGAGGAGAGCCTGAGCATCGCTCGCGGGAAGTTCCTCTACCGCGCGGAGCCTTCGAGTGATGGCCCTCGTCCTGACCCCTGCTTTGTCGATCGTCGCGGATGCCTCGGCGAGTTTCTTCTGCACAGACGCGAGCGTATCTCCGAATTTGCCAAACTCAGCCTTCACTGCGCCAAGGACGGCCCACACCTCGCTGGAGCGTTTCTGGATGGTTAGCGTCCGGAAGCCCATCTGGAGGCTGTTCAGAAGTGCCCCGAGCGTAGTCGGACCCACTACGGTCACCCGATATTCTCGTTGCAGGCTGTCAAAGAGCCCTTCTCTGCGGAGGACCTCGGCGTAGAGCCCCTCCGTTGGGAGAAACAGGATGCCAAAGTCTGTCGTCCTGGGCGGATTCAAGTACTTCTCGTTAATGTCGCGGGCCGAGGTTTTGATCCGCCGCTCGAGCTCCTTGGCAGCAGCTTCCACCCCGTCAGCATCGCCGCGGTCCGCCGCTTCCATCAGACGCTGGTAGTCTTCGGTCGGAAACTTGGCATCAATCGGGAGCCAGACGGGCTCTGCGTCTTTGCCGTCTGGTCCGGGGAGCTTGATTGCGAACTCAACGCGCTCTCCGCTGCCCTCCTTGGTCGCCAGGTTCGTCGCGTATTGTTCCGGCGAGAGGATCTGCTCGAGGAGGGTGTTCGCCTGAAATTCTCCCCAAGTACCGCGTGTTTTGACGTTGCTCAGAACCTTCTTGAGATCGCCGACCCCAGAAGCAAGGGTTTGCATTTCGCCGAGCCCCCGGTGGACGAGTTCGAGCCGGTCGCTGACCAGCTTGAATGATTCGCCAAGCCTTTTGTCGAGCGTCCCTTGGAGCTTTTCATCCACAGTCTGACGCATCAACTCGAGCTTCTGACTGTTGTCTTCCTGGAGAGCCTTGAGCCTTGCGTCCACGCCCGCTCGGAGTTCGTCGAGTTTCCTCTCATTGGATTCAGTGAGCCGATTGAGCCGCTCAGCGAAACCGTCCAGCTGTCCCTTCTGGAGGGTGGCTGCATCGGCCATTTGCTTCAAGACGGAATCGTTCAGGTTCTTGAGCACTTGGGCTAGTTCTGCTCGCATCTGCGCAGAATTTTCGGTTGATTCTGTACGGGCTTGGTCCAGGCGCCTCTCGTTCGACTCGGTAAGCCTCTGCAGATAGTCGGAGAATCCCTCGACATCGGACTTCCATCGACTGGAGAGGTGGGCAATCTGAGTCACGAGCGAATCATTGAAGTTGTTCAGAGCCCTCGAGAGCTCCTCCCGGATCTTCGCGTCATTTTCGGATGATTCCCCTCGGGCTTGGTCCAGGGTGCGCGAAGTATCCTCTTGCGCGAGACGCATTCGTGTCTCGACGGATTCGCGAAATGCTTCGTGTTGCGTTCTATTGATATCGATCAACCCCTGCAGGTGGGTGGCAAACGAGTCGAGCGACGTCTTCTGGGCGCCGGAGATCTCGACGAGTCCTTTGACCAAAGAGTCAGTGGTGTCCTTTGCTGCTACTCTGAGTTCTTCACGAAGTTGACGTTCGCTTCGCGCTGACTCCTCACGATTCCGACCCAGCTCTTCGCGAATGGAGTGATCGACGCCTTCACGCGCCCGTTCGAACACATCAAAGCGACTCACGAGCACCGTGACGCGCCTGAACAACGCAAGCAAGGTGACACTAAGAAGCGCCGCGGCCAGGAAGATGAAACCGTCGATCATCGTTATTGCTCCTCCATTCGTTGCGCCGATCAAAGAGCATGAACCATGCCGGATCTGAATTAGCGCAAATGCCAGAAAGAATGCGCATCCCGCCATTCGAGTCGGTGGGGCAGCATAAAGACCATTGCGCAAGGACAAAGAATCTTGTAAGTTGCTTAGTCATAATGAGTTGGGTGCTGATCGCGTGGATCGGCCACACAGACCTTCGGTCGGCTGAAGGAGCAGGGGACCCCGGAGCCGGGCCGATCGCGCAAGCACTCACCGATCGAGCGTTCGAGGCCGTCAGACTTCTTTCAGACCATCCCGTGGAAACGACGACGCGCTATGTTGAGTGGCTCAAGTCCCAAGGTGCGCGACGGATTGACGTCTCGCAGGTGTCTCTTTCGGGCCCCACGCATTTCGGTGAGATCTATGAGCGGGCAGTCGCGGCGACCGAACAGGTGAGGAAGGAGTACGGGCCCGATGTATCGCTCACCTTCCATCTTAGTCCAGGCACACCGGCAATGGCCGCGGTATGGATCATCCTCGCGAAGACACGGTTCCCAGCTGAGTTGATCGAGTCCTCACGTGAGCATGGCGTTCGAACGGCGTCTGTGCCGTTCGATATTTCGGCTGACTTCATTCCAGACTTGCTCCGCAGGCCCGACGAGGCCCTCGAGCGCCTGAGCGCCAGCCTTCCGCCCGAGGCGCCAGAGTTCTCGAGCATCGTCCACCGAAGTCAAGTTATGCGGCGGGTCATTACGCGGGCGCGGCTCGTGGCACCGCGGGCGGTTCCCGTCCTCATCGAAGGGGAATCTGGTACTGGCAAGGAGTTGCTTGCCCGGGCCATTCACCGCGCGAGTAGCCGGCGTGAAGGTCCGTTCATCGCGGTGAACTGCGGCGCAATCCCTTCCGAGTTGGTGGAGTCCGAGCTCTTTGGCCACGAAAAGGGCGCCTTCACTGGGGCTGACCGAACCCACCTCGGCTATTTCGAGGCAGCGAGCCGAGGCACGTTGTTTCTCGACGAGGTCGGGGAACTTCCGCCAAAGGCGCAAGTTAAGCTACTTCGCGTCCTGCAAGAAAACGAGATCGTGCGCGTCGGCACCACGAAGCCCATCGCGATCGACGTGCGGGTCATCGCGGCTACCAATAGGTCTCTCACTAGCGAGATTCGAGAGGGTCGATTTAGAGAAGACCTATTTTATCGCCTCGCTGTCGCGGTCCTTCAGCTTCCACCGTTGCGCGACCGTCAGGGCGACATGAACCTCCTGATCGACTGCCTGATGGATCAGATCAACGAAGAAAGCGCCACGGAACCAGGGTATCGGAAGAAGATTCTTTCTGCTGGCGCAAGGAACCTTCTTCTGTTGCACCCCTGGCCTGGTAACGTCCGTGAGCTATCGAACACCCTCCGCCGAGCGGCCATCTGGTCCTCCGGTCAGTCTATAAGCGCTGAGGACATGCGGGAAGCCTTGCTCCCGGTGACGGGTAACCCGATGAGTGAGGTGTTAAACCGGCCGTTGGGTGATGGTCTTAAACTCCCGAATATCTTGACGATGGTGGCGCGTCACTATCTGAGCCGCGCCATCGAAGAGGCGGGCGGGAGCAAGACGAAGGCAGCCGAGCTCGTCGGCCTCTCAAGCTATCAAACTTTCACAAATTGGATGAATCGTTATCGAGTCAAGTCATGACGGCACGGCCTTTGCTTTTCGCGACAGCGTAGGTTGGAGAAAGATCCCATGACCCCGCGCGAGAGTGAGGCCGACGCTCGCATCGCCATCGACGACCGGTTACGCCAGGCCGGGTGGGATCCGCTCGACAAGTCAGAGGTCCGGACTGAGGTCGCCGCCGCGGCTCCGAGTCGACCCTCGCGTTTCGTTGCCCGGCACAAGGCGCACCCTTACGAGACGCATGCCCCTGTGTATGAGCTTGTGGCCGCAGCGGGGTCGTTCGGTCCCGACCGGACCGTCGGCAACGTGACCGACGAGCTTGGTTGGCTTCCGGTGCCTGAACACGTCCGTCTCACTCGCGACCACTTTGTGGTGCAGGTGAGCGGGCGTTCGATGGAGCCCACCATCCCCGACGGCTCCTATTGCCTCTTCCGCGCCGATCGCGGTGGCAGCCGAGAGGGGAGACTCGTCCTCGTCTGGCATCGGGGCTCAACAGACCCCGCGCTCGGGGGAGAGTTCTCGGTCAAACGCTACCGGAGCGTGAAGGACGTCGCTCCGGACGGTACTTGGACTCACCGAGAGATCCGGCTCGAACCGCTCAATTCCGATGCGGCCTACCGGCCGCTCGTGTTCCATTCAGAGGCCGAAGGTGACCTCCGCATCATCGGGGAGTTCGTCTGCGTTGTGGAGCCGGCCGACGGCGCGGCATTCGCTGGTCGCGCAGATTATGTGCTGTACGACCAGCGTGGCCGGCCACTGGCGGTGATCGAGGCCAAGCAGAACGCCATCAACCCCTATGTCGCGAAGCAGCAGGCGCTCCCGTACGCCGAGGCACTGGGCGCGCCCTTCATCTTCCTCACCAACGGCGAGCTCACCTATTTCTGGGACTATCGGAACGACGATGCTAGGCCCATTGCGAGTTTCTTCTCGCGCCGTGATCTCGAGCGGATGGTCGAGATGCGACAGACCCGCAAGCCGCTGGCGACGGTCGTGATCCCGGAGCACTACATCCGCCAGGGCGAGACCCGCACCGTGCGTCCCTACCAAGCTGAGGCGATGCGGGCCCTCGACCACGCCCTCGAGCTCGGCAAGCGTCGGTTCCTGATCGAGCTACCAACCGGGACGGGCAAGACCGATCTCATGTGCTTGTACCTCAAGCGGCTATTTCAGGCCGGATGGGCCGAGCGCGTTCTTTTTCTGGTGGATCGTGAACAGCTGGCCAAACAGGCGCTCGAGGCCATCCAGGACGTATTGTCAGCCTACTCCAGCTACTGGCTCCGACCTGGCATGGCGCGCCAGGAGCAGCAGATCACTGTGGCGCTGTTGCAAACCATGATTGGTCAGGTGGACGACTACACCGCGGGTTACTTCGACGTCGTGATCGCCGACGAGTGCCACCGGTCGATCTACGGTGCCTGGCAGACTGCGCTCACCCGCTTCGACACGATCCATGTCGGATTGACAGCCACTCCTGCCAGCTACATCGAACGCAACACCTACGAGTTTTACCAGTGTGAGCCAGGCAAGCCCGATTTCGGCTACGCGATCCAGGATGCCTTTCGCGAAGAGTACCTGGCGCCCTACCGGTTCGCGACGGGGATCACCGAGATCCTGGCCGAGGGCGCGGATGTGGACGAGGAGCACTACGATCCGGCTGAGTTCGAGCGGCGCTGGACAAACGAGCGGACGAATCGTCTCATGATGGAAGAGTTCGACAGGCTCGCCTGGGGGAACTACCGGGAGCTGGCGCCTGGGCAGGACCTGGGCCCGGGCAAGGCGATCGTCTTCGCCATCACCAAGCACCACGCCGCGCGCCTCACGCGATATCTAAACGAGCTGCATCCGGAGCACAAAGGCCGTTATGCTGAGGTCATCACCTCCGACGTCGCCGATCCGGAAACGCTGATCCGGAAGTTCAAGACGGAGACCTATCCCATGGTGGCGGTGAGCGTGGGAATGCTCGATACCGGGTTCGACTGCCGTGAGGTCTTGCACCTGGTGCTCTGCCGCCGGGTGCGCAGCCCCATCCTCTACCAGCAGATGCGCGGACGCGGCACGCGCACGGCGCCGCACATCGGGAAGCGGAAATTCGTCATTTACGACTTCTTTCGAAACCACCAATACTTCAATGACAGCGACGCGGAGATCTTTACCGGCACGGGCGACGGTCGCGCACCGGGCACCTCGACGGGCACTTCCACGTCCCCGCGCGAGCTTGTGGAACTCGGCCTCGAGGACGAGTGGCTCGAAGCGGTGACCTACGTCGAGGTAGGCCCCGAGGGCGAACGCGTTGACAAGCAGGAGTACGTAACCCGCTGGCAGGACGCGATCCGGAGCCGTGCCGCCGATGACGCCCTGCTGCAAAAGATTCGAGACGACGAGCCTCTGGACGCGACCGAGGAAGAGGAACTCGCCCGGCGCCTCAATCGGCCCGAGCACTACTTCAACGAGGAGAACCTGCGTCGCGCCTATCGGAAGCCGGGCGGGAATTTGATTGATTTCATCCGGGCGGCCCTGGGCAAGCTCCGCATCAAGGGGCGCGAGGAGACGCTCGAAGAGAGCTTTCGCGCCTGGCTGGTCTCGCGCTCGCCCATGCCCCAGCAGGCCGAGTATCTGTGTCTCCTCAAGAACCGCGGCATCGCCACCGGGCGGGTGCGCATCGAGGATCTCTTCGAGCCGCCGCTCTCCATCCTGAATGCCGCCGGCAAGGGCATCGAGCTCTTCGGCGAGCAAGGGCTCCGGGAGATCGTCGCGGAGCTGAACGACAGCGTGTTTCTCCCCGCCCGGCGGGCGAGCTAGCGAAGGAGCGCGATGGACCAGAGCCTGCGGCGCAAGCTCGATCGGATCACCGACATCCTCTGGGCCGGCGGGGTGACGAACCCCGTGACCTACATCGAGCAGATCTCCTACCTGATCTACCTCAAACTCCTGGACGAGGAGGAAGCGACGCGTGAGCTCCGTGGCCGCCTCGGCGCGGGTAACGGCGCGCGCCTCTTCCCGGGTCAGGCCGAGCGCTACCGCTGGTCCAAGTGGCGCTTCAAGAGCGGGAACGACCTGCGCGACTTCGTGCGCGACGAGATCTTCCCGTACATGGCCTCGCTCGTGAAGGACGAGCCCCAGGTGGCCGAGTACTTCCGCGACGCGGTTCTGGAGATCGTGGACCCGAACGTCCTGAAGCAGGTGATTGACGGGCTGGATGGGATCGACTTCCGGAAGCTCGGCCCCGACGTCAAAGGCGACATCTTCGAATACCTGCTCACGCACCTCGGCCAGTCGGCTCTGAACGGCCAGTTTCGGACCCCGCGGCAGATCCGCGCGTTCATGGTGCAGATGGTGGACCCCGACCTGGGCGACACGATCTACGACCCCGCCTGCGGGACGGCGGGGTTCCTGATCGACGCCGTGGACCACATCCTGGCCCGCTACAGCGAGACGCCCCAGGAGGTGCCCATCTACGGCGAGGACTGGCTCGAGAAGCGCGGCGAGACCCTGGAGGAGGCCAGGCAAGCGATCCCGAGCCTCCAGACTTACCGCAAGGGGCCGGGCGAGAAGATCCCCGACTGGGGGCGACTCGAGGCATCCATCCACGGCACGGACGTCTCGCGGCAGATGATGCGGATCTCGATGATGAACCTCGTGCTGCACGGGATCCGCGGCGCGCGGCTCAAGCGCGCGAACGTGCTGTCCGAGATGGGCGGGCTCACCGAGGACGATCTACACCGCCGCTACAAGGTGATCCTCTCGAACCCGCCCTTCGCCGGTCAGATCCCGAAGGAGTCGATCCGCTCCGACCTGCCGACCAGCTCCAAGAAGAGCGAGCTGCTCTTCCTGGCCCTCATGATGCGTGCGCTCGCCGCGGGCGGGCGCTGCGCGGTCGTCGTCCCCGAAGGAGCGCTCTTCGGCTCGACCGCAGCCCACAAGGAGCTGCGCGAGAAGCTACTCCGCGAGTTCGAGGTGCTCGCAGCCGTCTCGCTCCCGGGGGGTGTCTTCAAGCCCTACGCCGGGGTCAAGACCTCGGTCCTCGTCTTCCGCCGGCCGGCGGCCGATCCCATCGATGGGGAGCCGGCCACGCGCCGCGTCTGGTTCTACGAGGTCCGGAACGACGGCTTCGACCCGGACAAAATCCAGGGCGGCGGCCGGCCCGAGACGCCCGAGAAGAACGACATTCCCGGGCTACTCGCCGCCTGGGCCGACTACAAGGTCGCCCGCTTCGAGAAGCCGCCAGGCGTCGAGGCGGGCGCCGAGCTTCCGCCCGGGACCGAGGAGCCTCGCTGCTGGTGGGTGCGGTTCGAGACTATCGCTGAGAACGATTTCAATCTCGCCGCGTCAGGGTACAAGCCGCGGGTAGGGGAGGCAGTGCCACAGGAGGACCCGGCGAAGCTCGTTCGCCAGGTCCTCGAGATCGAGCAGCAGATCCAAGAGGGCCTCCAAAATCTCCTGACAGACTTGGAGGCTGCATCTTGAGTTGGCCACGGGCACCGCTTGCGACTGTCGCTCCGGCCGAGCCAAGTCCCTATCGTCTCGCGCCGGATGAAGAAGTCTGGCATCTCACGCTGGATCAAATTGAGAGCGGCACCGGCCGGATCATCGACGTGAAGCTGGCGTCTGCGTCCGAAGCAGGCACCTCCACATTCGCTTTCGATTCCCACAATGTTCTCTACTCGAAGCTGCGTCCGTACCTGAATAAGGTTGTTCGACCGCACACGGCAGGCATCGCGACGACAGAGCTCGTGCCGCTTCGACCTCGCCTCGGCGTGCTGCTGCCAGACTTTCTTGCCTACTACCTCCGTTCTCCCTCGTTTCTGGCCTTTGCCTCGAGCTGCACCGCAGGAACAAAGATGCCGCGTGTAATCATGACAAAGTTCTGGGAGCACGAGGTTCCCCTGCCGCCCCTCTCCGAGCAGCGCCGCATCGTCAAGATCCTCGACCAGGCCGATCACCTGCGCCGCCTCCGCGCCGACGCCGACGCCAAGGTCGACCGCATCCTCCCGGCGCTGTTCATCAAGATGTTCGGGGATCCGGTGACGAATCCAATGGGATGGCCGGTCCGCACGCTCGGTGAGTTGGCCATCCTCGGGCCGGAATACGGGGCAAATGCTCGAGCGACCCCTCTTTCCCCGGGGCAGCCGCGGTATGTGCGCATTACTGACATTGATGACGACGGGAGCCTCCGCCCTCTGGGCGCCGTGGGGATCGATCTTGACGAGTGGGAACAGTACAAGCTTGAAGAAGGCGATTTGCTGTTCGCGCGGAGTGGCGCGACCGTGGGTAAGACGTATCTGCACCGTTCGGAGAACGGACCCAGCGTCTTTGCCGGCTATCTGATCCGGTTCCGTCTTGACCCGGCTGAGCTCCATCCGTTAGTCGCATTCGGATTCACGCACACGATGGCATACCGAGCGTGGGTAGGTGCCAAGCGGCGGACGGCAGCCCAGCCAAATATCAACGGCCAGGAGTATGCCTCCTTGAGGCTGCCAGTTCCCGCTCGCTCGGTGCAAGAGTACTTCGCGTCGCTGTGCTCCAATATTGAAATGTGTCGCCGTGCGTGGTCATGTTCGTCCGGAAGGCTTGAGTCGCTGTTCTCTGTCCTGGTTCGTCGAGCCTTCGACGGAGACCTGACCGCGTCATGGCGCGAAGCCCACATGGAGGACCTGCTCCAGGAGATGGAGCACCAAGCCGAGGCTCTCGCTGCGGCGGCTCGGCCAGAGTGACGGATGCAGATCAAGCGCATCCACATCGAAAACTTCCGCTCGATCAAGGTGCTCGATTTCGAGCCAGGCTCGTACTGCGTGCTGATCGGCGAGAACAACTCGGGCAAATCGAACATCCTCCGCGCCTTGAACCTGGCTCTAGGTGAGAGCTGGCCAACGGAGCGAAGCTTCTCGGACGAGGACTTCTACAACCAGGACACCAGCCAGGACATCGTGATCCAGGTGTTCTTCAACGAGACCACCGAAGAGTGGCGGAACAACTGCCGGATGGAGATCGGCGGGGTCGAGCTCCGATGCAAGGCCTACAAGCGGAAGGTCAAGGAGAAGCCTGCCGGAACGCTGACGACAGACTACTACTGCATCCAGCCGAGCGGCAAGCCCGCACAGTATCCCAGCGAGCCGCTCCAGAAGGGACAGAAGCCTAAGGGCCAGTGGCTGCATCATCGCGTGTCGCGAGACCTGCGCGACAAGCTCCCCTTCATCTATGTTGGCGTCCAGCGGGAGTACGACCGCCAAGCGCCCGCGAGCCGCTGGTCGGTGCTGCGACGTCTCTTGAACGAGGTGAACACCGAGTTCCTGAACGACAGGAAGGAGATCAAGGTTCGGCAGGCCGATGGCAGCGTCGAGAAGATGACCCGTAGGCAGGCGTTCGAGTCCATCGTGAAGAGCGCTTACGAGTACCTGCGCACGGAGCAGTTCGTCGAGATAGAGAAGCGGCTGGCGGCGAACGCGATGGAGCAGATGGGCCTTCAACCCGGCGGGGACAAGGTCACGCTCCACTTCGAGAGTCACGACCCGACCAACGCCTTTCGCTCTCTTCAGCTCTACGTGGAGCAGATGGGGATTACGAGCCCTGCGGGCGAAGTCGGGGCGGGGCTTCAGAGTGCCATCGTCGTCGCCATCTTCCGGACCTACGAGGAACTGAAACGAGAGGGCGCGGTGTTCGCCCTGGAGGAGCCGGAGGTCTTTCTCCACCCGCATCGCGCACGCTACTTTGCCGACGTGCTGCGATCACTCACGGAGAAGGGGAACCAGGTCTTCCTGACTACCCACTCGCCGATCTTCGTGGCGCTGGACCAGCCGGAGTCGGTCGCTCTGGTGCGCCGTACCGAGGCGGATGGGACGACGGTGCGCCAGACTACGAAGGTAGCGCTAGCCGAGAACGACCGTCGCGCGTTGCGCCTGATCACGGAGTTCGACACTCAGCGAAACGAGCTGTTCTTCGCCCGCTGTGCCCTGCTGGTGGAGGGTAGTACCGAGAAGGTTGCCCTGCCGCTGCTGTTCCGGGCACTGGGCCACGACGTCAACCGGCTCGGCATCTCTGTCGTCGAGGTCGGCGGCAAGACCAAGCTGCCGCTTTTCGCTTCCGTCTGTACGGCGCTTAAGATCCCGTTCGTTGTGCTGGCGGACCATGACGTGGGGAAGGTGGAGGAGTCCTGGAGCGAGCCACAGCAGAAGGAGCAGCGCGAAAGGAACACGAAGCACGGGCGCTGGAATGCGGACATTACGAACAGGTGTCCGGATGACGTGCTCTTCTGGATTAAGCCGGACTTCGAAACGGCGTGCGGACTGGCCCATTCCGAGACCGAGAAGATCGATCGCGCACTGGAGCGCTTCTCTGCTGCCGGGGAGGGCGACGTTCCCGGCGTCTTGAAACCCGTCATCGCCAAAGTCGTGGAGCTGGCGCTATGACCCTCACCGCGCTCCGTCTCGCGAACTTCAAGGCCTTCGGAGCCTCGCAGCGCGTCCCGCTTCGGCCGATCACGCTTGTCTTCGGCGCGAACAGTGCGGGGAAGTCGAGCCTGCTCCACGCGCTGGCGCTCGCGCACCACGCGGTTGGCACGGGCGAGCTTGACACGCAGCGTACCGAGATCGGTGGCCAGGCGATTGATCTCGGCGGGTTTCGCCAGTACGTCCACCGCCGTGAACGCGAGCGGCAGGTGGAGCTTGGGTTCGAGCTGGATCCGGGACGGCTTTCCGGCCGGGTGGCGGAGTTTCTGCGGCCCGCGCGCGCGGTGCTGGTGGAGCTCGCGATCGGCGCTGGTTTCGCGAGTGAGCAACGTACGCTATTCGGGGAGGTCGCCCGCGAGCTCGACCGTGCGGGCGGAGTGCGCCTGGAGCGGTTCGCGCTGGTGGTGGACGGGGCGCCGCTCCTCTCGATGACAGCGCGGCCGGGCGGGCTCCTGCGCCTCGACCGGCTGGACCACCACCACCCGGTCTTCCGCGAGGTCTTCCGCGGGATCGTGACGCTCGCCACCACCACGCAGGACCTGCGCGAGGAGGATTTTCAGGGGCTCGGGGAGGTGCTGGACGCGCTGATTCCGGGAATCACGGCGCGGCCGCGGGGCCTTTTCCCCCGGATCGAGAAGGAAGTTGAGGGCCAGGAGCGGGAGGCATCGCCGGCGTTCATAGCCGTGAGTAGAGGACGGCGTCGCGAGGATCTAGCACTGGCCGCTCGGATGTTCCTGCCCGACGCGCTTCGCGATCTGGTCGCGGGAGTCGCTTCGACGGTGGAGGAGGAGATTCGGCGGCTCCGCTACCTAGGCCCGCTGCGCTCTTATCCCCCCCGTCACCTCGCGTTTTCCCAGCACCACGATCCGAATTGGTTCGCGGGTGGGGGCTACGCGTGGGACGTAGTCCGCACGCGCGAGCAGATCCGGCGCCGGGTGAACGAGTGGTTGGGGGATCCCGCGCGCTTGAAGACCCCCTACGAGGTCGTGGTGCGCGAGCTCCTGACTGCGGAGGCCGTCGCGGGCGAGCTACCGCCGAAGGTGGCCAAGGCGCTCCATGACGTGGCGGCCAGTCTGCTGGGAAGGCTCCACGGTGAGGCCGAGCCCGACCTGGCGGCTCTGGCCAGCGATCTAGCGGAGCGGTTGGCGGAGATCGGCCCCGAGGGGCCCGAAGAACCGATCGCCGAGGTCGAGGCTCTCGTGACGGCCATCACGGATTCTGAAGCCCTTGCAGAGCGCTGGGCCCGCGAGCTGGTCGAGGGGCGGGGCGAGGCGCTCCAGGACCTCGTGCTGATCGACAAGGGGACGGGTACCGCGGTGAGCCATCGGGACGTTGGCATCGGCGTCAGCCAGGTGCTGCCCGTGCTGGTCTCCGCGTACGCCTCCGAAGGGATGCTCGTGGCCATCGAGCAGCCCGAGATCCACCTGCATCCCGCGCTTCAGGCGGAGCTGGGGGACGTCTTTCTCGAGTCCGCCCTGGGCGGGCAGGGCAACGCCTTCCTGATCGAAACCCACAGCGAGCACCTGATCCTGCGTATTCTGCGCCGCATCCGCGAAACCACAGATGGCGAGCTTCTGGCCACTTTGCCTCGCGTTCGGCCGGAGGATGTCTCGGTGCTGTACGTACAGTCCGCGCAGGTAGGTGCCGAGGTGATTCACATTCCGGTCACAGCGGACGGCGAGTTCGAGCGGCCGTGGCCAGAAGGCTTCTTCGCCGAGCGGGCGCGAGAGCTCTTCTGAAGGATGATCCACGAGTACGCTCTAGAGCCGGAGCTTGTGGCCACTTGGGGTAATCGTCACGATTTTCGCTATTTTGTCGAAAAGTTTGGCCTCGGCCAACCGAGGATCGTGTCGCGTTACCCCAAGCGCTGGAAGCGTCTAGTCTGGGACGCGTTCCGGGATGACAACGAGCTCGAGCGAAAGCGGTTGGAAGAACTCGTTGTCAGGCTGTGTGAACACATGGTTTATCGGAAAGACGCTGTTTGGAACCCGGAAAATCCCTGGCTCGAGAATGCCCGCACGGAAAATGCTCGCGTGCCCTTCCACGCGATTCTTGCCCGTGAAAATCCCTCGCGATATGCGACGACGCTCACCCCGGATGATATCAATGGTGGCAGTGCGCTGTGGGCAGTTCCTCAGGGTCGCACGGTAGCTCGTTCGCCACAAGAAATGGCGCAAGCGGTGGCGCCGATGCTTCGTATTGCGAGGCGTATTATCTTTGTCGATCCACGTTTCGGGGCGGAGAACGCCCGCCATCGAAGACCACTGGAAGCGTTCCTGCGCTCTGTGCTTGCTGGGCGTCCCAACGACCAGCCCGAGCGTATCGAGCTTCACGGTTCGATCAATACAAGGGCCACGCGTGAGTTCTTCGAGAGTGAGTGTCGTGAGCGACTTCCGGGATGCATCCCGGGCGGCCTGGTTCTTCTAATCTGCCGTCTCCGAGGGAGGGCAGGGAGGGAGACTCCGCACAACAGGTTTATCCTGACCGATATCGGCGGTGTTGCGTTTGCCAGAGGCCTGGACGACGGCGCTGAGGGTGAGAACGACGAGATCATGTTGCTGGAGCGCGCACAGTTCGAGATCCGCTGGCGCCAACACGCTGAGGGCGCGCCGGAGTATGAGCTTGACGGTGCTGCCATCCAAGTAGCCTCTCCCTGACCATGCGCAGCGATCATAGGTACTGGGACACTAGGATGATAGTCGCCGTGCTCGAGGAGGTGTGTTTCGCAGGCGGATCCGTGATGGCCGCGCGGTCAGCCATCGATCGATCCCGGACACGTTGACTAGCGAAATGGGACGGAAGCCGATTTCCTTCGTTTCGAGATGTCAGTGAGTGCTAACGTAAGGACGCGTCCAACATCCTCGGGCAGAACGGTAACCATGATCCCACGACTTGAGAGACATTAAGCGAACTGCACTACACTCCATGACTTTGGCCGGAGTACTGTGCTGATGACGACGATGCAGACGATTAAGTCCGATGATTTCACCCTGGGGCAGGTCTTCAACGACTTTTACGTCGTTCCAGACTTCCAGCGAGAGTACGTCTGGAAGGAAAAGCAGGTGAATCAGCTCCTTGAAGACATCACTGAAGAATTTGGAAACGTGGGACAGACGATCAACCCGGAGTATTTCATTGGCAGTATCGTGGTCTGCGAGGCCGCGCAGGGGGTCTATGCCCTGATCGATGGCCAGCAACGCATGACCACGGCATACCTCCTTCTCTGTGCAATCCGCGATCACCTCAAGGACGTAGGGTCTAGTGCCTCGCTCGACGCCCTGAGAAACTTGATTGCCTCGACCGACATCGATCCACAGGGCAAGGACGTATATCGATACCGCGTGTCACTTCAATACGATGACAGCTGCGGAATTCTAGAAGGTATCGCAGAGAAAGGTGGGCAGACTGTCGTTGATCGCATGACCGAGTCGGTCAAGAATCTCCTGGCAGCCTATCGTGCCATCCGTGAATTCCTTCGCTCGAATTTCAATACGGACGAGGCCGCTGTGCGACGGTTCTTCGCGTATCTAACAAAGAACGTCAAATTGATCCGTATTCGTACCGCGAGCGTCGCACACGCTCTCAAGGTCTTCGAGACGATCAATGACCGCGGCGTGGGTCTTAACTCAATGGATTTGCTCAAGAATCTGATGTTCATCCGTACGCCACCGGATCAGTTCGAAAAGCTGAAGGGCCGTTGGAAGCAGCTCGTCGATATCTTATTCGAGGCGGACGAAAAACCCCTTCGATTTCTCCGTTATTTCATCTTTGCCCACTACGACGTCGATCGACTTCGCGAGGAAGAGATCTATGAGTGGTTCGTCAAGAACGAGAAGCGGTGCGGCTTCGGGGCTGACCCGCTTGGCTTTGTAGAGAAGCTTCTCGCTGCTGCAAGGGCCTATGCGAACTTCATCGGGGGCAGGGACAAAAACGGCGCCCGCAACCGTTACCTCGACAACATCAACTATATGAGCGGTGCGGCTCGACAGCATCTGATTCTCCTCCTGGCTTCCCAGCACCTCGACAATGAGCTGTTCCAGAACCTCAGTCGACACCTGGAAAACCTGTTCTTCGCGTACATCATCACTCGTGAACCTACGAAGGAGTTCGAGCGAACGTTTACACAATGGGCAGAAGCCTTGAGGGCTGCACGAGATGCGGCAGCGCTTGAGTCTTTCCTTCAGAAATACTTCTACCCTGCGAAGCGGACTCTGTCTCGAAGATTCGACCTTGCCATGAAGGATTTAACTCAGAACGACCTCCAGCAGTATCGCCTGAGATATGTGCTCGCAAAATTGGCCCAGTATGTCGATGAGGTAGCGTGGGGTTACGAAGGAAACATAGGAGAACTATCCACTTACATAAATGCGAAGGTGGAAATTGAACATATCCTCGCCCAGAATCCAGGGCCTGGGGTTCGCGAGTCGTTCGACCGGAAGGGCGAGTACGAGGCGTATGTATTTCGTCTCGGAAACCTCACGCTCCTCGAAAAGACGATCAACGCCTCGGTGGGCCGCGGGGCATTCGAAGTGAAACGCCCAGGTTACGGTCAATCAAAGTTTCTGCTTACCCAGTCGCTAAGTAAGCTTCCGGCTGTTGGCGTGAATACGGCCGTCGAGCGTGCCGCTCGATTCCTCAAGGCATTCGAAGTATGGACTTCAGAAGACATCCTGCAACGACAGATGATGCTTGCGCGCCTGGCGCGTAAGGTTTGGGACATGCCAGAAACAAACGAAGGAAACGAAGGGACGAGTGTAGGAACAGAGGAGACACGTACGGAGGAGAAATAGCCGGCCGGAACGTATTGACATCTGGGATAGCGATTTGATCTCGTGCGTAGCGCATGGAGTGCACGCTAAAGTTGATCAGTGCCGGGACCTTCGTGACGAAGGGCAGTTCCTGAGGAGAGCCCCCAGTCACTCATCTCTTCTCGGCAGTGAAGGCCAACGACGTGCCCCGATACTTCGATTTGAACATCGCCTTCCATCACGTCATCCGGGCGGCTTGCCCGAACCGGTGGCTGATCAAGCTGCTGGAGAGCTTGGGCAAGCAGACGCTCCGATACCGGCACCTGGCCATGTCATTACCCGGCCGGCTGCCGGTCTCGTTGGAGGAACACCGGCAGATCTGGGAGGCCTTGAAGCAACGCAATGCCGCTGCCGCCGGGCAGCGCGCCCGCACGAGTGCCGAGCGCGCCTACACGGCGCTCATTGACCTGCTGAAGCAGAACCCTCAACTCCTATAGCAGCCCCAGTCGAAGGAGAGCCCATGACTGCGAAGCCAACGAGTCCGAGTGAACAGGCGGCGACGATCCAGGGCGGCGGCACCGAGACCGAGGACCGGCTGCTCCAGACGGCCCGTGAGTACAGCTTCCGCGGCCGCATGGACAAGGGCAGCTTCAGCGGGCCCGTGCTGAAGGAAGGGAAGGGCTCCATCGTCAAGGACGTCAATGGCAAGGCGTACCTCGACTACAACTCCGGCCAGATGTGCGCTGCTCTCGGGCACAGCAACCCGACGATCGTGGCGGCGATCAAGGAGAGCTGCGACACCCTGATCCATGCCAGCAGCAGCTACTTCAACGTGAAGGAGATCGAGCTGGCGCGCCGGCTGGGCGAGATCGCCCCACCGCCGCTCAAGAAATCCATGTTCCTTGGCTCCGGGAGCGACTCCAACGAGGCCGCGGCGACCATCGCGAAGAAGTACACCGGCGGCTTCGAGGTGGCCAGCCCCCACGTGAGCTTCCACGGCATGTCCGAGGCCAGCCGCTCTGTCACCTTTGCGGGATGGCACAGCGGCTACGGGCCGATGACGCCGGGCTCGTACGCCATGATGGCGCCCTATTGCTACCGCTGCCCGATCGGGCTGAAGTTCCCGTCGTGCGACATCGCCTGTCTGAAGGGCAGCATGGAGATCTTGGACGCTGAGTCCACCGGGAACCTGGCGGCGATCATCACCGAGCCCCTGTTCAGCGCCGGCGGGGTGATCGAGCCGCCTCCGGGGTGGTTGGGGGCAGTCAAGCGAGCCTGCCATGAGCGAGGCATGCTCCTGATCTTCGATGAGGCCCAGACGGGGCTCGGGAAGCTGGGGACGATGTTCGCCTGCGAGCAGGAGGGCGTCATCCCGGACCTGATGACGATTTCGAAGCACTTTGGCGGCGGGATCGAGATCAGCGCGGTCATCACCACGCCGGAGGTCGAGGAGGTCGTGGCGGAGCGCGGACTGGTCATCGGCCACTCCCATACCAATGACCCGCTGCCGTGCAATGCCGCGATCGCGACCCTCGACGTCATTGTCGGGGACAACCTGCCGCAGCGCGCGCAGACAGTTGGCAAGTACTGGCGGAGCAAGCTCGAGGATCTGGCCGCGCGGCACGAGATCATCGGCGACATCCGCGGCCGCGGGCTCATTCAGGGGATCGAGCTGGTCAAGGACCGCGAAACGAAGGTGCCCCACTTCGATGCGGGCCGGGCCATCTCCAGGCACTGCCTGGCCGGCGGGCTGCTGTTCAGCGTCCGCCGAAACGGCAGCGTCATCCGATTCGTTCCCCCGTTCTATTCGAGCTACGAGGAGCTGGACCGGGCCGCCGAGATTCTCGACCGGGGCATCAAGGCAGCAGTGGAGGAGCTGAGCCGCGCCCGATGATCGGATCCCTCGCCCCCGGAGGGGGAGAGGGCAGGGTGAGGGGGCGGGCCAGAGGGTGCAGGACGTCGATCGCCCAAGCCACATTCAGTCGCTCCCCGAGCCAGCCAGCGCGCGCCGTCCGGGCGTTGAGGTGAAGGCCGATCGAGTCGTGACATGCACGGAGAGCTCTGACGGGATCACTGGGCACTTTCACTGGCTTCGGCACCTCCGGTAGCACTCGGCCGTCCGGCCGCCTGAATCGGAGCGTCCCGTCGGGCCCGCGCGCGACCTGATAGCCTTCCTCATGCACTGCTCGGTGATGCCGGCGGCAAAGAAGCGCGAGGTTAGAGAGCGTGGTCGGGCCCCCGTGGGCCCAGTGGCGGAGATGATGCCCCTGGCCGAAGCGGACGCCACAGCCCGGGAAGCGGCAGCCCCGGTCCCGATGCTGGAGCGCCCGTCGCAGGGCGGGGGGAATCGTCCGAGTGCGGGCCCCGATCTCGACCGCGCGGCCGGCCTCATCATGGCGCATCACCACCCGGCTCGCGTCACAGGCCAAGCGCCGGGACGTTTCCGCGGAAACGCGCGCGCCGTCCTCCATGACGGACTGCCCCGGCTGCCCGGGATCGGCCAGCACGGGGGCGTCGACATGGACCACCACCTGGTAGCGCTCGCCCGGGGCGCCGGGATCGAGCCCCTGGTGCAGGGCGGACTCCGCGAGAAACGCCAGGGCATCGGCCTGCTGCTGGGCCATCGTGGGCGTTTCCGCGGAAACGTTTCCGCTGCCGGCGGCGGCCCCCTCCGTCCGGCGCTCCCGCTGATACAAGGTCTCGCGTGCGGCGGCCAGGGCCTGGACGAGCAGCGCCCCCACTTCAGGCTCGAGCCGCCCCCTGAGGACCGTCATGCCGTCCTCGTCCTGGTAGACGTGAAGTGCCCGGCCCGCATGCCGTTGAGCGGTCTCCCGAGCCTCGGCCCGCCGATCCACCCAACGCCAGCCGCGCACGATGCGCTCGACATGAGCGGCCGTCCCAGCGCGCGCAACCGCCAGCAGCCGCGCTTCCGTCTCCGGCGTGGCTACGCGAGTGATGGCGCGGACCTTGGCGTACGACACCTGCCCGCCGGCAAGGGCCTGGGCGACGAGTGGCAGCGCCTCGAGGGCGCGCGCGACCCGGACCCGCTCACGAGCCGCGCCCAGATCAAGCCCCACCCGCCAGGAGAGCCAGGCGGCGCAGGAGCGGAAGCCTGTGTTCCATCCCCCGCGCGCGTCGAACTCCCGGATCAGGGCCAGCAGCCGCGCTGTGGCGGCGTCAAGGTGCGCGGATAGCTCGGCGATCTTGTCGCCGAGCTGGTCCAGCTCGGATTGCAAAGGCCTCTGCATAGCGTGCCCTCCTTCCAACGAGGCGACTCTACACCCTTGTTTTCGAGCACCCGGGGAGCGGCCGGGCCGGGCGATCTCGGGACGTGAAATCATTTTTGATCGGATCGCGCCGGATCGCGTACTGGTGGAGGCGTGCGTGCGCCTGGGCCTGAGATCGCCGAGGGCCGCGGCCGACTGACCGAATCACCCGGCCGAGGCTGTCAAGCGGAAAATCGCGGGATGCCGAGTTTCCGTGTATCCATCTGGATGCATTGACGCTCCCCGGAGATCTCGGATAGCATTGGAGTAACTCACGGCCATGAAGCAAACGGAGCGGCCCCGGCTGCATCGCTGGTCCCGCCACGAATACGGGCTGCTGATCGACCACGGCCTCCTCGACGAGGATGACCCGGTCGAGCTGCTCGACGGCTTGCTGCTCGTCAAGGAGCCCCAGCACAGCCCGCACCGGACAGCGGTGCTCCTGACGGCGAAGGCGCTCGAGCGCGGATTCGGAGAGGGCTGGTTCGTTCAGACTCAGAGCCCGATCATTCTCGATGACCGGTCCGAGCCAGAGCCGGATGTTTGCGTCGTTGGGGGCTCGCCGCGTGACTACGCCGCCGCGCATCCGACTCACCCGGCGCTCATCGTCGAGGTCGCTCAGTCGGGCCTGGTCCTTGCCCGCGGACGGAAAGCCGCGGCCTATGCCCGCGCGGGAATCGCAGACTACTGGATTCTCAACCTCGGCGACCGCGTGCTGGAGGTCCATCGCGAGCCGGCGCGTCTGGGCCCGGCTCGGCGAAACTGGGGCTATTCGGCGATCGAAGCGCTGGACGCCGACGGCACGGTCGCGCCGCTCGCCGAGCCCGCGGCGGCCATCCGCGTCGGTGATCTGCTGCCGTAGCCCTCGATTCGAGCGTTGACGCCAAGCCTACATGCAGCACAATAAGGCCATGCGCACGGCTGGACTCCGCGAGGTCCGCCAGAACCTCTCAGCGCTGCTGGACGAGGTCCGGAAGGGGCGCGAGGTCGTCATCACCGAGCGGGGGCGTCCCGTGGCGAAGCTGGTGCCGCCGGATCGCCCGCGCCGCAAGGGCGTTCCCAACCTCGCCGCGTTCCGTCGGAAGATGCCGGTCTTTGACCCTCCGCTCTCCACGACGGTTGCCGAGGACCGCGCGGATCGTCTCTAGGAGGCGCGGCAAGACGACTTTCGCTTTGCTCGGTCCGCTGTGCTCTACCCCGTCGCCCCGGTGAGTGGTGCGCGCGGCCCCGAGCACAGCAGATACGACCCGTACCCCGGCTTCCGCTGCCGTCGGGGGAGAGCAGGACCTGGCCGCGCAGCAGGCTCATCCACGGCCGGCCGCGGACCTTCCAGCCCTCGTAGGAGGTGAAGCCGGCGATGCCCAGGTGCTGGCCGGCCTGGATGGTCCACTCGGGGGCGGGATCCCAGATCGTCAGATCGGCGTCGGCGCCGAGGCGGATCGCGCCCTTGCGGGGATAGAGGCCGAAGATGCGCGCCGGGTTCTCAGCCAGCACGCGCGCCAGCCAGGTCAGCGGCAGGCCGCGCTTGACCACACCCTCGCTGTACATCAGCGGCACCAAAGTTTCCAAGGATGGAGACCCGAAGGGGATGACCTTGCCGTCGGGGCCCAGGAAGATGTTCTGCCGGCCCGGCTCTTTCTGCGCCGGCGGGCGCGGGGAGTGATCGCTGGCCACGCAAGCGATGTGCCCCTGGGCCGAGCCCTGCCAGAGGGCGGCGCGGTCGGGGCCGCCGGCGGGGCGGAGCGGCGGGCCGATCTTGGCGAAGGGCCCCCAGCGCTCCATGGCGGGAGAGCGCCCGATGTATCCAAGTCGAGGCATTGGCTTGAGGCGGCGGGAATGCTAATAGGAGGGCATGCCGGCTGAAGCCCTCCGCCCCTGGAACTACACACTCGGGATGTGTATATTAGGCTGTGGGCCTAGAGGAGGGCACGAGCGATGCACAAGCGAGTCAACGTCACGCTTCCGGAAGAGACGATCCGGCTCATCGATCGCGCTGCCAACCATGGCAATCGCAGCCGGTTCATCGCCGAAGCCGTGAGGTATTTCGTGCGCGAGCACGGGCGCGCTGAGCTCAGGCGGCTCCTGGAGGAAGGCGCCGAGCGCCGCGCGGCACGGGACCTGGCGATCGCCGAGGAATGGTTCCCGGTAGACAGGGCCGGATGGCGAAAGCGGCGAAAGTAGTCCAGGTTCGACGCGGCGAGGTGTACCTCGTGAGCCTTGATCCCACGCTCGGCGCGGAGATCAGGAAGACTCGGCCGGCGATTGTGGTGCAGAACGACCTCGCGAATCGCCGGAGCCCGATCACTATCGTGGCGGCGGTCAGCTCACAGTTCGAGGAGCGGATCTATCCGACGGAAGTATTCGTGCGGGCGCCGGAGGGCGGGCTTACGGCCGACTCCGTCGTGCTCCTCAACCAGATCCGCTCGGTCGACAAAGGTCGGCTGGTCCGCCGGCTCGGCGTCTTGAAGGCTGAGACAATGCGGGGAATCGACGCGGCCCTACTCCTGAGTCTTGGCTTGGTGGAAATATAGGGGACCTGCTTTGCGCTAGCTTGTCACCCCGCCCAGCGGAGCGCGCGGGCCTGAACTCGGCAGATAGCGCCCGTAGCCCGGCTTCTGCTCGACGCTGCCTTCGGGGGTGAGCAGCACCTGGCCGCGCAGGAGACTCATCCACGGCCGGCCCTGCACGGCCCAGCCCTCGTAGGGGGTGAAGCCGGCAACGCCCAGATGCTGGCCGGCCTGGATCGTCCACTCGGGGGCGGGATCCCAGAGGGTCAGATCGGCATCGGCGCCGATGCGGATCGCGCCCTTCCGGGGATAGAGGCCGAAGATGCGCGCCGGGTTCTCGGCCAGCACGCGCGCCAGCCAGGTCAGCGGCAGGCCGCGCTTGACCACCCCTTCGCTGTACATCAGCGGCACCAAAGTTTCCAATGACGGCGAGCCGAAGGGGATGACCTTGCCCTGGGGGTCGAGGAAGATGTTCTGCCGGCCCGGCTCCTTCTGCGCCGGCGGGCGCGGGGAGTGATCGCTGGCCACGCAGGCGATGTGCCCCAGGGCCGAGCCCTGCCAGAGGGCGGCGCGGTCGGGGCCGCCGGCGGGGCGAAGGGGCGGGCCGATCTTGGCGAAGGGCCCCCAGCGCTCCATGGCCTCGTCGGTGAGCAGGAGATACTGCGGGCAGGTCTCGGTCCAGACGCGCTGGCCTTCCGACTGGGCGCGCTTGATGCGCTCGAGGCCGAGCCGGGTCGAGAGATGCACGACGTAGACCGGGCAGTCGAGCATGCGGCCGATGAGGACGGCGCGGTTGATGGCCTCCTCTTCCGTCCAGTCGGGGCAGGTGGGCGGGAAGTCGCGCGGGGCCGTGCGGCCTTGGGCGATGGCCTTGTCCTCGAGGTAGGCGATGACATCGCCGCTCTCGCAGTGCAGCTGGCAGAGGCCGTCGAGCGGAGCCAGGCGCTCCATCACCTTGCAGATGAACTCGTCGGAGACCATGCGCCGGCCGCGCTTCTTGTAGGTCATGAAGAGCTTGAAGCTGCGCACGCCCTGGCGCACGAGGGCGGGGATGCCGTCGAGCATGTGGGGGTCGTGGTTGAGGATCATGTGGAAGCCGAAGTCGAGGACGGAGGCGGCCTCGGCTTCTTCCCTGAGCCTCTTGAACGCCTGCTCCAGCGTCTCGCCCTCCTCGTAGATCACGAAGGGGATGAGCGTGGTGAGCCCGGTGCGGGCGGCGGCCAGCGGGCCCGTCTGCCAGTTATCGTTTTCGGGGCCGAGGTGGAGATGGCAGTCGATCAGGCCCGGCAGCACATACTTGCCCGTGGCGTCGATGATCCGCTCGGCCGGCGGCAGCAGGCGCTCGGGGCCGATGGCGGCGATGGTGCCGTCGGTGATGGCGACGGCGGCGTCGATCACGTCGGTGGCCGTCACGACCTGGCCGCCTTTGATGATGAGATCGACGAAGGGGGTGGTCATGGCAGGGCTTCTAGCCCCTCACCCTACCCTCTCCCCCTCACCCTGCCCTCTCCCCCTGTGGGGGAGAGGATAAAGGTGAGGGGGAGGGGAAATCCTGAACCCTCTCCCCCGTCGGCTGGCCTCCGGTGATACCGCACTCCCGCCCCCGGGGCAAGCGGGAGGCGGCCCCTGGCTGGCTCCGATTGTATCGATTGTATTGGCACAACAGCAGTGATAGGCTTTGCCTTGGAGGAAGCCGATGAGTGGGGGACCGTTCCTTAATATCAAAGCGCCGAAGGAGCTGCTCGAGCGTCTCGACGACTACCGGTTTGCTCACCGCAAGCCGTCACGCGCGGAGGCGGCTCGGGAGCTGCTCGACCGCGCGCTGAAGGCATTTTTTGAAGTGTCGCCCCCCGAACGCGTTCGCGAGGGCGATCCGGACTACGCGCTGGTCCGGAGCCGTCGCCGGCAGCCCACCCAGGCCTTTCCGGTTCGAGAGATCGAAACCCGCCTTGCCCGGCTCAAGAAGGCCAAGGTGGGGTGAAGCTCCGAATCCGCCGCCGCGCCAAGAAGGAACTCCTCGATATCGATGACGACGCGACCTTCTTTGCCATTGTGAAGGCGATGCTCGATCTAGGGGAAGACCCGCGGCCGCGAGGATACGACAAGGTCGAAGGGCGTGACGCCATCTACCGCGTGTGGGTCGGGCGGGGCTGGCGCCTGCTCTACTCGATCAACCCAGATCGCGGCGAGCTGACGATCGAAGCTGTGAAGAAGAAGGCCGAAGGAACGTACCGGCAACGTTAGCTACGCCGGCCGCTTGCTCGCCCTTACCGCGCCTCCGGCGAGGACCCGGACCTCCTTCCGGAGCCGGCAGCCCAGCCGATCCTTCTCAGCCTCCAGGTCGTGGCGCGCCTGGAGGTTTAGCCAGAAGCGCTCGGAGGTGCTGAAGTACCGGGCTAGCCGAAGGGCCGTGTCGGCCGTCACAACGCGCTTGCCGAGGACGATCTCATTGATTCGGCGCGGCGGCACGCCGATGTCCTTTGCGACCTGATACTGGCTGATCCCGAACGGCTTGATGAACTCCTCGAGGAGGACCTCGCCCGGGGTTACCAGCGCTAACCTCTTTGCTGTCATTGGATCCTCCTTGGGTCCTCCTCCCTACGTGGCCGGCCTGAGAACCTTGAGGGAGAAAGCCTTGTGTCGCCGGATAAGCTCAAAATCCTCCCGATTGAAGGTAAACAGGTCAGCCCCAATGCGCCGAGCGCTGAGCGCCAGCAGGATATCGTTCAGCATCTGCTGGACTTTCCCCTTCCGCCCCGCCTCCTGCCGGGTGACCCGAGCAACCAACCTTCCGGCGTCCTTCCAATCCTCAAAGCTGGGAGTGCTCACTCTTCCGGCGCGCTCAAGCGCCCCCACGTAGGCTTCCACGAGCCGGACGCCGGCTGCGTCTAGCGCCCCCGCGTAGAGCTCCTGGACTACGACGCTCGACAGGTAGGTTCGGAAAACCAGCGGCCGAAATCGCCGCTCGAAGAACTCGGCACCGGCCGCCGATTTCAAGGCGAAGAGGTAGACGTTGGTGTCGAGAAGGATCGGCAACGATCACTACCGATAGACGTCCACGAAGCGCCCGCGCCCCTTGCGCAACAGATTGGTCAGTGCTGTGTCGATCTCCCGGTTGGTCACGGCCTCGGCCAGAGCCCGCGCAATCGCCTGTGTGTTGGTCGAGACCCTCAAAACCCGGCGGGCCCTCTTCAGGAGGCCCTCATCCAGGAGCACGCTGGTTCGTCTCTTGGTTGCCATTCTTCCCTCCTACAGCAATGATATTACGCCAACAAGCGAAATGTAATATCGCTCTTTCCTGGAGTCCAGCGGCTCAGGGATGCCTCACCGATTCGGCTCCTTCTCCGTGACGGGCTGGAGCAGGGAGGCGTAGTGCTGGGGCTGGCGGCGGCCGAGGAAGTTCCAGCGCTTCCGCACGGGCAGCATCTGGTCGAGGTCGAGCCGCGCGGTGATCAGCTCGTCCGCTGAGGTGGCGGCGCGGGCCAGCACCTGGCCCAGCGGGCTGATGACGGCGCTGCCGCCGATCAGCTCGACGCCGTCCTCGACGCCCGCCTTGGCGATGCCGACCACGAAGCAGAGGTTGGCATAGGCGCCGGCGCGCAGGCAGAGGTCGTTCAGATCGAGCGCCAGGGGCGAGGCCGGGGTGTTGTAGCCCATCAGGATCACTTCGGCGCCCTGCAGCGCCAAGGCGCGATAGCTCTCCGGATAGCGGCGGTCCTGGCAGATGGCGATGCCGATCTTGGCGCCGGCGGCGTCGAAGACCTTGTAGCCCGTGTCGCCATGAGCGAAGTAATAGGGCTCGTAGACCTGGGCGAACCCGTCGGGAACCTTGGTCCCCGGCAGATGCATCTTCCTGAACGTTCCGCAGAGCCGGCCGTCCTTGTCGGTCAAGAGCGCGGTATTGAAATATTTGCCATTGGCCTTCTCGCAGAAGCCCACGTGCACGGCGATCTTTGCTTCAGCGGCGCGTCTGAGCAGCGGCTCGAGGGATTTGGGCGGGACTTCAGTCTCGAAGAACTGATCGAAGTCGGGTCGGATGCGCTTGGGGAAGTAAGTCGTCAGCGCCATCTCGGGATAGGCGATGAGCTCGACGCCCTCTGCGGCGGCCTGCTCGAAGAGCCCGAGCATCCGCTCGACGATCGCCTCGCGGGGCGTGCCGTCTTGATTGGGGCCCATCTGAGCGGCGGCAAGCTTTATATAGCGCGGCATGGGTGGCTCCTCTTCGGTCTTCCCCTCACCCTGCCCTCTCCCCAAAGGGGAGAGGGAACTGAGCCCCTCACCCTAACCCTCTCCCCAAAGGGGAGAGGGAACTGAGCCCCTCACCCTAACCCTCTCCCCAGAGGGGAGAGGGAACTGAGCCCCTCACCCTGACCCTCTCCCCAGGGGGGAGAGGGAACAGAGCAGAGGCGGATGGGGGCGGAGGGTGAGCCCGGCGGCGGGCGTCACGCGCATGCCGGGCAGAAGGCTGAGACGGTAGCGCTGCGCCACGGTGGCGACGATCGCCTGCATCTCGGCCGCGGCGACGGTGCTGCCGATGCAGCGGCGCGGGCCCCCGCCGAAGGGAAAATAGGCGAAGGCGGGGCGGCCGGCCACGCGGGCGGGAGTGAAGCGGTCGGGATCGAAGCGCTCGGGTTCTTCCCACACGGCCGGGTGGCGGTGGGTGAGATAGGGACTCAGCAGGAGCAGGGCGCCGGCAGGGATCGGGTAGCCGCCGAGCGCGCCATCCACGGCGGGCGTGCGCGCGGTGAGCCAGGTCGGCGGGTAGAGGCGCAAGACCTCGTCGATCACCCGGCTCGTGAAGTCGAGGTGAAGGAGATCGCCGGCGCCGGGAGCGCGGCCGCCGAGGACTCTGCCGCA